>Ga0075425_100005390_pt1 | contig 13298 bp, 13 predicted proteins | sample SoiMethybrSBSTD4_FD_75300 | JGI IMG/M metagenome (GOLD analysis project Ga0075425, IMG submission 75300) | Bulk soil microbial communities from a Populus tree surrounding site in Tennessee, USA - Soil MetaG P. TD hybrid SBSTD4 | ecosystem: Environmental > Terrestrial > Soil > Tree plantation...
CGGTTCGAAGTCGATCCGCTGTGGCCGAAGCCGCTGCCGAACAAATGGATTCTCGGCCAGACGATCGGCGTTGCCGTGGACGCGCAGGATCACGTCTGGATCATTCACCGCGCCGGTTCACTGGAGCCGGGCGAGGTGCACGCGACCACGCAACCGCAGACCTCGCAGTGTTGCGCACCGGCGCCGCCGATCCTCGAGTTCGACGCCGCCGGCAATTTGATCGGCCACTGGGGTGGACCGGGACAGGGCTACGACTGGCCGGACTCGAATCACGGCATCACGATCGACTATCGCGGCAATGTGTGGATCGGCGGCAACGGCCGCGGCAGCGCGCCCGCCGCGGGGCGCGGCCGCGGCGCGCCGGCGGCGGGGCAGAACCGGCAGCAGGACGAGAGCCAGACCGGCGGCACACAGTCGTTCAACGACAACATGGTGTTGAAGTTCACGCAGGACGGCAAGTTCCTGATGCAGATCGGAAAGCCGAACACCAGCAAGGGCAGCAACGACACGGCCAACCTGCGGCTGCCGGCGAAAACCTTCATCGACAAGGAGACCAACGAACTCTACGTCGCTGACGGCTACGGCAACCACCGGGTGATCGTGTTCGACGCCGAAACGGGCGCCTACAAACGCCACTGGGGCGCCTATGGCCACAAGCCGGACGACGTGAATCTCGGCCCGTACGATCCGAAGGCGCCGCCCGCGCAGCAGTTCAGGAATCCGGTGCACTGCGCCGACCTGTCGGTGGATCGCTTGCTCTACGTGTGCGACCGCGTCAACGATCGCATCCAGGTCTTCAAGCCGGATGGCACGTTCGTGAAGGAAGCATTTTTCAACAAGGACACGCTCGGCTCGGGCTCGGCGTGGGATGTCGCGTTCTCACGCGACCCGCAGCAGAAGTTCCTGTACCTGGCCGACGGCGAGAACGACAAGGTGCACGTGATTCAGCGCGACTCGCTCGAGTTGCTCACCAGCTTCGGCGAAGGCGGCCGGCAGCCTGGCGAGTTCTACGGCGTGCACAGCCTCGCGACCGATTCGAAGGGAAACCTGTACACCACCGAGACCTACCGCGGCCAGCGTGTGCAGAAGTTCGTCTTCAAAGGACTCGCGGCGGTGACCAAAAAGGATCAGGGTGTCGTCTGGCCCGCGCGGCCGAAATCGTGAAGGCCGGGCGGGTCTGGCTGGGGCCGGTCGAAAACTGAGTAACTGGGGAATGTGGGTGAATCCGAATGGAGTTCACCCGAACGTCGGCAAGTGTGGCCGTTCGACCTGCCAGACCTGCTCGACCCGCCTGACCTGCCCGACCCACTTGGCCCGCCCGACCCGCTGACCCGCCCGACCCGCTGACCCGCCCGACCTATTCCTCGTCGGCGACGTCGACCAGCTGGACGCGCAGGTTGCCGGCGTTGGTCGCGTAGAGCATCGCATTCGAGAACGAGACGACGCCAGCGCGCACCAGCTTTTCGATCTCGCCGTCGAAGTACTGCATCCCATCCAGTTCGCCGTCGCGCATCGCGTCGAGCAGCGAGCGGCCTTCGCTGTCGCCGCGCTCGATGTACTCGCGTGTCCGCAGCGTCGACTTCAGAATCTCGAGCACCGCGCAGCGGCCGCCGGCTTTGGTCGGAATCAGGCGCTGGGCGATGAAGTAGCGGAACGAGGCCGCCAACCGCATGCGGATGGTGTGCTCTTCCGACGCGTCGAAGCTGCCGACGATGCGGTCGACCGTTTTCGAGGAATCGATGGTGTGCAAGGTCGAGAAGACGAGATGGCCGGTTTCGGCGGCAGTGAGTGCGATCTCGATCGTCTCGCGGTCGCGCATCTCGCCGACCAGGATCACCTTCGGCGCCTGCCGCAGCGCCGCCCGCAGCGCCAGCGCGAAGGTCGGCGTGTCGCTGTGCAGCTCGCGCTGATGAATGGTGCCCTTCTTGTGCAGGTGCAGGAACTCGATCGGGTCTTCGATGGTGAGGATGTGCTCGGCGCGCGTCTCGTTGATCAGGTCGATGATGGCCGCGAGCGTCGACGACTTGCCGGAGCCGGTCGGTCCGGTGACCAGCACGATGCCGTTCTTGAGCGCCGCCGCGTCGGCGAGCGCCAGCGGCAGCTTGAGATCGGCGAGGGTCGGAATCTTCGACGCGATCACCCGCATGACGATCGCAAAGGTACCGCGCTGCCGGAAGACGTTGACGCGGAAGCGTGTCCGCTCGGGCAGCGAGTACGACAGATCGCAGGAGCCTTCCTCCTTGAGCGTGCGCAGCGCCACGGCGTTCTGGCCGACCAGATCGCGCGCGATGCGCGAGGTGTCGTCAGGCCGAAGCAGCGGCAGCTCGGGAATCGCGACCGGCATGAGGACGCCCTGTTGTTCCACCTGCGGCGGCCGGCCGGGTGAGAAAAAGAGATCGCTGATGCCGCTGCCGGAATCGAGCATCGCATTGAGAATTGCGGCGGTCGAAATCGGCGCTGGCCCGTTGGGTGGCGCCGTCAATTCGTCGAGACCGGCGACTGTGGAGCCGGTTGCAGAAACGGTCGTCGTCATGTAGTGCACCAGGTGACTCGAGTGACGTGCTTGGCCTAAGGAAATCGACTGTCGCATGAACGCGTGTGTGCGCGCAAGCGTGCGATCCGTGCAGCGCACTGAATTGCACGCAATGTCGCGCATTGTCGGCCGTCGAACCAACCTGTCGGAGCCTCGCGCGATGCCACCCGCGCCGCATCGCCGCCGCGCCGCCGGCCCTCAACCTGCGCCGCCACTGCCGTTGCCCGTCACATCTTGACAATCAAGATGAACGGCTCGTATGCTGCGTCGTGGCCGAACCCACCACCGACGTCATTCAGGGCACGCTCGACATGCTGATCCTCAAGACCTTGAGCCTCGAGCCGATGCACGGGTTCGGCATCGCGCGGCGGATCGAGCAGATCTCGCGCGGCGTCTTCAAGGTCAACCCCGGGTCGCTGCTCACCGCGCTGCAGCGCCTCGAGCGCGGCGGCTGGCTCGAAGGGGAATGGCGCGAGACGCCGAACGCCCGCCGTGCTCGCGTCTACAGGCTGACCCGCCGCGGCCGCAAGCGGCTCGACACCGAAACCGAGCACTGGAGCCGCCGTGTCTCGGCGATCGCGCGCCTGCTCAGGGCGGACGGCTGACGTGGCTGCGTGGCGGCAACTGGCCTTTGGCGTGCGCCGGCTGTGGCGCAGTGCCGGCGCCGACCGTGATGCGTCCGACGAAGTCGCGCATTTTCTCGCCGAAATGGCGGCCGCCTACGAGGCGCGCGGCCTGTCGCCCGACGCGGCGCGCCGCGCGGCGCATCTCGATGTCGCGCCGGCCGCGACGGTCGAGGCGCTGCGCGCCTACGGCTGGGAAAACGTCATCGTCACGGCGACGCGCGACCTCCACTTCGCCATGCGCCGCTTGCGCGCCGAGCCTGCGTTCACGATCGTGGTTGCGCTGACGCTGGCAGTCGGCATCGGCGCCACCACCGCCATCTTCAGCGCCGTCAACCCGATTCTGTTCGCGTCGCTGCCGTACCCCAACGCCAACCGCATTGCCAGCATTGTCGAAGGCCGCGCCGACGGCGGCCAGAACGGCGGCACCTTCGCGTTCTTTCGTGAACTGGCCGAACGCAGCCGCACGCTCGAGACCATCGCCGTAGCACGGTTGTGGCAGCCGACCCTCTCCGGCGCGGCCGAACCGGAGCGGCTCGACGGCCAGCGGGTCAGCGCCTCCTACTTTGCCGTCCTCGGCGTTGCGCCGGCGATCGGCCGAACCTTCACCGCGTCGGACGATCGCGCGGGCGCCCCGCCCCTCGTCTTGCTGAGCGATGCGTTATGGCGCCGCCGGTTCAACGCCGATCCGGCGATTGCGGGCCGGACCATTACGCTCGACGACCAGATCAGCACTGTCGTCGGCGTACTGCCGGCATCGTTCGAGAACGTGCTCGCGCCGGCGGCCGAGATCTGGATGCCGCTGCAATACGACATGTCGGAAGGGCGTGCGTGGGGACATCATCTGCGAACCGTCGCGCGCCTGCAGCGCGGCGCGACGGCCCGAAGCGCCGAGGACGAAATCAATGCGCTCGGCCTTGCCTTCATCGCCCGGCATCGCGACGCCTACGGCCCGACCAAATTCGTCGTCCGGCGTCTGCAGGACGAAGTCACCCGATCGGTGCGGCCGGCGCTGCTCCTCGTCCTGGCGGCAGCTGGCGTCGTGCTGATGATCGCCTGCGTGAACGTCACGAACGTGCTGCTCGCGCGCGGTGTGCACCGCCGGGCGGAATTCGCGCTCCGAGCGGCGCTTGGCGCCGGGCGCGGACGGTTGGTGCGGCAACTCGTGACGGAAAGCCTGCTGCTTGCCGCGATCGGCGGCGCCGCCGGCCTGGCGGTCGCCGCCGGCGGCGTGCGTCTGCTCGTCGCGCTCAGCCCGCCCGAGTTGCCGCGCATCCACGCGATCGGCGTCGACATTGTCGCTTTTGTGTTTGGCGGCGCCCTCGCTACCGCCGTCGCGATCGCGGTGGCGATCGTGCCGGCGCTCCAGGCAGCGCGTAGCGATCTGCAGTACGGCTGGCGGCGCGGCGGTGGGGGGCACCATCGCACGCGCGCTACCTTAGTCGTTGCCGAAGTGGCGCTGGCGATCGTGCTGCTCGTCACGGCCGGCCTGCTGCTGCGCAGCCTCGACCGGCTGTTCGCCATCGATGCGGGGTTCCGCGCGCCCGGCGTGTTGACAATGCAGGTGCAGCTCGTCGGCCGCAAGTTCAGCCAGCCTCGCGTGGCCTATCAGTTCTTCGAGGACGCGCTCGACGCCGTGCGGCAGGTGCCGGGCGTTACCAGCGCGGCGTTCACGAGCCAGCTGCCGCTCAGCGGCGACCGCGACGAGTACGGCGCCCATTTCGAGGCGACGCCGGAGCGCCAGGCGGAAAGCGTCAGTGTCTTCCGCTACGCCGTAAGCCCTGGCTATTTCGAGACCCTCGGCATTCGGCTGCACGACGGCCGATCGTTCGACGATCACGATCGCGCCGGCACGCCGCTCGTCGCGGTGATCAGCGAATCGCTCGCGCGCCACCGGTTCGGGAGCGACTCGGCGCTCGGTCACCGGGTGCGGATCGGGCCATTCGATACCGCGCCGTATACGATCGTCGGCGTGGTGAAAGACGTGAAGCAGGTGTCGCTGGCGTTGAACGACGCCGACGCTGTGTATGTTCCGGCGAGCGCGGCGGCGGCGACGATCCGCAGCCGGGACGGAGAGTTTGGCGACACGGTCATGTCGCTGGTCGTCCGCACGCGCGACGACGCGCCGGCGCCGGCCGCGGCGGTTCGGCAGGCGATCTGGTCCGCGGACAAGGATCAGCCGGTGGTCCGCGTCGCACGCCTGAGCGATCTGGTCGCCGCGTCGGCATCGGCGCGCCGTTTTGCGTTGTTGCTGTTCGAAGCCTTTGCGCTGGCCGCGCTCGCGCTCGCGGCCGCGGGCATCTACGGCGTGCTTGCCGGCAGCGTCGCCGAGCGCACGCACGAGATCGGCGTCCGCGCCGCGCTCGGCGCCTCGCGCGCCGACATCCTGACGCTGGTAGTGCGGCAGGCGATGACGCTCGCCGGCGTTGGCGTCGCTGTCGGCCTTGCCGCCGCCAGCGTCTCGACGCGCGCGATTACGGCGATGCTGTTCGAGGTCTCGGCTCTCGATCCGATCACGTACGCCGGCGTCGTCGTCCTGCTCACCGCGGTGGCCGCGATGGCGAGCGGCGTTCCGGCGTGGCGCGCGGTGCGGGTCGATCCGGCGACGACGCTGCGCGCGGAGTAGCCGCCGTGCGGCTGGCGAGGCGCACGTCGACGACGAGCGGGAGGTGATCGCTGCGTGTCCGCCACTGGTCGCCGTCGATCACCGCCACATTGACGATCCGGGATGCCCAGGATCGCGGCACGAAGCAGAAATCGATGTGCCACGGTTTGGCGCCGTTGAACTGATGGAAGTAGGTGGCGTCGCTTTCATAGCCGTGGTCGACGCGGTGAAACGCGTGGTACGCGCTGACCAGTCCAAGCGCGTCGAATTCGGCGACCAGCTGCTGGTGGTGGCGGCTCGAGGTTCCGAAACGCGCGAGCGATGTGCCGCTGTTGAAATCGCCGAGCACGATCGTCGGCGTGTCACGGAGAACAGACGCATGGGCGTGCAGCGTGCGGATGACGTCGTCGGCGTAGTGCGTCGCCTGCGCCCAGACGCCGATCGCTGTGAAGCGAACCGGCCGCAATACGGTCGCAGCGATTGCGGCGCGTCCGCTGCCGTCCAGCAGCGTCCGCGCGCTACACCGGCAGGAATGAGCCGCGCACAGCGCGATGCCTTTTCTCGTCTTGATAGCGCGGCTGCTCACCACGCCGGCGACGCGGCCGCCGCGCGCCGGGTCGCACTCCTGCAGAAACACAATGTCGGGGGCGAGGACGCGCAGTTCGTCGAGACGGCTGGCGACTGAACCGCTGCGGCAGTTCCAGGTCACCAGGCGAAAGGCTCGTGCCATTCGCTCAGCTTACCGGAGAGTTGCGTAGGTGCGGACTTTCAGCCCGCAGGGCGATCAGTCGTTCTTCGCGCGCAGGAGCTTGGTCTGCGCGACGCCGTCCATGTTCTCTTCGAGATACTCGACGCCCTCGGCGGTGATCGTCAGCCCCGAGTCGTCGCCGCGCTGAACGAATCGCTTCTGCGTCAGGTACCAGATCGAGAACTCGAGATGTTCGCGCGGCCGGCCGATCAGCGCCTCGATGTCGAGCATCGACATCGCCGGCGAGCGCGGTTCGGTCCGGCGGCGGGTGTAGAGCAGTTCCAGCAGCGTCAGCCGCGCGATCTGCTCACTGCGGACGTCCACGTCGCCATTCGAACCGTCGACGAGCTTCCACCGCTCGCGCCAGAAGTGCTGGTGCACGGTGTCGTACTGCGCCCGCCGTTCCGGATCGCTCAACACCTCGTAGGCTTCGCTCAGTTCGCGAAAGCGCGACGCGTTGCCGGTTTCCTTGTTGTCCGGATGGAAGCGCTGCGCCAGCAGACGGTAGACGCGGTGGATCGTCTCCGGCTCGGCGTTGGCGCTGATCTGCATCGTCTCGTAGTGGTCGGCCACAGTGTTCTCTTCTGGGGGCGTTCGATGTGTCGGCGCGAGCGGCGGCGGGCGTTAGGCGAGGGCCGCGAGAACGTGCATTGCCATGCAATTGAGCGAGGGACGGTATCGCGCGCCAGCTGAGCCATGGTTTTTTGCTCGCGGTCGCGGCGGCGATCCCGCCATAATCGCGCAGTGTCGGGCTCACGACCAACGCAGCCAGTCCTCGTTGTCGAGGACCACGCCGACGTCCGCGACCTCCTCGAGACATTGCTCGCCGTCGACGGCTACAACGTCCGCACGGCGGCCCATGGACGTCAGGCGCTGGAAAGCGTCGAACGCGAACCGCCCTGCGTGATCCTGCTCGACGTGATGATGCCGGTAATGGACGGCGTCGCGTTCGCGCGCGCGTTGCGCGGCGCGGCCGATCCGGCAGTGGCGCAAACCCCGATCGTCCTCGTCACCGCAGTTTCCGACGCAGATACGATCCGCCAGCAGACCGGCGCCCTCGACGTCATCCCCAAGCCGATTGACATGGACAAGGTGGTGGAGACAGTCGGCCGCCTCTGCCGTCATCCCTACGAGGACCGCCACTAGCTAACCGGCCAACGCCCGATGGACGAAGGAGATCGCGATCTATCCTTCGCCGACCGCTGACGCGACGCGTTTGACGCTGCCGGCGCGCGCGTCACCCACCGCGAACACGCCCGGCCGGCTGGTTTCGAGCAAGGTCGGCGGCCGGGACAGCGGCCACCGCGCCGCCGCGAGATCGTTTTTCGACAGGTCCGACCCGGTTTTCACGAACCCATTCGCGTCGAGAGCGACACACCCTTCGAGCCAGCGCGTATTCGGCAGCGCGCCCGCCATCACGAAGACGTGCTGGACCCTATGCGTCTCCACGCGCCCGGTACGGTTGTCGCGCCACTGCACGCAGTCGAGATGCCCATCGCCGGTGAGCCCGACGATCTCGGTATTCGTGTGCAGCGTGATCGCCGGGTTCTCTTCGATGCGCCGACTCAGGTAGCGCGACATGCTTCCGGCCAGATCGGCGGACCGCACCAGCATGTGCACGTGCCTGACGCTTTGCGCGAGGAACACGGCCGCCTGCCCGGCGGAGTTGCCGCCGCCGACCACGATCACCTGTTCGCCGCGGCACACCTGCGCCTCGACGCGTGTCGCGCCGTAGTAGACGCCCGCGTTCTCGAACGTCGCAAGGTTGTCGAGTGCCGGCCGCCGGTACTCGGCGCCGGTCGCGATGATCACCGTCCGCGCACGGACGGGCGAGCCGTCGTCGATCGCCAGGGCGAACGGCTTGCGCGCGCAGGTGAGCCGGGTCGCGCCTTTCGCGATGAGCACCTGTGCGCCGAACTTCTGCGCCTGCGAGTAGGCGCGGCCGGTCAGCTCCTCTCCGGAAATGCCGGCCGGGAAGCCGAGGTAATTCTCGATCCGCGAGCTCGCGCCGGCCTGGCCGCCCGGCGCGTTCGCTTCGAGCACGAGGACGTCGAGGCCTTCCGACGCGCCGTACACCGCCGCGGCGAGCCCGGCCGGCCCGGCGCCGACGACGACGAGGTCGCGCACGTGCGTCTCGTCCATCGCTTCGTTGAAGCCGAGGCACACCGCGATCTCCTGGTTGGTCGGATTTCACAGCACGAATTCACCGCGGCAGATCACGACTGGCACGTCGGTGGTCGCGATGTGAAAGCGATCGAGCACCACCTGGACATCGGTGTCGCGATCGAGGTCGATGTAGCTTCGGCGACAACCAGGCGAACGGGACCAACGACGTCAACTGGCTGAAAGTGACCGTCGATCCGCGGAGCCGCGAGGTGTTTGCATTCGAGCCGCAGATCGCTTCCCGCAATCGAGTCGCAGTGGCGAATCCATAAAAAATCGCAGCTCAGCGGCCGCGGCTCAGTTGTCGGCGGCACGAACGTCGCATCGAAAATAACGGGAGGGTGTGATGAAACTCATCTTCGGGACATTCGTCGCGGTCGTGTGCGCGGTGAGCCTGTCGGCCCAGACCACCGAGACGACGCGCAGCAAGACGAAAGTGAAGGTCGATGGCGGGAAGGACGTCGAGGTCATCGGTTGTGTCCAGGAGAATCCGGGCGGCGGTTTCATGTTGACCGATAGCACCGGCGGCAAGCGCTACACACTGGTGGGCGGCGATAACCTGGATAAACAGCTCGGCCACCGCGTCGAAGTCAAGGGCAAGGCCACCAGTCCGGATCACGGGAAGGTGAAGATCGAGACGCGCGAAAAGAGCAGCAACGCCGACACGACCCACGACAAAGCCGAGTTGAAAGATGTCTACGCGTTGAGCGTGAAGTCGATCAAGAAGCTATCGGATTCCTGCCGGTAAGCTGAGTCGCGCCGCTGCGCGGCCACGCGATCAGTCGATCAACGGAACGCCCCGCCGGCTGGCTGACGGTCGGCGGCGCGGTACCCCCTCAACATATTCACCATCGAGTAGTTCGCTTCGTGGCAGGCGTACTCGTAGATCGGCCCCGGTGCACGCGCCATCGTCAGTTCGCCTTTCCATGGCTGCGTGAACGCCGTCGGGTCGTCGATCTCGAACCGATAGAGCAGCGTGTTGGTGTCGAGCAGGCTGAAGCGCTCGACGAGGTGAAGGTTCCGGTCCCACCCGAAGTTCCCGCCAGCGTCACCGTAAAAGCCACCGCCATCGTTGAAGTTGGTCGTGTCCACCACCAGCGTGTTGCCGTCCCAGTGCCCGATTGAATCGCCCATCCACCGGCGAATCGCGTCCGGAAGGTGCGCGCGTCCATCGAGGTGGACGATCCTGGCGTCGTGGATCATTTCCACGTGGACGACCCAGGCGTCGGCGGTCTGAACAATCTGGTAGTTGCTGTTGTAGGAGTAAGGCAGCATCGGCGGTCCGGCAGTCAGAAACGCGAGGCATTGATCCTGGAGCCCGGTGTCTTCGGCGCTCTCAGGACTTCGCTGCGCTTCGACGCGACGCCGCTTGATCTCCGCAGCCGCGGGCGTGAGCGCGGGAATCCGACCGTCTGCCGGCTCGGTGATGATCGAGGTACGCCGCGTCTTGACGATGCGGGAGCCGAACTCGCGGTAGACGGTGTTGTAGGTGCCGGTGTTATTCGCGCCTGGCTGAGGCGGACGCTCCTCGTTGTTCTGCGCGACCTGACGTTCCCAATCGGCGGCCTCGTCCGGCGTGAAAAACGGCTTGTCCGCGAACTGCCGCGGCCGCTCGAGCGGCGTCGCCGTGGCCGAGTTCCAGATCCCCGCGAAGCCGGTATGCGAGCTGCGGCCGGCACGCTGCCCCGACACCGACACCGGAAGCAGCGCGACCGCTGCGACACCGGACATCACCAGAACTGCTCGTCGAATCACGCGCCTCATTGTCCTCTGGGTCTCCGCCGCCGTCGAGTCGACGGCGGCTGGCGCGCGGAAGACACGAAGGAGGAACGGCGCATGCGCCCTTGCCTTGGGAATGCACGCCGTTCACGCGCGTTGATTTATGCCTGCCCGAATTCATCATCCCGGGCAACCCCACGGCGCTGTCTGCCGTGACTGCGCTCCTGCCGAGAGGGTGTATGACTTTTATCGTGAAATGTGTTCCTTTGTGGAGCACAAGCAGCCAACGATGATCGGCATGGTGCATGAACAACAGCAGCTGCGTGTACGTCACGCAGATGGTTGCGCGCGTCTCAGCCGCACCGGATGGGACCGGCTTCCATCGCGTGACTTTCAGCCGAGGTGGAGATTGACAGACCACACAACTCGCCGGGACATGCTGTCGAACATCGCGAAGGTGCTGCCGCTGGCTGCCGTGGCGGCGGTCGCAGGGGAGCAGCCTTCGAGCGCAGCGCCCAAGGGCGGCAATTCGGCCACGGCGCTCGTCAACACCGTCACCGATTCGGGCGCGTTCGTCGGCACGCTGTCGATGACAGGCGTCCAGCTCGTCAACGGCGTCCTGACCGCCGTTGGCACGATCACCGGAAACGTCCTGACGCCGACCGGCAACGTCGTCGGATCGACGACGCAGGCGGTCTCCGCACCGGTGCAGGTCTCCGCGTCGTGCGAGATCCTGAACCTCGTGCTCGGGCCGCTCGATCTCAATCTGCTCGGGCTTGTCGTGCACCTCGACCAGGTGGTGTTGAACATCACCGCGGTCCCGGGCGCCGGCAACCTGCTCGGCAATCTTCTGTGTTCCGTCGCCAACCTGTTGAACAGCGGCGCACCGCTCTCGACGCTGCTGAACAACGTGGTCTCGCTGGTCAATCAGATCCTATCCGGCCTGTAATCGCATCGCGCCGCTCTATGCCACGGCCTGGCGTAGGGCGGCGCCTGCGCAGGGTGTGGCCGGCGGTCGCGTCGCTGGGGCACAATCGGCAGATGAAGTCGTCGCTGATGTGCGGGCTGCTTGTCGCGTGGGCAATTGGAGCACCTGCGGCCCAGGCGCCTCAGCCGCCGCCGGTATTCCGCGGTGCCGGCGACATCGTCCGCGTGTTTGCGACGGTCACGAACCGCGACGGCCGCCTCGTGACGACGCTCGCACGCGATGCCTTCGAAGTGCGCGACGAAGGCAAGCCACAGCCGATCACGCAATTCGACAACGCGCCGCAGCCGATCCGTCTCATCGTGATGCTCGACGTGTCGGGCAGCATGGAAGGGAACCTGCCATTGCTGCGCGCGTCGGCCGAGCAGCTGTTCACGCGACTGCGGCCGGAAGACGTGGTACGCGTCGGCACATTCGGGCACGAGATCTCGATTGGCGCCGCCTTCACGCATGACGTCAACGAGCTGGTGCAGTCGCTGCCCGCGGCGATCGCGCCGGATGCACCGACGCCGCTGTGGCGCGCGATCGACAACGCGATCGATCGATTCCGCGACGGCGGGGAGGCGCGGCCGGTGATTCTCGTCCTCAGCGACGGCAAGGATACCGGTCCGGAGAGTTTCCGCGTGCGCCCGGTCAGCCAGGCAGAAGTGATAGATCGGGCGCGGCGTGAGGACGTGATGATCTATGCGATCGGCATGCGGAGCCGCGGTGCTCGTCCCGCGATGCCCGGCATCGGCCCCGGCGGACTCCAGGCGATGATGCTGGCCGACCTGCCGGATCCCGGCCTCGCGCGCGTTGCCGAGGAGAGCGGCGGCGGCTACACCGAAGTCCGCTTCGGACAGGATCTCGGCGCCGCGTTCGCCGCCGTCGCCGACGAACTCCACGGCCAGTACCTCCTCGGTTTCATCCCGCCCAGGCGCGACGGCAAAACGCACGGCATTGACGTGCGGATTACACAAGGCGGCGGACTGAAGGCACGGGCACGAAAAAGTTACGTCGCGCCGAAGTCCTGAACGTACGCGCCGGGCCGGCCCTCTCTGCTGTTCTGGTTGCAGAAAGGGCACCATATTGCGTCGCTTCAGAGCGCACGAAACCGCCGGGCAAGGCCGCGATATGCGCATCCGCCTGAGGTGCAAAATTCGCAAAGCTGATCGACGGGACGGGATCCCGACGCGGCAACCGACCTAGGGGTTACGCCGCCTCCAGGGCCGCTCCCGAAAGTTCGGACACCACGCGGTCGTCGCACGCGCGGCGGCGGCTAACGCGTCGGGCGCCATCTGGTCGGCGAGCCGACCAAGATCGTCGAGGGCCGGCTGAATCAGTTCACGCGTTGCGCGGACGACGTCGGCACGATCCGCCGGCACATCTACCAGCGTCACGAAGGCGGTGAGCCGCCGCCATGCGTTCATCAGCAGCACCGCCTGCTCGGCCGTGAGGTTGAGTTCGCGTTTCATCTGCGTCATCGGGGCAGGCTCGCCGTTACTCATGATCGGGATGCGGCCGGCGTGGACGGCGACGCCGCTCGAAGTCGCCGCCCAGGTCGATACCGTCGGCGGATGGCGGGTAGGTTTCACGTATCAAGTTCGGCGGCGTCTGGCCGTCCGCGACGCGAATCACAAAGGGATCGGCGTCGCTGAACGGCACAATGGGGGCGCATCCATCCTCGCAGGGAACGGCCCAGCCTTCGGCGAGCAGAAGGGCGCCGAGCGTCGCGCCGACATCGTAGCGCTCGCCTGGTGCAAACGATTCCAGATTGATCCCGTCCACTTCCGCGATCGTCGGTCTGCGTACCACCTTGATGCGCATCGTTGCCTGATAGTGCGAGCGAACCCGAATCGAAGCACGCACCGTGCCCGTTGTGCTTGCACGACCAAGGACGGTGCCGCATACCTACCTGCACGAGCAAGCATTGAAAATTTTGA
>Ga0075425_100005391_pt1 | contig 13295 bp, 12 predicted proteins | sample SoiMethybrSBSTD4_FD_75300 | JGI IMG/M metagenome (GOLD analysis project Ga0075425, IMG submission 75300) | Bulk soil microbial communities from a Populus tree surrounding site in Tennessee, USA - Soil MetaG P. TD hybrid SBSTD4 | ecosystem: Environmental > Terrestrial > Soil > Tree plantation...
ACGCTCGTCGCTGCGCGCGAAACGCTCTGGCGGACCAACGAGGAGGTCGTCAAGGCGCTGATCCGCCGCAAGGCCTTCGCCGAGGCCCAGCGCCGCCTGGACGACGTCACATCGGATCCCGACTGTCCGCCCGAGCGCCAGCGCGCGCTCCGCGCGCTGCACGCGCGCGCGATGGCGGGCGACGTCGGCGCGGCGATGGCGGAGGCCGCGCGCCACCTCAAGCGCGGAGGCGTGGACGACGCGATGGCTGCGCTCGCGCGCGCCGAGAGCGCGATGGCGCAGATCGCGGGCGGGCTGACGGCCAAGCGGCGGCAGGAGTTCACGCACCGGCTGTGGGTCGCCTACATGAAGATCGGGATCGATCGCCTGGAGGCCGGAGCGAGCGACGCCGCCCTAGGACCGCTCGGACAGGCGCTCCGGCTCGACGGCGTCGGCGACGAGCGTCTGGAGGAGACGCGCGCCACGCTCGTCAAGGCCCTCGAGCACATCGTCGAGACGCGCTCCGTCGAGCTCCGCGCGCTCGCCGCCGGGGGCGACGCCGGGCTCGCGGCCATTCAGGCCGACAAGCTGTGGAGCTTGCTCCGCGCGGCGGTCGACCAGGGACTGCCGCAGGATCGGCTGACCGAGGCGTTCACCGCCGTCGAAGCGTTGTTCGCTCCCAAGGCGCCGCCGGTCGCGTAGTGACCGCTATCGCCACGCCCACACCGGCTGCTCGAAGTGGTCCACGCGCGTGTCGCGACCGTGGACGACCACCTCGCGGGCCTGGAACACGACGGCCGCCGTGGGGGCGTGGATCAGGGAGCCCAGGAGCGGCAGCTGGATCACGGGCCGCTCGCTCTCCGGAATCGAGATGAGTCGGGGAATCTCCGGCCTGTCGAGCTCGGTCAGCGGCACGCGGTGCACGCTGGCTACCTCGTCGGGGTTCGGCGTGAGCGCGACGTGGGCGCCGCCCCACACCACGACCGGCGTGATGACGAACCCGGAGCGCGTGGGGTAATCGTCGAGGAGCCCGAGGACGGCGTCGGCACCGAGGTCGAGCCCGACCTCCTCGGCGAGCTCGCGCAGCGCCGCGGCCTCCGCCGTCTCGCCGGCGTCGACGCGCCCGCCCGGCAGGGCCCACTGGCCGGAATGCGCGCGGAGCCCGCGCGTGCGCTTGGTGAGGAGCAGGCAGGCGCGTTCCTCCTCGTCGGGAAGCAGGACGACGGCGACGCCGGCGGGCCGGCGGCCGTCGGCCGGGGCGGTGCGGCGCGCGAAGCGAGCGAGATGGGCGGCGGCGCGCTCGCGCAGCGCCTCGTCGAAGATCACCGGCGGCGGGCCGTCACTGCATCGGCGAGAACGAGGTCGGGCGGAAGATCTTGTTGACTACGCGCTCGACGAGCGGGCCGTTCATCTCCGACTGCTTGCGCACGGCCTGCCACTCCGGATCGGCCATGAACGCCTTCCACACGCGGTCGCGATGGGCGAGGTCGTCGTAGGCGCACATGTAGACGAGCTCGTTCGACTCGCCGAACATCGTCTCCCAGAAGCCCACCACCTTGATGCCGTGCTTGGCGAAGAGCTTCATGGTGTGCTCGGAGAAGCGCTTCTGGATGTCCGGCATACGCCCCGGCATGATGTAGTACGCGCGCCACTCGTAAATCATCGTTCTCTCCTCAGCAGGCTGCTGAAAACGGCCATCTGTGTCGTTGGCTCTTCGGATGAGCGCTCACCGTATGCGGCATACGGCTCGGTCGGGGGACATCTCGGTCATTTCACCGCTCGCCTCGCCGCTCGGAGCGGCTCAGCTCGCACTGCGGCCGCCTAGCAGCTGGACCGTTTTGAGCAACCTGCAGGTCTTGCGGCACCTCGTCAGGTCTCCTGGATGAAGTCGTACAGTCGGCCGGCGCGCTCCACGACGGCCTGCACGTCCTCGGCGAGCATGTGGCGGAGCGCGACTAGCTCCGCGCATGCGACGCGCACGCGGGCGAGGTAATCGTCGCGGGAGGCGTAGCGCTCGGCCAACGACGGCCGCGGGTCGCCGCGGCGCGCGCGCTCGTCGGCGGTGCGGGCAAAGGGCAGCGTCGAGCCCATCATCGACATGATGTCGCCGGGCGCGCCCTGCTCGGGATGGCGCGGGTTCCAGCCGGTGAAGGTCGCCAGGGGGACGCGCAGCTCCACCGGTCGGATGCCGGCGACCTCGTTGCCGTCCGCGTCGACCGCGGACACCACGCTCGCGTACGGCGCGCCCGCCTTCGGGGGCAATGCGCCGCAGACACCGCGCGACCACTCCGGGCCGAAGTCGAGCCGGGCCGGGCGCTCGACGCGATCGGGAAACCGGACGCCGGGAATCGCCGTGAAGGTCTTCTCGATCGTCTCGGCGGGCACCGCTGACCCGTCGGCCAGGCCCGGGACCGTGCTCGGCGGCGGCTCCACGCCCTCGCGCACCCAGGCGTCGAGGTTCACGAGCGCCGCGCGCAGGAGCGGGGCGTAATCCACGACGTTGAAGATCTGAAGCCCGCGTCCACCGGTGTTGGCGTCGGCGTCAGGCGGCGGCAGCGCGCCCGGCGTGTGCTGTGTCCCCGCGAAGAGATAGGCGCGCGCCTCGGGCGCCGGCTGGACATCCGCCTGCGCGCGTACGTCGGTGTGCACGAGCGAGCCGTCGCCGCGCCAGTACTCGGCGGAGGAGTTGATGGTGAAGATCCGCGGCAGCCCGCCGCGGGCGGCCTGCCGGCCGAGCAGCGAGCCACGGGCGCCGGTCACCGGATCGACCTGCTCGACGTCGGTGAAGGGAAAGAAGCTGCCGACGGCCTCCCTGGCGTTGAGCGATGGCTGGCCGAAGCGCATGTTGAACTCGCCTCGCCGCGCCCCCGCGACGTGAGGAACAACCGCGTCGAAGACCCTTCGCCCGCGCTCATCCTCGTTCAAGCCGAGATACAGGAAGTGCCGCAAGAATCGCCCGGACTGCGACACGCCGAACACGTAGGCACGCTCCATCGGGCCGGCGCACGGGTTGCCCTCCGCGGCCGAGGCGAAGCGCAGCCACGCGCCGGTGTCGCGCACGGCGAGCAGCCCGAGCCCGACGATCGCGGGGTCCTGGGCGCGATAGACGACCTCGTAGATGCGACCGGGCGCGAAGCCCGCCTCGAGCTCGATGTGGGTCGGGTCGGAGAATCGCCAGGCGGCGCGCGGCACGGCGACGCGCTCGGCGCCCGCATGCTCGCGGACCGTCAGCGACGCCTGGGGATCGTCCGTCCCGATCGTGGGCTGCGGGATGTGATAGCGATCGGCGAGCGGCAGCTGGCGCGCCGGAAGGTTCGGCCGGAACTCACAGCGCACGAGGCCCGTGACGCCCCGGGCGACGGGCGCGTCGAGCGCCATCAGCCCGTCCACGCGCGGGACGTCGGGCTGCCAGCCGATCCAGGCGACCGTGTAGCCGTGGCGCATGAGAAAGCCGTTGCCGAAATCGTCGGCCGCCGTGGGATCGGCCGCGCGCGGCGTGCTGTTGAACATGCCGAGCGCGATCTTCCGCCCCCGGTTCGGCACGTCGAGCAGCAGCGCGCCGTTGCCGCGCCGAGCGTCGCGCGGCCGCAACAGGTAGAAGTCGGCGGAGAAGGCGACCGTGCCCCCCGCCGTCTTCGGCGCGCGGTCGAGATCGGTGATGTCGGCGTGCAGGCGATGCGCGGGATCGACGGCGAAGTCGAGCGTCCCGACGACCTTCTCGTAGGCGCCGGCCTTGCCGAACTCGCGGCCGTCGAGGACGGGCTCGCGCCGCGCGAGGCGAAGCTCTGTGACGGCCATCGCGACCTCCTACCTGAAGACGGTCTGTCCGGAGATTTCGGTCTGGAGCGCGTCGAGCGCCCGGCGCACGAGGCCGCGGCGGAGCGCCCGCTCCTCGGCCGGCGACAGCGCCGGGTCACCGAGCGGGTGGGTGATCGCCTTGCCCGGGACGATGCGGTTGGGGCCGATGCTCTCGGCCAGCGGGACGATCGTCGAGATGATCGCGGTGGGGATTCCCCGCCGCTCGAACTCCTTGGCCATCGTTGCGCCGCAACGAGTGCAGGTCCCTCAGGTCGCGGTGAAGATCACGCCCTCGACGGACGAGTCACGGAGCTCGTCCGCCATCTGCTCGGCGAAGCGCCGGGCGTTGGTGGTGCTGGCGCCGCTGCCGACGAAGACCCAGTACTGGTCGAGCAGGCGGCCGATCGCGCCCTCCGCCTCGAGCTCGCGGAGCACGTCGACGGGCAGGACCCGGTTGGGGTCCTCGTTCGCCCGCGTCGTGTCGTACCCTCCGTGGATCGACTGCCACCCGTCCGGCGTGAGTGCGGCGACCCCGGCGAGGCTGTATTTCTTCCACTTTGTCGCATAGGTGGACTCGATCCGATCAGGATTTCCCTTGGGCACGATCCCGCCCGAGGTGACGAGCGCGATGGTGGCGCGCCGGATGTCTTTGATCGGCGTCGGCGGTGAGACACGGTCGTAATCGGGCAACGGCCACTCGGTCTGCCAGGCCTCACCGCGCACGGACGCGAGCAGCATGTCGACCGCGCGCTCGGCCGCGCTCTGGGACGCCACCTCGGTGAAGCGCATGCCGCGGGCGAGGTACCCTTCGTCCCCGGGCTGGCCCAGGCGCTCGCCGCGGGCACGTTTCAGACCGAGGCCGGCCATTCGTTCGAGCGTGGCCGGCATCGAGACCGCGTTCGGTCCGCTGACGACGATGTAGAGCGATGGCCGATAGAGCTCGACCGCGGGGTTGTCGGGGTACATGCCCGTGACGGCGGGAATCTCCAGGATGTCTTCGACGGCTCGACAGATCCGGCCGCACGCGAAGCCGTACCGGCCGGCGTTGAACGCTGGGCCCGCCACGACGAGGTCGGGCTGGTGGCGCCCGATGAGACCGACGACGGTCGCCGCCGCGTCCTCCTCGTGCTCGGCGAAGAAGTCGTCGCCGCAATAGACGGTGGCCACGACCTCGGCCGACGCTCCCAGCGCGCGCTGCAGGACCTGACCCGGGCCGACGACGCCCGCGCGCACGCCGGGCGGCTCGCTCGCCCGGTCCTCGCCGCCGATGCCCGCGAAGAACTGGTTGACGTAGTGGACGACCCTCAGCTTCGTCATGGCAACAGTCTAATACGTTCGGGCGGTGAGACGGCCGTTGCCCGCGCTCGTCCCGCAGCCGAGCAGATACCGGTAGAGCAGGCGCTGCGCCTCGGCCGGCACCCCGGGGACGTCGAAGAAGGCGTCCCCGCCGATCACGCGATCGACCGCCGGCAGGTCGACGACCTGGGTGGTGCGGCCGGTGCTCACGATGCGCTCGGCCTCCGGAACGAAGTAGACGAAGCCGGGATCGTCGGGGGTGCCGTAGATCTCGGGCATGACCAGCACGGTGCGGATGCCGGCGCGCTCGCACTTGCGGCAGATCAGCATGAACTCCACCGCCGGGTGGCCGCCGCCCGCGTAGCTCGCGCAGGCGGCGTCGGCGCCGAGCAGCCGCGCGAGCTTCACCGCGTACTCGGCGAGCAGCTCCTTTTCGTTCACGTCGTCCGAGGCGGCCGGGTAGACGATCACGCCGCGGAAGTCGAGATCGCGGCCGTGCCGGGCGTAGAGCTCCTCGATCAGGCCGTGATGTTGGTTGGCGTAGGTCGAGGTCCGGTTGGAGGCGTGGACATTGCTCCGGACGTTGACGATCGCACCGTCCAGGACCTCGTTCGGGTGGATGAGCGTGGGGAGCATGCCATCCATCGCCTCGCCGTACACCGTCGCGCCGGAGAGCTGATAGAAGTAGACGACGCGAGGCAGGCCGGCGGGAGCGGACGTGAGCTCGTACGTCTTGATCTCGTCGGCCTGGCGATCGGCGACGGTGCGGGCCAGGTACGCGGCCGTCTTGAGCTCGGCGACACGCACGCTGCGGTTGTAGCGCTGGGCCAGCGACGAGCCGACCATGATGTTCTCGATCGCCGCGTCCGGCCGCGACGCGTCGAGGTAGCTCGGGTGCGGCGTGAACGTGAGCACGAGGTTCGTCGTCGCGCCGAAGGCGGTCAGTGCGGCGCCGGGACCCGTCATGTCGACGACGGCCTCGCGCCAGTACGTGGGCTCGCCGGCCACGGCGTTGCTCGCGGTCACGACGGCCACGCCGGACAGGCGATGGGTCACGCCCTCGCCGACGGTCCTGGGCGGCCCCACGAACGTCGGGAACGTGCTTCCGGGATCCGACTTCCAGCTCGGCTCGGCCGCGTCCATCGCGTGGATGATCCGCACGGAGTCGCCGGGGCGCACGATGTCGAGCGTCACGTCCTCGAACGCCGCGTCCTCGAGGATCAGCGTCCGGAGCTCGTCCCGCTCGATCTCCAGCACACCGCCCGCGAGCCGTGTCGCGCCGGACCAGTGCACGTCGTCGACGATCGTCGTCCTGAGCTCGAGCCGCATGGTCACCTCAGCCGACATGATGCTTCATTCTCGGGTCGAGGAGATCGCGCAATCCGTCGCCGAGCTGGTTGACGCCGAGGGCGACGACCGTCAGCGCCAGACCGGGCAGGGCGACGAGCCACGGCTGGGCGAGGAGGTAGCCGCGGCTCTGGGCCAGCATGTTGCCCCAGCTCGGCACGGGCGGCTGGATGCCGAGGCCGACGAAGCTGAGGGTCGCTTCGGCCAGGATCCGCGAGGGCACCTGGAAGGTCGTGAAAACGATGAGGGGCGCCAGGATGTTCGGCAGCACGTGCCGAAGGACGATGCGCGCGGGACGCGCGCCGAGCGCGCGCGCGGCCATCACGTACTCGCCCTCGCGCACGCTGAGGGTCGAGCCGCGGGCCGCGCGCGCGAACGTCATCCAGCTCGCGAGCCCGAGGGCCAGGATCACGTTGACGAGGCCCGCGCCCCAGAACGCGGTGATGACGATCGCGAGCAGGATGTACGGGAAGGAGTACTGCACGTCGGCGATGCCCATCAGGAGCGCGTCGACGTGGCCGCCGCGGTAGCCGCCGAGCACACCGAGGCTCACGCCGATCAGGCCCGCCACCACGACGCTGAAGAAGCCGACCACGAGCGATACGCGCGCCCCCCAGACCAGCCGGCTCAGCGTGTCGCGCCCGAACTCGTCGGTCCCGAGCGGGTGCGAGAGATCGCCGCCCGCCCACAGCGGAGGGCGCAGCACCAGGCTCAAGTCCTGCACGTCGAAGTCGTGGTCGGCGATGAGCGGAGCGAGCGTGCCGACCAGCACGAACACGAGCACGACGGCGGCGCCGGAGGCGAGCTGTGGGCTCCGGCGCGCGATCCGGCCGATTCTCACGCGGCACCGACCCGGATCCGCGGATCGATGTAGACGTACAGCAGATCGACGAGCAGGTTGATGACGACGAACACCGCCGAGAGCACGGCGACACCGGCGAGCACGACCGGATAGTCGCGCCGTAGCACGGCCTCGAGCAGCGTCGTCCCCAGGCCCGGCCACGCGAACACCGTCTCGATGACCACGGCGCCTCCGAGCTGCCAGCCGAGACTGACACCGGTCACGGTCACGAGCGGGATCAGCGCGTTGCGCAGCCCGTGACGGACGACGACCGCGGCGGTCCCCATCCCCTTCGCGCGCGCCGTCCGGATGTAGTCCTGGTCCAGCACCTCGAGCATCTCCGACCGGGTCAGGCGCGCGAGGAGGGCCAGCAGCCAGAAGCTCAGCGCCAGCGCGGGGAGCAGCAGGGAGGCCCATCCATCGCGGCCGGACACCGGCAGCCAGTGGAGCGACACCGCGAAGAGCAGGATGAGCATGAGCGCGAGCCAGAAGCTCGCGACGGACTGCCCGAGCAGCGCCACCGCGATGACGAGCTGATCGACGACGGTCGCCCGCCTCATGGCCGCCACGATCCCGAGCGGCACACCGACCACGACGGCGATGAGGGTCGAGGCGAGCGCGAGCTCGAGGCTCGCGGGCAGCCGCTCGGAGACGAGCCGGAGCGCGGGACGATCGGAGAACAGCGACCGACCGAAGTCGCCGCGCGCCGCGCGCCACACGAACGCGGCGAACTGGTAGACGACGGGCTGGTCGAGACCGTAGGCGCGGCGGAGCAGGGCTTTGTCGCGCTCGCTCGCCTCGGGAGGCGCCAGCAGGTCGACGGGATCGCCGGTGGCGAGCAAGCAGGCGAACACCACGAGGAGCACGACGAGCAGGGCCGCGGCCGCCTGCACGAGGCGCCGGGCGACGAGTCCGGCGGCCACCGACTACTTGGGGACCGACGGCACCGTGGGGCTCTCCGGAGCCTTCCGCCCGGTGCGATGCCAGTAGTCGTCGGAGGCCGGGAACGCGGCGGGATACGGGCGCCAGGCGATGTCCTTCTGGACACCCCACAGGGAATCGACGGTGTGCACGAAGAGCCAGAACGCCTCTTCGTGCATCAGCTGGTTGAGGGCGGCGTAGGCGCGCTGCATGGCCTCGACGGTCGTGGCCTCGGCGGCGTCGCTCATCAGGCGCCGCGCTCTGGCGAGCTCGGGCGGCAGCGGGCCCCACTTCGGCGTGAGCTTCGCGTCGGGGAACGACGCGTTCAGCGTGAAGTGGAGCAGGATCGCCGGATGCCAGTACATCGTCCAGATCAGCTCGGTGACGTCGTACTCGCCCTCGTTGCGCTCGGCGAGGATGCGCGCGCGCTCCGCGGGCTGCACCGTCGCCTTGATCCCGACCCTGGTGAGCTGGCTCGACACGGCCTGGGCGACCTCGACGTCCTTGACGAACACGCCTTGCGTGACCGTCCACCGGAAGCCGAAGCCGTTCGGGTGGCCGGCCTCCTTGAGAAGCGCCCGCGCCTTGTCGGGGTCGTACGGATACCCCCGGATCTCGTCGCTCGCGCCGAGCCATCCCGGCCAGAGCGGCGCAGACATCGCCGCGCCGCGTCCGCCGAGGATCGTCTTGACGATCGCGGCGCGGTCGACCGCGTAGTTCATGGCCTGCCGCACCCGCTTGTCGCGAAACGGCGGCGTCGCCTTGAAGAGATTGATGACGTACGAGAGCGCGGAGCCGCCGGTGAGGCTCACGACCTCGAGCTTGGGGTTTGCCTGGACCATCGCGAGCGATTCGATGGGAATGGCCGTCGCGACCTGGGCCGTGCCCGCGATCAGCTCGAAGACGCGCGTCGACGGCTCCGGGACGTGACGGAACGTCAGCTTCTCGGGGAACGGCTTGCCGCCGCGGTAGCCATCCCATGCCTCGAGCTGCACGGTGCCGTCCACCGGCCACGCCGTCGCCCGGTACGGTCCCGTGCCAATCGGCCGCGCCTCGAACTGCTCGCGCGTCATCGTGTGGCGGGCCATCGGGGGCACGAGCAGGTGCGAGGCGGCGGCCAGCACCGAGAGATCGGGCTTGGGCAGGCTCCATCGGATCGTGTGCTTGCCCGCGATCTCCGCCTTGCCGAGCGCCTTCAGCACCACGCCGCGGCGTCCGGGCTTCTCGGGGAACACGAAGGCATCGTACGCGGCCTTGACGTGCTCGGCCGTGAGCTCCTCGCCGTTCTGGAACTTGATGCCGCGACGCAGCTCGACCACGAACGTCCGCGGGTCGGGGAAGCTCCACTTCTCGGCGAGCACGGGCACGATGCCCCAGGATCGCTCGTTCGGGAGCAGCTCGATGCGCACGAGCGGCTCGACGACGTGAGGGATCAGGTAGTACTGCGAGTTCGTTCCGTACTCGCTCAGCGCGTCGCCGCCGCCCGTCTTCTCGGAGATGACGACGGTCCATTGCGGTGGGCGCGCGGGGGCGGCGTGGGTCCACGTCGCCTCGAGCGCGAGCGCGATGACGATCGAGGCGATCCGCGCCATCATGCCTCGGGTCCCCCCACCCCTGGCCGCTGCCCGGGAGGGAAAGTGGACATCACGCACTGGACAGGCGGTCGACGAGGGCGCGGGCCCAGGCCATCCGCTCGGGCGGCATCACGAGCTTTTCGGGGAACTCGCGGCCGAAGGGACGGGTCGCGTCGATGCCGAGCTTGGCGGTGATGCCACGGTCGTCGGCGCTCGGGTCGAGCATCGCGCCGAGACTTCCCGCGATCACCACCAGGTCGCGGTCGGCTTGCATCCGCGTCGCCACGGCCCACAGCACGTCCGACTCGTCGAACACGTCGATGTCGTCATCGACGACGATGACGAATTTCAGGTAATGATCGACGCCGAGCACGATCGGGATGACGTGCTTGGCCTCTCCGGGCCGGCTCTGGCGGATGGCCACGTAGGCGGTGAAGGACGACGTGCCCGAGAGCGGCACGTGTACGGCGCTCACGTTCGGAACCACGCGCGCCACCGCGTTCATGATCTCGGCCTCGCGGACGAGGCCGAGCGTCGTGATGTGATCGCCCGCGCGTCCCGAGCCGATCGACTGGAACCACGGGCGCGCGCGCCGGGAGATCGCGCGCGCGACGAACACATGCTCGGTGCTCCGCCGCGAGAAGTACCCGGTGAACTCACCGAAGGGGCCCTCCGGCTCGCGCACGCCGGGCAGGATCTCGCCCTCGATCACGATCTCCGCCGCCGCCGGGACGTGCAGGTCGATGGTCGTGCACGGCGCGACCTCCAGCGGCTCGCCGAGGAGCCCGCCCACGACCTCGAACTTGCCGACGTCGGGCGGCGGATACGCGAGTGAGCCCATGGAGACGACCGGGTGCAGCCCGAGGACGACGGCGCACGGCAGCGGCTCACCGCGGGCCTCGGCCCGGCGCTGGTGTTCGAACATCCGCCGGCGCGAGTGCAGGCTCACGCCCATCCGGTCGCGGCCCTTGAGCTGGAAGCGGTGATAGCCCTCCGTCTCCACGCCCGTCTCGGGGTCGCGAGCGACGAGCATGCCGGCGGTGAGATAGCGGCCGGCGTCGCCGGGAAAGTAGTAGGGAATGGGAAGCCGGCCGAGATCGAGGGCCTCGCCGGTCACGACGTGCTCGCGGAACGGCGCGTCGGCGAGGACGACCGGCTTGATGGGCTCCTTGATCCGCCGCGCGTACTCCGCGGCGAGCGCGCCCTCCTCGACGCCGAGGGCGAAGGCCAGCGCGCGACGGCTCGCGACCACGTTGGCCACGATCGGGATGTCGTGCCCGGCGATCTGCTCGAAGAGCAGGATCGGCCAGCGCCGACGCCGCTCGTATTCGAGGACGAGCGCCATGACGTCGTGCTCGAGCGAGACGGGCTCGCGGACGGTCACGACCTCCGACGGGTGGGCCTCGCGATACGCGGCGACGAACGACCGTAGGGTTTGTGGGCTCACCGCCGATCCTCCATCGTCGGGTAGGCTAGCACGCCCGCCGTGTATATTCGTCCCCGTGGCGACGACCGTCGGCATCGTGGGGCTCGGATTGCTGGGCCACGCCGTCGCGTCCCGGCTGCTCGGTGCGGAGCGCGGCGCGTGGGACGTCGTCGGCTACGACGTCGTCCGCGATCGCGTGACCGATCTCGTCGGCCTCGGCGGGCGCGGCGCCGCATCGGTGGCCGACGTCGCCGCCGCGGAGGTCGTGTGCGTGATCTTGCCCTCGCTGGCCAGCGTCGAGGAGGTCGTGCTCGGCGCCGATGGGCTGCTCGCACGCGGTCCCGAGGGCCAGACCGTGATCCAGATGAGCACGATCTCTCCCGCGCTGACCCGCCGGCTGGCGGCCGAGGTCCACGCGCGCGGCAAGCACTTCCTCGACTGTCCGGTGAGCGGGACGAGCGCGATGGTCGCCCGCGGCGACGGCGTCGTCTTCGTCGGCGGCGCGCGCGCGGTGTTCGATCGCTGGCGGCCCCTGCTCGACGCCGTGCTGCCCCGGCCGGTCTACGTCGGCGAGCCTGGCCAGGCGATGGTGCTGAAGCTCGTGGCCAACCTGCTCGTCGCACTGCACAGCGCGGCCGCGGCCGAGGCGCTGACCATGGCGCGGCGGGCCGGGCTCGATCTCGATCTGGTCCTCGGCGTGCTGACGAGTGGTGCCGCCGGCTCGCGGATGCTCGACGTCCGCGGCCCGCTCATCGTCAAGGGCGAGTTCCCGGCGCAGATGAAGCTCGACCTCTTCATGAAGGACCTGCATCTGATCCAGGACGCGGCGCGCGACCTCGCCGCGCCGCTGCCGCTCACCGACGTGGCCGAGCGGCTCTACGCGTCGATACACGCGGCGGGGCTGGGCGGCGAGGATCTCGCCGTCGTGGCCCGGGCCTTCGAGGGCTGACATCGACGCCACGCTGAGCGCGCTCCTCGACGAGCTCGCCCGCTTCGGCGAAGACAACGACGCGCGGGAGACCGAGCGGCCGAAGCGGATGCTCAACATCACGCCCGACACGGGACGGCTCCTGTGGATCTTGATTCAGACGTCGAGGGCGCGGCGCGTCCTGGAGGTTGGCACGTCCAACGCGTACTCGACGATCTGGCTCGCCGACGCCGTCCGCGCGACCGACGGTCGCGTGACGACGCTCGAGGCCGACCCCGGCAAGATCACGGTGGCGCGGGACAACCTCCGGCGGGCGGGCTGCGCCGACCGTGTGGACATCGTGTCGGGGCGCGCCGACGAGACGCTCGCCACGCTCGCCGGCCCGTTCGACTTCGTCTTCCTCGATGCCGACCGCGCGAGGTATCTGACGTATCTCGAGATGGTCGTTCCGAAGGTCGTGCGCGGCGGGCTGATCGTGGCCGACAACGTGACCTCGCACCCCGAGGAGCTCGAAGCGTACCTCGCCCGGGTCAAGTCGCACCCGCGGCTCTTCTCCGTCACCGTGCCCGTCGGCAAGGGCGAGGAGATCAGCTACAAGGTCGACTGATCACACTCCGAGATAGCGCGACTTCACCGCGTCGTCGGCGGCCAGCTCGGCCGGCGTGGCGGTGTGCACGATCTGGCCGCGGCTCAGGATGTGGACGCGATCGACCACGGCCAGGGCCAACGGCAGGTTCTGCTCGACGAGGAGAATCGACAGCCCCTCGCGCTTGAGCTCGCCGATGGCGCGGCCGACCTCGCGCACCAGCAGCGGGGCCAGCCCCTCCGTCGGCTCGTCCATCAGCATCAGCTCCGGGTTCGTCATGAGGGCGCGAGCGATGGCCAGCATCTGCTGCTCGCCGCCCGAGAGCTTGTCGGCGCGATTGCGCGCGCGCTCGCCGAGGCGCGGAAACAGCGCGCAGACGGTCTGCACGGTCCAGCGGCCGCCGTCGCGCCGGGCCACCTCGAGATTTTCCTTCACGGTCAGCGACGGAAAGACGCGCCGCCCCTGAGGAACGAGCCCCATCCCGCGCTCGACCGCGCGGAAGGGCGGCCAGCGCGTGATGTCGGCGCCCTTGAAGCGCACGGTGCCGCGGCGGGGCGGCGTGAAGCCGATGATGGATCGGATCAGCGTGGTCTTGCCCA
>Ga0075425_100005393_pt1 | contig 13293 bp, 19 predicted proteins | sample SoiMethybrSBSTD4_FD_75300 | JGI IMG/M metagenome (GOLD analysis project Ga0075425, IMG submission 75300) | Bulk soil microbial communities from a Populus tree surrounding site in Tennessee, USA - Soil MetaG P. TD hybrid SBSTD4 | ecosystem: Environmental > Terrestrial > Soil > Tree plantation...
TTAACCACTTCCGGATCTCCTGTCAGCCCGGATTCGTAACCCGCCTTAATTGCGTCCTTCTTGTTGAATTTCGCGATCTGCATGCCTTGGATCACACTTGTCTTAATTGGGTTTAGCAGTTGAGCCTCCTGTGGGTTAGAGTTTGGGAAACTCTCGCGAAGTTGTCCCAAAGAACCCGAGAAACAGGAGGCCCAACATGAATCGATTCTGTAGCATGTTCAGTCAGATTCTCCAACTTTTCTCGCGCAGCGAATTTCAGTTGCTGGTCAAGGAAACCAAAGCTGAGCGCCATGCCCGCGGCTTTAACTGCTGGGATCAATTTGTCTCGATGATGTTCTGCCAGTTGGGGCGCGCCCACTCGTTGCGTGAGATTTGCCAGGGGCTATCGAGCTGCGAAGGAAAACTCTCGCATCTGGGGATCGGCGCAGCGCCCCATCGTTGTTCTTTGGCCTATGCCAACCAACATCGGCCCTGGGAGCTGTACCAGAAACTTTTCTTTCAATTGCTGGAGCGCTGCCACCAAGAGACTCCCTTCAGAAAGAAGTTCCGCTTCAAGAACAAGTTGGTGAGCTTGGACTCCACGGTGATCGACCTGTGCGTGAGCGTGTTTGATTGGGCCAAGTTCCGCCGCACCAAAGGAGCCATTAAGCTGCATCTGTTGCTCGACCATGACGGCTATCTGCCCTGCTTTGGAGTGATCACCGAGGGCAAAGTCCATGACGTCAAGGTGGCTTGGAGTTTGTCTTTCGAGCCAGGCACGGTGGTGGTCGATGACCGGGGGTACACTGACTACCGGCTGTTTGCGAAGTGGACCGAAGAACAAGTCTATTTCGTCACCCGCATGAAGGACAAAGCCCTTTACACGGTGGTAGAAGAGCGTCCAGTGCCGCACAATCGCTCGGTCCTTAAAGACCAGATCGTCTTTTTCAGTGGCAGCGCGGCGTGGGGGAAATGTCCCTATCCACTTCGTCGAGTGGAGGTCTGGAACGACGAAAAACAACAGACCCTGGTCTTTCTCACCAATCAGTTCGGCTTTGGCGCCAGCACCATTGCGGCGATCTATAAAGAGCGCTGGCAGATCGAGCTATTTTTCAAAGCGCTCAAGCAGAATCTCAAGATCAAGACTTTCGTGGGCACTTCAGCCAATGCGGTGAAGATCCAAGTATGGACGGCGCTGATTGCCATGTTGATTCTGCGTTATTTGCAACTTAAGTCCAAATTCTCCTGGTCGCTGTCGAATTTGGTGGCGCTATTGCGCATGAATCTGTTCACCTATCGAGATCTGTGGAGTTGGTTGGACCGCCCCTTTACTACCGTTCTCCGAAATATGGTGACACAGCAGCAGGAGGTTTTAACATTTCGCTAATTCGGACAGCAGGATGGGGGTCTCGTTTTCGAAACCGCTCAAAACCCGCCCAATTACGAAGGAAAACCAATGCCAATTTGTTTGACACTCAGCTAATTAAGACAGCAATGATAGACGCTTCAATGTATACTGCCGAGCCGACCCTGTGACTGAAACGCTCCTAGGACCGGTATCTGAATGGCAGCCAACGGGGTGCATCGCTTATACCCGTCCTGCCGGGCCAATCGTTGGGCTTACCCGGTTTCCGATTTCCGATGACCTTCGATGACGAGAGCGCCGCGAGCGCTTTGAACTAGAGATTGCTCGGACTGAAGCCTTACGATTGCATTCCTAACCTTTTCCATAACGGCTAGCCGGACATGCCGATAATGCACCGAATTACTCCTTTTAACGGACTGAACAATCGAAAAATGACAGAGCAAAAGTTGAAATCTTGGGGCGACGACGTTGAACCGGCTTCCGCCCCGGAAATGGTAAGAAGGAACGTGGCAAACAAAATCTAAAACTCCTGGACACTCCCTCCCAGAGGTAGTATTGCTTGTAGCATCCGGGAAAGTCCAAAAAACGAATGGAAATTGAAAAAAAACCAATAACATTTCATAAACATATTTGTTTTCTCTGTCATGGATCTTACGAAGAAGCTCGGGACTCAGGCAAGTGCGAGTACATTCGCGATCATACGTGGGGAAAATGCCAGGAGTGCGAAGACAATTTCGCCGTTGGCAAGGCAATCACCTTTCTATGACCATCCGATTTCTTTCGTGGCGATATTCACCTAATGATCGGCTAGTGCGCATACGATTAAGCAGAATCGGCTTCGACTAGCTCGCGGGTAGTGAGGCTCAGATCACCCGAAGCGGCTTTCCTCAACGAGATCCCAAAAAACCGAGCAGCTCCAGGTACAAGGCATTCATGTCATTTCTGTCGTGCGCCACGCAGTTTGACTGCTAACTGTCACAGCAAACTCCTACGGATTTCGTTAGGTTACGTCTGGACTCTTTATTGCTGTGGTTTAGCCACAATTTCGCCCGGAGGAACAAGATGCCGTTACCGCGTGACAGCGGATTCCAATTCGCGATTGTAAAAGAGATTCTTGATCCGAACGCCCACAAGCGGCAGATCGAGGAGAAGATCAAAGCAGTGGAAGAATGGAACAAGTTGCTCGATGAGAAAGCGGCCCGACAGGAAATCGAAGCCTATAAACAGTCCAAACCTCATCCGGTTCGCACATGTAAGAACGACTGCATATCCCAGTTCTCTCTGAAGCTTGACGAACTCGTTTCTTCGACAGTCGACCAAAGGAGCTAATTACTTTTTCCGCTATACTCGCTGCTTCAGCATTTCCAACCAAACATATCGACAAGATCACTCCGTCTGCCTGACTCCACAAAGCGTACCGGGGCGTGTTTGGCCTGTTACGGTAAACTCTAAATAACTCCCGTGGTATTTGACCCCGGTTCGCAGTTGCATAACGGTCTCTCGCTTGCTGTACCGGAGATCGCCAAAGGCTTCAAAAATTAAAGAGAGGTGCAAAATGAGCAGCCCTTTGGATGACTTCAAAAAGCCGATCGAGGATGCGCGCATGCGGTTATAGATGAGATCCCCATGCATGATCTCTTGATGCTGTACATGCTGCTATACGCGCTCAGTTGCCGGATCGACGGCGTCGATTTCGAGATCGATCGGTGTCCGTAAGGGCGATCGAAAAAGCAAAAACGCTTTGACAAAGCTAATCTAGGTCTGATTTGTCTCGGCAGAGTTCCTTTTTTGTTCGAGACGAAGGTTCGGAAAATTGAGCTTGAATTTTCCGCCGACTTCAACTATTTAACTCCCGCATGAATATATACGAGCTGACCATCACCCAACTGAAACGGGCTTACAATAAAGGAAGAGCTGAGTAAGCTCGGTAATGAGCTGCGTAGTATCTTCGATGGTTCCAACCTTTCCGGGACTCCGTCACGAAAGAGGCGCATCATGAGCGCTTCGGTAAAGCAGAAGATCGCCACTGCTCAAAAAGCGCGATGGGCGAAGTTGCGCCGCTCTAAAAAGTCCACGCATTCACCTAAACCGGCTCCCAAAGTTATAAAGAAGAGCATGAGTCCAGCAGTCCGGGCGAAGCTCTCGGCCAAGTTGAAGGCTTATTGGGCGGCCAAGAAGAAATCCGGCAAGAGATAATCGGTCTCGGTTCAGGTTCGCAGATTTCGCAATCCCCGTCACTTTCAGCGGTAGACGAATCGGTCATGCCCGTATACGACGGGCTATTCTATTTACCTTCTTCCGGGTGTCATTGTCGCACGCCCCTAAAAGGCGCGCGACGAAACGACCACTTTAGCGCGGCGGCTTCGGCGCGAGCTTTCTTATTATAGATTTAGAGGAAGATCGGTTGACCCGATCGTACGGATCGGTTTTTTGATATTCGCAACTAAGAAGTCAAAAATCTTCTTAGCATTATTCGATTTTTCAAATATCAGACTGCCAAGATAGCAGTTCCTGTTCTTAGTCGTGATCACCACGTGAACTTTGTCAGGTGGAATAATGCTGGAGAGAAAAACGGCACTCAGTACTCCGACTTCTCCAGCAACGGAGCGGTTACTTGGCCCGTACATCTGCCACCACTTCGGCGGCCACGTCCTCACCCCATCGCAAAGCATGACTGGATGATTCCGAAGTTCCATATTGCGCCCAAGCCGCGCCGGTTAGTAGAGCTCTCTAGTTCTCGTTTGTCGTTGCTGCTCTTCCTCTGCCCTTTCCGGGCATAATACAACAAGACGGATACGGGTGGCTATGGGCCAAAGCTTTGTCTGTTTTCGGACAAGAGAGAGACGCTTTCGCACTTACTTCTCTAATGCTACATACTGCTCGGCCAATTTAGGCCGATACGGTGCGTCGACTTCGGAGGGCCGCATCTATGTCCAACAAGGCAAAGAAATTTGTTGAGCTACACGGCGTTATCTTTTGAGCGGCAAAGGCGAGTGGATACGAGCGTTCCTTTCAGCCGAATATCTTGCATACAATAATTCCGAGATCGCCCAGACCGCGGAAAGTCTACTCAGAAACGAAGCGCTTTCAGTGAAGTCGTTTGTGCTCGAAGAGAGCCACATGTTTTTGAAAATTATCTCCGAGGACATTGTGGATCGCGGAGCCGGACTCAAGGCCGGCATCATGATCGGCAATTCCGAAGTCGGAATGGGGAGTATTTCGGTTGAGCCGTTTGTTTTTAGAAAACCATGTACCAATGACTTAGTCGTTAGTCGGGAGAAATCTTTTCGGCACGCACATATTCATCTGAACGAGTACGAAATGACGCGGCGGATGGCAGAGGCTGTGGGCGAGGGATTCAGGGTTGCGAGTTCCGTCATGGATGCGTTCTTGAGAACGCGCGAGGAACCGATCGAAGACCCGCTTGCGACGATCCGCAAAATCGCAGTAGCGCGGCAATTCTCGCAGAAGCTGACGGATGAAGTTGTATCGAGCTATCTGGTTGAGCCCGAGGCAAACCGGTTCGGCCTGATCAATGCCTTCACCAATGCCGCGCAAAAGCTCGGGCCGCTCCAGAGAATCGACATGGAGAGATTTGCCGGAACGTTGCTGGAAGCTCCTCTACAATAGTTCCTTTGAGGCAAGCAAACGCTTGCCGTTTTTCTTACGCTCCTTCTTATTCCTCTATCGGCCGCTCGCCGGTTGACTTACCATACCTCGATTGAAACAATCGTCCATCAATGTTTTGTCCGAAATTCCGGCGAATCGTGTAGGACGGGAGGTGAAAAGTCATGGCCGATGCTCCGAGAAGCTGGTGGCAGCGTATTTTCAGCATTGTGAAAGTACTTTTCTGGCTTCTCATCATCATCGTTATTGTTAAACAATCCTGTGCGCCATACTGGATGAACTCAGCCCGGACCAGTCTTTTAGAAAAGTTTCAAAAACAGAGAAAATCCCGTGTCATCGCCCTGATACACCGAGAGGATACGGTGAGCTTCTTTGGGGTGCCAATATCCAGTTATATCAGTATTGAGGATTCCGAATCCGTGCTGCGCTATTCGGCTTACGCCTGATGAGCAACCTATTGACGTGATTCTTCACACCCCAGGGGGACTCGCACTTGCGGCTGAACAGATAGCCAGAGCTTTAGTGGACCATAAAGGGAAAGTGACGGTCTTCGTTCCGCATTATGCTATGAGCGGCGGCACGTTGATCGCTCTGGCGGCAAACGAAATTGTAATGGATGCTAACGCGGTTCTTGGGCCAGTCGATCCACAGATTGGAGGATTACCTGCAGCCTCGATTCTCAAAGCAGTGGAACTAAAGAAGCCGCTTCAAGTAAGTGATGAGGTGTTGATCCTTGCGGATATGGCTGCCAAAGCGCGCATTGAGGTGGCGGCCTTTGTATTTGAAACGTTGCAAAAACGAATGCCCAAGGATAAGGCTACGAGCCTGGCAGCGGCTCTAACTGAGGGCTCGGTCATGCACGATTTTCCGCTCACTGTCGACATACTTAGAAAGACGGGACTCTCGATCTCCACAGACATGCCTCGCAACGTTTATGAACTCATGGATCTATACCCACAAGCGGGTACGAACCGGTCATCTGTGCTGTATGTGCCTGTGCGCCGTGGGCCTGCAACGCGAGGTGATAATCCAACTTCGTAGGGACCCCAGTGGTACACACTACCTTGGCTGATCCAGTGCCAAACCCTTCCGCGTGATAAACGCTTTTCACTAATGCCGCCCAGAGATTGGCGCCGCTCCAGAGAATTGATGGAACGGTTTGCAGGAATGCTGCTACAAGTTCCGCTGCAATAGTTCTTTTCCTAGTCGGTTACAAGCCAAGCAAAGCAAGCTTGGCTTTTTATTTTTTGCAGCGGCATGGGGCGCTTTCGAATACGATAATATAGGAAATGTGAAGCAAAGCGCGCTGCCGTTTTTACGTCATGCTTACTTTAGATCTGAAGAAGTAGCGATACCTCCTCCATATCTTTTTCTGAAGGAAATCGCCCAGTCATCGAGGTAGGACTTTTCTTCCGCTATTAACACTCGCGTCAAATGTACATTTTTGTCACACGCCACGTGCGAAAATAATGTCTTTACTTTTCGCAGTGTGGAACAAAAATTTTGCGAAGCACCAAATTGTCTGGCACCCAACATGCTCATAGTTAACTCTTCCTACCTGTGCGCTAAGCGCACCTACCGTAATCGCCCCACTTTTTATGAAAATTCGCGAGCACCCATCAATGAGCTACCACGGCCAGCGAAGCTGGCCGCCATTATGGACGCGTATTTCGGGAGCGAGTGCGACTGCGCCGCTAATCGGTGAATTCGGCATTCTGATAAACGTGCGTTTGGCCGCAGTTGCTGATTATCGGTGTTTTCTTACAATGGAATATGCCGGAACAAGATATGTCACGTGCCTTTGGTTTGACGATCCAGAGTTCTGCCGGGGCCTTGTTGATTTATTACAAGAACATATTGGTGAGCCGGTCAACCAGATAGCCGACCTAAATATTTCGTAAAATTTGAATACGTCAGGTTTGGAGTGTCGCAATGGAATATCATCGCGGTGCGGACGGTCATATCTGGCATTTCTGCCGCAACTGTTCGCACTGGCCAACAAACAGCTTCAATATTATCATCGCAGAAAGGCTTCCGCCGGATTTCGAAATCTGCAATGAATGTATCGCGCTGAATCGAGCCGGCGAGTGCAGAAAATCCTAGTTTTCCCACCGGAGTCAGCAACGAGAATAGAAATGGAACGTTTTGCCGGGACGCTGCTACAAGCTCCGCTGCAATAGTTCTTTCTACAATTCATCGATTTGCTTTAACGAAGGTGAAACTATAGAATGTTATGTGTTCTTTAGGGCTTACTAGATTCTACCTACGTTGCGCCAGGCCTCTGAGCTTTAAAGCCAGAGGCTTTTTTATTTCTACCTGAAGGAGCATGAACATGTCAGAGAACAAAGTTGAGGTTAAATTAGAAGACGGAACACTGATCCGCCATAAAGTGGCAGGATATGAAGGCCGGATTGAGGGTACAACTAAGATCCAAAGCTGCTTTACCCTAAAAAGAGAGTTGTTGCCTCACCCTAACAGCAAACAGTTGTTCCAATATCGGGTCATGGTTGAGGGGGAGTCCCTGCGTCGAATAGCGCCAGCCGATGATTTTGAAATCCGGGAAGCGGTCGTGGATGTCATCTGCCCTGCCTGTCATGTCGCTTTCCAGAGTAAGCCTGGCCTTGCAGACAAACCGCGCGGCCGCTGTAAGTGCGGGGGCTGGATTTGCCCGATGTGCTTAGCTTGTCAGGAGATAAATGTGAAAGGTTCTAAAGCCCGGCGCTCTTCATGCCCGAGTCAACGGAAGCGTATAGCAGCGAGGCTAGTTTTTCAGAAAAAAGCAACGCGGATTCACATGTGAGCGACATCAATTATAAATGCCCCAGCTCTTTATGAAATTGCGCGAGCACCCATCCATTAGTTATCGCGGACAGCGAAGCTGGCCCCCAGTATGGAGACGTATTTTTGGAGAGAGAGTTACGCCACCGGCTGGTGAATTCGGTACTCTGACAAACGCGCGTCCGTCTGCGGTTGATGACCATCGCTGTTTTCTCGTAATCGAGCATGGGGCAACGAGATATACCACATGTCTTTGGTTTGATGATAAGGAATTTTGCCGCGGTCTCCTTGATCTTTTGAAAAAACATATCGGTGAACCTATAAACCAGATCGCTGAGCTAGAGATCCCGTAGGAGTTTGTATACGGCAGGGTTTGGTAAAGAAACAGAGTAAGCTAAGCGCGACTTGCTTTTTCTACGGACTTTGAATATGTACTTGCCGCATGAATATATACGACCTCACGATAAATCAACTTAAGTCGCTGTTGTTATAAAAGAACAACTCAGTAAGCTCGGCGACGAACTTCGTAGCATCTTCGATGGTGCTAAAGGCGTGACGAGCGCTTCGAACAAGCGGCCAATGAGCGCTTCGGCAAAGAAGAAAATCGCCGCTGCTCAAAAAGCAAGGTGGGCGAAGTTGCGGCATGCTAAAGAACCGCCTCGATCAGCCAAACCCGCTAAGAGTGTTGCGAAAATGCAACGAGTGCATCAGCGAATGCGCGGCGGTCGGCCAAATTGAAGGCGTATTGGGCGGCAAAGAAGAAATCTGGCAAAAGATAACGAGGCCGACTTAGTTGGGGTTCGGATGCAGCAACGAGATGATCCTGTTGCGGAGTGCTGCTTTCCAAATGCATCGTCACTAAAGGCTGTTAGGTCGAAGGAAAGCACTCGCTCCGAGCGCCTCAGCTCGAACGGTTTGAGATCAAAAGGGCCAGGTAAGAGAATGGCACGAAAACAAGCGACAGGTACCTCGGTATATCTAATATCTGACCTAACGTACTTCAGAAGCTCGAACATCTTTGATTGTTCGAAGTAAATTCCAATCAGGATTAAGCTAAAGCCATCGGTTTTGAACGCCGATTGAGCTTCGGCCAGCGTCCCAACGAATCTCAGATCATACCCGGGCAGAATGACAAATAGCCTTTTGTAGGCGTTATGCGCGGATGCGACCAGGATTCTTTTTTTCTTCTCAGCCACGAGCCAGAAGCTTAACTACGACGCATTTGCCTGTCAATGTAAGCGGTTCTTGAAATTGCATCACGTCAGCGATAGGCGAAGCGATCATGCGTACGCGCTGAGGTTTTATGTTTACCTACTGTTGCCGACCGATTGCCGGCGTTGTCGCACGCCTTCTTATCCCATTAGGCTCTAGTCAATTTAGCAGCTGCAATTGCGGCTTAGCTGATGTTCACTGTGATCGATTCAGATTTCTGGAAATTATCAAAGCACTGCTTGAACGTTGGCTGCTTTGGGTCAATGCTAGATGTAAGAGTCCCTGACTAAATTGAGTCTCCCAACAGCGCTTTACCGAGAGGGGGTGGATATGGAATTTCGCAACCATCCGCTCATGACGCGCCGGAGTGGAATGAAGATATGGCCGCCGCTGTGGAGTTCGACGCGCAAAGATAAAAAAGACTGGCCAAACGGCGAAGTTGGACCGCTTCAACAGGCCTGGCTGCACGAGGGGTTGGATACCTGCCTTTTTCTTTTCATCGAATATAATGGGCATCAATATACAGGCTCGATGTATTTCGACGACATCGGATTTTGCTATGACATCGATACGATCTTAAAATCGAACCTGGGCCGACCAATAAAAGAGATCGGTGATTTGGATGTGTCTTATCTCCTATGAGTTTTTACAATCGGTAATTGACAGCTTTTTCGCTTACGCCGTGTTTTAGCAGACCATTACCCATAGCCGAACTCTGCTGGTGCTCCGGTTAGTTATAGACGGGAAGATCTGTTCCGCCGATTGTACGCAGCGGTTACTTGATGTGTGCAATTAAAACGTTAAAGATCTCTTTAGCGGCACTAGGCTTTTCAAACATTAGTTTGCCGAGATAACAGTTGCCGTTCGCGGTCGTGATCACCAAATGAACTTTATCAGGTGGGATTGTACTGGACAGGAAAACCGCACTGAGGACTCCGACTTCTCCGGCAACCGAGCGGTTACTTGGACCGTACAGCTGCGACCACCTCGGCGACCACGTCCTCACCCCATCGCATAACATGATTGGATGATTCCGGAGTTCCATCTTCAACTTCCGTAAATATTATTCCCGATCGCTCCGACCAGGGCAACCGGGAAATTTATGTGCTGCTACGTCAGAGTCTGGCAAGCGCGAGCAGTTACGGCAAAATTGCCACATCTGCATACCTGCCCCTAGCGGTATTCCATTGCGATAACCGAAATCGTTGGGTGTTTTAGATCAGACAGACGAATGGCCGCAATCCGTTGGTCATCTTCGCTCATGTCTTTGTCTGTCTTCTGAGAACCTACCGGGGCTTTCCCAATTTTCGTGACTGTGCTACATCTCCGGCTCAGCCAATTTGGCCGCCGGAGCATCTTCGGCGGGCACAGATCGTGGGCGAGATCCTTCATCTGAGCGAACTAATGTCAAAGTGACGGCTGGTGCCCGCCGCGTCACTGCCGATTTCAGAAAAGAGCGGGAAAAATTGATCTGTTATGCCGGCTCACGCAAGGGCTGAGCCAGTAAAAGACTATGAGGTTTAGCCGCGGCGCATCAAATTTCCGCTACTGCTTGCTGCGCGCAATACAACTCTTACAAATGGCCGCATCCTCTGGAAGATGAGTTAATGACACGTATATGCTCTGTGGCCAGCGCGAGCAGTCGGAGCGAAAGTGCCAAACCTCAGTTGAAGTGTCTTTTCGATAATCTTTTTCGGCTTCTGGAAAATAGAGATTGACCGCATTGTTTGTCATGGTAGCTCACCCGTCGTTTCTCTGGCTGCCACGTTTCATTTTGAGATAGGATTGCCAGGTCAATTTCTCTAAAATTTCTTTGAGATCGAAGAGGCGTTTAAAGTGGGGCGCATCCGGAGATGATGAATCGGTCTTTAAGGCAGCATTTGACGCCCCGTCGGGCCGCTCTGATTTTAACTTAGGGTGATCCACCGCAAAACGGCGACACGCAAAGAGCGGTCCTAGCTGGATTTCCTGGCACTTGGCCGCCATTCTCCCCATTTCTGTCTGCAAACGCCTATAGGTGAGGCGTGAATTGTGTCAGATTACTGACACCGAGGACCAAAGGAAACCGTCGGCGTATCGCTCCGTATCAGTCGAATCAATGTCTCCGATTTTCCGTCGCGAGCAGAAACCGAAGAGCACGCCAAAGGCGATCGCCATCAATTTGGGATAGTGGGAAAGATCTGCACACTCCTACGCATGGTCGCACTAGGCAAATTGATACTTCCGATTTCTCTTACGGGCTTACCCACGTGCTGCTTTACGATAGCATAGAGCTGGCGGCAAAATGCTGGATCATCATTATGTCAGGGTGCCCATGTAACAAGTTGGCCCATGCTCGACCAATAAAAAGCACGCCGCCGGCGGATCGAGTCTTCAGAGTGGCATGCTTGAAAGGACTCCTGATTCATCGCTCGATACGTTTGGACCGGGTCCACTGACCTTAATCCAATTGGGTGGCGAGCCATGCCTACCCATGGCGGGATAGTAATGGGTGCTCGCGAAGTGGCATGGCCCGACTGGATTAGAAGCTGCCGCGGTCGTCAAATTCGCAAGCCCTTTTGCTGGAAATCCAGTAAGATTTTATTACACATGCCGGTGCCGCTGTGAGTTCTAAACATTCGATGCATGATTCAAAGTCGGGTAGGAGTTTTTCTGTGCGAATGATATTGAAGCTGTCACGCGGCCACTGGGAGCAGTGAGTGAGAAATGCCATCGATATTCTTCGATCTCTTTCTCCGCGGCGGCAAGGAGTGAGAGCCAGTGGCGTGCATCGGCGCTCTTGAGTTCCGCCATTATTTTTTCGAGTTCTTCATTCATAAGGTTAGTTTCTGCCGCCAGGACACAAAAGCTTTTCTCGGTTATCTACGCAGCTTTTCTACCTATTTTGGGTTCGGCTACTGAGTCCATCGGTTGATTTAATATTGTCTTAATCTTTCTAAGCTGCTCATCCACGAGCGCAGATTTTTCTATGAGATCATGAGCACCCAGCTCGATAGCCTCGCGTTGTGTCAATATGTGTTCTTCCGATGTTAAGACAACCGGTATGCCGGGACAGAACGCCCTCACGTTGTCGAGAGTCTCTAGACCAGCAGCCGAAAGATCGGAAACGACAAGAGCGTAGTTGCCATCTAAGATCGCTTTCAGCGCCTTCTGGACGCTTTTCGCTTCGTCTACCAAATAGCCTTCCAGCCGTATAAGTTTGCCGACCTCGCTTCCTTGTTGGTTTACCAACAAAACCTTTTTTTGCATGAAATTACCTCCACTTAATAAACTTAGTAATTCTTTGACCTGGTAGTATGTGTGCGGATATAGATCACGAGAAAATCTAGCGCGTAGAGAAAGTAAACTGGTCTAAGGTTCTTGCAATGGTGGCCAAAGAAAGCGGCTTCACTAGGCAGCCGACCATACCGGCAGATAGGGCAGAGCGCTTGTGATCAATACCGATATAGCCAGTCCAGCCAACAATCGGGATCGTTGCGGTATGCGAATGATTCTTTAGAATCCGCGCCACCTTTGCGCCTTCCATATCGGGCGATTCAAGATCCAACATGATACGTCTGATTTTTTAGCAATGGCTTTCTTGATCGCTTCCACACCAGTACTGGCTTCTAAACTTTGAAACCCCTCGCGTTGTAATACGGAAGCGAGGAGCGCTCGCAGGTAAGGATTGCCGTCGACAATGAGAACGGTTTTAGGCACTGACGTCGTCAAAAATGTTACGGAGATCCGCCATATGAAAGAGCAACGGATGTGCCGTTGCTCTCTTGGGCAGACGGCGGCAAAAAAGCAGGAGTTTTGTGAACGACGTTTCTTGAAAATGTGAAAAGCCATCAGGAAGTTTTATCAGTTCCGAGAATGAGGAGCTTGATATCGTTGAAAGTGTCGAGTTGCTTGCAGGGCATCGTCGCGAATTATACTTGTTCCCCGTTTGCAGGATTCTATATAATAGCTGCCCTATAAATGTTTCCGGACCCCACGATGAAGGGGGCGATGAGAAATTCTCGCAGAATGCTCCAGAAAACGATTGATTCTGACCGTCTGCCTACAAAACGAATTGCGCTATGCGGATTCCGCCCCTCTTCGATGCGAAAAGCGAGAAGAGGCTAGTTCTGCTCGACTTATTGGAAAGGGAGGAGATGACTAATATGTGGACCCAAACGTACCGCCATCACTTCATCATGGCCTTTCCGAGCTTCGATACGGCAACGCGAAAATGGAGAGCCCAGGCGGATATCAGCTGGTGTCTCGGAAACGGACGGGATTCGACTTTTGTCCGGTATAGGCATCACGCTAAGACGGAGACCGAGCCGTGCACTTTGCTTTGCAGCAGA
>Ga0075425_100005397_pt1 | contig 13288 bp, 17 predicted proteins | sample SoiMethybrSBSTD4_FD_75300 | JGI IMG/M metagenome (GOLD analysis project Ga0075425, IMG submission 75300) | Bulk soil microbial communities from a Populus tree surrounding site in Tennessee, USA - Soil MetaG P. TD hybrid SBSTD4 | ecosystem: Environmental > Terrestrial > Soil > Tree plantation...
GCGGTTTGTCTTGGCGCTGGCGCTCGGGTATGCGTCAATAGGCACCAAGGCGCGGCTGAGCCGGAGCCGCGGGGAGCGAAAGGCTCGCCCGCGGCGGTGGCAGCAGGAGGTAGGCAATGACCACTTTTGATGATCGCGAGCGCTCTTTCGAGAAAAAGTTCGCGATGGATCAGGAGCTTAAGTTCAAGGCAGAAGCGCGGCGCAACCGTCTGCTCGGGCAATGGGCGGCCGCCAAACTAGGCCTCAGCGGCAGCGATGTGGAGGACTACATCAAGGCTGTGCGCAAGGCAGACCTGGCGGAAAAAGGCGACCAGGACGTCAAGCGCAAGATCCGTCAGGATTTCGAGGCCAAGGGGGTCAATATCAGCGAGGCGGAGCTGAGCCGCATGATGGGCGAGTTCCTGGCGACCGCCGTGTCCTCCATCGAGGGCGAAGCCAAGAAGGGTTAGCTCTACAAGGCAAGCTACGACCGCTCCTGCGGCCGAGCCTGCGCTCGTGGAAAGGGCGTGCCTTACCGCACGCCTTCGGCGCTCAGGTGCCCCCGTGGTCGTCGCGCATTGACTCGCCCGCAGCGCCACATTACGTCGTTTGCCAGCGCCGACCGCCCGGCGGTCGGAGGAGACCAATCAGCATGGCTGCGAAATCGTCCACCGCTCGGCGGGCCAATGTTGCCTCTATCGATCCGATTTGGGCGGCCGTCCGGCACGAAGCCGAGGCGGTCGCGGCCAGCGAGCCCGCGCTCGGCGGCTTCATCTTTGCCACCGTCCTGAGCCAGGCGAGCCTGGAGGAGGCGGTCTGCCACCGGCTGGCGCAGCGCCTCAATCATTCCGACGTCGATGCCGGCCTGATCGGCCAGACTTTTGCACAGGTGCTGAGCGAGCAGCCGGAGCTCGGGCGCGCCTTCCGCGCCGACCTCGCCGCCGTATTCGATCGCGATCCTGCCTGCAGCCGCTACATCGAACCCTTGCTTTACTTCAAGGGCTTCCACGCCCTCGTCACGCACCGTTTTGCCCACGAGCTGCTCAAGCGCGGCCGCCGCGACTTCGCCCTTTACCTGCAGAGCCAGAGTTCGCGCATTTTCGCCGTCGACATCAACCCCGCCGCCAAAATCGGCATCGGCATCATGCTCGATCATGGGACCGGGATCGTCATCGGCGAGACCGCCAGCATTGGCGACAACTGCTCCTTGCTGCAGGGTGTGACGCTCGGTGGTACCGGCAAGGAGACCGGGGATCGTCATCCCAAGATCGGCGATAACGTGATGATCGGCGCCGGCGCCAAGGTTTTGGGCAACATCAGGGTCGGCAATTGTTCGCGCGTGGCCTCCGGCAGTGTCGTGCTCAAGGATGTGCCGCCCGAGACCACAGTTGCGGGCGTTCCCGCCAAGGTGGTCGGCCCGGCCGGCTGTCCCGAGCCGGCGCGCACCATGGATCAGCGGCTGCTGCCCGACGATTGTGGCTGCGGCTAGGGAGATCGCCGTGAATCCGCAGGAAATGGTCCGTATTCAGAATTATCTGCGCAAGGTATTCGGCACCAAGACCTTGTCGGTGCGCGCGCGCCCGAAAATCAAGGATTCGGCGGAGGTCTACGTCGGCGAGGACTTTGTTGGCACGCTGACGGTAGACGATGAGGATGGCGAGCTGTGCTATCAGTTCCAGATGGCCATCCTCGACCTCGACCTCGAAGACGCCTGATCGACGGGCTTTCCGCAATGGCACTCTACGAGCTCGACGGGATCCGCGTCGAGGTCCCGGCGAACGGACCCTATTGGGTGGCCGAGAATGCCACCGTGCTTGGACGCGTGCTGATCGAGAAGGACGCCAGCATCTGGTTCAACGCCGTGCTGCGCGGTGATACCGAGCCCATTCGCATCGGTGCGCGTGCCAATGTGCAAGATGGCTGCGTCTTGCATACGGACGTCGGTTTTCCGTTGCAGGTCGGTGCCGAGGTGACCATCGGCCACGGAGCGATCCTGCACGGCTGCAGCATCGGGCGCGGCAGCCTGATCGGCATCGGCGCCGTGGTGCTCAACGGTGCGCGTGTCGGCGAGGAGTGCCTGATCGGTTCGCACGCGCTGATCCCCGAAGGCAAGGTGATCCCGCCCCGCTCGGTGGTCATGGGCTCACCCGGCAAGGTCACGCGCGAGGTCAATGCGCGCGATCTCGCCAGGATGCGCGAGAGCTGCGAGGACTATGTCGGGCGCTGGCAGCTCTATGCGCGCGGCTTCCGGCGCCAGGGCGCGTAAAAAAACGGCCGGACCGATGCACCGGTCCGGCCTTGAGATCAGATCCGGAGTTTGGCTGAGGGCGATCCGGACCTGTAGCGGTAGGGACGAATTCAGCGCCCGCGCTGGACACCCGCCAGCGGCAAGGTGGAACTGGCCGCCTTGGGATCGAGCGACATCCACACGCGTGTGTTGAGATAGGACTGGCGCATCACGTAATCGTAGGGCGTGCGGTGCCAAATCTTCACCTCGTCGACCTTGTTGTCGAGGATGAAGTCGCCCTGCATGGTGCGTGCGGTCAGCACGGCATGGCCCTCGCCCTTTTCATCGCGCACCACCGTGATCAGCAGCGCGCCTGTTGGCCAGCCGCGTGCCAGCAGCCGTTTGCGTTTCAGCAGGGCAAAATCCTCGCAGTCGCCGCGGGTGGTCGGCAGCGTCCAGTACTCGGTCTGGCCGTAGATCTCCAGGTCGGTGGCGGGCGTAATCTCGTGGTTGACGCCCTGGTTAATGCTGTGCAGTTCGCTTAAGCGCTCGGGCGTGGCCGAGAAACGCTGCTCCTCCAGCGGTCCCGTTTTGCATTCCTCGGGCATGCGCTGGCAGAATTCCACAAAGCCGTAGGGTGGCTGGGTCACGCCGAACACACGCATGTAGGGGGAGGCTCGATCCTGCCCGCGGGGAAGGCCCATCGGCTCGGCGATCGCCGCGCTCGACCAGGTTGCGATGCTTGCCGCAATCGCCAGAAAGGTAACGCCTACGCGTGTCATGCTCGTCCCCGACAACCAACGCCATCGTACCCGACGGGCCTGATTTTTTGCTGAGGCCCGGTGATACATTTCGACTCAACTTGTCAGCGGGTTTGGCGCGAATTGCTCCGCACCCAGACACCCTAACTTAACGATCTGTAGCGGTTCCGGTTCCGGCTGCATGGCAGGCCATCCACTCTCTCAACCAAAATAGCGGCGTAGCGCGGCCGGGTTCTGGATATCGATGAATTGCACGCCGAAGCCCTGCGCGTGGTGGCGCATGACGCGCGCGCGGAGTTTGCCGAGCATCACCTCGGTACCGATCTCCGGCTGGGCCCCGGGTTTCTATGGAGGCGCCGGAGATCGACACGTGCAAAGCTTTGCCCGCCGGCATGACGCCCTCCGCCAGTGCCAGCTGGCTGACCGTGTTGCTTGGCGCGATGCGCTCGTGCCGCCGTTCGGCCGTATCCGCCATATCGGCGCGGTTGGCGAGCCAAGTGAGCTGGGCGGCGAGCTTCTCACGCTTGTGATGAGTGGCCTCAATGCGAAAGGCGAAGCCGCCCTCGCAGCCGCGTACCACCGGGCCCTCGATGCCACCGAGGTGATCGAAATAAGCAACGACGCGTTCGCCGAGCTCGACGCCGACCGGAGACAGCAGCGCCGCGCCGCCGGCGGATGCATCCATCAGCCGGCAGGGGTACTCCTGCTTGTTGGCACGCATGAAGCGGCCGAGCAGGGTGACCGCGAGCCGCTTGTGGCGCCGACGATCCGGCGCAATGCGCGAAAGGACGCCCAGCGAGCGGCGGGCGAAGGGCGTAGGGCTGCCTAACATCGAAACCCGTTGCCTTGTTCAGGTCGATCTAGCTGAGGGGTCCTCGGTGGTCCGTGCAAGGTGCGCACGAGCCGCGGCGATGGACCGCCGAGAGCACTATCAAGGGTTTGATTTAATGAACGCCTAACGCCTGGGCCGATTGGGGATTGGCTCCTTACGTTGCCGCGGCAGGCTCTCTTGCCGGCCCGGGCAAGGTCTTCAAGACGGCTCCTTCTTCCAGACCGTGCGACCCCCATCGAGGACGCGCAACTGCGGTCGCTCGGTCTTGGGCGCCGGCGAATGCTGCGGCGCCTGAAATGGGCCGCCGATGCCACAACGCTCAAGCACGGCGCGCGGCCGGCCGTCGGGCCAGATCACCTCGTACTTGCGCAACTTGCGGCGCCAGGCGCGCTCGCCGCCCAGGATGGGCGCCGGCGAGGTCAGGCACATGGCGCCGATGATGCGATTGATGCTGTTGCCGGTATGCAGAAGCGGCAGCAGCATGGCTTCGAATTCCAGCGCGCGGCGGGCCGCCCCCGTGGTCTCGAGCTCAAGGCTGACGACCGCGCCCTGCTCACAAATCAAGGCCAGCTGGTGCGCCAGCACGGCCTGATCGGCCTCCTGCCAGCCAGCGAGGAAGTTGCTTGAGCGCAGCTCGGCGCCGAACAGCTCGCAAAGGCGCGTGCCAGCCAGCCGGTACTGATAGTCGGAGGCGTTAATGCGCTCGAGCATGAAAGTCTCGGACAGGATGGAGGCGATGCGCGAGGGTTCGACTTCCAAGCGGCGCGGCGCCATCCGGCCGGCGCGCAGCTCGTTCCAGTAGCCGTAGAGCGTATTCGGGGATTTTTGCTTCATGCCTAACGACCGACCGCAGCTTGGATGGTGAGCGTCTTGAACGTCTTGGCGTGCCGGCACCTGTAGCGAAAAAAGACGGGGGCCTGTCGCCGCAGCCCGAAAAGAGCAGTATTCGTGCCAGCCAGGCCTCAATGAAGCACGCGCCGACCCGTCGAGGGGGCGGCACTTGCGGTTAAGGTTGTCAGCCCTTCTGGCAGTGTGTAAGCGGGCTCACGCCAATCCCCGCCGTGGAGTGCGATGCCGTTGGACCGCCATGAACCGATTTTTAACGTACCCGGCGTCGTGCTCGTGGTGATCGGCCTGTGCACCCTTCTGCAGGTGCTGCGCTGGCTGCTGCCGGCGGGAGAGGACGCCTGGCTGACGGCCGCGCTCGCCTTTATCCCGATGCGGCTCGTGCCTGGCGTGGCCGAGCAACTCCCCGGCGGGCAACTCGCCACGCTCACCTCCTTTGTCACGCATCTTTTCGTGCACGGCGACACCACGCACCTCCTCATCAATATGGCGTGGCTGCTGGCCTTCGGCAGTCCCCTCGCACGCCGCACCGATGCCTGGCGCTTTCTCGCTTTCTTCGCCATTTGTGGGGCCGCCGGCGCGCTGTTTTATGTGTTGGTTAATGGCCGGGTTTTCACCTTGGTGGTGGGCGCTTCCGGCGCCATTTCGGGGTTGATGGGCGGTGCCATGCGCTTTTTCTTTCGCGCTCTTAAACCGGGCGGCAGGCTCATTCTGCCGTTGCATGCGGCTCCGCTCTTGAGCCTGCCGGCCACCTTTCGCGATCGGCGCATCGTCTTGACGATGATCGGCTGGACCATCCTCAACATTGTCTTGGCCTGGGGGGCGGCCGGGCTAACCGATGCGGCAGGGATCGCCTGGGAAGCCCACGTCGGCGGTTTTTACGTGGGATTGCTGATGTTTGGCCTGTTCGACCGCCCGGCACCCGTGCCGGAGGTTGAGGAGGGGGGCAATGCTGCGGGCGCGGAATAGGTCTCTTGCGGCGCCTGCTGAAGTTGCCCACAATCCCCGGTCATACTCGCGCTAACCGCACAGCAGGCGCACAGGAGTGCGGCGCAGGAGGAAGTAAGCTGGTTCGGGGGGACCTCTTGTTGGCACCTGTCCGCTGGCTGTGACAGCGAATGGGAGGACATTGCCATGAACGTTTCCGCCATCCTACGGCAAAAGGGTCGCGCCGTGACCACCGCCGCGCCGACCACGACGCTGCTTGAGATCGCCGACAAGCTCTCGGCCAAGCGCATCGGCGCCATCGTGGTCGTCGGGCCGCAGGGCGAGGTGGCGGGCATTATTTCGGAGCGCGACATCATTCGCGCGCTGGCCGCCCGCGGGGCAGACTGTCTGACGAGCTCCGTCGCCGAGGTGATGACCAAGGAGGTTGTGACCTGTCAGGAGGCCGATACCTTGGATGAATTGATGGCCATGATGACCGCACGGCGCTTCCGGCATTTGCCGGTCCTGACCGATGGCGCGCTGGTCGGCATCATTTCGATCGGCGACGTGGTCAAGCATCACGTGGCGGAGGTCGAGATGGAGGCAACGGCCATGCGCGACTATATCGCGCACAGTTGAGCCGCCTCGCGGGCCGCTCAGGCGGAGCGGGCCATGGCGCTCGGCGCCGCCGGGCGGCGCAAGGCAAGCTCGCGCGTGATGTCTTCCAGTTCGCGCTCGGCTGCCAGCATGCCGCCTTGGATGAGGGCTTCGGCCTGGTGAAAATCGAACAGGCCGAATTGCGGTAGCCTGGGCGAAATGATCACGTCGGGCGGATCGCCGGCGAGGCGCGAGCGCGCAATGCGATCTTGCACGATGTTAAAGGCCTCCATCATCACGCGCGAAATGCCGGGGCCGGCGTCGGTGCGCCCGAAGAATTGGCGCTTGAGCAGTTTGCGCATACCGCCGACGCCATAGCCATAGGGGCCGGCCTCGGCAACCGGCGGCGTCGGCATCTCATCAGCCGCTGCATGCAATTCCATTTGTGGCACGACCGTGCCGCGGCCGCAGGAATCCGAATTGACGTTGACGGCGATGACGTAGCGAGCGCCGAGAGCGCGACATACCGAGACCGGGATCGGGTTCACCAGCGCACCGTCGAACAGCCATCGCCCGTCGATGCTGACTGGCCGGAAGATGCCAGGCAGAGCATAGGAGGCGCGCATCGCATCGACCAGGCGCCCGCGCGAAAGCCAAACTTCATGCCCACTGCCAATCTCGGTCGCGACGGCGACAAAGCGGCGAGGCAAGCGTTCGATCTGAGCTTCCTTGAGGCGCGCATCGAGGACGGTGCACAGTCGTTGCCCGGTGATGAGCCCCGAGCCCGAGAAATTGAAGTCGAGAAAGCCCAGCACCTTGCGCCGCGTCAGCTCAAGGGCGAACTGCTCAAGCGCCTCGAGCTCGCCAGCGACGTAGCAGCCGCCCACGACGGCGCCGATCGAGGTGCCGGCGACAATGTCCGGGAAGATGCCGGCCTTCTGCAGCGCCCGCAGCACGCCGATGTGCGCCCAGCCGCGTGCCGAACCACCACCCAGCGCCAAACCGATCTTGCAATCGCTCATGCGAGTCCCCATGCGGCGCTTGTCACAGATCGAATTTTTAAAATCTTGCCCCGCGCGTCAACCATAGCGGTGAGGAATTAAGGAGCCCTAGGCGCTCAGGGTTAATGCTCAGCTACGCAGTGTGCCAGCGACGCATAGTGACGCCGAGGCGCGGCCAGGGACAGAAGTCAGGCCAAAAAGCCTTAACCACGCGTCAGCCCGATCGCCTCGACGGTGCCGACCGGGAGCGTCAATTTGCGGTAAAAACACGAGCGCGCGCCCGTGTGGCAGGCGACGCCGGCCCCTTCCACGGTGACGCGCAGCCACAGCACGTCCTGGTCGCAGTCCGTGCGCACCTCGCTGACCCGTAGCAGGTTGCCGCTCTCCTCCCCCTTCTTCCAAAGCCTGCGGCGCGAGCGGCTCCAGAAGTGCGCAAAACCGCTCGTCAGCGTCAGCTGCAAGGCTTCCGCGTTCATGGCGGCAAACATCAAGACCTCGCCCGTCGCGGCATCGCTGACGATCGCCCCAATTAGGCCGTCGGCGTCGAATTTGGGCTGGAATGACAGACCCTGCTCGACCTCGGCCGGGCTGCCACGCGGTGCAAAGGCGGCTGATGCCAGAAAAGCCATGGCGCTACTCCAAAAAAGGTCCACAGCGGTGGGCTTCAGGGCCGCGCCGCGTGCACCATCTGCAGGAAGCGGTCGCGGTAGCTGGCGTCCTGCTCCAAAGCGCCCGTGAAGCGCGTGGTGATGGTTTTGACGCCGGGTTGGCGTACTCCGCGCGTTGACATGCACTGATGCTCGGCCTCGATCAGCACCGCGACCCCGCGCGGGCGCAACGCGGCCTCGATAGCGTCGGCGATCTGCGCCGTCATGGTCTCCTGGGTCTGCAGCCGCTTGGCGAAGATCTCAACTACGCGTGCGATCTTCGAGATGCCGACGATGCGTCCGTTTGGCAGATAGGCCACGTGGGCGACGCCGAGGAACGGCGCCAGGTGGTGTTCGCAATGGCTTTCGACGCGGATATCGCGCAGCATCACGAGATCGTCGTAACCGCCCGCCTCGTCGAATTGGCGGGCCAGCACATCCGTGGGGTCGAGCCGGTAGCCGGAGAAATACTCTTCGAAGGCTTCCGTCACTCGCCGTGGCGTGTCCTTCAGTCCTTCGCGCTCGGGGTCGTCGCCGGCCCAGGCAATCAAGGTGCGCACGGCGGCCTCGGCCTCGCTGCGCGTGGGGCGCTGGCGCGACTGCTCCAGTCTGACGCTCGGGCGTTTCTTTTTGGCGACGATATCGTCCATTGATCTTGCCGCTGTAAGACTCAGGTCGAGGCATGGCGCCGCGGCGGGGAGGGACACGCGCCGAAACGACGGGGACGCCGTTGAAATCTCCAAGCGCGCACGCGATATTTCCCCATAGCTGCCGCCCGGTCCCGGTTTGCGACAGCAAACAACGGTTGCGGTGGGATATAGTACCTTAGACTGGTTGGGGCAAGAATCCCCTGAACTTCATACCTGGCGAGGCGATCGGGGCCTGATGACGCAGCTGAGTGAAATCTACAACGCACGCATCCTTGAGCTGGCCGCCAACATGCCCAAGCCCGATCGGCTCGGCGACGCGCATGGCAGCGCGACCGCTCACTCCAAGCTGTGCGGCTCGACCGTCAGCGTGGACCTGAAGCTGACCGATCAACGCGTATCCGCCTATGGGCAAACAGTGAAGGCCTGTCTGCTCGGCCAAGCCGCGGCCTCGGTGATGGGGCATAACATCATCGGCAGCACGGCCGAGGAGCTGCGCGACGTCGCCCTGAAGATGCGCAAGATGCTGAAAGAGGGTGGGTCGGCGCCGCAGGGGCGCTGGGCCGACCTTGCCGTACTCGAACCTGTCAAGGACTACAAGGCACGCCACGCCTCGACGCTGCTCGTATTCGACGCGGTCGAGGCCGCGCTCGCCAAGGCCGAGGCGCGCCAGGAGCAGGTGCAGCATGCCGGCGTCTAGCCCTCGGCACGCGCGCGCCACCTGGGCCTGCGGGGCGGCCAGGTTCGCCGCCGTGCTTCCCATTCATCTTTACCGCTGGACCTTGAAGCCGCTGCTCGGCCACGAGTGCCGGCATCTGCCCACCTGCTCGGAATATGCGCTCGATGCCATCGCCCGCAACGGCGCCTGGCGTGGCGCCTGGCTCGCCTTATCACGCCTGTGCCGGTGCCATCCCTGGGGCACGCACGGCTTCGACCCGGCGCCGGATCTCGCCGGCAGGCAGCATAGCTTGGCCCCGTGGCGCTACGGGGTATGGCGCGTGCGCCGCCGGCAGCGCTAGGTCCGCCGGCACCCTCGATCGTGCGCCAGGCTTCCGCTGGCGCGCCGGCTCAATTGGCGCCCAGGCGCCGCAGCCGCTCGTCGGCGTCGCCGGCGCCCAGCTGGCGCGCGCGTTCATACCACTGCCGCGCCAGCTTGCTGTCGGGCTTGATGCCGCGCACGTTGCGGCGGCCGAGCTCGGTCGCATCAAAGGTGGCGGCCAGCGCCATGGCGCCTTCCGCCAGGCCCGCGTCGGCTGCCCGCTCGAAGAAGAGGCGCGCGGCGGAAACGTTGCCTTCCTCCCACTGCTCATTGCCCTTGCTGAGGAGGCGCATGGCGCGTTCGCGTTCCGGCGACTGGGAGCGCGGCACGATGGGCGGGGCCGCCGCGGTCGTCTCCTGGCGCGGCGGGGCGAGTTCGACGGGCACGCCGGCCCGCAGCATCGAGGCGCCGCCGGGAGGGCCGGCGCTGCGCTCGCGGACCGGGCTGGCGGCCTGCGCCACGGTCAGCGCGGTTTTGCTTTCCACCAGCACCGCGCCGTCGACCGCAACCAACAAGATCGTCACCTCCGATCGGCCTGAGGCGGCGACCGGCAGGGAGATCTTGAGGTCAGGCAGGGCCGAGATCGGCACCGCCCAGGATCCCGCACCGATCACATAGCCCTCCGAGAGCGCGGCCATGGGCGGCAAGCCGCGCAGGCGCACGAAGCTGTTGCGCGGAATCGCCTCGGCTGGCTCGATGGCGATCGGGAAGGGCACCTGGCTCGCCGCCTCGGCGACAACGGCCGGAGGTACCCTGATGGTAATTTGGCGCGAGGTCTGGCCGAAGGCGGGAGCGCCAAGGATCAGGCCTGACAGCAGCAGCCCGGTGGCCAACGCACGCCCTAGCTGCGGGGAGCATCCCCGATCACGCCTCTGATTGTTCACGTCGCGTCGCCCTCCCCTGGCCACGCTCCCCTGCGGAGGTATTTGCCTCGCTAGCGCCGCTGGGTCTTGCTCCAGTCCATGAACTCGCGGAACAGGCGCTCCTGCTCGGCCTGATCATTGGGTGCAGCTTTGGCCGCCTGCGCCCGGATGATGGACGGATCGATTGCCGGTGGTGCAACCGAGGCGGTCGAGGCCGGCCTTTCTCCGTTCTTGGCGATCCACTCTTCCGCGGCAGGAAAGCGTTTCCAGCCCCGCAGGTTCGAAAGCAGGTTGGCCTCGCGCCACTTGCTATGGCGGGCAGGCTTCTGAAATTCGCCGAACTTAGAAAAGAAAGCGTCGATGAACTGCGCCACGCGGCGGTAGCGATCCGTGTCGCGCGCCCAATTATAGGAGGCGAGGACCGCACCGATCGCGACGGTGTCGACCGAGCTGCCTTTAGCGACGAGGTTGGGATAGTCCTCGGAGGTCAGCTTGGCAGGAAAATAGTCCTGCTCCAGAACTTCCGTATACGGTACCGGTAGCAAGGTCATGCCGGGCTCGAGTTTGAACTTGCCGAACGCGCCGGTTGGCTTGCCGGCGATCAGAATGGTGGCCGCGATCTCGCCCGACTTCACCATCTGGTAGCCATCGCCCTGTCCGACGTTGATTTCCTCGGCCTTGATGTTGAGCAACTCGAAAATCAGCCGGGTGGAAAACTGCGTTCCGCTGCCGACGTCGCTGAAGTTCACCTTCTTGCCATTGAGATCCTGGATCGACTTGATGCCCGGGCCGGCGAGCACGTGCATCTCCTCGTTGTAGAGTTTGGCGATGTAGGCCAGACGGTTGTCGATAGTCGATCCGAATTCGCCGCTCTTCTTCAGATAGCTCATGATGTTGGATTGCGTGATGCACAGGTCGACACCTCGCAAGTGCAACACGTCGACCACGTTCTGGTATCCGCCCTTGCCGATCACGGGGAGGACGCGCAACTCATTGCCGTCGTCCAACACCGCCGACATGTCGTAGGCGAGGTAGAGATAAGTGCCGTTGGGATTACCCGAGACGATCGTCACCGTGTTCTGGTTGAGCTTCTCGGTCAGCGCCTGATGTTGCGCCGGGGTTGCCACTGCCGGTCGCTTGGCGGGTGGCGGCGCTTTTACTTGCGGTAGCTGCTGGGCATAACCGTCAACCGGGACCGACAGCAGCGCGGTTACTGCCAGCGCCAATAGGCCAAGGATTGCGTGCACGTCACCTCTCCCCTCGCAGCCAAACGCGTGACCAAACTCGGCATGCGCGCCTATTGCGGTGCCTACCTAAGCTGCCACGCCCCCCCAAATGGGACGAAATTAACACATGGAAGACGCGTGGCAACGCAAGCCCGCGCGCTCCAAATGCCGAATTGTACGCACAGGTTGGGCACAAGTGTGGCTTTCCCATGCGCCCTTGACAGGCGCCGGAGCCGGGGGGCAAAAGGCGCCCCGCGGGGGAGGTCCGCTCCCCTCCCCCGCAAAAGCCACCTTACCTGCGCGGTATGCAGCGAGTGAGAGGAAAGGGCGATGAGCGAAATCACCTTGACATTTCCGGACGGGGCCGCCCGCCCCTACCCCCAGGGGATCACCGGCAAGAGCCTGGCCGAGCGCATATCCAAGACGCTTGCCAAGCGCGCCGTGGCCATGCTGGTCGACGGCCGCCTTGCCGATCTCGCCGACCCCCTTATGGCCGACGCCAAGGTGAAGCTCATCACCCGCACGGATCCCGAGGCCCTCGAGCTCATCCGGCACGATGCGGCCCACGTCATGGCCGAGGCGGTCCAGTCGCTGTGGCCTGGAACCCAGGTGACCATCGGGCCCGTCATCGACAACGGCTTCTTTTATGATTTCGCCAAGGAGGAGCCCTTCCACCCCGACGATCTCGGCAAAATCGAAGCCGCGATGCGCCAGATCATTGCCCGCAACGCCCCCTTCAGCAAAGAGTTCTGGAGCCGCGAGGAGGCCAAGGCTTACTTTCGCAAAAAGGGCGAGCTGTTCAAGGTCGAGCTGATCGATGCGATCCCTGCGGGGGAGGACATCAAGATCTACAAGCAGGGTGATTGGCTCGACCTGTGTCGCGGCCCGCACATGACCTCGACCGGCCAGGTCGGTAGCGCCTTTAAGCTCACCCATTTTGCCGGCTCCTACTGGCGCGGAGACGCCCAGGGCCAACGGCTCCAGCGCATCTATGGTACGGCCTGGGCCAGCGATCAGGAGCTCGCCGCCTATCTGGCGCAGCTGGCGGAAGCCGAAAAACGCGATCACCGCAAGCTCGGCCGGGAGATGGATCTGTTCCACTTCCAGGAGGAGGGGCCTGGCGTCGTCTTTTGGCACCCCAAGGGCTGGCAGCTCTTCCAGAGCCTGATCAACTACATGCGCCGGCGGCAAAATGCCGTCGGCTATCGCGAGGTGAACGCCCCCCAACTGCTCGACAAGTCGCTGTGGGAGACCTCTGGGCATTGGCAGACCTTTCGCGAAAACATGTTCACCACGGTGACCGAGGATGCGCGCGAGTTCGCCATCAAGCCGATGAACTGCCCCGGCCACATCCAGATCTTCAAGCACGGCTTGCGCTCTTACCGGGAGCTGCCCTACCGCGTGGCCGAGTTCGGCATCGTGCACCGCTACGAGCCGTCCGGCGCCATGCACGGACTGATGCGCGTGCGCGGCTTCACCCAAGACGATGCCCACATCTTTTGTACGCACGACCAGGTGGCCGAAGAGTGCCTCAAGATCAACGATCTGATCCTGTCGATCTATCGTGACTTCGGCTTCGAAGAGGTGGTCGTCAAACTGTCGACGCGCCCCGAGAAGCGCGTGGGCGCCGATGCGCTGTGGGATCAAGCGGAAGCGGACATGTCCCAAGTGCTGGATGTGATCGCCCGCCAATCCG
>Ga0075425_100005398_pt1 | contig 13288 bp, 15 predicted proteins | sample SoiMethybrSBSTD4_FD_75300 | JGI IMG/M metagenome (GOLD analysis project Ga0075425, IMG submission 75300) | Bulk soil microbial communities from a Populus tree surrounding site in Tennessee, USA - Soil MetaG P. TD hybrid SBSTD4 | ecosystem: Environmental > Terrestrial > Soil > Tree plantation...
ACGAGGGGCGGGCCAATGAACATGACGCACCTCTTCGCGACCTACTCCTTCGCGCTCGGGCTACAGGGCGGGCAGATCGGGCAAGGCGCTGCGGTCTCGCTCTTCCTGTTCCCGATCCTGCTCGCTGTCGTGTTCGTGCAGTTGCGCCTCGTGCGCAAGGCGGCACTCTATGAATAGTAGCAATAGAAAGACCAGGGCGCGCTGGGCGCGCAAAATCCGCCCGCTGTTCACGGTGTATCTGCCTTTGCTCCCCTATGTGCTATTCGCGCTCTTCCCGCTCTATTTTATGCTGGTAACCTCGCTGAAGAGCAACGCCGAGCTCTATGACGTCAACGCGGTCCCGTTCTGGATCTCGCGGGGGCTCACCGGTGACCACTACGCGCTGCTATCGACGGATACGCCGTTCTGGAGCTGGTTCGCCAACAGCCTGATCGTGAGCGTGGCGTCGACCGTGATCTCGGTCATCTTGGGCGTGCTTGCCGCCTATCCGCTCGCGCGGCTTCGCTTTGCCGGGTCCGCCTCCTTCGGGATAGCGATTTTCGTCACCTACCTGGTTCCACCCTCACTCCTGTTCCTGCCGCTCACCACCGTGGTGAATTGGCTCGGTCTCTCGGACACACTATGGGCGCTAATTGTTGTCTACCCGACTTTCCTCGTCCCGTTCTGTACCTGGCTCCTCATGGGGTACTTTCGCACGGTACCTAAGGAGATCGAGGAATGCGCCATGCTCGACGGGTGCAGCCGGTTGCAGAGCATGCTGCGCATCATGCTGCCCGCTGCGGTACCGGGCGTGATCTGCGCCGCGCTATTTGCCTTCACGCTATCGTGGAACGAATTCCTTTACTCGCTAGTGTTCGTGTCGCCGGCCGAGCTCAAGACCATGACGGTCGGCGTCTTCTCCGAACTCATCCGCGGCGACATCTACTACTGGGGCGCGCTCATGGCCGGGGCCACGATCGGCTCGCTCCCGATCGTGGTCGCCTACGTGTTCTTCCTGGACTACTACGTCTCCGGCTTGACCTCAGGAGCGATCAAATAGCGGGCGTCGGAAACGCGCGGACCTCGGCGCCTCGAGCAAACTTTCAACCCGCGCCATACTGGGAGGTTGCCACATGACGAAATCGACCGTCACCGATCCACGCAGCCCAGGCCGGCGACAGTTCCTGCGCAGGGTAGCGAGCGGCGCCACAGGACTTGCGGGCATCCTCGCCCTGCGCCAACCGCCCGCCTATGGGCAGACCCGCGAGCTCACCTTCCTCACCATTGCGAGCTTCGTGCCGGACACCGACAAGGAACTGAAGCGTCAGTTCGAGGAGTGGGGCGCCCAAAACAAAGTGAAGGTCCGACTCGACATCATCGCGCATCTGCAGCTGCAGACCAAGAAGGCCGCGGAGGTGCAAGCCAGGTCCGGACACGATCTGACTGCCCTCGGCCCTGGGCTGGGAGACGCCGACCTCTACTTCGACCACCTTGCCGATCTCAGTGACGTTTCTGGCGAAGTAGCTCTCAAGAATGGCGGATGGATCAATCCGAGTGACTATCTCATCCGGGGCAAATGGGCGCTGCTGCCGTGGTGGCAGCCGCCGTTCCCGATGGCTATTCGCACGGACCTTCTCGAGCAAATCGGCGAGAAAAACCCCGATACCTGGGAAGACTGGCTGCGCATCGGCAAAAAGGGAAAGGCCATAGGCCATCCTTTTGGGACCGCGCTCGGCCACAGCGCCGACGCCAACACCACGATGCTTTCGATCCTGTGGTCCTACGGCGGCTCCTACGTGGCAAAGGACGGCGAGACGGTGACGATCAACTCACCTGAGACGCGTGAGGCCATGGAGTTCGTCAAGCGGCTCTATAACGAGGCGATGGATCCTGAGGTGTTGGCCTGGGACGACGCCAGCAACAACCGCTGCCTCAATGCCGGCAAGTGCATCGCCATCCACAATCCGATCAGCGCGTTCGAATCGGCAAAAAAGGACAAGATCCTGGTGCCGGGCTCGCAGAAGCCGATCGCCGAGGTTATCGACCATATCAACACGCCACGCGGCCCGAAGTACCGGAAAGCTACGACGGGCTTTTGGTGTGTCGGCATCTGGAATTTCTCGAAGAACGTCGAGCTCGCCAAAGACTTTCTGCGGTTCCACTTCCAGCCTGAGAACCAGGCCAAGTGGGTGGAGGCGGGCCACGGTTTCAACATGCCCTTCCTCAACAACCTGACCACCCACCCCGTCTACAAGAGTGACCCGCAGTATCGACACATTCCCGAGGTGGCTAAGGTCACTGTACCCCCATCCTGGCCCGGACCGACCACCGCGGCCTCGCAGCAAGTCTGGGACCTGTACATCATTCCCGACATGTTTGCGCAGTATGCGACCGGTCGCATGACGCTCGACCAGGCGATCGCCTGGGGCGAGAAGGAGATTCTGGCAATCTACAACAGCAAGCGGCGGACCTGACCGTTGGTGGGCGTCGGGTCGGCCAGGCGTCTCAGGCTCCTTCCGAACTGTGCGGGGCCGCGGTCACGATGCCTCGCCTAGGGCCTGCTCGTCCCTGCGACCGTAGGCAAGCTGGATCTCGCCGAGGACGTGCGATCTCAAGCGCAGTTGGAGTAGCGCCGCCGCCCCCGCCATGGCGATAGTCCGGATTTGATGCGGGGCCCGTTGAAGCCCCCGCTGTGGCCGGCTGCGCCTGGCGGTTACGCAAGTACGCCATCACCAGCCACACGATGCCGCCGGTAAGCGCCACCCGCAGAATGAAGCCGAGCACGCTCGCCAATGCGTCGAAGCCGAAGATACTCGCCAGCACGCCAGCAATGAGCCCGCCCATCAGGATCGAACGCCAGCCGCCAAACCACGATGATCCCCCAACCGGAGCTTGTGCCGTCGGCGCCTTGCCGGGCTGCGTCATGGATTTATCTATTGGCGCAACGCTTGGCGCCGTGTTCGTCGCAGGCGGACTTGAGTATGTCCGCGATCCGCGGCTGCCAAAGCTGCCACCGCCGCCGACACGCGCATCCGCAGCCGTTGCCAAGAAGCTCAGGGCACCCAGCATCGCCAGAACCATTGGATGTCTGCGCAAGCAGAGGGGAGCAGGCGACGGCGGAGCCCGTGAACTGCGCGAGTAATGCGATCGCCACCGACATGCGCTGCCTTTCTGGGCATTCTCGCTATGTGTGGAAAGCCGCAAGCGGCTTAGCTAAGCCGTTGGATTTGCATTAAAACTCGTTCTCGGTGCGGCGGAGTCCTGCACACTTGGCGGCGGCCAAGTTGACCAATATGCCCGAGGGCCATGTGGGCGGCGACAATCAAGATGAGAACCGTATTCATTCCTGATTGACGCGCCATAGCCATGTCATGTTCGACTTCGAGAGGCGGGTTGAGAAGTCTCGGCTGTCTTGGTGCGGATCTTGTGCCGAGGGCAAGGTGGCATCACCTATCTGCTCGCCCCTACCGCCCTTGGTCCTCATGTGCCAGGAGGCTCCCGCAGACTCAGGATCAGCCGGTTGTGCAGCTCACCGCCCATGGTACCCTTCCGCCATGCTCGAGTTTGTCGTCCCAGCCACCCCCGTATTGCGCGCACTGCCACCCCGCGGTCCCGACTGGCTGCAGGAAGCAAAGTTCGACGGCTGGCGGGTTCAGGTGCACATGGTGACGGCTGTGCACGAGGGTGCGTATCACTGCACGCGGCGCTTTCCCTGGCTTGCCGAAGCACTAATGACTTTGCCGGCGCGTTTTGCATCCTCGATGAGGTGACCGCCTGCGACGTCCAAGGGCTGCCCGATTACGCGCGGACTCCACTTCCGGCGTGCCGCGTCCCACGAGTGTCCTGATGCTGCCAACGAGTGGCTTGAGCTACCACTGGCGCCTAGGCGACATAGAAATCACGCGCGTGCTGGAGTTCGAGGCCGCGCTCTTCGAGCCGACCGTCATTCATCCAGACGTAACAGCCGAGATCATCGAAAGGCACCGGCTTTGGCTTGAGCCGAGGCTGCTGAACCCGGACAGCGGGCTGATGGTCTTTGCGTTTCACAGCACGGTGATAAGGACGCCACGCGCGACCATCCTGGTCGACACCTGCTCCGGCAACGACAAGGAGCGCCTGCACAAGCAGCGCTACTATCGAAAGAATTGGCCCTATCTTGCCAACCTTGCCACCGCGGGCTTTGCACCCGAGGACATCGATTATGTGCTGTGCACGCATCTCCACGCCGACCATGTCGGCTGGAACACGCGGCTCGTCGATGGCCGATGGGTGCCGACGTTTCCCAATGCCCGCTATCTGTTTGCGCGGCAAGAATGGGAGCATTGGGAGCGCGCCGAATTGCGCGCAAGATACACGACCGATCCGTACTACGAGGACAGCCTGCTGCCAGTCATGGACAGTAGTCGGGCGCAGCTGGTGGCCAGCGACTATGCCTTCGATGACAGCGTGTGGATCGAGCCGTGGCCCGGACACACGCCAGGCCACGTGTGCGTCAATGCGCGATCACCGCAGGGCTCCGTGATCATGAGCGGCGACATCATGCATACAGCGCTGCGAGTGCGCTGAGCCGCAGCTTAACAGCTGCTTGAGCAAACGCATGGCCACGAAGACGGGGCAACAGAAGGCCGAGCCCACCACGCGCAAGTCGGGAAAGCTGTTCGGTTACGCCCGGGTCTCAACCATGGATCAGGATCTCGCCCTTCAGCGCGAGGCGCTCGAGGGCGTCGGGGTGAATACCATCTTCGAGGAGAAGGCGAGCGGCGCGAGGCGCGACGGTCGCACCGAGCTGCAGAAGGTCCTCTCGGTTCTGGGCGAAGGTGATGCGCTCGTCGTCATGCGCCTGGATCGCTTGGGGCGCTCGATTCGAGATCTCGCCAATATCGCTCACGAGATCGAGCTGGCCGGAGCACACCTCAAAGTCATCGAGCAGAGCGTCGACACGTCGACTGCTGCGGGACGCGCCTTCTATGGCATGCTGGCTGTCTTTGCCGCTTTTGAGACCGATGTCCGCCGCGAACGCCAGCTCGAGGGCATCGCCATGGCAAAGCGCCAGGGTGTCTACGAGGGTGGAAAACCGCGCCTCGATAGGCAGCGCGTCATGGAGCTGTCCCGCCAAGGCCTGGGCCCTGCAGCCATTGCGCGCGAGCTGGGAATGGCCCGGAGTTCAGTCTATCGGTTGCACAGAGAGGCAGGCGCTAGCCACGCATCACAGTCGCGTTCGCCGCAGCCCCGAGCTGCATGAGTCTGGGGGTGCTTTACTCCGCTTCGGAGCGCCGGTGTTGGCTGGTGCATCTACGCGATGAAATGGCACACGGCACGAGCGCCCAGTTCACCACCAATGGCGTATATCGCACCAAGAGGACTCGGTGAACGCCGCAGACGTTCTGACGACACGAGTAGCCGATGGAATTGCCGTCGCATCGTGCCCGCTCAGCCCGACCAGCCGAGATGACTGAGGAAGCTGCGCGTACGTTCGACGGTGGGCGCCTGGAATATCTGCTCCGGCGGACCTTGCTCGATAATCGCACCGCGGTCCATCACGACGACCCAGTCGGCGACCCTTTGCGCGAAGGTCATCTCGTGCGTGACCACCACCATAGTCATGCCTTCTTCGGCCAGCTGCTTCATGACGTTGAGCACCTCGCCGATCGTTTCCGGATCGAGCGCCGAGGTCGGCTCGTCGAACAGCATGACCTCCGGCTCCATCGCCAGCGCTCGCGCGATGGCCACGCGCTGCTGCTGGCCGCCCGAGAGCTGGAACGGATAGCTCGCCGCCTTGTCCGCAAGGCCGACTTTGCCCAACAGCCCATGCGCCTGTTTCTCAGCCTTGTCGCGCGGTGTGCCAAGCACGGTCATCGGGCCGACGGCGATGTTGCCGAGCGCGGTCTTGTGCGGGAACAGCTCGAAATTCTGGAACACCATGCCCATGCGCTGGCGCACGCGCCGCATGCCGTTCCAGTCGCGCGGCAGCGCCTTGCCCTCGAACGCCACCTCGCCCTCGTCGATCAATTCGAGGCCGTTCGTGCAGCGCAAGAGCGTCGACTTGCCAGAGCCGGACGGGCCGATCAGGCACACGACCTCCTTGTGGCGCACCTCCATCGAGACGCCATTGAGCACAGTCAGTCCGCCGAAGCGCTTGACCACGTGGCGATAGGCGAGCACCGGCACGCCGGCATCGCTTCGGCGCACGCCCGTCGGGGCTGCAACAACAGTACTCATTCCTTGACACCATAACGCCGGTTGATCCAATCGACGAGCTTTGCCTGCGGATATCCGAGCAGCCAGTAGATCGCCGCCATTGCGGTGAGCATCTCCAGCACCCGGAAGGTCTGCGCGCGGATACGCATCGAGGTGTAGGCGAGTTCGCCGACCGAGATCACCGAAACTAGCGAAGTGTCCTTGAACAGCGACACCCACGTCGACGCGAGCACTGGCAGGACGCGGCGGATCGCCTGCGGCAGCACGATCTCCTTCAGCGTCTGCCAGCGGCCCATGCCGAGCGCGTAGGCAGCTTCGGTCTGGCCCTTGCGGATCGAGGCGATCCCAGCGCGGAACGTTTCGCTGTTGTAGGCGGACACGTTGAGGCTCAAGGCGACGATGCCGGTCGCGAGCGCCGACAGATTGAGCCCGGTCGTCACCGGCATGACGTAGTACGCGGTGTAGACGACGAGGATCAGCGGTAGATTGCGAAACAGTTCGACGAAGGCGGCGGACGCCGCCGACAATGCGCGCACATTTGACAGCCGCATCAGCGCCAGGATGATGCCGCCCGGAATCGAGATCACCATCGTCGTCACGGCGAGAAGCAACGTCAGCTCGACGCCTTCGGCCAGGGCGCCCGCATTGTGCCAGACGACAGACCAGTCGAATCTCATGACCGACCTAGATGCGCGAGGCGCACGTAGACCATGTCCACGACCCGAGTGACCGGAAATAGGATAACGAAATAGACCGCCATCGCGACGGTGCAGACCTCGAGCGGGTGGAAGCTCTGGCCCGCGACCGTCTGCGAGCGGTTCATGTATTCCGGCACGGCGATGACCGCGGCGATCGCGGTATCCTTTATGGTGATCGACAGGATCGAACCGAAAGCCGGCAGCATGCGCACGATCGCCTGCGGCAGGACGATGGTGCGAACCGTCTGCCGGCGCGACATGCCGAGCGCGAACGCAGCGCGCGTCTGACCGACTCGGATCGAAGTCACGCCGGCGCGGACGATCTCGGCGACATAGGCCGAGATGTGCGCGCTCAAGGCAACCAGCGCTGCCCAGAACGGCGGCAAGACCCATCCGGTGACGATCGGCAGCGCAAAATAGCTCCACACCAGCACGACCAACACCGGTACCGCGCGCATGGAGTCAATATAGAAGACGATCGGCCAGCGCAGCCAGGCTGGCCCATAACAGCGCGCAAGCCCGAGCGCGCCGCCGAGCAGTAGGCTGCAGGCGACCGTCAGCACCGACAGTGCGAGCGTCAGCTCCAGCCCACCGAGGAGGTACCAGAGACTGTCGAGCACTGGGGTGAAATCGAGGTCCATGTGCGCGCCTTCGCGGAGAGCCGGCTACGGACCGGACGCAGGCCTGAATGGGCCGCACCCAGTTTAGCGGGATCTTACTTCATCGTCTCGATCACCTTCTGCTCCGCCGCGGCGAGTTGTGGCTGGATCGACATCGCCACTCCCCGCGCCCAGGCAAGGAACTCGGGCTGGTTCTTGTCGATGGCGACGCCGACGGGCTGCGCCTTCTCGGTGCTGTCTTGGCAGTTGTTGGCGCTCGGCAGAACCGACAGACCCTTCACCTTTTGGCTCATTGGCACGTAAGGGATACGGTTGATCGGCGCTGCATCCGCCCGCTTGGCCATTACGTCCTCGAGCGGCGCTGTGGCACCGGAGTTAGCGACGCCGAGCAGCTTCGCCTTTGGGAAGCGCTGCTTGACCCAGCCTTCCTCGCCGCCGCCGATGAAGTAGGCGATGGTGAACTCCGGTGAGTTCAAATCGTCGACCGCCTTCGCCTTGGCGAATTTCGGGTTGTCGGTGCGCCCGAACATGCAGACGCTGGTGTTCGAATAAAGAATGAAGTCGACGACCTTGCCGCGCTCCGGCGTCTCCGCCAGCGGCGTGACCGAAATGTCGACCTGGTTGGCTGCGAGCACGGGAATCTTGGTCTCGTGCGATACCAGCACCGGCTCGAGGTTCACGCCGAGGCGTTTGGCATACTCCATGGAGAGCAGCCAGGCCGGGCCTGACCAGTGCTCACCGCCGCCTGTGGTGTTTTCGACGAGCCACGGCGCGTTGGCGAGCACGGCGACGCGCAGCACACCTGACTTCTTGATGGCGTCGATGCGCGCGCTCTTACCCGGTGCCGGTACGTCTTGCGCCAGCGCCGGTAACGTCGTCGACGCGACCAGGGTCAGGCCGGCGATCAGTGCTTTCAGTCTGTTCATGGTAGTCCTCCCTTCGCCTGTTTTTGATGAGTGCCCGCTTCACGCCGAGCGTGGCGAGGTCTTCCAGTGCGGCCGTCACCTCGTCGCAAAACGCCGTGTCGTCGGCCAGAGGCGGCGGCACCACATCGTGAAATGCGAAGATCGCATCGCACAGAAAGCGGGATGTGGCGGCCCCCCGCGTTGCCGCGAGCAGCGCGTCCTTCTTCGGGTCTACGATGGTGAGCGGCGTGCCGTCGTCGGCGCGCCCTTGCAGAAAACGCAGCCACGCGGCAACGGCGAGCGCGACATGCGGCGAAGCGAGCCCTTGCGCCCCGCGCTGCAGCGCCGTTGCAAACAGTCGCATCGGCAGTTTCTGCGAACCGTCGCGAGCGATCTGCGCGGTCTGGTGCTTGAGCGCTGGATTGGCGAAGCGTGCCATCAAGGCGCGGCCATAGGCGGCAAGATCGACCTGCGGCGGCGTCACCACTGTGGCCGCCGCTTCCCCCATCAACCCCTTGATGAAGGCGGCAAGCGAGCGGTCGGCGATCGCGTCGGACACCGAGGGCCAGCCGGCGAGCTGCCCGAGATAGGCGATGGCCGAGTGGCTGCCATTGAGCATCCGGAGCTTCATGACCTCGTAAGGACGCACATCGGTTACGAGCTCCGACCCGGTGTGCTCCCAGGCCGGACGGCCGAGCGGGAAGCGATCCTCAATCACCCACTGCCGGAACGGCTCACAAACCACGGGCCAGGCGTCGTGCATGCCGAGCGCGGCGTCGATCTCAGCGCGGTCGGCTTCGGTCGTCGCCGGTACAATCTGATCGACCATCGTGTTCGGAAATGCGACATCGTTCGCAATGAAGTCGGCTAGCGAGGGATCGCAAAGTCGCGCGAAGCGGCCAACCAGGTCTTGGGTGGAGTTGCCGTTGTCGGGCAAGTTATCGCAACAGAGCACGGTAAACGGCGGCACGCCGTTGGCCCGGCGCAGTCGCAAGGCCGCTGCGATCAGCCCAGGCACGGTGTGCGGGGCCTCGGGCTCGCCGAGATCAGCGCGGATGAGCGGGTCGTTCTCGTCGAGCGTCCCGTCAGCGGCGCGACGGTGATAGCCGCGCTCGCTCACCGAAATACTGACGATGCGTACGTCAGCGGCGGCCATCGCCGTAACCACCGCGGCTGGGTCCTCCGGCGCGACGAGAACTCCGGTCAGCACCGACATGACGCTCAAGGAGATGCCACCACCGTCGCGGGCGGCGCGGGTATAGAGAAAGTCCTGCGGGGCGAGCGCATCGCGCGTCGCCGGGCTGCGCAGACTGACGCCGAGAATGCCCCAGGATGGGTCGGCCCCGAGCAGCGGCTGCGTGAACGCCGCGAGATGGGCGCGGGCGAAGGCACCGAGACCGAGATGGACGATGCCGGTGCGGAGCGCCGCGCGATCCACGTCCGGTCGCCGCACCGAGTGTGGCAGATTGGCCAATGCCCGCTGCGACAGACGAATCATCGTCACACCGGCAACCTGTTCAGAGCGGCAACGGCGGTTATCACGCCGCGCAATTCGGCAAGACCGCGCAGACGGCCGACGAGTGGATAGCCCGGGTGGGTCTTGCGCCGGCGGTCGTCGAGGAGCTCGTGGCCGTGATCGGGCCGGAACGGAATGCGCCAGTCGGTCATGCCGAACTCACGGCGCCGCTGCTCCTCCCGCAAGAGAGCCTCGACGACCGCGACGATGTTGATGTCGCCGTCGAGATGATCGGCCTCGACGAACGAACCGTCCGGTTCCTTGGTCACGTTGCGCAAATGAGCGAAGAACGCCTTCGGCGCGAACCGCCGCGCCATCGCCGGCAGATCGTTGCCTTCGCCGGCGCCGAGCGAGCCGGTGCACAGGGTGATGCCGTTAGCTGGACTATCGACCGCATTGACGATGAAATCGAGATCGTCGGCGGTCGACACGATGCGCGGCAGCCCGAACAACGGCCGAGGTGGATCGTCGGGATGGATGCAGAGCGCGATGCCCGCCTCCTCGGCGGCGGGAACCACCTCCTGCAGAAAGCGCTTCAGGTTGGCGCGCAGGGCCGCGCGGTCGATTCCGGCATAGCGTTCGAGCATCCCCCGGAGGCCGGGCACGTCGTAGCGATCGTAGGCGCCGGGCAGGCCGGCCATGATGGTGGCGAGCAGCCTTTCCTTGTCGCTTTCCGACGCGGCATCGACCCAGGCTTTGGCGCGCGCCAGAACTTCGGGCCTCTGATCGGCCTCAGCGCCTTTGCGCTGCAGGATGAAGCAGTCGAAGGCCGCATATTCGTGTGCGTTGAAGCGCAGCGCGGTGCCGCCGCGCGGTCGCGGCGCAGCGAGCTGCGTGCGCGTCCAGTCGAGCACCGGCATGAAGTTGTAGCAGATCGTCTTGACGCCGAGCGACGCGAGATTGCGAATCGACATCCGGTAGTTTTCGAACAGAGGCGCAAGGTCGCCCCTGGCGAGCTTGATCGCCTCGGCGACCGGGAGACTCTCCACGACACTCCAGCGCAGACCGAGAGCCTTGTCTTGTTCGATCGCATGCTTTCGCTTGGCAATCTCGTCGATGCTCCAGACGACGCCGTACGGAACGTGGTGCAGCGCAGTAACAATGCCGGTGGCGCCGGTCTGCGCGATCTCGCCGAGTGTGATCGCGTCATCGGGGCCGAACCAACGCCACGTCTGTTCCATCATGCACTCTTTTCATCGAGCTCAGGTATGTCGTCTTCGAAGAACTCCGCGTGCGCGGAAGCAATGCGCTCGATCGCCGCAAAGACCGTGCGCAGATGCTGCTGCATGGTGCCCTCGGCCTGCACCGGATCCTGCGCGCCAATGGCGGCGACGATGTCGCGATGCTGACGGTAGATCATGGTCAGCCAGGCCTGGTCTTCGAGCGATAGGTAGCGCACGCGGTCGAGCTGCGCCTTCACCGAAGCGATCAGGTCCCACACGTCGGCGTGGCCCGAGGCCTCGAGGATCAGGCGGTGCATGGTCTCATCGAGCGCGAAGAATGCGATATGGTCGCCGGCACGGATCGCCTTCGCCTGCGCGGCGATCTGCTCCTTCAGCGCGGCGACCTGTGCGCGGCTGGCGCGGCCGGCGGCGTCCCGCACGGCGCGGCATTCGAGCGCCTCGCGGATGAACTGGCTGGCGCTGACGGACGCGAGATTGATTGGGGCGACGAAGGTGCCGATCTGCGGTACGATGCGCAGCAGCCCTTGCTTGGCAAGGTTCTGGAACACCTCGCGCACCGGCGTGCGGCTGATGTCGTGCTGCTCGGCGATGCGCGTCTCCGAGAGTGCTTCACCTGGGCGCAAACGGCCGGTGAGAATCTCCGAGTAGAGACGCTCATAAAGGCGATTGCCCCGCGTGCGCGCGGTTTCGAATTGTGATGGCTTTTTCGCCATCCTCGCTGCCCTCGATCGCCTTCGCCCGGTACACTTGTATACAAGGAGGGCGCTTACGACAAGCCGACCGAGCCGCTCGGCATCTTCAAGGTTCGCCGCGGCAACGTGCTCACCGCCAAGTTCGGACGCTCAAGCATATGACTTGCTCGAGTGGGCGAGGGCGGGGTTGGGCATGATGCCCCCCTCGATGTCCAATGTTGTCGCCAATTTGCAATCAAACGTCGGATCAAAATCCGCTGCAGGGCGCCGGTTCATCGGCAGGCCCTTTTGGACACGCGGGCGTCTGGTTCGCAGCTGTCGCGTCGCGGCGAGGGCATTAGCTGGCGGGTCGTCGCTGGCCGGGCACTGAGTGGCGTACCATTGTACGCGCGTAGGCTGATTGCGACGCGTCCTATCGCCGGTCACTGAACTTCCACGCCCGCGTCCTGCAGAATGTGGCTGTCAGTGCTATTCTCCGCTCATGCGGACCATCGTCAATGCCCTCCTTCTGCAGGAACGCGCCGTACTTCTCGTCAGACGCAGCCCGCAGCGTAAGGCCTATCCGGGGCTGTGGAGCTTTCCGGGCGGACATGTCGAAGGTAACGAGACGATGATTGAGGCTCTGATCAGAGAACTACGAGAAGAGATCGCTATCGTTCCCACGACCTACGCGTATCTCGGCGCGCTTAGCGACGCGCGCTGTGGCTATCACATTTACTCCGTCATGGCCTGGAGCGGCGCACCGACCCTAATCGGCAACGAACACACAGAGCTCACTTGGTTCACCTTGGAGAAGGCGGTCGCATTGCCGGACCTCGCTTTAGATCAATACCGATTTCTTTTCAGGAAACTTGCTGGCGTTTGAAGCTGCGACCGATGTCCCACGACTAGACGGCGCCGAGCTCGTTGAGATTAAGAAGCGAGACGGCACCCGTCGACCCGATTGTGGCAATGAGATTGGGAGCATCCACGCTCCGGTTTATCGCGGGTCGAGCTTTGGCTCCTTGACAATCTGGCTTACGCCACCCGCTAAACTCTCCTGTGTCGAGCGTTCCGCATCCAGGACCGGATAGGCGACAGAGCAAATGTGCGAATGAATGCGCTTGAGGTCGCGCAAGACGTCAAGGTGGAGTGAGGTCGTCTCCAATGTCTCTGGCTGTCCTGCCCGCAAACGCTCCAGGTGTCGTTCCGCCGCGCCGAGTTCGGCGCTGCGGAGCTTAACCTTTTCGCCGATCAGCCCGGTGGGCATCGCTGGCATCTACATGAATACGGCGAGGGCCATCCTGAAGCTTCTGACGATGCGATCGTGGAAGGCCGCAAGCTCATGCCGCTCCTTCGTCTGAGAACTGCAGCTTTCGCTTGATCTTCTTAGCAGCGAGCTCAGTGAGGTTCTTGTCGATAATGTCGCCTACATGCTCGAGGTTGATACTGAAGGATATGATCTCCATGGCGCGGCGACCCTCACGCTCGTCGAGGCTGCCACACGTGAGCTTCGT
>Ga0075425_100005399_pt1 | contig 13287 bp, 11 predicted proteins | sample SoiMethybrSBSTD4_FD_75300 | JGI IMG/M metagenome (GOLD analysis project Ga0075425, IMG submission 75300) | Bulk soil microbial communities from a Populus tree surrounding site in Tennessee, USA - Soil MetaG P. TD hybrid SBSTD4 | ecosystem: Environmental > Terrestrial > Soil > Tree plantation...
GAAGTACGTGCTGCGCGGGGGTAAGGCAGCGATCACGCGCCAGTAGCCGATCTTGCCGCCGTTTAGCCGGCAAAAGCTGGCAGCCGACCTGGCCGAAACCTCTTGTTTGCTGTTTGTGGCCCGCCGTCCGGCTCACTCGACCTTCAGCCGTCCCCCCGTCACCTCCGCGTAGCGGAGCCGGCGCACGCCGACTCCCGCCTCGGGCGCGGGACATGGCTTCGTCAGAGGCCGCGGCTCGTCCGCGCACACCACGACGGTCTTGCCTCGGCACGCGGCCAGGGTGGCGGCGTGGTACTGGAACGGGAACGGGAACATCCCGGTCTCGTTCTTCAAGACGATCGTGGGCTCCGTCGCCGCGCAGGCTTCGCTCATGGCCTCCATCTGGATCCCGATCGGCGTGCCGTAACCGGGCGAGCGCGTGCCGCCGCCCGCGCGGATGAACCCCATCCATTGCACGATGACGGCGAACTGCCCGATGGCGATCACGGCCAGGAGGGTGAACGCGGCCGGCGCCACGCGGGGATGACGCCGCCACAGCCAGGCCAGGGCCGAGGCCATACCGAACACCGGCACCCAGGCCGAAGCAAAGTTGTAGTGGGGGTGGCGCTCCAGGCCGACCGCGGCCAGGAGGACGATGTTGCCCATCCACGCGATCAGGGCCACCTGCCCCATCCGCCGCGCCCGCACATCGGAAGAGACGAGGGCGGCGGCGATCCCGGCCACCGTCGCGACCAGGCAGATGACGAGCACGACGGCGGACAACGGCTGGATCACATCCGCGCCTCCGCCCACCCACAGCCGGAAGTCCGACCAGGCCTCGCCGAAGTAGTACGGGAGCCCCCAGGTCGTGGTGAGGCGCGGCGCCTGGAGGAAGAGGGACCCGAAACTGCCGGGCGAGAGGGGCAGCCGTGGTGCCCGGCGGACGATCGGCGCGCGCATCAGGAAGAGGAGATAGGGAACGTTCACGAGGAGGGCGCAGCCCAGGAGCGCCGCCGCCGCGGGGAGCCCCGCGCGTCCGCGACGCCATAGCTCCACGCCCAGCACGGCGAAGGCCGCCACCGCGAAGGGCACCAGCATGGGATGAGTGGAGATCCCGAGGCCGATCACGGTTCCCAGCGCGAGCGCGCGCCCCACCCCGAGCTCGCGATACGTGCACAGGAGGGCCGCCGCCGCGAACACGGCGGCATTGCTGGTGAGGTCCCAGGCCAGGCGCGACCACAGGAACTGATAGGGAGACGACGCGACCCAGGCCACGAGGACGGCGAGGAACACGGGGCCTCCGCCGAAGAGGCGCCACAGCGCGAAGGCCAGCCCCAGGTGCGCGAGCGTGACCGTCAACCCCATGGCCACGATGGCCACGCGTGGGTCCGGGCCCAGGAGCGCCTGCTCGACACCGTAGAACCAGAACGCGGTGGGGCCGTAGCGCAGGCCCAGGTTGCCGTACAGCGGGTTCGCGGACAGCCAGCGCCCCGTGCGCAACTGCTCCCCGGCGGCGCCGAGGAACTGGGGCTCGTCCCGCGCGAAGGGCGCGAGGTCGACGTGCGCGAAGCGATAGCCGAGCATGCCCAGGGCCGCCAGAAGGGCGGCCATGCGCAGGACCCTCGTCATGGTCCGGAAGGCTATCGCAGTTCCGCGGCCCTTATTTCGCGCGCGCCTTGACGGGGCCTCGTGGCCGACGCATATCGAGAACTACAACATCGAGCCCACGCGCCTCACCCGGGTCGAGATCGCGAAGTAGGCAGCGGCGAAAGACGCGGGCGTCAGCGGGCCGGACAGGGGGCGCCCGCGTCCATCCACGTGCGGAAGGCCGCGGTCAGCTCCGCCCGCGGCACTGGCACCGGCGCGCGGCCCACGCCAGGGTCCCAGCCCCAGCCCACGAGCTCGTCGTGGGTCACGTGCTCGAGCATGGCCGGGAGGTCCTTGCCCTTCGTCGCCTTCGGGTCCTTGATCGTCGCGCAGAGCTGGGCGGGCGTAAGGCGGATGAACACCATGGGCGTCCCCGCGGGCGGGAGGTGCCAGTTCGGCGCGCCCGGAGGCATGTTCGCGCCGAAGCTCGCGGGCAGGTTCTTCGACTGGTGACAGGTCGCGCAGGGCAGGCCGGCTGCGCCCTGGCCTTCGGGCCCGCGCTTGACGTTCTGGCCGTGTGTCCGGCCCTCGTCGAACTGCAGGGGGGCGTCTCCGGGGATGTGGCAGTTCTGGCAGCGGGGATGCTGGAAGACCTGGCGCACGGTCTCGAACGCGGCCAGGCCGGCGGGGGCGTCCGTCGGCGCCGCCGCCTGGTCGCGAGCGGCCACGCCGAGCACGAGAAGGGTCGCGGCGAGCCCGACCGCGGTCCTCATGCGAGCCTCAGCGGGAGGCGGCGCAGCCTCTGGCCGGTGGCCGCGAAGACGGCGTTCGCCACCGCGGGCGCGATCGGCGGGACGCCCGGCTCCCCTACCCCGCTCGGCCGCTCGGTGCTGGGCACGATGTGCACCTCGACGACCGGCATCTCGAAGAGGCGCAGGGGCCGGTAGTCGTGGAAGTTCGACTGCTGGACGCGTCCTTCGCGGAAGGTGATCTCGCCGTAGAGGGCGGCGGAGAGGCCGAACACGACCGCGGACTCGAGCTGCGCGGCCACGCCCGCGGGGTTCACGGCCGTGCCGCAGTCGATCGCGCAGACCACGCGATGCACGCGGATGTGGCCCTGGTCGACGGAGACCTCCGCGACCTGGGCGACGTAGCTGCTGAACGACTCGTGCACGGCCAGGCCGCGGAAGCGGCCGCGCGGGAGCGGCGTGCCCCAACCCGCCTTGGCCGCGGCCAGCTCGAGCGCCGCGAGGTGCCGCGGATGTTTGGCCAGCCGAGCGCGGCGATAGGCCAGGGGATCCTGCCCCGCCGCCTTGGCGAGCTCGTCGATCATCGTTTCCATCACGAAGCCGCTGTGGGAGTGGCCGACCGAGCGCCACCAGAGCGTGGTCACGGGCGACTTCGGCGCGTGGTGCTCCACGAGATGGTGCGGCACGTCCGCGAGGTACGCGGAGTCGAAGACGCCTTCCACGGCCGTCGGGTCCACGCCGTTCTTCACCATCCCCTCGAACGGCGTGCCGATCAGGAACGACTGCCCCACCATCGTGTGCTGCCAGGCCACGGGCGCTCCCGTCGCGTCGAGGCCGACCTTCACCTTGTGGAAGAACTGCGGGCGGTAGTACCCGCCGTGGATGTCGTCCTCGCGCGTCCAGACCGTCTTCACGGGCAGGTTCGCGGCCTTGGCCACCTGCACCGCCTCGCGCACGAAGTCGGAAGTGGGCGTGGCCCGGCGCCCGAACCCTCCGCCCAGGAACTGGGTATGGATCTCGACCTGCTCGGGCTTGAGGCCGGTGATCTGGGCGGCGGTGCCTTGATCGACGGTCTGGAGCTGCGTGCCCGTCCAGATCTCGCACTTGTCCGTGGTGATGCGCACGGTGCAGTTCAGCGGCTCCATGGGCGCGTGGGCGAGGTACGGCAGGTCGTATTCGGCCTCCACCACTTTCGCCGCCGTCTTCAGGGCGGCCGCCGGATCACCGGCGGCCTTGGCCTTGACCCCGCCGGGCTGGCCGGCCAGCGTCCGATACGCGCGCGCCATCTCCGTCGTGTCGACGGTCCCGCCGTCGCCGGGATCCCACTCCACGTCGAGGGCGGCCCGGCCCAGCTTGGCCGCCCAGAAGTTCTCCGCGACCACGGCGATCCCCGAAGGCACCTGGACCACCGCCTTCACCCCGCGCACCTTCAGCGCGGGCGCGCCGTCGAAGCGCTGCACCTTCCCGCCGAAATACGGCGAGCGGGCGACGAGCGCGGTGTGCAGGCCGGGAAAGTGCACGTCCATCCCGAAGCTGGCACTTCCCGTGACCTTGGCCGGGGAGTCGAGCCGCTTGTGTGGCTTGCCGATGGCCGTCCACGACGACGACGGCTTGAGCGTGACCTGGGTGGGCCGGGGCAGCGCCATGGCCGCCGCGGCCAGCTCGCCGTATCCCGCGCGATGTGTCCCGGACACTACCTCGCCCTTCACGGCCCGGCACTCGGCGGCGGGCGCGTTCCACTTCTGGGCCGCGGCCTGGACGAGCAGCGTGCGGGCCAGGGCGCCGACCTGGCGATAACGGTCGAATTCGCTGGCGATGCTGGTGGAGCCGCCCGTCATCTGGATGCCGAAGAAGGGATGGGCATAGGCGGCGGCCACGGGCGCGTGTTCGACCTTCAGCTTGGACCAGTCGAGGTCCAGCTCCTCGGCGAGGAGCACGACGAGGCCGGTCCACATCCCCTGGCCCATCTCGGAGTGCGCGAGCACGACGGTCACGGTGCCGTCGGGCGCGATGCGCAGGAACGCGTTGGGATCGGGCAACGGCCTGGGGGCCGCGGCCGGACCCTCTTGCGCCGAGGCCGGCAGCGGACCGGCGTAGAAGGCGATGGTCAGGGCGCCCGCGGCCTGCGCGGATGCGCGCAGGAAGGTGCGGCGGTCGATGCCGGAGGCGCTCATGAACGGCCTCCGGTCTGCCCGGCCGCGCGATGCACGGCGGCGCGGATCCTCTGATACGTCCCGCAGCGGCACAGGTTCGCGCTGAGGGCGGCGTCGATGTCCGCGTCGGTGGGCTTGGCCTTGGCCTTGAGCAGCGCGGCCGCCGCCATCACCTGCCCCGGCTGGCAATAGCCGCACTGCACGACGTCCTCGTCGATCCAGGCCTGCTGCACGGGATGGAGGCCGCCCGCGGACAGCCCCTCGATCGTGGTGACGGCGCGCGCGCCCACCGTGCCGACGGGCAGCACGCAGGACCGCGCGGGGCCGTCGCCCACGTGCACGGTGCAGGCGCCGCACTGGGCCATGCCGCACCCGAACTTGGTGCCGGTGAGGCCGAGCACGTCGCGCAGCACCCAGAGCAGCGGCATGTCCTCCGGCACGTCCACGTCGTGGTCCTGGCCGTTGACTCGCAGTCTCATGTGTCCCTCGTATCTACACGATCGTCACGCGCGCGGCCCGCGTCAAGTGGGATTTTTCACAGGGGGAGCACGGTCCCGTCGAGCAGCCCGCCCTTGCGGTCGTACACGTCGACGCGCATGACCGTCCCCCGCGCGTCGAGGGAGACGCGCGTGAACGCGTCGTCACCCAGGATGGGACCGTGGCGGCCGATGGCGAAGTCGTGCGGCGGGTTCGCGATCGTGCCCTGGAGATCGAAGCGGTCGCCCTGGCCCAGGCGCGGCCCCGGGAAGAAGAAGGGCGAGGAGATGACGGAGTAGACCCGGAAGGCGGGATCGCTCGGACAGACCAGCTCGGACCATCCCGAGCAGTGCACGTCGCCGGCGAGGAACACGACCTTGCGGATGCCCCGGCTGCGGATCTCCTCCAGGAGCTGCCGCCGCTGGCCGGGGAAGCCCGCCCACTTGTCCGCGATCTCCGAGCGGTCGTCCGGGAACATGGGGACGGAGGTGACGACGAACTTCGGCGCGTCTTGGGGCGACTCGGCCAGCCACTGCACGAGCGCGCTCATCTGGACGGTACTGATGATCTGGGGATCGGCTCCGGCCAGACTGACGTAGCGCTCGTTGCGCGTGTCCAGGACGAAGAAGCGGGCGGGGCCGACGTCGTACCTGTACCAATATCGCGTCGGAGTACGGGCGAACTCGGAGTCGCCGGGGCCGGCGGTCTCGAAGGCGGGCCCGTGCACCACCTGGTACGACTGGTAGGCGGAGAGGGCGGCCGCGTACAGCACCTCGCGGCCGGGCCGCATGTTCATGGTCCAGGCGTCCTTGATCTCGTGGTCGTCGAGGATCATGTACGTCGGCAGGCGGCTCATCAGCGAGCGGATGAACGGCTGGCTGAAGGCGATCCGGTAACGGGCGAGGAACTCGTCGAGGTGGTCGTCGGGGTCGATGCTCTTGAAGTCGTCGGCGTAGATCTGGTCGCCCACCATGAGCAGGAAGTCGGTGCGAACGCCTTCTTCCACCTGATCGAGGATGGACCGGAAGGCCTTGTCCCCGCTCTCCTCGCCCCAGTGGAGGATCCACTTCAGGAGGAGATAGCGGCACGAGCCGAAGACGAAGGAGACGGGGCGCACCGCCCCCGCCGGCGGCGCCGTGCGGAACGTTCCCCTCGACGCGTCTTTCCAGTCGAGCGGCTCGCCCGCCGGGAGCGTGTCCCACTCCGCCTCCCCGCGCACGAAGCCGATCTCGTAGTCGTAGTCCGTCTCGGGGGTGAGACCGGGCAGGTCGCCGACGCCCGTGTAGTCGAACTTCGCCATCATCTTGAATACGCGCTCGGCGGCGGGCGTCCGGGTGCCGGCCGGGAAGCAGCGCGCGAGGCCGAAGACGCGCGCGCCCGCGGCGTCGGGCCCCCGTCCCCAGAGGCGGCAGGCGGTGTCCGTCGTGTAGCCGACGATGGGACCGACGGTCAGAGGCTCGACGAGCATGTGGTTCCCGCGGTGAACCGGGTGGCGATGGCGGGACTATACATCTCGTCGGCCAGGTTCCGCGCGGACCCGGCGGCAGCGACGACGGCGGCTCAGTCCGCGCGCAAGGCGGCCAGCGGGTTCACCCGCGCGGCGCGCCAGGCGGGCAGGAGGCAGGCCGCGATCGTCACCGCCACCAGCAACGCGATCACCGCCGCGTAGGTCACGGGGTCGGTGGCGCCCACGCCGTAGAGCAGTCCGCGCACGGCGCGGCTGGCCGCGAGCGCGCCCGCCAGTCCGATGGCGACGCCCACCGCTGTCCGCCTCACGCCCTCGCCGACGACCATGCGCGCGATGTCGCCCATGTCCGCGCCCAGGGCCAGGCGTACGCCGATCTCGCGCGTCCGCTGGGCGACGGTGTACGAGACCACGCCGTAGATGCCGATGGCGGCCATGGCCAGGGCCAGCACGGCGAAGCCGGCCAGCAGCTCCAGGCTGAAGCGTCGGGTGGCCGTCGCGTTGTCCAGGTAGTAGCCGCTCGCGCGCACGTCCGCCGCGGCCACCGTCGAGTCCACGGCTTCCAGCTCGTGCCGCACCGCGTCGGCCAGGGCGAGGGGAGGGCCCGCCGTGCGCACGACGAGGAACTGGTTGTTCGTGAGCCAGACGAGCAGGTCGCGCGGGACCTGGTGGTACGACACGTAGGCGTGAGGCTCGGCGTCCGCCTCCAGGCTCGTGTGTCGCACGTCGCCGGCCACGCCCACGATCTCAAGGGTGCGGAACCCCGCGGGGGTGTCTCGCACCTGCAGGTAACGGCCGACCGGGTCGCGATCCGGGAAGCTCTGCCGGGCCAGGCCGCGGCTGACGATGACGACGGGCGCCCCGCCCTCGCGGTCGTCGTCGGTGAAGGCCCGTCCCGCGATCACCGGGATGCCCATCGTCTTGAAGTACTCCGGCGTGGCCATCCGGTACTGCGCGGTCGGAAGGTTGTCGTCGGAGGCCGGCGGCCGGTCCGCGACCTTGTACTCCGCGCTGGCCAGGGCGCCGTTGAGCGGGACTTGGTTGACGGCGGCCACCGACGTCACGCCGGGCAGCGCGGCGAGGCGGGCTTCGAGCTGGCGATAGAACTGGCTGACCTTCGCGAGGTCCCCGTAGTCCTTGCGCGGCAGGGACAGGCGAACGGTCAAGACGCCGGGATCGAAGCCCGCGTCCACGCGCAGGACCTCGCGGAAGCTCTTCCAGAGGAGACCCGCGCCCGTGAGCAGCATCATCATGAGCGCGACCTGCGAGGCGACGATCAAGCCGCGCGTGCGGCTGCGCTCGGCGGCTCCGGCCGCGCCCCGCCCTTCCGCCTTCAGGTCCCGGTTGGGATCCACGCGCGCGGCCCGCAGGGCCGGCACGAGTCCGAAGGCGACGGCGGCCAGGACGGCCGCGGCCAGGGTGAACAGGAGGACGGGCAGGCTGACGTGGATGTCGCGGGCGCGGGGAAGCGCCTCCGGGCTCAGGGCCACGAGCAAGGGGACGGACCAGCGCGCGAGCAGCGCGCCGAGCATCGCCCCGCTCAGGGAGAGGAGCGCGCTCTCCACGAGGAGCTGGCGCACCAGCTCCGACCGGCTCGCGCCCAGCGCCTGCCGGATCGCCATGTCGCGCCGGCGCTCGGTGGCGCGTACCAGCATCAGGTTCGCGAGGTTCGCGCACGCGATGAGCAGGAGGAGCGCCACCGCGCCCAGGAGCACCCACAAGGCCTGGCTGAAGTTGCGCGTCAGCTCCTCGGAGTAGGGCACGGCCAGGAGGCCCCGCTTCGAGCCGTAGCTGGCCGGGTACTCCTTCTGGAGGCGGCGCAGGATGCCGTCGAGGTCTTCCGTCACCTGGGCGCGCCCGATGCCCGCCCGCGCGCGCCCGATCGCGCGCAGGAAGCTCGTCGACGTCCGGTTCTGGCGAAAGGGATCGCGGTCGGGAGCGAGGGGGATGGCGATCTCGGCCGTGCGTATCGGGAAGAAGAACTCGCGCGGCATCACGCCCACGACGGTGAACGGCTCGCCGTTGAGGAGCAGGGGGCGGCCCACGATCGCCGGATCGCCGCCGAAGCGGCGCTGCCAGAGGCCGAAGGTGATGACGGCCACCTTCTCCTGGCCCGGCGTGTCGTCCGCGGCCGCGAGCGCGCGGCCGACCGCGGCCTGGACTCCAAGGGTCGCGAAGAGGTTGCCGGACACGCGCAGCCCGCCCACCCGCTCCGCCGGCCCGTCTCCGGTCAGGTTCGGGTTCCAGTTCCCGAACCCCGCGACCGATTCCAGGGTCCGGTTCTGGTCGCGGTAATCGCAGAACTCCGGGAGCTGGAGCGGATAGCGATCGGTCGAGGTGTGCCGCGACCACAGGAAGTAGAGGCGGTCCGGGTCCGGGAACGGCAGCGGGCGCAGCAGCACCCCGTGCACGACGCTGAAGATCGCGGTGTTGGCGCCGATGCCGAGGGCGAGCGTGACCAGCGCCACCAGCGTGAACCCCGGCGTGCGCGCCAGCCGGCGCGCGGCATAGCGCACGTCCTGGACCAGACCCTCCATCGCCCCTCCCGCTCGGCGGCGTCGCCGACAAGGGACAGTACGATCGGAAGGGGGCGCGCCAAACTGAGCGTTTGCTTAGAGTGGCGTCCTCACCGCGTGTAGCCCTTGGGAGCGCGGCCGGGCGCACGCGGCCCCGTCGGGGTGGTCGCCACCGGAGCGCCGGTGTAGGGCCACATCCGGCCGTCCGCGGCGCGGATGCGCGGGATGCTGTCCCGGCCGGACAGGGTGGACAGGTACCACACCCAGCCCTCGGCGCCGCTGAAGACCATGTAGCCCTTGTAATACGGGCGCGGCGGCAGGCGAGAGCGGCTGCGCTCGAGCAGCTCGGCCATCCTCAGCACGGCGGGGGCGGGAGAGACGGACGCGCCTCTCGACGGTGGCGTCGTCAGCGTCTGGACGAGCGCACCGCCGCCCTTGGCGATCACCCACATCTCGACCTGCGCGCGGACGTCGGTGCGGACGTCCGCCTGCTTCCAGTACGCTTCGATCCGGGCCGGGGAGAGGAACCGGTACATCACCTCCCCTTCGGAACCGCGCGAGGCATCGACGAGGCCATGCGGCGCGAGGCCCGTCACATCGATGCGCTCGAGGCGCGCGTCCGGAGCCCAGCCCTGCGCGATGGCCAGGGCCCACGGAATCTGCGCAACGGGGTCGAGGAGCGCGTATCCCCCCGCCGGCGGCGCCACCTCGACGAGCTGCCGGCCGCGAACGGGGACCAGCTCGGCCAGGCTCGCCGGCGTGAGCGCCTTCAGGCCGGGAATGCGCGGCACCTGCTGCGGGAACGCCGCGTGGAGGCCGGTCCAGAGGCCGAAGATCCCGGCGCCGATGCCCGCCATCATCACGAGGCCGACGAAGGCCGACACCACCGCCCCCGCGGCCGACGCGCGCCGCACGGTGCGGCCGACGGACGCGTCGAGCACGACGTGCACGCGGTGCACGCCCCGCTGCATGATCGTGGGCTCGTTGACCGCGCCGCAGAACTCGCAAGGCACGGAGGTCGCATCGTCCGCGGTCTTCCCGAGCGGCGCGCCGCAGCTCGCGCACTTGCGGACCCTCATGGGTGGCAGCTCCAACTGGCGCCGCCCGCACAGGCTTCCTTGAGCAGAGCGGCCGCGCGCGCGGGATCCCTGGCCACACCGCGGCCGGTGGCATAGGCCTGGCCAAGGTACCCGCATCCCCACGCGTCCTTCGCGGCGCAGGCCTGCTGATAGAGCTGCAGCGCGCGACCGAGATCGGCGGTGACGCCGCGGCCGCGCTCGTAGGCCCTGCCCAGGTAAGCGCATCCACGCGCGCTCCCGCCCTGGCAGCCGACGTCGTAGAGGGCGAGCGCGCGCACCTCGTCGCTCGCGGCCCCACGTTGCTCGTACAGCAGCGCGAGGTTCGTGCAGTCGCGGGCGGTGCCGGCGTCGCACCCCGCGGAGAGCATCACCTCGCGCCGGGCGTCCGCGTTGGCCGCGGCCCCGGTCCGGCGCGCGGCCAGGGACACACAGGGGCCTCCCGCCTCCAGGAACGCCACCACCTTCTGGCGGTGGGGCGGATCGCCCCGCCCTTCGAAGCGGGTGAGCGACGCACGGGCCTCGTCGAGCGCCGTGCGTCCCGCCTCGTTGCGCGCCCGGAGGTCGGCCCCTCCCGCGCACAGGAGGGCCACCGCGGGCAGGTTGCTCTCCTGGGCCGCGCGGTGGAGGGCCGTATTCCCTGCCTCGTCCCAGAGATCGACGGGAGCGTTCCGTCCCAGCAGCGCCTCGACGGACCGGCCGTCGGCCGCGGTCGTCGCGCTGTGGAGCGGCGTCTGCCCGAGCTGGTCGCGCGCGGCGATGTCGGCCCCCGCGTCGAGCAGGACGAGCAGGACCTCCGTGCGCCCGCGGCCGGCGGCGGCGTGGAGCGCGGTTTCCCCCTCGCGGTTGCGCATGCGCAGGCCGGCGCCCAGCAGCGCGCGCACGCGCGCGACGTCCCCGGCGAGGGCCGCGGCCACGAGAGGCGGATCGTCGGTGGCGCGCACAGCAGGGGTGGCGGCGAGCAGGATTCCGAGAACGGCGGCGGTCCTCACGATGCCGTCCCGTCCAGCGTGCGCACGAGCTGCAGCACCTCGGCCAGGAAGGCGTCGAGCCGTTCCGGGGCGACCTTGTCGTTCTCGCGGTGGACGATCAGGCGGCCGTCGCGGCTCTCCGCGCTCCAGTTGCGGTGGACGGCCAGGTGGGCGAGCGCCGCCTCCCCCACCGCCCCGCGGATGGCGTCCGGGTCGGGCCCGCGCAGCACGTAGTCTTCCGAGAAGTGCGGGTGCCCCTCGAAGTCGACGGCACGGATGACCCCAAAGGCTTCGCCGAGGTCTTCCAGCAGCGTCTTCGGAGCGAGGGTGAAGTCGGGAAGGCGCAGCGAAGGGGACGTGACGCGCACGACCGTGCGCCAGGTGCTCGTGTCGTCGCTGCTCGCCGTGTACCCGTAGTCGAAGATCACGAGGTCGTAGCCGTCGCGCGAACCCCGCAAGCGGTTCTCGACGTAACGCCTCACCCCGCGCATGAGGAACGCGAAGGGACCCAGCTCGGCCACCGCCGTGTCGGCATCGGGGGCGTCGCCCAGGTATTCGAGCCCGAGCGCGGGCGCCTGAAGGCGCAGCGCCTCCGCGCGCTTCTTCCTCTGGCGCACCACGAACCAGATGAGCGCGGCCGTGCCGAGCGCCATGCCCGGGCAGGACAAGGCGCCCAGCGCCCCCATCACCACCCGCAGCGGTCCGCTCGCCAGCGCGCTCGCGCCGGAGCCGGGGTTGGACAGCGTGGACACCGACCGCATCAACACGAGGCCGCCAACTCCGGCCAGGAGGAAGAACACCGTCATCATCGTCGTCGCCACCGGAGGCCGGCGGATGGAGACACCGAGGGCCACGCTCGCCGCGAGCAGCCCGAGGCTGGGGCCGTAGATCAGGGCGGCCGTGCGCGTCAGCCGTCCTTGCTGGTGCGCGGCGAAGTCGGCCTCGTAGGGGATCACGCGGAACCGGCCGGCGTCGCCCTGCTTGGCGAAGGACGGGTCGTACAGGACCTTGAGCTCCTGGCCGGGATGGACTTGCGCCTCGAGGTCGTCCCATCCGTTCACGTGGTGCACGACGTCCCCGAGCCCGTAGCGCTCCCGATGACCGTCGATGGTCCCAACCGCCCAGTAGTCGGAAGTCGTCTTCCTCCCGCTCGGCCGATAAGCGACCCACGCGACGGTGAAGGTCGCCGGGCGGTAGGACTCGGCGTGCAGGGTCCGCTCCACCTGCGCAAGGAGGAAGATGCCCGCGGGAAACGCGACGATGGCGGCCAGGCTGGCCAGCAGGCCCAGCGCGTAGGTCAGGATGACGAGGACCTTGTGCATCAGGGTCTTTTCCGGGCCATGGACTTGGACCGCGCATCCTACCAAAGGAAACGAGGCCGACGCGTAATAGGCTTCGTGTGGAGGTGATCGTGCGCATCCGCCCCTGCTTGCTGGCCGCAATGCTGGTGACCCTGGCCCTGCCCGCCGCCGCGAGGCCGGTCGAGCTCGACCCGCACCTCGCGCCGTTCAAGCCGCTGGTGGGCAAGACCTGGCGCGGAGTGTTCCCCAACTCCAAGCCGGACAAGCCCGTCGTCGACGTCTCGCGGTTCGAAGTCGCGCTGAACGGCCAGGCCGTCCGCAGCCTGCACTCGATCAACGACGGCGACTACGGCGGCGAGAGCCTCATGATCTGGGACAAGGAGAAGCAGGCGGTCGTCTTCTACTACTTCACGACCGGAGGCTTCTACACGACCGGCACCGTCCAGGCGGAGGAGGGCGGCTTCACGTCCCATGAAATCGTGAAGGGCGATGCCGACGGCGTCGCCGAGGTGCGCGCGACCTTCCGCCTCCTGCCGGACGGCCGGCTCCACGTCCGGTCGGAGTACCTGAAGCAGGGGAAATGGGTCGAGGGCCGCAACATGGACTATGTCGAGGCCCCCGACGCCAAGGTGAAGTTCAAGGAGTGACGGCTACTCGCCCTTCAATCGCTTGATCAGCTGGACCTGCCCCGCGTGGTAGATGGCGTGGCAGGTGACGCCGAGGACGAGGTCGAACCGTTCGCCCTCCGCCAGTGGTGACTTCACGCGGCCCGACTTGATGTCGGCGAGGAGGGCGGCCAGAGCGCCCTGTTCGGCCTCCACGACCTCGCGGACCTTCGGCCAGGCGAGGCGCGACTTGTCGGGGAGCGGGAACCAGTCCTCCCCCTCGAGGACGAAGGGCTTCGAGGCCTGGCCCGACAGCTGCCCGCGCACGGAGCGGACGCAGTAGGCGTGGTGCAGGGCGATCTCCGCGATGTTGTGGCGTCCCTGCGCGGGCCGCCAGAAGGCCAACGC
>Ga0075425_100005405_pt1 | contig 13278 bp, 7 predicted proteins | sample SoiMethybrSBSTD4_FD_75300 | JGI IMG/M metagenome (GOLD analysis project Ga0075425, IMG submission 75300) | Bulk soil microbial communities from a Populus tree surrounding site in Tennessee, USA - Soil MetaG P. TD hybrid SBSTD4 | ecosystem: Environmental > Terrestrial > Soil > Tree plantation...
GCGCTCGAGACCTCGGTGAACGAGGCCAAGCAGCTCGAGACCGAGGGCCGCGTGAAGATCCTCACGCCCTACGAAGTACGGGAGGTCGAGGGCGACGGCCACATCAGATCCGTCACCGTCGAGAACACCAAGAGCGGCGAGACCGAGCAGGTGGAATGTGACGCATTGATCACGCTGCTCGGCTTCCACTCGCACCTCGGCGCGATCGCCGACTGGGGGCTCGAGCTCGAAGGCAAGCGCCAGATCAAGATCGACCCGACGACGTGCCAGACGAACCTGCCGCGCGTCTATGCGGCCGGCGACGTCGCCGGCTATCCCGGCAAGATCACCCTGATCACGATCGGCATGGGCGAGGCCGCGATCGCGGCCAACAACGCCGTCGCCGCCATCCGCGGCGAGAAGGTCCAGCCGAAGTACTCGACGGATTGAGTCCGCAGCAGGGACTGTCCCCGAAAGGACCACACAGATCGCTGCGGTCACTGGGACAGTCCCCTGCGGGGACAGTCCCTACGGAGTCAGCTGAGCGAGCGTCTCGACCAGGAGCTCCGGCTCGAGCGCATAGACCGTGTTGCCGTCGCGGCCGGTCATCGTCTCCGCGGCGAGCAGCGCGTTCAGAATCGCCTCTTCGGTCGCCTCGATGACCGCGTCGAAGAGCTCGTTCGCGTGTGCGTACGAGAGCATCCGCAGCTCTACCTCACCGGGCCGCTCCAGCTCCGCCAGGCCGCGGTTGCCGGTCGCGTACGCCAGGAACAGGTCTCCGCTCGAGTGCTCGCCGACGCCGCCGACACGCGCGACCCCGAGTGCGGCCCGCCGGGCCAGGCGGTCGCACTGGTGCGGCAACAAGGGTGCGTCGGTTCCGACGATGCCGATGATCGAGCCCGCGCCTTCCGAGCCCGCCTGCCGGTTTGGGATCCGGTCGCCGATCGCCTCGCCCACCGGCAGCCCGTTGACACGGAAGCGCTCGCGGCGACCGTAATTCGCCTGCACGAGGACGCCGACGGTGAAGCCGGCCGGGACGACCCGCGAAGCCGTCCCGATCCCGCCCTTGAAGTCGTGGCAGATCATCCCGGTGCCGCCGCCGACGCTGCCCTCTTCGATAGCGCCGCCGCGCGCGCCGTCGATCGCGGCGAACACGTGCTCCGAGCGCACGTGCATCCCACGGATGTCGTTGAGGAAGCCGTCGTACGTCTCGCCGACGACCGGCAGGTGCCAGTCGGGTTCGTCGGGCGCGGCCGCGACCAGCGCGTCGCGAACGACACCGACGCTGAACGTATTCGTGAGCCCGATCGGCGACGTCAGGAGGCCCGACTCGCGTACCCACTCGAGCCCCGTCAGCTCGCCGTTTCCGTTCAGCCGGAAACAGCCTGCAAAAACGGGATCCGCGGCGTGATCGCCTTCGTGCGGGAACACGACCGTGACGCCCGTGCGGACCCCGGCACCCTCGATCAGCGTCGTATGTCCGACGCGGCCGCCGGCGACATCCGTGATCGCGTTGCTTGGCCCCGGCGTTCCCTCGCCCACCACGACACCGATTTCACGCGCGCGCATCCGTGAAAATTCGCTTGGTTGCAGGCGATCCCTCGTTCGAGGCACAGCCCACCAGGCGATTCGGCCGATTCTGGGGAGGCGATGGAGACGCTGCTGGTCGAATGCCTCCGCTGTGGCGATGTCCGCCAGGTTCCTGCCCGCGAAGGGCACAACGTGGACGCCGGCGAGTGCACCCGCTGCGACTACGTCGGCTGGGCGTCCGTCACCGATCTGACCGACAAACTTCGGCGGCTTCTGCGAGAGCGTCCGCCCGAGCGGCGCCGTCTCTACGCCGCCTTGTGATCTAGATCACGACGCGTGTGGCCTAGACTCAAGCCGTGTCCACCGAGGCGCGGCAAGAGCTCTGGGGAGGGGAGACGCGCAAGGCCGTAGAGAACTTCCCGGTTTCGGGTGAGCCGATTCCGGCGCCAGTCGCCCGTTGGCTCGGGCGGATCAAGGCGGCCGGTGCTCGAGTGAACGCGGAGCTAGGGCTACTCGACCCGGACAAGGCCGAGCGGATCGCCGCAGCGGCCGATCGGGTCGCCGCCGGCGAGCTCGACGACCAGTTCCCGATCGACGTCTTCCAGACGGGCTCGGGCACGTCGTCGAACATGAACGCGAACGAAGTGATTGCGGCCCTTGCCGGCGAGGACGTCCACGCCAACGACGACGTCAACATGGGCCAGTCGTCGAACGACGTCTTTCCCTCGGCCGTGCACCTCGCGGCGCTGGACGAGCTGACACACGACCTGTTGCCGGCGCTCGGCTCTCTGGCCGAGGCGCTCGAGGCCAAGGCGCGCGAGTTCGACGACGTCGTCAAGTCGGGTCGCACGCATCTGATGGACGCCGTCCCGGTCACGCTAGGCCAGGAGTTCGGCGGTTACGCGGCCCAGGTTCGGCAAGGGATCTCGCGGCTTGAGGTCGCCCTGCGCCGCCTCGGGCAGATTCCGCTCGGGGGAACCGCCGTCGGCACCGGCTTGAACACCCATCCCGAGTTCGCCGAGCGCGTCCGGGCGAGGCTGACCGATGAGTCGGGGCTTGAAGTGCTGCCACCGGCCGACCCGTTCGAGGCGCAGGCGGCCCGCGACGGGCTCGTCGAGGCTTCGGGCGCCCTCAAAGTCGTTGCCGTCTCGCTGACGAAGATCGCCAACGACCTGCGCTGGCTCGGCTCCGGCCCGCGGGCCGGCCTAGCGGAGATCCGCCTGCCCGAGCTCCAGAAGGGCAGCTCGATCATGCCCGGCAAGGTGAACCCGGTCATCCCCGAGGTTGTCACCCAGGTGTGCGCCCAGGTGATCGGGAACGACACCGCGATCACGGTCGGCGGCATGCAAGGCCACTTCGAACTGAACGTCTTCGTGCCGCTGCTCGCCCGCAACCTGCTCGAGTCGATCAAGCTGCTGGCCTCGGCCTCGCGGCTGCTGAACGAGAAGTGCGTGCAGGGAATCGAGGCGAACCGCGAGCGGGCCGAGCACTACGCGGAGCTGACGCTCTCCGCTGCGACCGCGCTCAACCCGTACATCGGCTACGACAGGGCGACCGAGATCGTCAAGGAAGCAGCGAGCTCGGGACGGCCGCTACGCGATGTCGCCCGCGAGGCCGGCGTTGACGAGGAGATTCTCGACAAGGCGCTCGATTACCGGGCGATGGCGAAGCCGCAGGACTAAGCGCCGGCCTTCGCCTAAAGACCGCTTAGCCCGGTCTTGACAGAGGTTCCTCGATATCGGAAAATCGCGTCGCCGTCGCGGACTTAAGTCCGCATTTTCAACCGGGAGAGGGGGGTTCACCTTGGCAGGACTTCGAAAGGAGCACCGCACGCTCGCGCGCAAGCTCCCATTCATTCTCGCGATCGCGACACTCGGCGCCCTGATCGCCGCTTCGAGCTCGGCCTCGTCGGGCGCGAAGCTCCGAGCGATGCCGCTCGGCTCAAATTCGATCGTGTCGATCGACACGGTGGCGAAGTCCGCGAGCGGTCGCCTCGCGCGGACTAGCTCGGCGTTGCTCGGGCTGAAAAGCGCAAGGCCGGTCAACGTGATGATCAAGTACGACTTCGACCCGACCGCGTCGTACAGGGGCGGCGTCGCCGGTCTACGGGCGACGAGCCCGCGGGCGACGGGCGTCAAGCTCGCCCTGAACAAGGCCGCGGTGAGGGCCTACGGCCGCTTCACCGCACGCTACGTCCGTTCTGTCAACCGGGCAATCCACGCCAAGGTCGGCGGCGTCCAGATCCGCCAGGTCTATCGCACCGCCTACGGCGGGGTTGCGGCTCAGGTGCCGGGCAACTCGATTTCGAAGCTGCTCAAGGTTCGCGGCGTCGTCGCCGTGCAGAAGGACACGCTGCAGCAGCCGCTCGACGACAACACGACCTTCATCGGCGCGACCGCGGTCTGGCCGAGTCTCGGTGGATCGGCCCACGCTGGCAACAACGTGGTTATCGGCGTTCTCGACACGGGCATCTGGCCCGAGCACCCGATGATGTCAGCGGTAGGTGTGCCTGCGCCCGCAGGCGGCCTCAAGGGCTGCCAGTTTGGCAACGGTAGCGACACGGCCCACCTCGGCCAGCCGTTCGCATGCAACAACAAGCTGATCGGCGCCTACTCGAAGATGGCGACCTACATGTCCGCGCATGGTGCGGACGCCAACGAGTTCTGCAACAACACGACCCATGTCTGCTCCCCGCGCGATTCCGAGGGACACGGCACGCATACGACAACGACCGCAGGCGGCGACTGCGTCACTACGGCCGTCCTCTACGGCGTCGAGCGCGGCCCCGTGTGCGGTATCGCTCCGGGCGCGCACATCGAGATGTTCCGCGTCTGCGGAAGCGCCGGGTGTTTCACCTCCGACTCGGTCTCGGCGGTCTCGCAGGCAATCGCAGACGGCGTGAACGTCATCAACTTCTCGATCTCGGGCGGCGGCCAGCCGTACACCGATCCGGTCGAGCTCGCGTTCCTCGATGCCACCAACGCAGGTATCTCGGTCAATGCCTCGGCCGGCAATAGCGGCCCGGGCGCAGGGACGTCCGACCACGGCGGGCCGTGGACCACGACGGTGGGCGCTTCGACGGGCCCGCGCTCGTTCACCTCGACCCTTCACCTGACCGCCGACGCCGGCGCCACGCTCGACGTCGCGGGCGTCACGCTGACGGACGGGATCTCCAACCCGACGCCGGTAGTGCTGGCCGCAACGCTTCCCAAGGCCGGTGGTGGCAACGAGGACGCGCTCTGCCAGTCCGATGTTGCCGCGGGGGCAGCCACCGGCAAGGTCGTGGTCTGCCGGCGCGGGGGCAACGGCCGCATCGACAAGGGCCGCAGGGTCCTTGCCGGCGGCGCAGCAGGGATGATCCTCTACAACCAGTCGGCCGCGGTCACCGATCTCGAGTCCGACAACCACTACCTGCCGGCGATCCAGACCCAGTTCAACTCGAACTCGATCGCCACCTTCGTCATGGGCCACACAAACGTGATGGCGACGTGGGCTCAGGGCACGGCGTCACCGGCACAAGCCGACGTCATGGCCTCGTTCTCGTCCCGTGGCCCGACCGGCGACTGGATCAAGCCGGACATCACGGCTCCAGGCGTTCAGGTGCTCGCCGGCATGACGCCGCAGCCCGACCAGACCACGGCTGATAACGGCCCGCCCGGCAACCTTTATCAGGCAATCGCGGGCACCTCGATGTCGAGCCCGCACGCGGCCGGCGTCTCCGCGCTGGTCAAGGCCGCACATCCGACGTGGACGCCCGAGGAGATCAAGTCTGCACTCATGACCTCGTCGGTTCAGAGCGTCGTCAAGGAGGACGGCACGACTCCGGCGACTCCCTTCGACGATGGCGCCGGTTCGATCCGGGCAGACCGCGCGGTCAACCCGACGCTCGTCTTCAACGAGACGTACGCAGACTTCGTGGCGGCGGGCACGGACGCGCTGCACCGGATCGACCTCAACCTCGCCAGCATCGACGCGACGACGATGTCCGGTCAGATCTCGACGAAGCGCACGGCGATCAACGTCTCCGGCCAGAACCAGGTGTTCAAGGTAAGCATCGTAGCTCCGGCCGGCGCGACGATCACCGTTGGAAACAACAACGGCAACATCAGCGTCAAGGCCGGCGACTCCGTCACGTTCCCGATCACGATCAGCGCTCCGACGCTGGCGACTGGCCAGTACTTCGGTCGGATCACGCTGGATCCGCAGAAGGCGGGCGCTACGCCGGTGACGCTGCCCGTGGCGTTCGTCAAGAAGCAGGGCGCCGTCACGTTGACCCATTCGTGCACGCCCGCGTCGTTCGGGGTTGCCGGGAGCTCGCACTGCACCGTCAGCGCGTCGAACCTGGCTTCCGTGGAGGCGAATGCGAGCGTTAAGGTCAGCGGCTCGCCGGGGCTGCACTACAGCAACGTCTCTGCGCCGGCGTCGCTGGTCGCGCCGCACTTCGGGGCGCAGTGGAGCGGCACGCTTAGCCCGGCGTTGCCGCCGACGGTCGACTCGATCACGAACATCACTGGGAATGGCCCGGCGGGCGGGTACCTGCCGCTGACCTTCTTCCCGGGCAACCTTCTCATTCCAGGTGGCGACGACACGATCAACAACGTGAACGTGCCGACGTTCTACTACGGCGGCGAGGCGTATAGCCGGATCGGAGTTGTCTCGAACGGCTACGTCGTGCTCGGCGGCGGCACGGCTTCGGACGTCAACTTCTTCCCGCAGACGTTCCCGAACCCGGCCCGGCCGAACAACGTGATCGCTCCGTTCTGGACCGATCTCAATACGACCGGTGGCACTGCCGGGAACAACGCGATTCAGGTCAACGTGCTGGGCGACGGAGACAGCGACTGGATCGTCATCGACTTCGAGTCGGTGAAGAACTTCAGCAACTCGACGACGCACACCGGCGAGATCTGGATCCGCGCGTCCCTTCTCAACCACACAGGCCCCGCGGGTGAGCAGCTGACGGTGTCGTACGGCACGGCGAATGCCGCAGCCGGCGATCCTGGCTCCGCCATCAACTGGGGCGCGGAGAACCGCGACGGTACGAGCGGGAAGAATCTCCCGTCGGCGCCTGCAAACGACACCGAGTACAGGATCAACACAAGCCCGCCCACACCGGGTGGCCACGTGACCTTCACCTACGACGCCTCGGCGGACACGCCGGGCACATATGACTCCACGGCGAGCATGACCTCGAACGTGACGCCGGGGATCACGCAGGTGCTGCAGACGCTCACGGTGACCCCGTAGCGTCACAAGGCAACGCGCAACAGAAGGGGCCGCCTGCAGGCGGCCCCTTCTCGTTCGTTCGCCTTCCGTGTGTGGGTACTACTAGGAGCAGCCCTGCGCGTATGAGCCGAAGCCTGCGTAGGGACCGCCGAGCCCGGTCGTGAGTGGGCCCATGAACGTCAGGTAGCTGCCGTACGAGGATCCGAGCACGGGTTCAACGCCGCCACGCCCGAACCACTGTGCTTCGACCTCGTCCTCCGGGTGGTACTGGCCGTAGTACGTCGTGCCCGTCGGCGCGGCCGCGTTGTTGCCGCCGTACGGGAACCAGACGCCGACGACCGGGTCGCCCGTCTCGAGGACACCCGTGCAGCCGTACTGCGGCGCCGTCGGCGTCAGCCACGGCTGGACGGCATTGTTCACGAACGGATCGTCCAACCACTCCGATACCTCGTGACTGAGAGCGTGGATGTCCGCGAGACCGCGCACCGGGTTCGGCGCGGTACGAGTCGGGTTCGTGTAGTCGGGCAGGAACCCGGAGTACGTCCCGGGGTGCGTCCAGGCCGCGTAGATGAAGGTCTGCACCGGCTGCTTGCCCTGGCCGTTCGCCGGCCCTGCGCCGTGCCCGACCGGCATCCCTGCGCCGTGGTACCCGAGCACGCAGCAGTCGAGGTAGTTCTCGTGCGTCCCCGACCTGGGCGGTGTCACCGCCCATGATCGGCGGCGTCTTGAACGACTGGCTGAAGATCGGTGAGCTGAGCACATCCTGCACCCGCGTCGAGCCGTCGAAGGTCTCGTTGAGCGGCGTCGCGCGGAACCCGGAGTAGCCGAGATCGTTGAGCGCCGACGTGTCCTGCGACGAGCCACTTGAGCAATCGATGAGGCAAGGGAACCCCCCTTGCTTGACTTGACGTGACCCTCGCCGACCTGCCTCTCCCTCGAGAGCGCGGCGAAGCGGCGGGACTTATAGCACGCGATATTTGCGGCTCGTACGGTGAACCGAGAACGGGTGAGCCGGGCGTAAAGGCTCGCGCCGTCGATGCCGACATTGGGAGTGCGGTGAAGCGGCTCGTCCTCATGTTCGTCTGCGCTCCGGCGGTCCTCGTCGCCGCTCCTGCCTACGCGAAGAGCGCAGCGAACCCGTTTGGCGTCACGATCGTCCGCTTCGACAGCGGCACGACGCCGGCGCAGATGCAGGCGGCGATCGCGAACGCGGGGGGCATCGTGATCACCGATCTGAGCCCGGTCGGCGCGATGGCGGTTGCGCCCGTTGCCCGTGACTTCGGCGCCAGGATCGGCGCGAACTCGCACGTCTCCAGCTTCTTCGCCGAGTCGATGTTCGACGGGCCGGTCACCTTCGACGGCGGTAGGAACCTCGGCCCAGTCGGCACGCCCGATTTCGGCAAGTCGCACTCCTTCCCGGATCCCTGGCACGACGCCACCTCTTTCCTCGGGGTCACCAACCCGGAGGGCATCCTCCAGTGGGACGACGCCCGGATGAACGTCCCCGCCGCCTGGCCGACCACGCTGGGCGACAAGACGGTCAGGGTCGCCGTCCTTGACACCGGGGTCGACAAATCGCACCGAGAATTGAAGGACAACACCGACGGCAAGGCGGAGACGTTCGTCCCCTGCGAGGCACTCAGGCGCGCGTTCGGCGGGAAGGCACTCAACGACGCCGGCCTGACCGATTGCGGCAGTGAGGACAAGGACGGCCATGGCACCTGGGTCGCGAGCCGAATCGCCGGCGCGCTGAACGGCTTCGCCTCCAACGGCGTCGCCCCGCAGGTGCAGGTCTCGAGCTACAAGGTCCTCGCCTCGGGCTTCGGCGCCTTCCCGGACTGGATCCTCGCCGGCCTCCTCCAGGCCTGTTCCGACCGGGTCGACCTCGTCAACATGTCGATCACCGGCTATCTGGATCCCAACGATCCGACCGACGCACAGACCTACCTCCTGTTCAACGACGTCGTCCACTACTGCCTGGCGCGCGGAGTGACGATCTTTGCCGCCGCCGGCAATGAGCACGTCCGGGTCAACCGCGTGACGACGACCGTCGGCGGCCGGACGCTGAGCGGCGTTGGTGAGGTCTCGACCGGGCCGGACGGCATTGCGACCACGGCGCCGGGCGCAGACTCGGCGGATTCCGATCTCCGGGGAATGCTCGAGACTCCCGCCGGCGTTCCGGGCGTCGTCATGGTCTCGGCCACGAACAACGGCAACGGCGCAGCGCCCGCCGACGATGCGTTCGCTGTCGGCATCCACGTTGGCGCGCGCGACCAGCTCGCCTACTACTCGAGCTACGGCTCGCGCATCGACATTGCCGCTCCCGGCGGCGCTCGCCGTTTCAACCTGCCCGGCTGGGACGGCGGCAACGGCAACATCCTTTACGGCGGCTGGGGCTCGCTCGGCGCGCTGGTCGACAACGGTGCCATTTGCCGCGACCCGCTCGAGTCGTCGCTCTTCAACTTTGCCTGCTTCAAGGTCGGCGGAGCCGGGTTCGGGTGGCTGCAGGGGACCTCGATGGCCGCGCCGAACGCCCTTGGCGTCGCGGCGCTCGTCCTCTCCGCGAAGCCGGCGTTGCGGGACAACCCGGTCGGACTCATCTCGCGGCTCACCTCCACGGCTCGGCACAGCATGACGAACTGGACCGGCCCGGATGACCCAGGCAACACCAGCCCGACTTTCGACGGGCGGCCTTGCTCGACCGGCTACTGCCACCTCGACACGTCTCGCCCGATCAGCTTCCGAGACGCGTATGGGGCCGGCCTCGTCAATGCCGGCGCAGGGGTCGCGCCGTAACGATCGGTCAAGACGCGAGATATATCTCGCTTGATATGTAAGCCAAGGCGTCGTATAGTGCCCCCGCTTTGCGGGGGAAACTCAGCGCTCCCTCCTGCGAACGCGGGAGGGGTTGCGGCGCAGATCGGGGGCTCGCCTACTGGGCAGCTTTCCTAGTCGACTCCCGCGAGCCGCTGTCGTCAGGGCGGCGGCTGTCACTGAAGTCACCCATGGAGGTGGGGGAGAATGCTTCGAAAGCCCGATAGGGCTGCTATGGCTGCCGTCTGCATTCTGGCGGCTGTCTTGGCGGCCTTGCTGCTCGCGTTCGCAGGCGGCTCAGGAGGCAGTGATCGCGCTGCCGCAGCTGAGCACTTCTCGAAATTCGCCGAGGCCGATTCGGATGCCAAGGTCGACACACCCGGCCTGGGTCCAAATACTTTCGACGCTTATCAGGCGGCTGAGCTTGCCTATCCCGCAAATGTCATTCCGCCCGCGATTGCGCAGCGTGCGGGAGCGACGTTCAACGCGATCGCGGCGCACGACGCGAAGGCAGGCGATCCGAAGGGCGCCGGCAGATCGTGGCAGATCTTCGGTCCGAGGCAGGACGCACTCCAACCCGGCGTGCTCGCGTTTTCGGGCGCGACGAACAGCACGGCAAGCCGTGTGACGGCGCTCGTCGTCGACCCGAACTGCGGCAAGAGCGCAGGCTGCCGCGTATGGGTCGGCGTAGCGGGAGGAGGGATCTGGCGAACCGAAAACGCGCTGGCTCAAAACCCCGAGTGGAAGCAGATGAATCCCGACGGGCTCGATCAGAACTCGGTCGGGACGCTCGTCCTCGACCCGACCGATCCGAGTGGCAACACGCTCTACCTCGGAACGGGCGAGCCGAACCGCTGCACTTCAGGCTGCGAGGCAGGCGTCGGCATCTACAAGACGACGGACGGGGGCGCCAACTGGACCAAGCTCGACGACGCCTGCGTCAACAACGCAACGTACTCGTGCGTGAACCCCGGAAAGGACGCATTCCTCGGCCGGGGCATCAGTGCGATCGTGATCGATCCAGCCAACCGAAATCACCTTTTCGTCGGTTCGGCCCAGGCGGTCCGCGGTCTATCGCACGTCATCGGAACCGGGAGCACGACCCGCCTCGAACCGGGCGCGAACGAGCCGGGGCTCTACGAGTCCACGAACGGCGGCGCCACCTTCACGGAGGTATGGAATGGGGCGAAGCCTGACCCAGTTACGACGACGCCCTTGCAGACCTTCGGCATCAACGACGTCGAGCTCGATCCGCTCAACCCCAACACGGTCTACGCGTCGGCGTTCGATGCCGGATTGTGGAGGCGCGACGCAGGCGCCGCAGCGACAGCTTTTAGCCAGGTCTTCAAGCCGCAGTTCGTGCCGCCGCAGTGCACTGCGAGTCCCGGGCCGCCGAACACGCGCAACTGCAATTTCCTCGGAGTCGACCGCACGATGTTCGCGCTAACGGCGAAAAATGGCCACACGCGCATCTACCTGACCGAAGGAACGCAGCCGAATGTCAACAATGTGGTCAACCCGCTGGACTCCAACTTCTGGCGTACCGACCTGGGCGATCAGCCGGCGTCGGCGTTGCTCGCGTCGCAAGGGCCCTGCACAGCGCCTAACCCGGCGACAAACACATTCCCGGCCACGTTCTCCGGCTGGCAGTGCCTGACGTCGCAATCGACCGGAAGCCCGTACTTCGCTACGGACGATTTCTGTACCCAGCAGTGCTGGTACGACCAGGACGTCTATACCCCGCCCGGGATGCCGGACACGGTCTACGTGATCGGCTCCAACCTCTACGGCGAGCAGCCGTGCGACACGAACGGCGTCGGCTGCGGTAACGGCCGCTCGAACGGGCGAGAGGTTCTCTACTCGACGACCGCCGGTGATCCGGACGGCGCAGCTACGGGAGTGGCGAACCTACGCACGTTCACCGACCTCTCGTACGATGCGACCATCAACCACCCGCCGTGGTGCGCTTACGCGCCATTCTTCGACAACGGGTGCGTGAATGCGCCCAACGGGATCCATCCCGATCAGCACGCGATCGCAATCAACCCGAGCAATCCGACGCAAATCTTCGAAGGCTCCGACGGCGGCCTGATCCGGACGAGCGGTGAATTCGCGGACATCTCGGCGCAGTGCGACGAGGCTCACCGCAATGGTGGCGGCCCGCTTCCGCCGACGTCGGGCAGCTATACGACGTGTAAGAGGCTGCTCTCGCAGGTGCCGACGGTGCTTGGTCACATCGACAAGAAGCTGAGCAGCACGCTTCAGTTCATCAACGTCGCCATCAACCCTGCGAACTCGTGCGAGGTGATGGGAGGCACGCAGGACAACGGCACCTGGTCAAACGTCGGCTCAGGCTGTTCGAAGCAAACGTGGCCGCAAGTCATCTACGGCGACGGTGGAAATGCCGTCTACGACGCGACGAACCCGACGTGGCGGGCAAACGAGTTCACTAGCGGGTTCGGCGACTCGAACTTCGAGAACGGTCTTCAGACGAAGTGGGTGGCCACAACGTCGCCGATCACCCGGAGCGGTGAGGCGATTGGCTTCTACTGGCCGCAGATTGGTGATCCAAACCCGCTTCCAGGCACGCACCCGATCTACCAGGGGGCACAGCACGTCTGGCGATCTTGGGCCTTCGGAGCCGGCACTCCGAGAACGGTTCCTCAGGGCACGACGCCTGACATCGGCGGCTACGAGGCCAACTGCGCGGACCTTGTTACCTCGGGATTCGATCCGGCTTGCGGCGACTACCAGCCACTCGGCGGGCCCTATTGCGAGAATCCCGCGGCTCTGCCGCCCGGGATCCCGCCCCTCACGCCCGCGCCTCCGCTATGCGCCAACCAGCCGGGCGACCTGACGGGCACCGTCTATGGAACGGACCGCGGTGGCGGCTTCGTCTCGTGGATCGCGCGGGACAGCGCGGACCACGGAACCCTATGGGCCGCTACCTCGGCGGGCCGCATCTTCGTCACCCACAACGCGGACGCGACCGATCCATCGACAGTCACGTGGCACCGAATCGACCGGTCCGCGACCGTGACCCCACCGGTACCTGCGAACTCTCCAACTCGGTATCCGAGCTCGATCTACGTCGACCCGGCCCATCCCGATCACGCGTGGATCTCGTACTCGGGTTACAACGCGGTTACGCCGTCCACGCCGGGCCACGTGTTCGACGTCCATGAGAACGGCACCGCTCCGGGTTCGGGAGTCTTCTCGAACCTGAACGTCGAAGGTGGGACAGCGGCGTTCCCGACTCCGTTCGGCGACGGCGATCTCCCGGTTAGCGACATCGTTCGGGACGACGCGACGCATACCCTCTACGCGGCGACCGACTTCGGCGTACTCCGTGGAGACAACGACGGAGCCGGTGGATGGCACGTAACGGCCGGAATGCCACGGTACGAGGTCATGCACCTCGCCATTGAGCCTTCCTCACGTGAGCCGACCTGCACCGGCAAGGGTGCGTGCAAGCGCATCCTGTACGCGGCGACGCACTCGCAGGGCATCTGGAGGATGAACCTGGGCGGCATCGCAAAGTAGCGGAGCAGCCGGCTACGATTCGAGAGGGCCGCCCTCGGGCGGCCCTCTCATCTTTCGGTTTGGAAGTCGGGAAGTAGGCGAATACTTGTCATTGATGAGGCGGCTCTTCTTGGTCGTCGCAGCGTTCTCCGTCGTGATCGCTTTGCCGGTCTCGATTGGAGCCCGCGCCAGACCCACGATCACCGT
>Ga0075425_100005406_pt1 | contig 13277 bp, 11 predicted proteins | sample SoiMethybrSBSTD4_FD_75300 | JGI IMG/M metagenome (GOLD analysis project Ga0075425, IMG submission 75300) | Bulk soil microbial communities from a Populus tree surrounding site in Tennessee, USA - Soil MetaG P. TD hybrid SBSTD4 | ecosystem: Environmental > Terrestrial > Soil > Tree plantation...
GGGACCGGCTGGTGCGATCAATTGCGGCCGGTTCACTTGCTACGTTACGCCTGGGTCCGAAATGCACTGTTGTACGAGCCAAGGGGGTAACTGCGTGGACAGCCTCCAATGCGTACAACTGGCTCCTTATGCTTTTCAATACTGTGATGGCCCCGAGGATTGCTCCCCAGGAACATGTCGTCTTCTCGCCAACCCCCTCTCTAGTCCTCCTTCCATACGCTGCGGCGGTACTGTGCCTACCGACCGGCTGGACGCACTCATGAACCCCGTCGTGTGCCATGCCGACTGCGATTGCCCGTCGGTGGTGCCTTACTGCTATCGCGAGATCTTGCCGCTCGCCACGGGAGTGAATTACGGGCAAGGGGAAGTGATCTTCTTCGGAGGGTATTGCACGGCACCGTGTACAACCGCTCAGGATTGTCCAATTTTCAATATCATGCGTTCGCCGGTATGTCGCGGGACCCCGTCCGTCTGCGTGTATTGAGAACCCTATCGGGGCGCACGCAATTGTGATAAACGCCCGCCTCAATTAACAGACCCGAATCGCTGGCTACTGTGTGCAGGTTTCGAGCACGAAATAGCCGGATTCGATTTGACAGACGTCGCTCGTATTCGAGCTCTGCTCGTCGCGAAGCGTCGGGCATTTCACGCTCGCCCAGATGCGCCCCGGAGCGATACCGAGCTGATCGCCGGCGGCGGCGGGATGCACGGAAAATGCGCAGTCTCGGGAAGTGTAGGTCGTGACCGATGGGTCGTCTTGCACCGAGAGGGTGCCGATCGCGTCCGATTGGTCGGGCGCAATCGTCGTGGTCAGGAGCACGATGGTCGGGTTGGTGAGGCCGCCGTTCTGGCTCGTTGCCGGCGACTTCAACGTGGCGGATACGTCGAACTCGGAACCGCTGGTCTTGACGCTGCACTCCACGGTCATCTGTGCTTCGCCGTCGACGGCGAGCGCGCCTTTGCTCGACGCCGTCGTTTGCTGTCCGCCTTGGGTCGATGACGGAACGTTCACCCAGTGCGCGCCGGGGAGGCAGAACGGGGCGGGCGCGGTGGTCGAGACAGTTACGTGGAGAGAGGCCGCGCCTTGCGCGGCGGGCAGCATCGGGCCGGTGGTGGCTCCGCCGTCGCCTGCCGCGTTGGACTTCGAACTACAGGCCAAGCTCGCGCCGCAGTACAAAACCAATCCTATCGAACGAGCGTTCATGTCGGCTCCATCGTTACAAGCCGGGTCTTGGCCATGGCGGAGAGGGCGGGATTCGAACCCGCGGACACCTTGCGGCGTCGCGCGCTTAGCAAGCGCGTGCCTTAGACCACTCGGCCACCTCTCCTCGGTTGAAAATGTGCGCGTTGCTGCGAACTCGGGACGGCTCCTTACTCTTTCGGGGGGCGCCATCGATACCACAGTTTTGCCGGGCTGTCCTTGGGCGGGCCGTGCCGGCGGGAGGGTCGCCGCGGACGATCAGCCACTCCCGGGTTCGTCCGGAATTTCATCGATCGAGCGGTAGACGTTGCCGCCCCGCGCGCGTATCCGCTCGACTTCTTCATCCGCTCCGATCGATGGGCCGCCAATCCGGAGGACGGCATCGCATCGATCGGCCAGCGCGAGGGAAATGGACGTCATGATGTCGCCGTGGGCTGGCTCGCCCATCGCGCGGACGATCGGAAGAGCCATGTTGACGCCGACGAGAGCAACGTGGCCTTTGCGAAATACCTCGTAGGCAGCGAGATTCAAAACGAGCCAATTGTGCTCGCGCTGCTCTTCGGATGAGGCTCCCGTCCGATAAGGTCCGGCAATCATGATCCACATCCGATGACTCTATCCCCACCGCCATACAGGAACAGCAAAACGCAAGCGTCACACCCAGCGTTACTCCGCCAGTCTTGGCAGCAGCAGATCTCGATCAGCAACCGCGGCTGATTTGGCCAGGTAACGACCCGGCGAGGCCGGCCGCGCCACGCTCCTAGCAAGATCGGCCGCGAGGCTTGTGCCAATCCGCTTTCCCAAGCAAAGTTGCGCCTGTCCGGTCAGTTTGAGTGGGCGTAGTGCTACTCCGATGATCGATCTGGCAGCGAAGAACTGGCGGAGTATGGCTAGGCGCTCTCGCTATAGTCGTGCGGTGATTGGTCGCTATCCGACTCCCGTTCAATTCTTGGCGGGCGCCTCCACCTCTCGAACGGAGCTTTGGGTCAAGCGCGACGATCTCACGAGCGACATCTACGGCGGCAACAAAGTCCGCAAGCTCGAGCACATTCTCGAAACCGCGCGTGCCCGCGGCGCGCGTCGGGTCGTCACCTTCGGAACCGCCGGCAGCCACCAGGCGCTCGCCACGACGGTGCACGCCCGGCGCGCCGGCTTCGAGGTTGCCGCCATTCTGACGCCGCAGCCCCGCAGCGAGTACGCGGTCGGCAACCTGCGCGCCGGTCTCGCCCTCGGCCTGCGCGCCATTGCCGCGCCGAGTTTGGCAGCCGTCCCCCTCGTCCTTGCTCGAGTGGTTCGGCGGGGTGACTTCATCGTCGAACCGGGTGGATCGAGCGTCACCGGGACGCTCGGCTACGTCGACGCTGCGTTCGAGCTCGACGAGCAGGTGCGGAGCGGTGCGCTCCCTCGCCCCGACGCGATCGTCGTGCCCCTCGGATCGGGGGGGACCGCCTCGGGTTTGCTCGCCGGCATCGTCGCGCTCGGCCTCGAGACGAACGTGATCGGCGTACGCATCGTGGGTCCGGCGCTCATGGGAAAGGGGAGAGTGCTCTGGCTCGCGGTTCGCGCGCTGCGGCGCCGCGGTCTTCCCATCGAGCTCGGCGCGCTCGCGAAGAAGCTGAAAATCGAACGTGGTTACCTCGGGCGCGGCTACGGGTACCCGACCGGCGAAGGTGATCGCGCGACCGAAACAGCCGCCCGAGAGGGTCTCTGCCTCGACGCGACCTACACGGCGAAGACATTCGCCGCGGCGCTCGATCTCGTCGAGAGAGCCGTCTTCCGCCGAATCCTCTATTGGCACACGCTCTCGAGTGCTCCGCTCGCGCAGGCTCTCGCGCAGCCTCTCGAGAGCACACCCGAGTTGCCTCTCGAGCTAGAGAGTCTTTTCACGTCGAAGTGACGGTCCGCTTCAGAACCCCCACGACCAGTTGACGATCCCTTGGTGCGTTACAAAGGAGCGGTCGAGGAGGTCCGTGTAGCGGTACTCGAATTTCAAGGCGGTCCAAGCGCTGAGATCGACACGGAGGCCGACGATTCCCTGGACGGTGTCGAACGAATCAATCCCCTCGGCCGCCGGATCCGGAACGAAGAAGGGATCGAGGCCGCCCGTCGAGGCGATCCTTTCGTACTGGAGGTAAGGGATGACGGGTCCGAGAGAATAGCCGAGCAGCGCGAAGCCGCCGTACGTGGTCCATCGATTCGCGGCTTGGGCGTGGCTCACCCAGTAGGCTTCGGCGATGAAAATGAGAGGCACGCTCGGATAGGCGATGTGCGCTGCGAAGATGAACTCGTCGAAAAAGACGTCGTGAAAGATCGGTCGAATCGTCGCAGGCTGGGGCGGTATCCGATCATAGATGCCGGAAACGCCGATCCGCAGGTCGGGCACGATGAGTCCCACGTACTCGAGCGCTAGGTGGAATGCCTTCATGGCTTGGTAGTCGCGGTCGGTTCGCACGTCGTCCACGATCTTGCCTCGACCGTTACCGATGGACGCGTAGACGTTGAAGCTCTTGTAGCCGGACTTCAACTTCAACCCCATGTCGATACCCACCCAGTGCACGGGTAGGATTCCGGCGTCGTCCTCGAACGCGACCCAGCGAGGTCGCTCGATCGTCGGTTGTAGCCAGCTGCCATGATGGTAGGCGTTGTTCCAATAGCCGAAGGCGGTGTGGACCCGTCCCGCCTCGAAGAAAAATGCATCGGTTTGCCAGCGAACGTGCAAACGCTCGACGTCGACGACCGTGCCTCCCTCGTGCGGTTCCAATGCGAACTCGGTCGTGGCGACGATGTGGTTGCCGAGCTCGCCCTTCAGAAGAAAGTCCTGCGCCCCGATGGCGAAACTCGGGAAGCGGTCCGGCTCCGCAGGGTGCCCCAAGCTGAACGAGGTGTCGCCGAAGAAGTTCAGCGAATAGCGAGCACGAGCGCCGCCGAGACGAAGTTCGTGAGACGACTCCTCGGAGACGTCTTCCATCGTGCGGGCGCGAGAGCCGCTCCGAATCGTCAGCGTCTGGTCGTCAGGGGCGACTTCGGGCGCAGCGGCTCGGGGCTCGGCCGCGGCGGAGACGCGATCCGAAGCGACGATGAAAAACCCGGTTGCCAGCGCTACGCCAGCTCGTCGATTCATTCGAACACGAAGGAATACGTAACACTGCCGTTGACCCCTCCGCTAGGGGCAGGAAAGGTCCAGGTCTGGAAAGCAGAAACGACGCACTGCTGGAGCCGCGAGCCCCCCTCGACGTTGCTGGTGGCTGACGTAGACAGAACGCGACCCGCCGGGCTGACCATCGCTTGGACGGTCAATCGGCCATGAATGTCGGGATGCTCCATGCGTGCTCGGTCGAAACACGTTCGAACCTCGCCCGCATGCGCGCGAACAGCGGCGGAAACCGCCTTGGCATCCACGGTCCCCGGCGGTGGCGACGACTCGGCCCGTGGCGGCGCTGGCGCAAGGGCGGCGGGTTGCGGCGCGGGCGGAGGTGCGGCGGCCGGAGCAGGAGGGGGTGGCGCTACCGGCAATGCGGCTGCGATGGGTGCGGGCGCCGGCTCGGGCGCAGGAGCAGCGACCGCGACCGAAGATTGCTCGGCTTGCTCCCTACGCGCCGAACGCTTGCCTCGCACTCGTTCGCGTTTGGTCCTCTCCGGTGGTGAGGTTGGCATCTGCTCTCTCGACGCGATGTTTTGCGCGACAGGACTCGGGCTTTCGGGCGGCGGCGCGGGCGACGGGGCGACGGCTGCGGAGTCGGCCGAGGCCGCGACATGCGGTTCTTCGCGCGAGCGCTGGGACATGATGGCAATCGCGATCGAAGCGACCGCCAAAGCTCCACCCGCGATGGCCGCCCAGCGAGCGGGCGACCGTTCTTGCGCTGGATCCGTCGGCGGCCACGAGTCGGACAAGGAGTGAGGGCCTGTCGACGGCGACGGACTCGCCGGCGGTGGCGGCAGCGCCTGCTCCGACCGATCGAACTCCGCCATTTCGTTCGTGGGACTGGGGAATGTCGGCTTGGCCGTTCCGTCGCTCGCGATGACAATTCCACTCGAGGACCAAAATTCGCCTTCTAGGACTTTGCGATCCGCATTGGCAAGGTGCCTTTCGATCTGCCGGTGTACCGTTGCGCGGTGATCGGCGAACAGCGCCATCACGGTGCGGCCAATCTCGATCTTGCTCATCGCATCGGGCGACATGCGCAGGTAAGCCTCGAGCGCGTCCGCCATTTCGGCAGCCGTTGCGTACCTTTGGCTCGGATCGGTCGCCAACGCCCGCTCGACGATGCCCGAGAGCTGCACGTCGATGTAGGGCTTGATGCTGTCGACCGTCGGCAACGGGGAGTTGCCGAGCTTGTCGAGAGCGATTGCGACGCCCCCTTCGAGCAGTCTCTGGCCGGTGATGGCTTCCCACAGGACGACGCCCATCGAGAAGATGTCGGAGCGTCGGTCAACGTGTTTTCCGGTCGCTTGTTCGGGCGACATGTAGCCGAGCTTTCCCTTGTAGATGCCCGCCTCGGTCTTGAACACGTTGAGCGTTGCCTTGGCGATGCCGAAGTCGACGATTTTGACCTCGCCACGGTAGGTGATGAAGATGTTCGGCGGGCTCACGTCGCGATGAACGATGTGAAGCGGCATGCCGTCGTAATCGCAGAGCTCGTGCGCGTAGTGCAGGCCGCGCAGCGCCTCGGCCGCGATGCGCGCCCACGCCGTCGGGTGGACGTCGTTCTGGTGCGCCACCTTCAAGAGGCGGCTGAGTGATTGGCCCTCGAGGTATTCCATGGCGATGAAATAAGAGTCGCCGTCCTGCCCGACGTCGTAGGTATCGACGATGTTCGGATGACTGAGCCGGGCCGCGAGCCTCGCCTCGTCGAGGAACATGTCGATCGATCGCTGATCGTCGTCGTCACTCCGAAGGTGCTTCAGCACCACGAGCTTGTTGAAGCCGAGCGTGCTGCGCGCGACCGCGAGGTAAATGTCGGCCATGCCTCCTCGGCCGAGGGTGGCCAACAGGTGGTACCTTCGCGCGATGGAGGACTGCTCGGGCCGTTGGCCGAACGGTTCAGGCGGTTGTCGGGGTTGAGGGTCCAGGCAAGCGTAATTAGCACGAGATGGGGCCGCGGTCCCAACGGGAAAAAGACCGAAACGTCCGACCGTGCGTAACCCTTCTTCGGCCCTCTGTTCATATTATAATTTTCTTTTGCTAATGTTTCATAAGGCGGGCATCTTCTCGATTGGCGCCGCGAATCGTGAGGGCGTCTGCCTGTCCCGTCTTCACCGGCGGCGGTCCGGCCAACGCCCCAGCGATCGCGCGGCCAAGGCTGCTAGGCTAGCGTCGCCAAACACGGCAAAGGGTGATCATGGAAAGAGCCAAGGCCAACAAGGTCAAGAACAAGAGAGCTAAAATTGTCGGTGACCCGATCATCGACTCGAACGACAAGCGCATCGTCTATTGCGTCGACGTGGGCGGCGTTCAGGGCAACGCCTGGGAGTACAAGGACACGGGGCAGGCCGCCATCGCCGTCGTCAACTTCAACTCGGAGATCCACACCGACAAGCGTGGACTCATCTGGTCCGCGGTCAACGAATGGCGTGCGGCCAATCGGGAGAAGTACGCCGGGCTTCTGGGTCAGCTCTAGATCGAACCTGTTACTCGGCGCGGGCCTTCCCCCGCCGGGGACTTCCCAGGGTCGTCGGCCCCGCCCGCGAACGTGTTACTCGGCGCGGGCCTTCGGCCCCGCCTGCGAAGCCGATCTTTCACGGCTCCGGTGTGGAGAGGTGGCGCCTTTACCCACACATCCTCGCGCTGCTGCAACCTGACCGATCTCCGAGACTCGGGCCGGGTGCTATGAAAGATGAGGGGCGATGGCGGCGCGCGTTCTCTTGCTCGAATACGACGTCATCGTCGCTCGGGAGATCCACGCGGCGCTTGCGTCGATCGGGTGCGAGGTGGAGATCCTTCGAGACGGGAACGCCGGGCTCGCTCGGGCCGTCTCGCAACGCTTCGACCTCGTCATTGCGTCGCTCGAGCTGCCCGGGATGAACGGATTTCGGGTCTGCAATCGGCTCAAGAAAGATTCTTACGGGCGCGGCATTCCGTTCTTCCTCAAATCGAGTCAGTCATCCTCCGACGCCTTCGACGAGCATCGAAAGCTGCCGACGCGTGCGGAAAGCTATTTCCACGAACCGCTCGCCATGGCCGAGCTCGTCGCCCGCGTTCGAGCGACCCTCGCCGCCACGAATCCGAATGCGGCGGCGCCAGCCGGGGGCGCCCTCGAGGGGGGCACCATCGACGATCTCCTCGTCACCGACGCGGCGGAGGCGGATCGCGGGCGCGAGCTCGCCGAGGCGAAGGCATCGTTCGAGCAGATCCTCGCGGCGAAAACGGCCGCGGTATCGCGGCTACATCGCGAGGTCGATCAGTGGAAGGCCCGCGCGTCGATCGCTCCGGGCATGGCCACATCCGCGGAGGCGAGCTCGGCGCATGGCCAACTGCTCTATCGTGAGCAACTCCTGAAGAAAGAGGGCGAGATCGCCGGCATGAAGAGGGAGATCGAGGTGCTGGAGCGCTCGACCGCGGAGCTCAAGCAGAAGGTGGCCAGCCTCGAGAGTGCGCGCTCCACCCTCGAGCAGACGGCGCGCGATCTGAGCGAGCGAGCCGCGCACTTCGAGAAGTTATTTTCCGCCGCGCGACCCGATAGAGATCAAGCCATCAAGCGAGCCGAGGATCTTGCGCGTCGGTTCGAGCGGGTCAGACCGGACATCGAGCAGGCCGAGCAAGAGCTCGCCGCCGAAAAGCAGGCCCGCGAGTCGGAGGCTGCGGCGCACGCGCGCGCGCTTGCCGTGCTCAACGAAAAGCACGATCTTGCGAAGGCGAAAGTCGTGGCGGTCGAGCGAATGCTCGCGGAAAAGATCGGGGTCGAGCTCGCGACCGCGCGCGCCGAGCACGTGGACGCACTCGCCACGGCCGAGCGGGGTTTCCAGCATCGGCTGGCGGTCTTGCGCCACGAACACGAGGGTGCAATCGCTCAGCTCAAAGGGGCCGCCCGGGCGGCGGTCGAGCAAGCGAATGATCGAGTGGCCGCGGGCGCGCGCGACGCACGAGAGAAGATGGCGGAGGCGAATCGACAGCTCGCGGACGCCGATCGCGAAGCGACGAACCGCATTCAGGGCCTCGAAGCGCTCGTTGCTTCGCGCATCGAAGACATCGAGCGACTCACGCGTGAGCTCGACGGACTACGCGCCGAGGTCCCCGCGCTCGAGGCCGAGAACGCCGCGCTCCGCGTCGAGCTCACGAGCCTGCGGCTCCGGCTCGACCACGACGCCGACGAGGAGCCAACCGCCGCCGTGCGAGCCTAGGGGCAGCGCTTGAGAAACTTTCCGCAGGGCTTCTTGCGCGGAGGGGGCGGGACGACGCGAGGCGCAATCCGGGGAGCTCGCACCGGCGCGGGGGGCTGGCTTGCGACGGGGAGCGGCGCCGACGCCGATGTCGAAAGGACGGGTGTTTCGGCAGAGGCGGAGGTCTCGGGTGGCGGGATCGTCGGCGCGAAGGCCCACCCCTCCGGGTGTTCCGAAGCGGCTCCGGCGGGGGAGATGGCTGGTAAAGCGATCGGTACGACTGGTGACGCGATCGGGACGGCCGCCGAGGTGTGTGTCGCGAGGTGTTTCTTGCCCGAGAACGCCAGGACCGCGCCGCCGATGGCGATCGCTGCCACGCCGACGACCGCGAACCAGACCGCTCGTGAGCGTCTCGCCGGCCCTTCGATGAGATCATCGAGCGCCTCTGCTTGCGCTTGGAGATGAACGTCGGTCGCAGGGCTCGTTGAGTCGGATGCCGCGGGAGTCGCCGTCGCGCCGCCTCGGGACTTGGCCTCGAACGCGGCCAACGTGGCTTCGAGCTGCGGGGGCGGCGGCGGAACATCGGCCGAGGCGGCGATCGAGGTTGCGTGCATGGGGACGGCCGCGTCGATGGTCGGGGCGGATTCGGTCGTTCGGATCGCCGATGCCAATGCCTCCGCGAATTGCGCGCCCGTCTTGAAACGCCCGGTTGGAGCAACAGCCAGAGCGCGCGCGAACGCGGCGTCGAAAGACGAGCTCAGCGACACCGAGAGCTCTCTCGCGCGCGCGGAAGCGGCCGTCCGGTCGGCCAGCACTTCCCATCGCCAAGCGGATGGGTCGGTCGCGTGCGGCTGGCACGAACGCCAGTACGATTTCCCAGTCACGGCGAAGAACGCGACGAGCCCGGTCGTGAAGACATCCGCCGCGGTCGTCACGGCGGCCTTGGGTTTCATCTGCTCGGGCGCGAGCCAAGGCACGATACCGCCGTCGTTTTCCAGCTCGGATACGGCCCTTCGCACGAGGTTCATACCGAAGTCCGCGACGCGCAGGTCGCACGCCGGCGCCGGCCCCACGAACAAGTTGGTCGGTTTGAGCGAAAGGTGCGAGATGCCACTCGCGTGCGCAAGATCGAGCACTTTGCCCAGGTTGCGGACGAGCGTCGCCATTTCGGTCGGAGACAGCGGACACAAATCGACGAGCTCGGCCAGCGAGGGGTTCAAAGAGAGGTCGGTCACCGTATACGGAGCCTTCGTCGACGGATCTTCGCCGCGCTCGACGACATGCATGACGAGGTGGGCGGGGAGGGTCTTGACGATCGTTTCGTAGCGCGCCATCTCGCGCATCACGTCGGGGAACGATTTGATTCGCGGGTCGTACAGCTTGAGTGCGACGTCGCGGTTCGGAGCCGTGACGGCGTGGTACGTGGCGGTCACGCCCCCGTGATGCAAGAGCGACTGAATGGAGTACTTGCCCGCGACGATATGGCCAATGGCGAGCTCGGGCGCGCTCACGGCGCCTTCTTCGAATTCGGGGTCGCGTCGGCCGCGGTGCGCGCGATTGAGTGAATCGATGTCATGATGGCGCCGTCGGAGTTGTCTGCGTCGTCGTCGGTCACGAAGCCGACGCCGAAGAGTACGCGATGATCCGGTAGATTGGCCGAAAATACGAGAAGAGGACCCTTCTGGTCTCTGCGCCGCGCGGCGTCGACCTGGTAAAGGTCGACGTCGAGATCGCCGACCTTTTCCGTTTGATCCGGTTTCTTCTTGAACATCTTCTTCCTCTTCGGTAGCGAGACCTCCAGCTTTTCGGCCAGTGAATGCACTGCATCTTCGCGGTCAGCGCGCTCCGTTTTGGGGTCCGCCTTTTCGCGCGACGTCATCGCGAGAGCCGCGCTCTTGCCCGTGGCGATGGCGACTTGCTCGCCTGCTGCATACGTCCAACCAACCGGGGGTGCAAACTCCCATCCGGGTCGGATCCGGGCGCGCGTCGCGGCCGCCGCCACGCACGATTCCTCGAGCACTTCGCATTTGGGCGGAGGCGGCGGCGGAGCGGGAGCCGAGGCGATCGGGGGAGGAGGCGGCGGCGCCGGGGGAGGCGCGCGGTGACAGCCGAGAACGCATGCCGTCACGAACCAACCGAGCCACTTTTTCATCGCACACATTGGCGTCATGGCAGCACCCGCCCCTCGTCCCGTCATTTTTTCGGCTCACCGGGCAGAGTTGCAGGTGGCGCGATGGGCTCGAGCACGGCCGAAACCCGTTGTGAGAGTCGTTTGGACAACGAAGTCTCTTCCGTTCCCGGCTCGCGCGCAGCTTGCCCACGATGCAGGTGAGGGCGTGCGACGAAAAGCGCGTAGGAGGCATACTCGTAGAGCCACTGCGAGAGCATGGCATCCGCTCCATCGCGTGTGTTGATTCGAAGGACGTTGTCCGCGACACGAGCCGCGTCGAATGTGCCATCGTCGGCAGGTCCCGCTCCGGCGAGCAAAACCGGATACACGTCTCCCTTGGCGGCGAACGACGCGAGCTGCTCGCGCACGGTATCGCCGCTGTCCATCGCGTCGAGCTCGCGCAAAATGAGACCAGCTGCCTGGTTACATACTTCGACGGCATCTTTCGCAGTCAAGCGCGGCGGTTTGATGATCACGTGACCGGACTGGACGAGCTGGAAGAGCGCGCGGCACACCTCGAATTCACTCTGTCCACGGATGCGGCAGATGTCCGCCACCGACCGCGCTCCATCGATCGACTTGCACATCTCCGCCAGCTCCGTTTGGGGCGGGAGTCGGTCGCTCGAAAGAGCGGGGACGTGCTGGTTCGACGGGATGCGGGCGCGAAAATAGCGAGTTTCGTGCATGCGCCGCACACCTTCGCGGATCAGGGTCGGCACCGAAAGCTTTTGCCGGATGGATAGGCTCGACTCCTCGTACGAATCGAGAAAATAGAACATCCCTCCTTCGACGAGCAGAACCCCGTAGAAGATTTCTTCGAGCTGGCGTGCGGCGATCGAAAAGAGCTTCTCGCGCGTCACGAAGCCGAACTTGACCGCCGCCTCGCCGAATCGCAGGGCACCGGTGGCAGTGGCATCCGAGCAACGAGCGACCTGCTCCCGATCCAGGATTCCGTATCGGTAGAGCACATCGCCCAGGCGCTCGGTCTTGATCGTGGACTGCGCACCGACCACGTGGGACTGATCGAAGAAGAGCGAACGGCCCGACGACCGGTCGAGGACGAGGAGCTCGCCGTTCCAACCCGCGTGTCCGATGAGTCCGACGATGTCGCATATGGCTCCGGCGGAGCGAATTTCGCCCGACAGCAAGCAATTGCGAGCCTCGAGCCCTTTCGTGCCCTCCAGCTTGCGCATCACGAGCATGTGGGGCGGAGAGGGCAACACCGCGAAGCGTCCTTGTCGGCCTTGCATCCGCAGTGCCGCGATCTCCCCAAGGGGGCGAGCCATCCCCTTGGCGTCGATCTCGACCACCTCTTCGCGGTCCTTGGCCATCTCCAGCGAGAGTACAGCGAGCGCCGTGATTCAGCCAACACCCAACGGGCGCAGGCGGGCCAATGGCCGCGCCGAGTAAAACGATCAATTGACCGGGTCGCCGCCCGAGAACGTCGCGTCGATATCGAGAGAAGCGCGTCGTGCCCGGTCGAGATCGTCGAGCCGGCGAAGAAAATCCACTTGTAGAGAGGCACCGACCTGTGGTGTAATTATAACTCCACGTGCTTCCTCCGGTGGCCTGGTGGCGGCACCCAACGAACCACGGGGGGAAGTATGAAAAGGGACGAAAGACGACATCATCCGAGGGTGGACGTCGTTGCGACGGCCGTCGTTTTGACCGATGGCAGCCGTCCGGTTCACTACCCCGTCGACGATCTGTCCGTGGGGGGTGCGCTGCTTCGGGGCGCCCCGCCGCTGAGTACGAGGGACACGATTCGACTGGCCCTCTACCTCGGGGGCAAAAAGCCCCTCGTCATCGATGCGGAGCCGGTGCGACGTAAACGAAGAGCCGGATCCGGTTCCGCACTCGCCGTCGCTTTCCGCAGTCTGACCGCTGTCGAGGAGGACGTCATTCAGGACGCCATCCTGAGAGCGCTGGAAGGGCTCAACGGACCTACCTCCGGCGTTCATGCGGTCGACGGCGACGAAGGATCGACGGAGCTTCTTACCGGCGACAATCGCAGTCGCTGAGACGCGGGCAGGCGTTGGCGCGCGGGTGGCGTGCCCTGTCCACGTCGCGCGGTGCTATAGTGCGCCGCGATCCCAAGGGGGGTTGACTCTCGAACCTTGGGGAATCCTGGATGGCCAACACGAGCGAAGCCTGCCGGAACCTTTACGCGTTCATACGTCTGCGGTTGGGGGACGCGATCTCCGATCGCGAGATTGCGCGGCGGTGGCGGATGGAGTGGAAGAGCTTCGCTGCGCTAAAGCACGGTCGGAGGCAAATGCCACGCATCAACGAGCTCGTCGAGCTCGGGCGCCTGCTCGACGTAGAGGCCCCGTTCGTCTTCGAGGTGGCCCGTGGCAGGCCCGCGAAAAGCGTGCATCGGTTGCTCGAGCACAACGATCGGGAAGGGCTCTTTCGCTTGCTCACCGCAGGAGCGCTCGACGTGCATCGTCATGCCGAATCGACGGACGCGCGCTTCGCTTCGGACCGCGAAAAGCGAAAATTCATGCGAGTGCCTTTCGAGGTGCCCGTGCGTTACACCGTGGGCAAGAAGCGAGGTCGTGCGATCGCATTCAACCTCGGTCGCGGCGG
>Ga0075425_100005408_pt1 | contig 13273 bp, 16 predicted proteins | sample SoiMethybrSBSTD4_FD_75300 | JGI IMG/M metagenome (GOLD analysis project Ga0075425, IMG submission 75300) | Bulk soil microbial communities from a Populus tree surrounding site in Tennessee, USA - Soil MetaG P. TD hybrid SBSTD4 | ecosystem: Environmental > Terrestrial > Soil > Tree plantation...
GTGTTTCAAATGTTCCAAGGAGCGCATCCGAGATAGCTGCTGTCGATCAGGCAGCTCATGACGTCTTGGTGTTTCTATATCCTGCATTTCAGGCATCGTTAGATGCGGAACTTCAGCAGGACCTCGCACAGTTTCCTGATAACGAGCGGAAAACCCAGGGAATATCTGTGGGGCAGGCAGTTGCCGCCCAAATCCTGGCCGCGCGTAGCGCCGACGGAGCGAATGTAACGCCGCCGTCGTATGTGCCGGGAATCCAGCCCGGAGACTATCAGTTGACGCCGCCGAACTTCGCGGCGGCGGATTTTACTCAGTGGCCTCAAGTCACTCCGTTTGCATTGTCGCGGGCCGACGAGTTTCGTCCCGGTCCTCCTCCGACAGTGACCAGCGCCACTTATACCGAAGTATTCAATGAAGTCAAAGACCTGGGATTCGTTACGAGCACAACCCGAAGCGTGGAACAAACTGAGATAGGGAAATTCTGGAATGGCAACATCCAGGATTTTTGGAATGAAATCGCACAAACGGCCGCGCTTTCGCATCACCTCGATCTCGAGGACAGCGCCCGGCTCTTTGCTCTGCTGAATATCAGCCTTGCCGACACCGCGATCGCCTTCTTCGACGCCAAATACACGTACAACTTTTGGCGGCCAGTTACTGCAGTGGAATTGGCGGACACTGACGGAAATCCGCTGACCGACCCGAATCCAACGTGGCTGCCACTGAGTACGAAGACCGCTCCCGACCCTTCATATCCGGGAGCCCATAGCGCAATCAGCAAAGCCGGTGCGACCGTATTGGGCTTCTACTTTGGCGATCAGTTCAGTTTTGATGTGACTTCCGAATCGCTGGCAGGAGTAACGCGCCATTTCACTAGCTTTTCGGCAGCGGCGGAGGAAGCGGGACTGAGCCGTATTTACGCGGGGCAACACTTCCGCACCGACCACATCGCCGGCAAGACTTTGGGCAAACAAGTGGCCGAATCGATCGATAGCAGCATTCTGCGTCGAGGGGAATAGAAACAGCAGAAAGCTGGTTATCTCTGGTGAGACTCTTTCGCAGGAGGCGAATGATGCAAAGGATAAGAACAAGCGCATTAGTGAACGTCAGGCTGAACCTGGTAACCCTTCTTATGACCGTCTTGATGGTCTCAGTTGGCAGTGCGTCGGCCAAGGAGCACAAGATGAAAAAGCCGGAGAACGAGGCCCAAGTAGTCGCTCACATTTCATTCAGCGGGCTCGCAGTCGTTGATATGGCGATGCAGAGAAAAGTGGACGACAAGTACTACCTCTATGTGCAGCACTCGAAAGACGAAGGTGTCTCGATTATCGATGTCAGCAAACCATCGCAAGCGAAAACTCTTGGAGTAATCTCCTGGCCGAATCCGGCCACGTCGAGCAGGATGAACGTGACTGGCAACCTGGCAATCATCGCCGAAAACCAGATGCTCCCGATGCGGAGCAGCACTTCTAGCGATGATCTCGTACTTTGGGATCTGTCCAACCCTGCGGCTCCGCGAGTCGTACAAAAGTTCACGGGTGTGGTCAAGTGGCTTCAGGACGAGCGAAATTTCATTTATGTGTTGAATGGCAATGGATTATGGGTGGTCTCAGAACCTGTGGAGACTAAGCCTGAATTGACGGCGCCCGCGACCTATGGAGATTGAGGAAAGGACTACCGGGCAAGCTGTCAGGTGAAAAAAAGCCGCTCCGCGATGCGTGATTAACCACTTGCTCCAGACTGGCACGCGCGTGAGCTTCAACATCCACCCCGGCACTGAACGATTGCTTCGAGTTTCGAATCTGTAGCCGAGGAAACCAGATGCCATACAGCACGGCCAACACGCAAGCTCAATTGCCGACGGCGGTTATAGGCTACCCGAGCAAACTACTTGGGCGCACAGACGTTGCGAAAGGCACCATGGCGTTTCAGTTGGAGAGACCGCCAAATTTTGCATTCAGGGCGGGGCAATCGATCGATCTCAGCCTTGTCGGCCTAGCGCAGGATTCTCCCCATAGACTCACACATACTTTCTCGATTGCCAGCGATCCATGCGACGAAGAGATCATGGTCGCCACCCGCATGCGAGATACGCCCTTTAAGCGAAGGTTGTCCCAGCTGCCGATAGGGACCGAGATTCGAATAGAGGGACCAATGGGCTCCTTTACTCTTCACAACAACACAGCCGGGCCTGCTGCCCTATTGGCCGGCGGAATTGGAATTGCACCATTCCTGAGCATGGTTTCTCACGCACGAAAGAAAGGCCTTCATCACCGCATTATTCTGTTCTACGCGAACCGTCAGCTCGAAGACGCCGCGTTCATTGATGCGCTCTGGAACCTGGAACGGATGAATGCGCGGTTTTCATTTGTTCCGACTCTCACGCGTGTAAATGGCACCAATGGCGAATGGAATGGCGAGACTGGACACATTAGCCCGAAAATGCTTCACAGGCGTGTGGGCAAGCTGCAAGGCCCGATCTTTTATATTGCCGGCCCGCCAGCGATGGTCGCTGTGACGCGACGAACCCTGGTTGAAGCCGTTGTGGATGAAGACGACATCCGGACCGAAGAGTTTGCAGGTTACTAACCAGTGGATGGAGCTGATGATTGATTGTGGCCCTTTCGTTGCCAGTCAAAGGATTTCTCGGGACCGGCGCCACCTTCGAGGCCGATGTCAACCTCGTGGTCCAGCTGCTGACGGCAGGGGCACTGGTAGCGGGGGTCGCTCTGGCAAGACGGAAACGTTACCGAGCGCACGGCATTTGTCAGACTACTGTGCTGCTCTTGAACTTGTTGATGATTGGACTAGTGATGTGGCCCTCGTTCGAGCAACAAGTTAATCCGAGGCTTCCAAAGCTGCTGCATAAGGCTTACTTCGCTGCGCCTATGATTCACGGGGCTCTAGGGGTAACGGCTGAGCTTCTGGGACTCTATGTCGTCTTGGTGGCGGGCACGAATGTTCTTCCGGCGTGGTTGCGTTTCACAAACTGGAAGCGATGGATGCGGACGGAATTTGCATTGTGGTTTGTTGTTGTGATCAGCGGCTTGTGGACTTACTACGCCTGGTACATTGCTCCATTTTGGCAGTGAGGCGTGATAGCGTCTCTCCTCTGCAACACTCGCGGGTGCTGTGGTTAGAAAACTGGGAGTCACAGCACCTGCATTTTTGTGACTCGATAATCTTGCTATTGCGGTTCAAGGAGAATCCATGTTTGAAGGACTGTTTCAACCTATGCATCTGTTGATTATTTTTGGAATTGCCCTGCTGGTTTTCGGTCCCAAGAAGCTGCCGGAACTTGGCAGAGGAATCGGAGAGGGCATCCGCGGCTTTAAGTCTGCGATTAGAGCCGAAGAGGAAAAGCCAGCCACTGCCGTATCCGTCGTCGCCGGCGATCAGGGCCTGGTCAAGGAGTAAATCCGTGGGGTTTGGAACGGAAATCCTGTTCATGATTATGCTTGGATTCCTGCTCTTGGGACCAAAGCGGCTGCCAACAATCCTGGGACATGTCGCTCGAGTGAAAGCTCAGCTCGAGAAGGCGAGCCGCAGCCTCAAGTCACAATTGGAGGCGGAGTTCGAAGCCAAGGGTCGCAGGGATAAGACCAAAGCGTCCCAGCCTCCGATAGGAAACCAGTGAATCCGCGGATCCTCGGAATTGGAACGGCAAATCCGCCTATTCGCCTGACCCAGGAGCAAAGCTTCTATGCTGCCGGTTACGAAAGCGAGCGTATTCGGAAGATTTTCCTGAACAGCGACATTGAGTACCGCCATTTTTACTTCGGAGGTACTCCAAACTTAGAGGAAACTTCCGATCAACAGAACGAGCGTTATCTTTCCGGCTCGGTGAAAACTGGTTGCCGCGCCATTATGAATTGTCTAGAGGCGGCAGTCGCCGGTGTTAAAGACATGGATTTCCTGGCGGTCTGCACCTGCACCGGTTATACATGCCCAGATGTTGGCAGCCGTCTCATCGCGCACATGGGCTTCCGCAAGAACGTACAGAGAGCTTCCATCACCGGTCTGGGGTGTGCAGGTGCGCTTCCCACACTGCAGCGGGCGACAGATTTTGTTCGGGTGAACCCGGGTCACCTAGCATTGATCCTAGCTGTCGAGATTTGTTCGGCCTGCTACTACGTCGATAACACGCTTGAGACAGTAATCGGCAATGCGATTTGTGCCGACGGCGCCGCTGCATTCTTGCTCGGAGCAAATGAGCAAACGAACTCCGCTTATCCACAAATTATTGACTTCGAAACGTTCCTCGACACCGAGCAGATCGAAGAAGTCGGACTTCAACATCGGAACGGCAAGTTGCGGATCGTGCTTGGGGCGTCGGTTCAGCACGTCGCTGGACCCATGATCGAAGAGGCGCTTCAACCCTTGCTGCGAAGGCATGGGCTTTCGCAATCTGACGTTCGTTTCTGGGTGGTTCACCCGGGCGGGCGCAAGGTAATTGACAATGTTCAGAAGCACTTCGGCATGACGGATGACCAACTTCGCTTTTCTCGGGCTGTGTTGCGTAACTACGGAAATATGTCCTCGCCCACTGTAATGTTCGTTCTGGATGAGGTAGTGCGTAACGGCGATCCGCGGCCCGGGGACTGGGGAATGATGATTGCCCTAGGTCCAGGCATGGCCGCGGAGGTCGCGCTGCTCAGATGGTAGCGCGAATAGCTTTGCGCCCCTTTCTCCGGGTTCTTAATAGGGCGAGGCGTACGCGCTCTTGGGAAGAACTCAAGTCGCTTCTGGTTGATCGAATATTTCCTGTCAGAACAAGCGGAAGTAAAGACCCGAATCCGCTTCCCCCACGTCTGTTCCAGATGGCAACTGGTTACTGGATCTCCCAGGCGATTTATGTCGCCGCCAAACTGGGCATTGCCGACTTGCTTGAGGATGGTCCGCAATCGTCCGCTATGCTGGCTGCGGCGACCCAGTCAGACGCGCCCTCGTTATACCGTTTGCTGCGCGCTTTATCGAGCATTGGCGTTCTTTCACAAGTGGACGGCGACCGTTTTTCTCTCTCGCGTCTAGGGAGCCCGCTTCGGAGCAATGTTCCCGGATCTCTCAGGGCAATAGTGATCACGATCGGTGAGATCCATTACCAGGCATGCGGTGAGCTCCTTCACAGTGTCCAAACCGGTGCTCCTGTTTTTAACCAGGCGTTTGGAACAAACCTGTTCGAATACCTGCAGCAGAACACCGAAGCGGCCGGCGCGTTCAATCGGGGCATGACGAATCTTGCGTGTTTATTGGCGCACGCCGTTGTGCTGGCGTATGACTTTTCGGGAATCACCTCCATCGTTGATGTCGGAGGCGGGGAAGGCGAGCTCTTGACGAAGATTTTGGAATTGTATCCAGAGACGAGCGGGATCGTTTTTGACTTAGGCAACACCTTTGGATCATCCGAGCGAACCGTCAGCACTGCAGAACGATGCTCCTATGTAGCGGGAAACTTCTTCGACTCGGTCCCCGAGAAGGCCGATGCCTACCTGTTGTGCGGAGTCATCCATGATTGGAGCGACGATCGTGCGGTGGTGATCCTCAAGAATTGTCGCAAGGCAATGGCACAGAACGGCAGAGTGCTGATACTTGAGATGATAGTGCCAACGGCGCGGTCCGCATCTTTTAGCAAGATCCTCGATCTGAACATGATGGTCATGAACGGTGGGCGTGAGCGGACGAAATCTGAGTTCCACGCCTTGCTCGCTGCAGCTGACCTTAGAGTCACCCGAATTGTTTCGACTCTGGCGCCACAAAGCATCATCGAAGCCATTCCGAAATAAGTGATGCGTTTATCAGCACCACGAAGTGGGCCTGTATCGACAGATCCATCATCCTGCTCACTGGCCCAGTTGTTCGGTTTGCTTCGGTTCCAAGTGGAATAAAGGACTGCGGGGAACGGTTATCTCTAGTGAGCTTGCATGTTACTCGAAACCAAAGGCGGCAAGTCATTTTCATTGCGAACGCGCGGTCCACTGGTGAGGTGATGTCAATGACGGAGTCCCAGCGAGAAGAGATAGTTGAGGGTATGTTCCCAGACTGGCGAGAACATTTGAACGATGGCAAAGTCATTGATCATATCCTGGAAGGACTCAGTTGCCGCAAGATTGTGCTCAACCGGTGTTCCAGACCGAGTTGTTACAACGTCGCACGTCCTGGCCTGAAGAGGTGCACCCGCTGCGCAGCACAAACCGCCCGGTACATGCGCAGCTACGAACGCCGCAAAACGGCAAATCGCAAACGGGTTGATACATGCCGGGAGCAGGAGAGTATTTCCGGCCAGCACAGGCCCAACAATAACACTAAGTTAGTAATCTGAGGAGTTGATAGCCGGACCAGTTCAGGAAGTCTGGTTACGGCTATCCCCTTTGATGGAGGCTAGTTCTGCTTCATGCCGTCATCATTTTTCATGTTGTCGTCATGTTTCATGTCGTCTTTCTTCATGTCGTCTTTCTTCATCTTGTCTTTTTTGGTCTTCTTGGCCTTCTTGCCCTTCTTCATCTCGTCCTTCTTCATGTCATCTTTCTTCGACTGATCCGGGCTCATGTCGTCGTGCTTCATTTGGTCCTGCTGGGATTGGTCCGGTTTCATGTTGTCGTTGGACTGCGCTACGGCCGTGAGCGGCACGGCCAACATAAGCACGGTCACCATTCTGTAGAACATCTTTTTCATGTGTTTTCTCCATTTCTTTGTTGAAATTTACGAAGGATCACTCGTGTGACACTAAGGTTTTTGAGGCGCGCGCCTTTGCCATTCAAAACTCGAACATCTCCTCCTCGGCTACGAGAATGACTGGCGCGCCACCTGATGAAATCGAAACCGCATTCGCAAGCGTCTGTTTGCCTCCCTCCGAGGCCGCGCATGTTTCTAGCGCCTCCATGGAGGGGAAATGAATCTCGGCGATGCGGTGAAAGGGTGGTTTCCCGTTCGGGGAACCGAGCACCCTGGTCGCGACGAGTTTTGTCTTGCCGGCGAGTTTCTCGACAGCCATGGGCACATGCTGATTCTTGTAAACAGTCTCAAAAGCCTGGACGTCCTTCGGACGGGGATACATCACGATTAGCTTTACTGGCATCTCGTTCTCCCTAAGAAGGTCATAGATCACAAAGTTGTGAAGGTCATCTTCTCGAAGCTGTGAGCTAGTGAGGAAAGTTGGCGGCGGTTGCAATCCGCCGCCAACCTGCCATCAAAAGTGGCCTCGCCAAGCTCGTTCAGTTAAGCCGAGCAGCGACACCACACACGATTACGGGGCCCAAACTGCCGTAGGGCGCACCGTTAGGTCCGGTGATGTATCCGTCTCTCGCCATTTTCAAAATGCGGAACTCCTCGGTCAGGAGACCGCGATAACCCTTTCTGATGGCTTCATCGGTCCACTCATAGACATTAGCGTCCCAGACCGGGCTGTAATCCGTGGCAGTCGTGGGAACTCCGCCAAACGTGTTATTTGGCCGATGACCATCCAAAAGCGCGGCGCCAAGACCTTGGCGCTGCGGATTTTGGCAGCCGCCCTCTGACGGGCCATTCGTAGCGATGAAGATCCGCTCGACAGCGCTGCGATCGATATCGTCAACCCCAGTCTCGATGCGGCGCAAACGCGGAGCGAAAGTGTTCCCCTCGATCGCCGACACCGTGGGATCGCTAGATTCCGTTGAGATGTAGAAGACCGGCTTGCCAAAGCTATAGCCGTTAATCAAGGAAAGCGTGACGGTGCGATTCGTCGGATCAATGGCGACCACCTGATCATGCACGAGGCTGTAGTTCGGATTGCCGGTTGGGAAATTGATGAATGCGTCATCCACCGCGGCGGCGATAACGGGTGCGTCGTAAATGATGCCGCCGACGTTTACCAGTGGGCTGTAATCGGCATCGCCGACGGAGCCCGGCTGCGCGATGCTGGGGGGAAATGGTCGTTGTCTAGAGCCGGCCTGGACCTGCCGGTTTGGACTGAAATCCACGAGACCGGATTCAAAGAAGAACGTTCCGTCAGCGCGAACAGTGGCGGGCCGTGCTGCGTCCCCAGCGTTATGCAGTTTCTTGGAGAAGTTTACGCCAAGGCGCTCCGCTTCGGCCTGGTCGCCCGCGTCGAGGATGATGTACCACATGGGCTTCAGACCAAACGGAGTATTCACCGCCCCCTTGTACAGGGGCAGCGTGATCGTTCCTCTGGGAGTGCCGGGGGGAACATTCAATGTCGTCAGCTCTTCGATCGGGATGTCGAACTTGCCTGATTTCAGCAGCTGGACAGGCCCCGCCAAGTCGGGATTCGTGAGCGAATCGGCCGGAGGAAACTGTGAGATGTCAACTTTTGTTCCGATCGACGCCACGGGTGGAATGATGTTGCATCCAGGACCTGGCCCATTGGCTGCAGGCCCAGGACCATTCCCTGCACGCAAGAGTCCGCCTTCCTGCGCAAATGCCGCGGCAGAAACGAACATGATTGCTGCTGTTGCAGCGATCACTACGTTTGCCCGTTTCAACGGTCTCCTCACGTTTACGTTCTTCCCCACGTTTTTATGGTTGTTGATTGCAAATCCGTCACCGGCGGACATATTGCCACCAGCGCGTACTTGGAAGTTTTCTTGCTGCATCACCTGCATGATTTGACTTCTCCTTTTGATGGTTGTGCTACGGCGACATCACAAGTCGCGTTTGGGATCACGTGATGAATGTGAGCAACAACGGGTAAAAAAGTTCCGCGGTGAAACCGATTATTTGTCGGAACTTTGTAAAATGTTGCCGTAGCGACCTGTCTGTAATCGCCACGCAGATTTTGCGCAGGAAACGATCCGGGCGCACACGGCTCAAGGCTCGCATCAGCACGATCCTCGGGCGCTTAGCTAATTCGGGCCCCGAGAAACGTGCGGCGAGTGCGGAAAGGACCTATTGCCCACCAGACGAAGTCATCCCGTTTGCTCGGCTATCATCGTTCGTTACCTGGGCCAGCCTTTCCGCCTCTCGGCGGTTCTCAACTGTGTAGATTCCTGCTGGCGTTTTGATCTGGCTCAGGACATGCTGGCCTCCAGTTTGATCAAAGCTAAGGCTTGCATCTCCAAACCGTGTGTCATCAAAGGCCACGGGCAGTAAGAACACACCATGATCATGACTAGAGATAAACAACGGTGAGGCGGCCAGCGATGATGTCCTGCTCACGACGTATTTTCCTGCCGGCAGTTTTTGCGTGCCAGCGACAAACTCAAACGGGACAACCACGATAATGTCGCCTTCCTCTGCGGGTGCTGGGACCGCAAGCCCAGCAAAGGTAAGCAACGCGATTGCGAGCAACATTCTTAACTTCACAAGTTCTCCTTTTCGAGTGCGCGATTTGCGGCCGTTCAATGTGGTTTGACCTCGGCACGCATTTTCTTCGAATATGTAGACCGAAAGGCTTCTGAATAAATTCGTGTCACTTGTAAACATTTGGTCTCTTGTGTGCAAAGAAATGTACAGTTGCGCCGGAGTCGGACTTGTGTTTCTATGGCGGGACGTAGCCGCACTGATGGCGGGCGAGAAAGCCGGGGGCCTTGATTACGGCCCTGCCGGCTGTCTTGTATTAGCTAGAACACAAACTTCGCTTGCAATTCGATCACGCGGGGAGAAGCGTCCGCTCCCAGACCCGAGCCGTAGATCGTGGTCGGCTGGCTCACCGTCGACGTTATTTGACCGAACTCAATGTGCTCCTCCGGCCGCACCTCGTGCGGTTTGAGCAACCGCTTGGGATTCGGCGTTGCCCTCAATCAACGTCAGGAACGGAGCATCCGAAATAGAGTCGCGATTAGGCAATGGGCGACCCGCAACTTTATACACAACTTTCGGAGCCGCTTCCTTCCTGAAGTGGGCAGTCAGCTGTTCTCGCAGGCAAAGCCTTGCCCGTAGGGATCGTGTCTTAGCAGCCGTCACACTTAAGGCCAGAGCTTCTGCTGTCTCTTGCAATGATTGCCCTTCGATATCGTGCATTACAAAAACCACGCGCAGAGCCGGCCGCAGATCCATCAACAGTCTGTTGAGCAACTCCCGCAGCTCTGATTCTTTGTATTGCTCTTCGGGATTGGGCCGCCAATCCGACAAATCGATCGGAAGCTGGCCCTCTTCGTCGCCCTCGATGGATAACTCAATTGCTGTAGCCGGTTTCCTGCGCTGTTTTCGCAATTCCATCAACGATTGATTGACCACGATGCGATACAACCAAGTCGAAAATTTCGAATCTGCTCGGAATTGGCTAAGATTTTGAAACACCTTCATAAAGGCGTCCTGTACAACGTCCTGTGCGTCATCAGGATTGTGGAGAATGTGATACGCGATTCGGAACAGCCTGCGGTCGTAACGCGCTACGAGTTCCTCGAATGCGGCGCTGTCTCCTGCCTTGCTGGCTTGAACAAGGTCCGCGTCGTCAGTTGCCGCTCTTGAAGTGGTGATTTGTGCGGAATCTTCGCTCAATTGATCTCCTCCAGTGCGAAGCCGTTTGCCCTTGCACTTACTCATGTGAAACCAGAAAAGCGTAGCTTTTATTCCCAGAGACACATAAATGATTACGGGAAAAACGGCGGGTCTCACGCTGCCCATGTCTGAGCCACCCTAGAAATCCGAATCTCGACGGCTCTAATTCCGCACGCAGGCGAAGCCCGGGAAACCACTTAGAGCCGGGCGCGCGCACCCGGTGAACGAAAAAGCAGTCAACGTAACTTTTCTGCTTCCTTGGAATCCGAGGAGATGATGTTTCCCTCGTCAATTGTGACGCGCGCCTTGCTGGCAATAGGAATCGTCGGGAGTCTTTCGTGCCTGCCAGCCTTGTACGCTCAGACTCTCCCGGATGATGTACACGTAACTCCTCAAACCGGACGGCAGTCGAAAGTTGATTCCGACGAAGATCTGTCGCCGCAAACCGGCAGCGGACGCATCAAGGTGAACGTTAATTTGGTGCTCTTACCTGTGAGCATTACCGATCTCATGAACCGCCCCGTCACAGGATTGGAGAAAGAAAACTTCAAAATATTTGAAGGTAAGGAGCTGCAGGATATTCGGCACTTCTCTGGCGAGGACATTCCAGTGTCCCTGGGGGTGATCTTCGACACAAGCGGCAGCATGAGCACCAAAATTGAGCGCGCGCGCGAGGCGGTCATACAATTTTTTAAGACCGCTAATCCGGAGGACGAATTCTTCATGATCGCATTCTCCGATAAACCGGAGCAGTTGTCGGATTTTACGAACTCAGTCGAAGACATTCAGGGAAGGCTCTTATACACGGTGCCCAAAGGCAGAACCGCCCTATTAGACGCCATTTATTTCGGCATAGGGAAAATGAGGGAGGCAAAATACCAAAGGAAAGCGCTGTTGATCATCTCCGACGGGGGCGACAATCGCAGCCGATACACAGAAGGCGAGGTCAAGAACCTGGTAAAGGAGGCAGACGTACTGATCTACGCCATCGGTACATACGACAACTATTTCTCGACTGAAGAAGAACGTCTGGGCCCCCAGTTGCTGGACGACATCGCGAAACTCACAGGCGGCCGCGCGTTCACGGTCGACAACCCAAACGACCTGGAAGATGTCGCCACAAAGATTGGCATTGAGCTCCGAAACCAGTATGTGCTCGGATACCGCCCAAAAACCTTCGTGCGCGATGGCAAGTGGCATAAGGTCAAGGTGAAACTGGTGCTACCTAAGGGCCTGCCTCCGCTGCACGTACACGCCAAAACGGGCTACTATGCGCCTTCGGAATAGGCTGTTGGATACGAAGCAAACAGGTGGCTTTATGGTTATGACGAATCCTATCGCTCGAGACGTTCTCAGGTAACCGCAGCCCTAGCCAGTCGAGAAGGGGCAATCGGAGAAATGAAGACGCTCTCCCCGGTTCTGCGCAAAAGGATTTCTTGCCGGTACGCGGGTTCAACTTTCATGTAAAGGAGTGACCCGCCAGTTCCACAGCCGCAATATGAGCCCTGCTGAGGCTCAGCCGATAGGCGGTGCTCTTGCAAGGTTCGGGGCAGATAGTGGAATTAGCGCTCGTCGCAGCTCGAACCCGCGACGTCTCGCTGAATCAGCGCTACAGAGGATGAAACGACTCAACCATTGCCCTGATGTCACGGTTCTCGAAAACGAATCCCCCACGCTCGCTAGTTCCTCGGAGGGCAACACCAACCATCGCTCGGGCCAAATCGTCAGACCGAATTACCTGGTTCGGAAACAACAGTCGAAACACGGGATAGAGCGCGCGTATCAGCCGGTAATTGAAATTCGGTTCCTGTCGTGGCTCAACGGGGTAGATATACGCGGGCCTGAAAAGATAAACGCGTGGAAAGCCTGCCGCGAGCAATGCCTTCTCCGCCTGGCCCTTGTAGCGAGCGAAGGCAAGCCGACTTCGTCCGGTCGGGTCCGCGCCACTCCCGCTCAAGAACGAGAACGCGGCGTCAGGACTGCTGTTACGAAAAACCCGCGCGAACTCGATCGTGTAGTCGGCCGTTATGGCGCGCAATTGCTCGTCCGACACCGACCCGGTGTAGGTACCCAGGCAATAGATCGCTGCGTCCTGACCCGCGAGTACATCCGCAAGCGCAGAGCAGTCCGCGAAGTTCTGATGAAGAACCTCGTTCAGCTTGGGATGCGAGATACCAAGCTTCTTGCGGCCAATCGAAGTCACGCTTTTGACAGCAGGGCTATCGAGTGCGTAGCGAAGCGCGTAGCCGCCTACCATTCCAGACGCGCCCACGATTACCAGGTGTTTCTGTCCGACCGTTGGAACGGTCACTGATTCAGCAAAAAACATTTGGTTGGTCTCTGTCATGACATTTGCAGTTATCGATCCGACCCAGTCTAGTCCCTCTATTCCCTCGCTACGAGAATGCCAAGCGCAGGATTATGGCGGCTGGCCTCGGATGGGTAGCTGGCTCGTACCTTTTATTTGTAGAGCCAAGGTTTATAGGCAATCTCGATGTTGTATCCGTCCGGGTCGCGGATGTTTGCCGCGAAGTAGTCGGCACGCCATTCGGGCCGAAGGCTCGGTTCCTTGTTTGAAGTAGCTCCCGCGTCTATCGCCGCCTTGTAGCTGGCCCTGACAGCGTCGGCGCTCTTGGCGGTGAATGCGACGTAAAGGTCTTTGGCGACTTCGCCATTCTTCAGCCAGAAACCGGGAATGTTATTGATGGCGAAACCGCGGATCGGAGGTTGACCGACCTCGTAAGGCATGTCGATGCCAAGCGGTCCGAGCACCTTCTTGTAAAATTCGCTCGACCGTTTCAGGTCAGAGACGGGGAGATAAATATGGTCAATCATGGCTTTC
>Ga0075425_100005409_pt1 | contig 13272 bp, 12 predicted proteins | sample SoiMethybrSBSTD4_FD_75300 | JGI IMG/M metagenome (GOLD analysis project Ga0075425, IMG submission 75300) | Bulk soil microbial communities from a Populus tree surrounding site in Tennessee, USA - Soil MetaG P. TD hybrid SBSTD4 | ecosystem: Environmental > Terrestrial > Soil > Tree plantation...
ATTGGTTCGATTCGGCGCGAGTGCCTGGACCATGTGCTCGTGTTCCACGAAACGTCCCTCCGTCGTATCCTTCGTTCGTATTTGGATTACTATCACCGATCGAGAACGCATCTCTCCTTAGGGAAGGACTCGCCCGAGCCGAGATCGGTCCAGCCGGAGCCAATGGGGAGAGTCGTGGCTCTGCCCCAGGTCGGCGGGCTGCATCATCGCTACGAACGACGGGCCGCCTGAGATCCCGCCATCCTTAATATAGGTGCTGACGACGCCACGCCCGGCGCGATCCCGCCACGCCGAAAAGCTGACCCATTGCCGTTTTCGCGGCAGGAGCAGCGATCACGGACCTGGCCACCGAGGGATGCGCTTTCCGCAGGTACTTTGCTTCACCTTATCTTACTGAGATCGAGTTTTCGGTATGGACAGTCGGGAGGTAGAGAGCTGGTGCGAGTGGTGAAATCCCGGCCTCCCGTAACCTGATTCTCAATTTTGTATTTCTCGCGCGAATCGAATCAAAAAACAGATTTCGCGAACGGATTGGCTGGCGACGCTTAGCCTGTTGTCATCCTGTCGTTCACTCGCCAGCCCTTTTGCGAGCGCCAGCATTTCGGTTCTGGAAAGATCCCTGCTCAGACGAGTGCTGTAAGAAATGAATCAAGTAACGCGGAGTCAGTGGCTCTCCCGTGCCGCTCCGCATCAAGGTATCCATACTCTGTGCAGCCCCGCGAGAGTAGAAACTGCTTTTTAGATATTCGCCTGCCCTTTTATCCCAGTTTTTTCCAAACTCGTGGTCAGTCTTGTGCTGAATCTGGTACGCAACCATCTCGCCTACGACAAAACTTTGCAGGTAGATGGGATCGGAACCATACATGGGGTTGAAGGCCCACACCGTGGTGTCATGCATATCGACTCCAAGATATTCGGCGTGGATGCGGTTATAGACAGCAGATGGATCTTGGTCGGGATCTGCATACGCCTCAAATTCCGACAAAGAGTCAGCTATCGTACTGCGCACGGTGATGAGCGTCTTCAGTCGATAGGTTTCCCCGATAACACTTGCCTGCTGTGGGGTTAGCGCAAATAGCTTTGTATTCACCTCTGGGCGATAAAGCATTAATGCGATCACCTGTGCCATGCCTTCATCCATCGGTTCGGCATAATTGTTACGCAGCAGGAACGATGGCTCTGCCATCATCTGATAATGAAGTGCATGCCCGGTGGCGTGCAACAAGCGGTCATAGAAGTAAGTTCCTGAGTATCGGTTTGCCAAGATCTTTACTTCTCTTCCATACAGCACCGGATACGCGGCCCCGCCAAAGCTTAGGTCGGCGACGTGCATCTCCACGGGATCGAGGTTGTACCCTAAATCTGCCGTCAGCTCCTTGGCCTTAGTCCAACCATCCTCGGTCGAGAACTTCTGGGACTCAAAATCGTTAATGAAGTGCGAGAGATAGAAATCCAGATCCCAGGGCTCGATCTTCGCAATGCCAAGTTCGCGGCGCATGCGCTCCAGCAAGCGTTGGTATTCGGGCTCAGTCTCTTCCTTAATGTCCTCGAACCACTCGAACAGCGTCTGGACCTCCATACCTTTACGCTGCAACATGAAGGTGGAGAAAAGTTCGGAGGAATATTTTCTCGCAAGCTGGTTGCGCAGCTTGATGGCATTCCGAATGCGCTCGCTATTTGCAGTAGCAATCTGGCTGCTGGCCCGCCACGCTTGCTCACGCAACTTCCGGTCTGGATTGTGGGCCACAAGGTCGGTGAGTTCGGCACGGGTCAGCTGCCGGTCTCCAACCTTATATCGGATGGTGTTCTCTTCCTGGGTGATCTGCTCCACAACTCCTGTCAAAGCGGGATCATTCGTGATCCTGGTGTAGACGGCTTCATTGAGAAACAGCTTGCGCCGTGCCTTCAGGAGTGGGTCAGAAAAACTCGCGCGGTCGAGGTTTCGGAGAAAAGGATCATCGGAGACAACGGCACGAATTTCTTCTTGAATCGGCCGTGACGAGAGTTGGTGGTCTCCCATAGCAATTTTGTACTCGGTGCGCCAGTAGTCGGCGTACAAGTTCTCCAACTGCTGTTCGCGGCCATTGAGCCGGACTGCGACGACGGCAGGATTCTCCGCTGCAGTCGCGGACAACAGTACTATCGACATCAATAACTGGGCCACCATACATTCAATTGGACACAAACGTATGGGACGTGGGGAAGAGGAAACGGCGCGATGCCGTTACATAAGTCACAGAAAATCAGTGATTTTCTTTGGCAGTGTAGTTCCAATTGCCTACACGGCGGTTCCGTCCGTTCTGACGGGCTATCCGTAAACTATCCGTCGATAGGCAGGCGGGCATTTCTCGCTAGGGGGCTCGTGCGAATTGTGAAAGTTCGCGTCTTTTTATCCCAACTTCCGGATTGCCGCTTGCCTTGATCGGAAACCCGTCGGGGCAGACTTTTGCGCGGGAGGGGGTCTCGATCCGAGGCGTTTTCGATAAGACCTCATGCGCCTCTGGCGCGAACATGGGAACTTAGATTCGCACAGCCGGGCGGGGACTGGCCAGATCGTTTTAACGCAGCAGAGGAAAAGAGTGGCATTTGCATTGAGACTTGTGCACTTCTGGGAGGCGGACGAGGTTTCTGCGGAGCACACGAGGACGGAACCCACGCCATTTCGGGCCAGAAGTTAATGCACAATTCCCCCAATAAAGTTGGGGGTTTGTGCAAAGACAGATCCGCGCCTGAAATTATTGTAAGTAATTAATACTAAATAGCTTAAACGATTTAAGTCTGGCCGTTGCACGATTATGTATCATGGTGCATAATTCCCCAATAAAGTTGGGGGTTTGTGCAATGCTTGGACCTCATAAAAAGGCTGCGCGACGCCTCCATGAAGTAGCCCAATCGCAACAGGGATTCTTCACGACCAAGCAGGCCATCCGGTCGGGGTTCGCCGAGAAGACGCACGCCTACCATGTTAACGCCGGAAATTGGATTCGCGAGCACCGCGGAATCTATCGGCTGGCTGATTTTCCTACTCCGGAACGACCCGACCTGATGCTCTGGTATCTCTGGTCGCAAAACCGGCAGGAAGTCCCCGAGGGGGCCTATAGTCACGACACAGCACTGAGCCTTCACGAACTATCGGACATGATGCCGTCGAAGCTTCACATGACCGTCCCTAGAGCATTTCGCCGCAACAGTAAAATTCCGGAGATTCTCGTTCTTCACCACGCGCAACTCGACACAGGCAACGTTCAGGAAATGCACGGGGTACGCGTGACACGTCCGCTGCGAACGATCATGGATCTGCTGCAGAGCGGACACGTGGACCGAAGCCAGCTGAAGCAAGCCGTCGACGAAGCGATTCGGCGAGGTCTCATCGGAAGGAAAGAAATCGATCGCATGCCACACGATAAACTGCAAAGCTCCCTACGCGAGCTAGCCGGGCAGCCCACGTGATGGACGAACCGAAATCCTACAAAACGGCCGGCGCGTTTCGCACTGCTCTCGAGGCTCGCTTGCAGGCGCGCGCGCGCCAGGAAGGTACGGACCTTCAACGTCTGCGCAGGCAAGTGGCGTTCGACCGCTTCCTGGCGCGAATGTTTTCGAAGGGACCGAAGGCAACTTACCCGTGGGTGCTGAAGGGCGGCTACGCGATGGAATTGCGGATCCATTCTGCACGCACGACCAAGGATATCGACTTGACACTGCACGACGGGACGCGCCTGTCGAAAGACCCGAAAGAGCGGCGCGAACAGGTGCGCGCCATGCTGCAAGAGGAGGCGGCGACGCGCCTGAGCGACTATTTCGAATTTCTCGTCGGGGAAGCAAGAGAAGATCTTGAGGGCGCTCACGAAGGTGGCAGCCGGTATCCGGTCCAGGCCCAAATGGATGGAAGGGACTTCGCGCGCTTTCATGTGGACGTCGGTATTGGGGATGAGGTGCTGGAACCTCTGGACGTCGTGACAGGCCGGGACTGGCTCGGCTTCGGCGGCGTGCAACCACCCTCGTTTCCGCTCATTTCGGCCGAACAACAATTTGCGGAAAAGCTTCATGCGTATACGCTGCCGCGAGGCGAGCGAGCGAACACCAGAACCAAAGATCTCATCGACATGGTGCTGTTGATCCGCACAGAGAAGCTCGACAACGGCAAGACCACAGAGGCGGTCCGTGCGACGTTCGCGAAACGCGCGACACATGAGCGGCCGCGTGAACTCGATGTGCCGCCTACAGAGTGGGAACCTGTGTTCGACGCGCTGGCAAAGGAGTGTGGTCTCGCGATGAACCTTGGGGAGGGATTTGCCGTGGTGCGCGAATTCGCGCGAACGTTGGAGAGGTAGAGCCCGGGAGAGCGTGGGCAAGAAAATGTCGGAAGCGATGCTTTCGACACGTCGGGCGCTCCGGGATAAGGCGCCTCCACTACTTTCATGAACGGCAGCGAAGATGCGAAGCAAGGAAGACAAGTCTGCTTCGAGGATGATGTTGGACGGCCGATTGGCCATGATCCAGCCGGGTATTTGAGCGACGCACATCGAAATCTAGGCGTCGTGCGTTGTCAACCCAAGCTCATGTTCGCTCGCCAGCACCGCGGGACGAAACGCGGCATATTCCCCCGGCGTGACGCCGAGCGCCCTCTTGAAACAGCGGTTCAGGTGACTCTGATCGCAAAAGCCTGTGTGGTAAGCGACTTCTGAAATGGCTGCACCCGACGTCAAGAGCTTTCGCGCACGATTGACGCGCACGCTTGTCTGATATTTGTGAGGTGGGATTCCCACCTGTCGGTGAAATGCTCGCACTAAGTAGTAAGGGCTTAGGCCCACAAGACTCGCCAGAGAGTGTATCGACACGTTCTGCTCAGAGTTGGCGTCGAGCCAGTCCTTGACTCGCAGGACCGCCGCGTGCTCTCGCCCCGCATCGCTCAGCGCGTGCCCGCGCACGAGGTGGTCTGTGATCAAACGTGCCAGAACCGACAATAGCAATGACTCGTTCTGTAACAATGAATTTGACTCTGTCAGACTTGCGAACACGTGAGCGAGCCGCGTGGCCAAGACGGTGTCCCGGACCAATGGGAACTTGAACTTGACATCCACCGGCCCTTGCCAGTCGAGATTTCGGAGGAGCGTGGTCATAAGAGGGGGTTCAATGTACAGGTTGCGATAGATCCAGCCGTCTCCAGACGTGGCATGCCCAGTGTGCAACTCGCCGGGCGCTATCAGGTTGCATGTGCCAGGCGCTGCATCGCGAAGCTCACGCCGACAATCAAATGCGCCACGGCCTCCGTAATTGAGGCTAACCGCGTAGAAGTCATGGATGTGTGGGGCAAACGAATGCTTCACCCACCGCGCGCTCACGACTTCGAGACCGTCCAACCCGAAACAACGACAATATTGAGCGAAGTCCCCGGTCTTCATTCTTCGCAAGGAAGGCATTGGGTGCCTCGTCGGTTCAAATACTCACTTTAAGCAGTCGGATCAACGGCAGCGATCGTGTCGCTGCCGATGGGCACGAAAAGCGAAATGGTCAGAACACTTGAACGTCAAAGATATCGGCAGGCGGTTCAATGGGTATTGGACAACTTTGACCAAGGATTGGTTGCTGATTTTGCGAGCGGAGTGCCTCTTGCCGATCAACAAGCGGCCCCGACCTCTCGGATCACGTCCAACAGAGAGTCCACGTCCTCCCGGCGTAAACGGTGGTTGACACTGCACGCGCGAAGCACCCTCTTCCCATGGATCTTCGTCCCCGACAGAAACACCCGCCCGTCTTTTTCTAGCGCCTCTGGGAGCCGGTTGTTCAACTCATCCAAGTATTTCTGATCCCCGTGGACGGACACGTCAGGGGTGCGGTACTGGAAGCACACCACCGACAGCGGAACCGGGGCGAGACGGATAAAATCCTTCGACTCATCGATCCTGTCCGCCAAATACCGCATGATCTCGATGTTGCTCTCAATGGCCGCGCGCAGCTTCCTTGCGCCGTACGCCTTGAACATCATCCACACCTTCAAGGCCCGGAAGTTCCTGGAAAGCTGGGGACCATAATCCTTGAAATCGAGCGGCCCGTCGCTTCCAGCATCGCTCTCCTCGCGCAGATAGTCCGCCGCGATCTGGAAGGTGTCCCGAAGCGCTCTCGGTTCCCGGACCAGAATGCACGCCGCCTCCGCCGGCACGTACAGCCACTTGTGCGGATTGACCACGACCGAATCCGCCTGGTCCAATCCTCGAAGGAGTATCCCGGCGGCTTCGGTCCCTGCGGCAGGCCCTCCGTAGGCTGCGTCCACGTGGAACCACAACTCCTGCTTCCGGCAAAACTCCGCCAGCGCGTCCAGCGGATCCACGGCCCCGGTATTGGTCGTTCCGGCGTTTCCCACCACACAAATGGGGTCATATCCGTTCTTTCGGTCTTCGGCTACTTGCCTTTTCAACGCCTCCAGATCGATTGTGAAATCGTCGAGAACCGGGATTTTGTGCAATTGGTTGCGTCCCATCCCCAAGAGCACCATACTCTTCTCCAGCGATGCATGCCCCTCCTGCGACACGTAGACAATGACGACGGGACCTCCGTGCATTCCGAGAGAGTCTGTATCAAACTGTGCCTTCCGCTTTCTGGCTACCGCCAGCCCGATGAGGTTGCCAGCCGATCCGCCGCTCAATAGACACCCTCCCGCTTCGGGAGCATAACCGATGAACTGCACGATCCATCGAATCACCCGTCGCTCCACTTCGGAAGCAGCCGGAGAAAAATGCCACTTGGCGCAGAGCTGGTTCACCGCTGACGCCAATAACTCGCCCACAACGGCCGCCTGGTTTCCACAGCCATTGATATACCCGAAGAAACGGGGGCTGAGATACAAGGTTGAATTGGCAAAGATGTTGTGCTCCACCTCCCGCAAAATGCTTTCCATTGGCTGGGGCTCCTGGGGGAGCGGTTCGTCAAATAACGAGGCGATCTCCATCCAACTTTTCGCGGGGGTGACCCGGGCTTGGTCCAGCCTGCCGTAGAGCCGAACGACAAGCTCCGATGCCTTTTGCAAGTCATCCCGAAACGTTTTCAAGTCGGAATCCAGACTGGCTCCTTCACTGAGAGTTTGCGTTTGAATCGTTTCCATGCCTATAAAGAAAAGATAGGGCGCTGCAATGAGTTGGTCTTGGACGGTATTGCTACTTCTTCTTTGGTTCACGGGTCACACGTTAGAATCTGAGTTCTTGCTCATCGTTATCAGCGAAATGCGCCCACATGTACACCGACCCACCCGGAAAAGCTTCGCGGCGGTTTTGGGGCCCCAGTCACAAGCGCGGTTCTGTTTGCTGTGAAAATCGATCGCATCGTTCCTCCTAAGCAAGCGAGCGCGATTAACGATCGCAGTTCTCGCAATCGGCGTTCTACCTTTGTCGTCCGGACCTGCGTTTCGCGGGCGTCACCGGGCCCAGGGCTTCGAGTACCACCGCCGCGTAGGAGGACCAGTCGGTAGGTAGCACGGCCGGCGCCTCGTGCGCCAACTGTAGAAGGCCACGGTATGCGGCGTACGCGAACACCGCCTTCGCTTTAGCCTGCGGTCGCGCGAGCCCGAGGTCGCGGTAGCAGGCTTCAAGGTACTCAATTCGGGCCGACGCCACACGGTTCAGAACACGCCTTACAATCGGGTCCTCAGCGGCCTCGGCGAGCGCTGCGTACAATGAGCGTGATTTTGGTGACCGCGTGGCCGCCTCGAGGATGAGATACAGCCGCTGACGCGCATCGGTCACAGCCGACAGTCCTGCGAGAGCCTCCGTGGTAGCCCGTCGCTCCCAGCGGCCGAGCGCAGCGGCCAACAGCTCGGACCGTCCCTTGAAGTGCCAATAAAAGCTGCCTTTGGTGACGCCGAGCCGCACGGCGAGCGCTTCCACCGTGAGCGCCCCGAGACCGGCCTCCGCGATGAGGTGAAGCGCGGCTTCGGCCCAGTCGGTCGCCGTAAGCGTAGGCTCGTCGAGTCGCTTCGCGCCGGTACCTTTACGGGCCATAGCGATCTATTCTCCCATACTCTAAAGTATTGACAATTCCTTTTTCCATACTCTATAGTATGGAGCGTCTACGTAAACACGTTTGAAATGCGATGCCATGGATTCCCGCTTGGAGAAGTTGAAACAATCTCTGGACTCGGCGGTGGAAGGCATGTCCAGTGAGCAATTGAGCTGGCATCCACAGGGCAAGTGGTGCGCGGCAGAGGTGTTGGAACATCTGTATCTCACCTACACCGGAACGATCACGGGATTCGAGAGAGTATTGAGAAAAGGAAAGCCGCTGGCCACGCGGGCCTCCATCGCGCAACGCGTGCTGACCTTCGTGGTCGTGGGATTGGGGCACATGCCCGCCGGACGCAAAGCACCCGCGATAGTACTGCCGAAAGGCTTGCCGGCGGAGAAGGTGCGAAACGAGATCGGGGCAAAGATTGTGGCGATGGATGCGATCATCGCGCAGTGTGAAGGCCGCTTCGGGCGCCAGGTAAAGGTGCTCGACCATCCGATTCTGGGTCCGTTGAGTGCGACGCAGTTTAGAGAGCTTCATCTGGTGCATGGACTGCATCACCTGAAACAGCTTCTCCGGCTTCGCGAAAGCGCGACGAGGCAAATGGCCTGACCCCGGGCAAGCGCGGTCTTTTCTTCTAAATAGAGCCCGTTAATGGCCGATCTATCTGGAATGGGAGGTTCATGAAGCCGACCTCTCTTGTCGCCATCCTTCTCGTTGCCTGCTTTCTGGGATCAGTCCGCGCCCAAACCCGCGATAAAAAGGATGAAATTCCGATCGAACGCTGCGATCGCCTGCCAGTTGTCACCATGAAGGTTGCAGGAGAAGACCGGCGGTTCCTGCTCGATACAGCAGCCACCACGATCCTCAATCTGAAGTCTTTCACATCGGGTGAGTCCGGGCAGATCCGCATCTATTCGTGGAGCGGAAGCGCAGCCACCAGCGCCCGCGAAGTTTTGTTGCCGCAAGTAGAGTTGGGCACGCACAAGCTGCGCGATCTGAGGCTCCCGGCGATTGACCTGAGTCCCATCGGCAAGGCCTGTGGAGGGCAGATCGACGGGATCCTGGGTGTGGATTTGCTCGATCAGATGGAGATGACGATCGATTTGAAGCGGCGAGTTGCCGTACTTGCGCCAGCCGGTGAGCCGGGAGATTCCGCAGACGCATTTGCCGAGGTGGAACGGGACATGGGGTCCTGCGATGTCGCCTTCGATCAAGGAGACGTGAAAGCGATGGAGGAGTGCTTTGATCCGGAAATTGTTCTCTATACTCAGCATGGTGAGTACCGGGGGCGCGAGGAGGTCATGCGTTATCTGAGCCAGCGTTACTTCAAGTTTGCTCCCAAACTGCACTATGAAGTGCGGCCGCGTGACGTACGCACCTTCGGCGACGCCTTGTGGTACTCCTACGATTTCTGGATTGATACCCCCGAGGAGCACCGTACCGGACATGGGATGTCCATGTGCCGAAAGGATGCCGGAGGCCGGTGGCGCATCCTCAACATGCATAATTCGGTTTCACACTGACCCTGCCGAGGGGGTACTATTCGCTGAGTGCGAGGGATTTCAATGGCACACTCGGCTGAACCCCGTTCAGATTAGTTACGAAAAAGTCGATATAGTATGAAAAGTGTCACTAACTCTACTGGACGAATACAGAGTCTTGCAGGACTGACCCAGGGCGCGTTAGGATGACGTGAAGATGGCTAGCGACGTCAGCAGTATATCGACGACGATCAATAATGGGCTCCTCACGCAACTCCTCTCAAAACAACACTTCCAACCCAAAGTCGATTCAAATTCCACAGCTCCCCGCGTCCGCCGCAAACACCAGCGGCTTCCTTCTAGTCTCCTCATCGCAATCATCAGGCTGCTGCGGCAGATTTTTCAGTGGCTGCAGCCAGGACATCGACCCCTCTTCGTATTTCGCGGTCATCTACCGCCCCGAATCCCAATAGCAATCCCTGAGGCACCGCTGACTTCAGAGTAAAGGCGCTAAGCGGTATGACTTCTACTTCGTGCGCAGCTGCCGCCTGGGCAACCTTGAACGCACTGAGTCCATCGCCCAACCACCCGACTGTATGCACGCCAGCTTCAACTTCCGGAATTCGCAGTGCACCTGCCAGCTTTCGCTGGACCGACTCTTGCAGCACCGCGAGCCGGCTCGCATAAACTTCCCGCATGCGGCGGATATGCCTTCCGAAGTGCCCCTCGGTGATGAAGTCACACAAGATCGCCTGGTCGATCACGGAAGAGTGCCGGTCCATAATCAAGCGGGCGGCGGCAAACTTGTCGACCAATGTCGGCGACACCACGAGGTAGCCCAGACGCAGAGTGGGAAACAGCACTTTGCTGAAACTTCCCGAATAAACCACTGAGCCGCTCTGATCCAGGCCCTGTAGTGCGGGAATGGGAAGACCGGAGTAGCGGTACTCGCTGTCATAGTCGTCCTCGAAGATCAATGCTCTTGCACGCTTGGCCCAGTCGAGAAGTGCGAGGCGCCGGTCGACGGGCATGACGGCTCCCAGCGGGAATTGGTGGGCTGGGGTCACATAGGCCAGCCTGGCCCGAGAGCAGCGCCGCTGGCCTTCTTCTGGGTTGAGGCCGCATTGATCAACGGGAACGGGGACAATCTTTGCTCCCAGTGCCTTGAACATTTCAGGAACGATGGGAGCACAGGGGTCTTCCAACCATACCGCGTCGCCCGGATCGGCGGTCAGGCGACCCGTTAGATCCAATGCTTGCTGGATGCCGGCCACGATAATCACCTGGTCGGCTGTGCATTTCACGCCGCGGGCTGATCCCAGATATTCGGCAACGGCTTCTCGCAAGGGCCGGTATCCTCGAGGGCAGACATCCGCCAGAAGACTCCGCGTGGCCCGGCGAAGACGCCGGGACGCGATCTGGGTCCACAACCCCAGTGGGAACGCATCGAAGGCGGGGGTGAGGGCACGAAACGCACGTGGCGGAGTGGGCTTTATATCAGGAAAAGGCGAGAGGCGTCGCGCATATTCGGAGAGCACAGGTCGCGACCTGACCGCGCCAACTTCGCCGGTGGTGGTGCGCTTGGGGTGAAGCAAGTCTTCGGGGAGCAGAGTGTTCACCTGTGTGCCTGCTCCCACGGCGCCGTCCAGATACCCTTCCGAATGTAATTGCTCGAATGCAGTCACTACCGTGCCGCGCGATAGCCTGTAGCGCCGTGCCAGTTCGCGCGTTGAGGGCAGGCGCGTCCCGCGTTTGAGGCGGCCGTCCAGAATCGCTGCCCGAATTTCGTCACAAAGCCATCGGAACAGCACCGTCCCCGGTTTTGGCGCGGGGAGTGCCAGATCAAGAGATATAGCGGTCTTGGCCATTGCTCAATGGTACAACCGAAATCAAGGAAATGGACCTTTCGGAGAATACCATGACTCTCTACTCTCTGACTGACTACTTCAACCGAAAGGACGAATGAGGCTATGAAGAAGACCGGTTTCGCATTGTGCATTGTCCTGGCGCTCGGCCTCGCGGCAGCTGCCGTCGCCCAGAACGACAAAGACCAGGAGAACGAGAAGCAGGAGAGGAGCAAAATCATGAGCAGCCGAGAGAAGAATCTGGAGGTGATGGCTAAGCTGTTCCGCGCCGTCGAACAACACGATGAGGAAAGCGCAGTCGGGTTCTATCAGCCGGACGTCGAGTTCCATTGGCCGCCTTCGCTCCCCTACGGCGGCTCCTATCGTGGTCCAAGGTCCAGCGGTCCCACCTGGGGCGAAACCTGGGCTCTTCTGCAGCCCACGGCAGCCGAACGAGAGATGGACCCGCGAGTTGTGGCGGCCAGCGATGACGAGGTCGTCGTGCTGTGGCAGCAGAGGGGCATCAGCGCCGCCGGAAAACGGTTCGACGGCGAGGTGCTGGGCCTGTACCGTTTCCGCGATGGCAAACTCGCTCGCGCCCAGATGTTTTACTTCGATACCATTGCGGTCAATAGCTTTCTGATAAAGGCAATCAGTCCGGAGCTGCGACAGAAGTCTCAGGCGGTTTTCGATCAGCTGAAGAGTCTGCCGCAAGAGCGGCAACTGGCGGTGCGCCAGGTTTATTGGAAGCTCCAAACGATGACGCCGGAAGAGTGGCAGCGGGAGTTGAACTCAGACAAGGTTGCGAATGCGTTCTCCGACAAGGAACGCGATCTGCTCAACCAATTGCTAAACTTGAATGGGAATCCTGGCAGGTAGGCGACAAAAGCAAAGGCTGAGGCCATGATCAGCGAAGCTAACGAGTCTGCTACGCAGATAGACACGGACGATCTCAATATCTATGTCTGCCCGCGTTGCAGACGCATGCTTCGAGCGATCGGCCGCGGGCTGGAGTGTAGCGGGTGCGGCAGGATATACAACATTCGCGACGACATACCAGATTTCCTGGTGTCAGATCCGGCCAAAGACGCGCATCCCGTGCTGCGCAAAGTACGCGTGATTGACTGGCTGGCTCCCATTTACGCAACAACACGGGGAAGAGCGTATTCGCTGCGGTTCTGTATCACGACATCATGAGCCTCAGTTGGGTATTTTTTCCAAACTACAATTCCGATTGGGATCCGCGTATCACCTATGCTCCGCAGAAAGTCGATGCGACCTCACGCAGCAATTTCTTCCAGCCAATATTCATGGTGCAACCCGCCGAGAACATCTCGCGCTCGTATCCGGCAATCGCCTGGCAACTCATGGCGATGGATACTTGGGCACGGCCGCGGCCTGCTGTCGGAATCCGGAATGCCTGGTCCCAAGCTCGCGTGAGGTCGTCCCTGATTGTAGTGGGTAACCCACTCCCGCAAGATCGTCCGAAGATGCTTCTCGCTCAACGGGATCACGTAATCCAGACATTCACGGCGGATCGTTCCCACCAGCCGTTCACAGTAAGCATTGGCCTTTGGCGCCTGCACGGGTGTTCGTAGAACTTTGAGCACGAATGCCCCCAACTCATCGTCAACTTCTGCCGAAAAGATCGAATCCCGATCATGAATCAGGAATCGGTAGGCGTGATCGCTCGGGATGGCTTCTCGAAACTGCTGCAAGGTCCAGGCGGCAGTCGGATGCTCCGTGACGTTGCAGTGCAAAATGCGCCGACTGCCCACCTCCATGACCACGAACACATACAGCACGCGGAAGCTAGCCGTGATTGCCACCAAAAAGTCACTCGCCACGATGACCTTGGCGTGATTGCGGACAAACGTCCGCCAGTGCTGCGAGGATGTTCTCCTACCGCTTCGCGGATCCCTATCTTGCGGCCAGTACGCCCGCACCGT
>Ga0075425_100005412_pt1 | contig 13271 bp, 11 predicted proteins | sample SoiMethybrSBSTD4_FD_75300 | JGI IMG/M metagenome (GOLD analysis project Ga0075425, IMG submission 75300) | Bulk soil microbial communities from a Populus tree surrounding site in Tennessee, USA - Soil MetaG P. TD hybrid SBSTD4 | ecosystem: Environmental > Terrestrial > Soil > Tree plantation...
GGCTTCTCCCAGCCGCGCGTATGCTTGTCGATGCCGGCAGCGAGAAGCCGATCGGCCGCCTGCGGGGAGGCCAAAACGTGATCGATGCGGATGCCGTGATCCTTTTGCCAGGCACCGGCTTGATAATCCCAGAATGTGTAGAATCCAGGTCCAGGCAGACACGCGCGCACGACGTCGGTGAGACCGAGATTGAGGATCGCGCGATAGGCCGCGCGGGTCTCGGGCTGATAGAGGGCGTCGCCGGTCCAGGCGTCGGGGTTCTTGGCATCGGTCGGCTCGGGAATGACGTTGTAGTCGCCGAGCAGAAAGAATGGCTCCTCATAAGCCAACAGCTCGCGCGTGCGTGCCGCAAAGCGCTGCATCCAGGCGAGCTTGTAGGCGAACTTGTCGGTGCCTACCGGATTGCCATTGGGCAGGTAGAGGTTGCCGATGCGCACGACGCCGCCCTGGCGGGGCACGCACACCTCGATGTAGCGGGCGTGGCTGTCGCTGTCATCGCCGGGCAGGCCGCGCACGGCGATCTCGTCGAACGGCCGCTTGGAGAGGATGGCGACACCGTTGAAGCCCTTCTGCCCGTGCACCGCAGCGTTGTAGCCGAGCTCTTCGAAGGCACCTCCCGGGAAGGCCTCGGAGGCCGACTTGATCTCCTGCAGGCAGACAATGTCCGGGTTTGCCTCCTTGATCCACGTCAGGGCCACGTCGATCCGGGCCTTGATGCCGTTGATGTTCCAGGTGGCGATTTTCATGGGGGTATGGGAGTAGGGCCGGCCGCCCGCAGGGTCAAGGCTGTGGAGCGGCCGGGCCTGGCGCGGGCCTGGGCGCGGGCCTGGGCGCGGGCAGTGCCACACTTTGGTAATACTTTACAGCAATGGTGCTTGGTGGGGAGTCTCTACCGTCGGGGCAGTTGCGGGCATGTCGGGCGTTCCGTTGCTCGATGGTGCAATCGGAAGGTTGATCCCATGCCGACGCGATTTTCGGCGCTGGCCGCGGCGCTGCTGGTGAGCCTGCCCAGTCTGCACTTTGCTTCCCTCGGGTGGGCCCAGGAGTGGCAGCGCAACGGCGAGCCGCGCTATGACGGCTACCGGCCGGATCCTCCCGCCAACGATGATCCCGCGGACCGGCGGCCGGATCGCGGGGCGGTCTATCCGTCCAACCCCAGGCCTCCGGTCGATGATGCCTACCGCCCGCCACGCGCACGCGATGCCTATACCCCGCCGCGCCAAGATGCCTGGGGTCCGCCCGCAGGCTCTACCTATGCGCCCCCGCCCGGCAGCGACGGTCGGCAGGGGGCCTACGCGGGCCCATCGCCACCTTCTTACGGTCAACCCTATTCGGCACCGCGGCCGGCCTACGGCGAGCCCTATACGCCCGCGCCGGCACAGCCCGGTGGCGATCCCCCGCCGCCCTACCGGGGCTACGGTCCCCCTCCACCCGATCCAGGCTATGGGCCGCCGCCGGGACCGCGCTTTGACGAGGAGACCGCCGATGGCAGCTACTCGTCACGCGAAATACTTGAGACTGGCCGCTCGTTCTTCGGCTCGGTGAGCAAGGGGCTCGCCAGCGTGGTTGAGTACGCTTTCAAGCAACAGGGTCGGCCGAACGGCTATATCCTTGGTGAGGATGCGGGCGGCGCCTTTGTTGCCGGCCTGCGCTTTGGCGAGGGCATGCTTTACACCAAGGATGCCGGCACCCACCGCGTCTATTGGCAGGGCCCGTCGATCGGTTGGGATGCCGGCGCGGAAGGCTCTAAGGTCATGATGCTCATTTACAACCTGCGCGACCCTGAGGAGATCTACCAGCGCTTTGCCGGTGTCGACGGCTCGGCATATCTCGTTGGCGGCGTCGGGTTGACATTTCAGAAGAGCGGGCCGGTCATCGTTGCGCCGATCCGCTCCGGGCTGGGCTTGCGGCTCGGCGCCAACATTGGCTACCTCAAATACACGCGCCGCCCGACATGGAACCCATTTTAACGAGCGCCGCTGCTGGAGGCAGGAGGGTTTGACCCCTGTAACGCTGTTGTGCTCCCGCGATGGCGTGATGGTTGGTGACGGTGTGCTGTCCAGCTCCTAGTATCAGCGTTGTGCGAATCTTGCCACAAGCGGACGACCGCTGGCTTGACCGCCTTGCAGGTCGCCTGCATTTGCGCGAAGGCTTTGAATCTCAGGCATCTAGGCAGCCCTAGGAAGCACCATTGATCTCCGTTCAGTCAGCCATGCTGGTGGCCTTGGGCTTCTTTGCCGCGAGCCTGCTTGGGCTGTTGGTTGCCTCCGCCTTCTGGTCTCGTGCCGTGCGGCTGACCACGGCCCGCATCAAGCAGTCGATGCCTGTGAGCGAGCCCGAGATTCGGGCGGACCGCGACCGGCTGCGCGCCGAGTACGCCATCAAGGTGCACAAGCTTGAGATGCAGCTTGATCAGGCCAAACTTGAGCGTGCCCGCCAGCTCATCGACATCAATCGCCGCGACGCCAGCATTTCCACGCTGGAGACGGATGTGGTTGGGCTCAAGGCCGATCTTGAGGAGAATCAGAACGCGCGGCGTGTCTTGGAACAGACGGTCGCCGACCGGCTGCCGCGGGTGGAGGCGCGCCTCGCCGAGGCCAAGCGGTTGCTGTTCAACCGCGATCGGGAAATCGCCGAGCTGACTGCGGGTGCCAGACGCCACAAGCAGGCGATGGAGGAGGCGAGCTCCATCAACGCGCAAAAGAACGCGCAGATTGAGCGTTTGTCGACGGCGCTCACCACCCGTGGCGGGCGCGGCCGTCGGCCAGTGGCTGAGGGAAGTGATGCGGAGGTGTCGCTGCGCTCGGAGGTTGAGGCCCTGCGCAACAAGGCCAGCGAGCAGGCCCTGCTCATCGATCGATTGCAGCGGCGGTTGGGCACCGGCTTTCAATTGAGCGCGCCGGCCGGAACCTCGAGCGCGGCACCGCTGGAGGGCCAGGGGGAAAAGGCGCGTCACGACAGCGCCGAGGCCGAGCCGGCGGTCAACCCGGTACGCCCTGCGGCGGCCCCAAGCGAAGCGAGCACGGTGGCGTTCGAGCGCGAGGTGAGGGCCCTCAAGGCGCGCACGGAGGACCAGGCTGGCGAGATCGCCCGACTCAAGGCAGCACTTGTGACGTTTGAGCAGCAGGAGAAGGCTGGCGGGCTGAAGGACAGCCGCATCGCCCTCAAGGCCCGGCTGGGCTCGGCCCAGGCCCAAGCCGATCAGCAGGTGGCGACCATCGCCAAACTGCGCGCCGAGCTGGCGGCAGCGCACGAGCGGCTTGCCCGCCAGGCTGCGCATTTCATGGGGGAGATGCGTCGCATCGGATCGCAGCCGACGCAGTCGGTTGCCGCACGCCGGTCGGCGCGTGGGGAGGAGCGGCGCAGTCTGGTCGACCGCGTCGCGCAGGTGCGTGCCGCGAGCGGCGAGGCCGACGCGAGCGCGGACAGGCGGGCGACGGCAACGCGCGAGGCCGAACCTCCCCCCCGCCCGGAGGCAGCGCCAGCCGCCAATGGCCACAGTGGCGAGGGCGCCCCCACGACCGAAAAGAAGGACGCGGTCGACAATTCTGTTGCGGTGCCCGCTGCCGCACAATTGCCCAAACCGGGCGACATACCGGATAAGCGCCGTCGGCCGCGCCTGCTCGATCGCATCACCGGCCTCGGCAAGGGCTGACGGGCTAAGGCCTGACGGGGACGGGGACCCTGGTACGCAAGGGGTGGGTCGGCGGGCGTGGGGCATCGCTGGCCACCAACGAGATTTGGCGGGGAAGTGTGCCGGCAGCGGGAGCCGGGCAGTGTTGAGTGCACACGCTGGATCCGAGGTTGCAAATGGTGCTGAACCCCGTGCCGGGTGGCGAGGATCCCACTTTGCAATTGCCCCTGGGAGCGCCACCGGACGCGCCACAGAAGGTTGCGCCGGGTGGGCTCGACAGCGGTGGCGATGACGCCCTTGAGGAGGCCTCGCCGAGCACGGTTGCGCCTGTGGACATCGAGCCTTCCCAGCTGGCGAAAGATAACGGGGCCGGAGGAGACACTTTTGCTGCGGCACCGATGGTGCCGCGCATCGAGGCGCTTGAGGGGTCTCGATCGGAGGCTGATAAGCCCCCGGAAGCGCTCAGCGCCATGCCGAAAGCGCCGGTGCTCGATCTCGGAATCGAGTTTGCGATCCGTGTTGCGCCCAGCGATGTCGCGGCCGACGAGCCCGATAGAGCAACTGAGGTAGCATCTCAAGAACCCAGCGAGGTGGCAGAGCCCGGCGAGGTGGCACCTGCTGAAGCCAGCGAGGTGGGCTCGCAAGAGGTGACGGTGATGCCCGAGGAGGCGGCGCGAAACCTCGCCCCAGCGCCCAAACCGAGCGTCAAGGTACTAGCCCTCCCAACCGAGCCCCGCGCGCCATCGGCCATTGCGCAGATGCCGGCACGCGAGCCGCAAAGGGCTGCTCCTGGGTTCGAGCCGCTGGCGAGCGCGCTCGATGCGGCTGTTCGGTTGGCGGCCGATGCCAACGTCGCGGCTGAGGCGTTGGAGAAGCTGAAGGTGTTACTGCAGCACAAGCACCAGCTTGAAGGCTTGCGCTCTGGGCAACCCCTGGAGCACAAGCAACCATTCCACGCCTTACGCTCCGCCCAACCGGTGCTGGCGCCGTCTTCGCGGGGTGCTGAGGCGTCTGCCTCCGAGGCGCAAGCAATCGCCTTTCCGGTGCCGCCGCCGCTCCCACGGCTGCCGTTGCCCGTCCCTGCGGCTCAGGCATCAATGGGGAGGAGGAGACTGCCGCTCGTGCAGCGTCGGCGCGCGTTGCTTGAGCGCCGCGGCCTGGACGTGCGCGGCTTCATGGCGGGCTTTGCCCTGTCGTGGGCGTTTGGGGTCGTACTTTATTTCTTCATGACGGCTGGGTGAGTGCGGCCAGTGGTCGTCACTATTCTGGGTGCCAATCAGCTACGGTCCCGACAAACACCAGGGCTCGACGGCGACCTTCTTGGCCAAGGTGGAAGGTGGCCGATGGAAGGTGATCGCCGAGAACCTGCTCTACTGAAGCAACGAGGTCTCGCTACCGGCGATGGGCGGCTGCGGCCGCCCATTCGTCAGCGGCCCGGCTCGACGATCCGCCGCGGTCCATTCAACAGGGCAACGAGCGCATAGCTGACGATCATCAGCAGCAACCAGGCGCCGAGCTTGCCCATCGACACGAGGGACCAGCCGAGCCGTTGGCTCGGGTATCTCCACGCTGCCGTGAACGTGCCGATGTTCTCGGCGAACCAGATAAAGAGCGCGACCAAGCAAAAGCCCAGAAGCAACGGCATGCGCCGGTCGTCGCGCCACACCCTGAAGTGCACCCAGCAACGACCGAATACCACGGCTGTCATCGCCAACAGCCCGATGCGCGCGTCTGGCAGGTAGTGGTGCGTGAAGAAGTTGATGTAGATGCCGATCGAGAGGGCTGTCACGGCCCATAGGGGCGGGTGGCGGGTGAAGCGAAAGTCGAAGAGACGCCAGCAGCGGGCAATGTAGGAGCCGATGGCCGCGTACATGAAGCCGGAGAAGAGCGGCACGCCACCGATACGCAAGAGCGAGGTTTCCGGATAGAGCCATGACCCGACGGAGGTCTTGAAGATCTCCATCGCCGTGCCGACGGCATGGAAGAGGAAAATCACTTGCGCCTCTTCGCGCGTTTCAAGACGGAATGCCAACATGGCCCCCTGAATTGCCACCGCAGCGAGCACCAGGAAATCATAGCGGGCGAGCCAGGCGCCCCTGGGATAGACAAAGTGGGTTGCGAGCAAGAGGCCGAGCAGGAGGGCGCCAAAGAGGCACGCCCAGGCCTGCTTGACGCCGAAGCGGATGAATTCGTAGAGCGTCTGCGTTGTGCGGTGCTGCTTGGCCCAATTGCCAATGCGCGCTTCTTGCTCGACAAAGCGCGCCAGCGGCGCCCAAATGCGGGCGGCGCTTATGCGGAGCTCTAACGCAAGGTGAGCTTCCGGCACGCGAGGCTCGCCGGCGGGCCGAGGACGTGCGTGGGGCTTTCTCTCAGCGGCTGTGCGAGGCAGGCGACGCTGCATGTGCTCCCTGGGCGCTGTAGCATTCCTGACGGACGTGCAGGGGGAGAGTGGCCACACATCTTTGGCGCCCCGTGGGCAATTCGGTGGCTTGCCCATTCCTCGAGCGCACAGCCCAACTTTGGTCGGGCAAGTGCAGCGCCGGGCGCCGTACCCGTCTGGGTGGAAAACCCCCTGGCGCTGCCGATATGTGCCGCGCCCCGCATCGTCCCTTTCATCTTGAGGCCGAGGTGGGGGCCGAAGGCCGTGTGGAGAGCGCGCTGCTGGGCGAGCCGGTCAAACCCAAAGCCGCCACCGTCGCAACCGATGCCGCAGCCGAGGAAGACGGTGCTGGCCGCGATTATCTCCCCATTGGGTGCCCGACCCGATCACCGTATGCGTACCCGTGTGGCGGCTCGTCATGGAGGTGCGGCGGCATCGCGCCCACGCTGGGCGGAAAAATTGCGGCAATGGGCCACCAATGGGCTACGCTGGGCTACCCTGGCGTGTCAATTGGCGAACCGGAAGTGCATGACGTCGCCGTCTTTAACCGGGTAGTCCTTGCCCTCTAGCCGCATTTTGCCCGCCTCTTTGGCGGGGACCTCGCCGCCCAATGCCACATAATCGCAGTAAGCAATGGTCTCGGCGCGGATGAAGCCCTTCTCGAAATCGCTATGAATGGCGCCAGCGGCCTTGGGGGCTTTGGTACCTCTGGTGACGGTCCAGGCGCGCGTCTCCTTGGGTCCGACGGTGAAGAAGGTGATCAGGCTCAGCACCCTATAACCCTCGCGGATCAGTCGGTTGAGCCCTGCTTCTTGCAAGCCCAGATCGTGGAGAAAGGCGTCGCGCTCTCCGGCCGGCAGGCCCGCGAATTCGGCCTCGATCTTGGCCGAGATGACGACGCAACCGGCGCCGTCGGCGCGCGCCTTCTGGGCGACGGCCTGCGCCATGGCGTTGCCGTGGGCAGCGGATGCCTCCTCCACGTTGCACACGTAAACGATGGGCTTGGCGGTGAGGAGCTGGAGTGCGCTGTAGCCGGCTTCCTCCTCAGCGGTAAGCTTGGCCAACCGCGCCGGCTTGCCAGCGCGCAACAGCTCGAGTGCCTTGTGGATGAGCCCCAGTTGCGTCTTGGCCTCTTTCTCGCCGACCTGGGCCTTTTTGGCGAGCGGTTCGCGCCGGCGCTCGAGGCTGTCGAGGTCGGCCAGCATGAGTTCGGTCTCAACCGTCTGCGCGTCGGCGATGGGATCGATGCGGCCCTCGACGTGTGCGATGTCCGGGTTTTCGAAGCAGCGAAGCACGTAGGCGACTGCATCCATCTCCCGGATGTGGCCCAGGAACTGATTGCCAAGGCCCTCGCCCTTGGAGGCACCGCGCACGAGGCCAGCGATGTCGACGAAAGTGAGCCGCGTGGGCGTGATGGCTGCCGATTTGCCAATTGCGGCCAGCGTCTCAAGTCGCGGATCGGGAACGCCAACGTCGCCGACGTTGGGTTCGATCGTGCAGAACGGATAGTTGGCGGCCTCGGCGGCCGCCGTCTGGGTCAGCGCGTTGAAGAGAGTGGACTTGCCGACGTTGGGCAGGCCCACGATACCGCATTTGAAGCCCATGAATCAGCTCTTCTCGCGGCGCTTCAGCCAGCGCTTGAGGTTTTCGGCGAGCGCGCTTGCGCGCTTGGCCTGGCGCTCGCCCGTCGGGTCCATTGCAGGGCTCGCCGGCGCGGGAGCTGACACGGCGGCAGGCTTAGACGTGGCGCGCGCTACATCGGAGAGGAAGCGCGCATCCTCGCCGGCGGCAAGGCGCGGGGCCGCTTCGGCGATGGCATCGAGCAGCGGTTCGAGCCAGGCGGCATCAGCTTTGGCGAAGTCGTTGAGGACGTGTCGCAAGACCGCTTCCTTGACACCCGGATGGCCGATGCCGATGCGCACGCGCGCGTAGTCATTGCCGATGTGCGCGGTAATTGAGCGCAAGCCGTTGTGGCCGGCATTGCCGCCACCAGTCTTGACCTTGAGCTTACCCGGCGCGAGGTCGAGCTCGTCATGGAAGACGTAGATGTCTCCTTCGCCGATCTTGAGGTAGCGCTGCGCTTCCCCCACGGAGCGGCCGCTATCGTTCATATAGGTCTGCGGTTTCAAGAGCGTCACGCGGTGGCCGCAAATTTGCCCGTCGCAGGCGAGGCCGTGAAATCGCTTTTTCCAGGGGCCAAGGCCGTGGCGACGAGCGACGCGCTCGGTGGCCATAAAGCCCACGTTGTGGCGCTGATGCGCGTGCGCGCTGCCCGGATTGCCGAGGCCGACGAAGAGTTTCATGGGTCGTGTGGAGCTCGGCACCTGGGCGAGCCCGTGCCGGGTCTACTTTTTGCCCTTGTCGGCCCCAGGCCTGGCGGCGGCGGCAGGTTTTGCCGCCTCCTTCCCGGCGGGCGCCTTGGCAGGCGCGGCCTCCTTGCCAGGCGCGGCCTTGGCGGCGTCGCCTGCCTCGGCCGCAGCGGCCGCACCTTCCTCGCCCTCGGCGGGCGCCACGCCCTCTGCGGCGACGGCCTCGGCCCCCGGCGTGGGCTCCTCTTCGAGCTTGTGACCGGCCACGGTGGCCACGGTGAAGTCGCGGTTGATGATGGTGGGCTTCACGCCCTCGGGCAACTTGATCGCGGAGATGTGGATCGAGCGGCCGATCTCAAGGCCTTCCAGATTGAACTCGAAGTGGTCGGGAATGGCCTCGGCGGGGCAGGTCACCTCGATCTCATGGCGCACGATATTGAGCACGCCACCGCGCTTCAGGCCGGGTGAGAGGCCCTCGTTGATGAACCGTACCGGCACATTGACGCGGATGCGTGCGCCCGGGCCGATGCGCTGAAAGTCCACGTGCACGAGCTTGTCATTGACGGGATCGACCTGGACTTCGCGGGGGATGACGCGGGTTTTGCCTCCATCCATGTCGAGATCGATGATGGTGGAGAGAAAGCGCCCGCGCTGCATCAGGTTGACGAGCTCGTTGGTGTGGAGGGCGATGCTCTGCGGGGGCTCGCCGTTGCCATAGACCACGGCCGGCACTAGGGCCTGGCGGCGCACCTCGCGCGCTCCGCCTGTGCCGGAGCGCGGGCGTGCCTGAACCTTGATCGCATTGACCTGGGCCATTGGCTCAGTCTCCTGATGGAAAGGGGCGAGTGTCGCTCGGACGATCGGCGGCAATTTGCGCCGCGTTATAAGGGCGCGCTGGCCGGCACGCAATGGGCGGCACCCGCGACTTCGTATACACCTTCAGACAGTGCGACCGCTCGCCCGTGCCGCAAAGTGCGCACAAATGCCTGGTTGGCTTGAGGGCGTAGCGCGAGAGAGCCGATCCCAGGGTCCATGGTGCAGGGATCGGCCAGGAATGCGCACAGGCGTTGGTTAGGGATCGGCGAGGGGCCAGGGATCGCCCAGGGATATCCCAGGGATCGGCCAGATCAAGCGATTATCGAGAGATTGTCCAGGGATTGCCAAGGGATAGACGAGGATGGCTGAGAAGCAGACGGTGGCAACGCCATCGGCGACCCAGGAGCTTGAGGCGCTGGAGCTGGCGCGCGGGCGTCTCGAGGCCGTCCTCGCCAGTGACGAGAATTGGCGTGCCCTGCGGCAGGCAGGCACCGACGAAGTCGACCTCGCGGGCCGCGCGGCGCGCAATACCCGGCTGGAAATGGCCCTCGTGGGCAACGCCCATTACCAGGCCTGGAAGCACCTCAACGGCGCGATCACGGCTCTGCGGGCACGCAATGGGGATCCGGCATCGCGTGTGGAGGAAAGCGCGCAGCCCTTGCCGCCGCAACCCGCCCGCACCGGGGGGCCGGTTGAGGGGCCGGCTGCGTCGGCGGGTGCAATGGCGCCGCAGCGGTTGGCCGAGCGATTGGGACAATTGGAAGGGCCCCACATCGAGGCAATCGCGCTCCCGGGCGAAGGAGCTGGGCGGGGTTCGGGCGCGGTTGCAGCCAAGGCGCGGCGCGGTCTTGGGGTTGGCCCGGATGCGCCGGAGGCCTCGGTCACGTTTGTGGTGCGAGAAGTGGCGCCATCGACGCAGCCGCAGGCGCCATCCGATGGCTTGGCGGAGCACGCCGATGCGCGCCTCGAGCGCTTGCACAACTTCGCGGCGCTCGAGGTGAGCGGCAGGTCCCAGGCCGCCGGTGGCACCGATGCGGAGGCGGAAGTCACCATCATTTCGGCCGAAGGGCGCCGCCAGCAGCGGGAGGCGGAAAAGGAAGCCGGCCATGTGCGGCGCTTTCGCCGAGCCCTGTCGGGGGACTGATGCGCGCTTTGTCCGTTCCGTGCGCCTCTTGCGGCAGAAGGCAAGTTGGTTTGCGCGATGCTGGGCTCGAGGTACTGTCGCCGGCGCAAAAAAAGCGAGGAGCGCGCCATGAAAGCCGCCGTTCTCTATGAAGTGAACAAGCCGCTCGTCATTGAAGACGTGAGCATCAGCAAGCCCGGCCCGCGCGAGGTTCTGCTGCGCACGGCTTACGCCGGGCTTTGCCACTCGGACCTGCATTTCATTGAGGGGCTCTATCCCCACCCGCTGCCGGTGGTGCTGGGGCACGAATCGGCGGGTATCGTGGAGGAGGTCGGTTCGGACGTCACTTACGTCAAGAAGGGCGACCATGTCATCACCTGCCTGTCGGTGTTTTGTGGCACCTGCGAGAACTGTACGACAGGGCACCCCGCCATCTGCACCAACACCGAGGTCAAGCTGCTGCCGGGCGTTGCCAAGCGCCTGAGCCTGAAGGGCCAGCAGCTGCACACCTTCACCAATCTTTCCTCGTACGCCGAAATGATGCTGGTGCACGAGAACGCAGTGGTGAAGATCCGCGAGGATTTTCCCTTGGACCGTGCGGCGCTGATCGGCTGCGCCGTCATCACCGGCTACGGTGCTGCCGTGAATACGGCCAAGGTGGCACCGGGCGAAACCGTCGCGGTTATCGGTTGCGGTGGTGTCGGCATGGCGGCCATCAACGGTGCGGCGATTGCGGGGGCCGGGCGCATTATCGCCGTCGATACCAATCCGGTGAAGCTGCAGCTGGCGACCAAACTGGGCGCCACGGATCTCGTTGACGCCAGGGACGGTGATCCCGTCAAACGCGTCAAGGAGCTGATGAAGGGTGGTGTACACCACGCCATCGAGTGCCTCGGTACCAAGACCACGGCGGAGCAGGCCTTTCAGATGTTGGCGGCAGGCGGCACCGCGACCATCGTCGGCATGGTTCCGTTTGGCCAAAAGATCGAGCTGCATGGCTTCGACTTCCTGCGCGAACGCAAGATCCAGGGCTCATCCATGGGATCGAACCGGTTCCGTGTCGACATGCCGCGACTGGTGGAATTCTACAATCAACGCAGGCTGCATCTTGACGATTGGATCTCGGACCGGATCGCGCTCGCCGACATCAATGAGGGCTTTGCCAATATGAAGGCCGGCAGAGTTGTGCGCAGTGTCATTCAGTTCAACGCCTGACTTGCGCGCTGCGATCGAACGAGGCCTGGCGGGCACATGAGGCGGTGATGGCCCGGGCATCGAACGTGGAGGCACCAGCGGGGCATCTGGGGGATGCGGATGGGGTGGTGCTGGGCTCCGTCGCCGAGGTCGACCCGCACTCGCCGGTTGCGGTGGGCAGCCGCCGTGAGAAGTTCCTGCCCATCACGCGCCATGCGCTCATGGACCGCCTGACGGCTGCCAATTTGTGGCCCAACGGCGATGCCGTACAGGCGCGCCGTTTCATGCGCTACCTCGATTATTGGCGCCGTCACGGCTATGCGGTGAAGCTGCTTGAGCTTGAGCAAACCTACGAGCCCTTCAGTCCCGACAGCGACCTTCTGAAGACGCGTGCCTTCAGTTCCGAGGAGCGCACGAGTATGCAAAAGCGGCTTGTTGCGCAGATGGCTTGTCTGCTCGAGCAGGGCAATTTTACGCGCGTCGATCCCTCCAACGTGCACTTCATCCTGACCAAGGAATCTGCTTACGGGCTCGACCTCGAGGTGGACCTAAAGGCCTTCGAGGAGATTCTGATTTACTACCGCGGCGCCACTACCATTTCGGAGTACCGTCGCGACGTGAGAAGGGCCTACATGCGGTGGCGCGAGGTCAAGATTCCCGTATTCCAACGCATGTTCCTGCTGTTCAAGCTCAAGCCTTTTGCTGTGCGCGTCGAAGAGGTAATGCGCGAGCACAAGCTCGATCAAAAGGAAGCCGAGCGCGCGGTTCGCCGCTTGCGAGGACTGCTGCCGGCGACGGTATCGAGCGATTACGTCTACATCAAGCTCTTTAAGAACATGCCGCGCAGCGACGTGGAGATGATTTTTCCCAACACCAAGGTGCGATTTCGTCTGTTCGATAAGCTGAAATTCGGCGTCACGGCGAGCGGCGGTCTGGGCATGGGCGTGTTCGGCACGGTGGGCAAGGTCGCCATGGCCACCAATCCCTACACGCTCGCTGCGGCTGTTGCCGGGCTCGGCGGCATCGCCTTGCGCCAGGCCACCAATTTCCTGAACCAGCGCACGCGCTACATGGTGGTGCTGGCCCAGAACCTCTACTTTCATGCCATGGCCGACAACCGCGGGGTGATGACCCTGCTCGCCGACCGAGCAGCGGAGGAAGACATCAAGGAGGAGATGCTCCTCTATAGCGTACTTGCCAAGGAGCGGGTGAACATCCGCAACCTGCGCCAGGTGGACCAAGCGATCGAGCAGTATCTGAAGGACACTTTCGATATCGACGTCGACTTCGACGTGGACGATGCGCTCCGACGTCTCAAACAGGAGGGCGTTGTTACCGAGCTCGCCGATGGCACGCTCGAAACCCTTCCTCCGCGCGAGGCAGGGTTGCACATCGACAAACTCTGGGATGCCTGCCTCGACAACCTGCCCGATATCACGGTGGAAGAGGGCCGCGAAGTAGAGGGGGTGCTCAAGCGAGCTCCCAGCTGATCTTTTCCCAGCGTCCCTTCTGCGGTGCTTGCACCCGTCGCGGGTCGTCGCGCTCTCAGCGACCCATGAGCAAAGCTGCGCATTCTGGGCACTCGCATGGCTGGCAACCGCAGATTGGCTGGGGGCGCCGCTGTCGAGGGCGATGGTCTGCTCGAAGGGCTGCGGGGCGCGGGGTTTCAGATGGCATTTTGAGCCGCTGCAGGGGCTCGCCAGCGCCGTGGTATTGCGCCAATGTTGCGCACGGCGCCCGCTGCGCCCTATGAGTGGATGGCATGTTTCAGACCTACGATCCCCCCGAGCCGCGCCAGACCGGCGCGGAGCGTGT
>Ga0075425_100005414_pt1 | contig 13268 bp, 10 predicted proteins | sample SoiMethybrSBSTD4_FD_75300 | JGI IMG/M metagenome (GOLD analysis project Ga0075425, IMG submission 75300) | Bulk soil microbial communities from a Populus tree surrounding site in Tennessee, USA - Soil MetaG P. TD hybrid SBSTD4 | ecosystem: Environmental > Terrestrial > Soil > Tree plantation...
AAAAACCAAATCATCTGTTGTGGCATGATGAATATCTCCTTTCTAGAATTCCATCATTGACATGGCCATGCCTTTCTTAACGGACCGCAGTCGGCGTCAACGCGATGCGGTACCAGGATAATTTTTTCAGTCGGCGCGAGAGTCACTGCTGCGCTCCTGGGCTCATCAATCCCCTCAGCGGCATCAAGGGTCCGACGGGAATGTACTCGTGATTCATCAACTGCTCCTTTGCGAGCGGGAGCGTTTCCATAAGGGCTCGTGCCTCATCCTCAGTCTTTGCGTCGACCAGGAAGATGACGCCTTTGCCATCGCCGCGGGAATACCACTCTCGGATTTTCCCGTCGAGGTAGAGCTTCACAGTTGCCTGAACCTCTGCCGGCATGACGGCGATGATTTGTTGAGGCGTTACGCCGTGCCTGGGAGTCTGAATCACCAGAACTGCGGTGGGTTTAGGTATAGCTATGCTGGGCACGCCTGGTGAGGCGGCCCCGGATTGTGATTGCGATTTCATGGCTTATCCTCTCGATTCAGTCGGTTCCACAAAGAGTACGGTCGTACTCTTTATTGACAAAAAAATTACTCTTCAGCGAAGCACTTCAAAAAAAAGTTCCTCGCCTCCATCAACCTCTGCTCACGCTCTCGAGGGTTCGGAGTAACGCGGACCATCATCAACACCCCTGCCATACTGGAGAACAACCACCTAATCTTCGCCAGTTTTTCTTCTCGCGTGTGACCAGGAACAAATGGCAAGAACCGTTCACGATACGCTTCCAGCAGCGCCTCAATCCGTTTCCGCACGGCCACCGGCTTTCGTGCGAGCTCCGGCCCGAGGGCGGCGCGCACGCAACCAGATCCCGGCGACTTCGCGTGGCCTACGCTTAGATAGCGTTCGATGATGGCCCGCAGAGCCTGACCTTCCGGCGCGGACTTTGCAACTTCAACCATGTCTCTTCCCGTCTCGTCGAGTGCCCGTGCCACCGCTTTGACGAACAGGTCGTCCTTGCTCTTAAAGTGGCGGTAGAAGCCGCCTTTCGTAAGGCCGACCCTCTTCATGACGGCGCCGATACCACTGCTGTCCCCGCCATGCTCCCGGAAAGAACGAGCGGCAACGGAAAGTATTCTCTCGTGGTTCCCTGCTTTATGTTCCAGTGAGTATCGCACATTCTAAGAGTACGCTCGTACTCTATTGCTGTCAAGGCAAAAATTGGCATCGCTCAAATTCGTGCTCGGACCACTACCAGCGAAAGGTGAGAACATGATCGATCCAGGCGCACGGTGAGAGGATTCGCAGAGTGTTGTCTGAACCGAATAGCCAAAATGTATGTCGTGCGTTTATATTTGTCATTGATGGTCGTGTGCGGTCCGAGAGGATGTCCATCGGAATTGTTATCTTAGCTGCAAACTTTCTACCTGACCGATAACACGACGAAAGCGGCTCCCCAATCAACGTCTCCGCCGACAGTGTTATCGATCGAAGATCGCCCTGAGGTCACTTAAAGCGCTTGTACGCATGCTGTTTAAGAAGCAAATAACTGTGACCATCAAGGTTAGAATGACTGCCGACTAGCGCTACATCGGACTGATCAGTCGGTTCGTTAGTAAGATCCCACGTCTGATTGCGTGCTTTTCTTTGGAGTAATATTATTTACAACTTTTCTCATCGATCAAATCACGGGAGTCAGAATGTTTCCTCGTAACCCATCGACTTTAGCGCGGTATGGTTTCACTATCGCCGCGGTAACGTTTGCCACGCTTTTGCGGTTTACGCTCGAACCCGTTTTCGGGTTTGAAGTGCCTTTCATAATCTACTTTCCTACCGTCGTATTGTGTGCCTGGTTTGGAGGATTGCGTCCGGGTCTCCTCTCCACCGCGCTTAGCGGCATCACGGCATGGTACTTATTCATTCCGCCTAAATTCTCATTCGCGGTTCTTGACCGTAGCGCGATCGTCCAACTGGTCATCTTTTTGCTCGCTGGGGCACTCATCAGTCTTCTGGCGGAAAGTTTGCACGTTGCGAGGAGAAAGACGGAACAGAGCGAGGCAAAGGCGCGTGAGGAGCATGAGAGGCTACGCGTGACACTCTCGAGCATCGGGGATGGAGCAATCGCGACAGACGCCAACGGTATCGTGGTGTTCATAAACAGTGTCGCCGCCGAGCTAACTGGATGGAACGAAGAAGGCGTGGGCAGACCGCTGGAAGAAGTCTTCAAGGTCGTCAACGAACAGACGCGCAGCTCGGTGGAGAATCCGGCGCTGCGGTCAATGCGCGCAGGCAATATCGTCGGTCTGGCCAATCATAGTCTGTTGATAGCAAAGAACGGATTTGAAATACCGATCGATGACAGCGGGGCAGCTATCAAGGATTCTGAGGGGAATATAGTTGGATCGGTCTTGATATTCCGCGATATTACAGAGCGCAAGCGGGTTGAGAAAGAACGGGCGCTGCACGCGGCAATTGTAGAATCTTCTGAAGACGCCATTATCAGCAAGAACTTCGACGGTATCATTGAGACATGGAATGCGGCAGCCGAGCGAATGTTTGGATATTCGGCAACCGAAGCAATTGGTCAACCAATCACCCTCATAGTTCCCCCTGACAGGCTTGAAGAAGAGCAAGTTATTCTTGAGCGCATTCATGCCGGCCAGCGGATTGAGTCGTTCGAGACAGTTCGACTCTCCAAAAGTGGCAAGCCGATCGATCTCTCTGTGACTATCTCACCGGTTAGAGATGCCGCCGGTCAAATCATCGGAGCCTCAAAATCCGCGCGTGATATTACAGAGCGCAAACGAGTGGAAGAAGCCTTACTTCAGCACCGTGAATTATTGCGTGTAACCCTCTCCAGTATTGGCGATGCCGTAATAACTACCGATATGGATGGCTTGATCACATTCTTGAATCCAGTCGCTGCGGGTCTTACCGGTTGGAGTGAGGAAGAGGCTAAAGGACGACCCTTAGAACTGATCTTCAATATCGTGAACGAGCAGACTCATAAACACGTTGAGAATCCGGCGGTGCGGGCGATAAAGGAAGGCGTCATCTTCGGCCTCGCCAATCATACACTGCTGATCGCCAAGGACGGGAGTGAAATACCAATCGATGATAGCGGAGCGCCAATCAAAGATGTTGACGGAAGAATACTTGGAGCTGTGTTGGTCTTTCGCGACATCACCGACCGCAAGCTCGTCGAAGACGAAAGAGGTAATTTGCTTGAGCGGGAGAAGGCGGCGCGAGAGTTGGCAGAGGCCGCGCTCCGCGCCAGGGATGAGTTCGTCGCGATAGTTTCGCACGAACTTCGTTCGCCTCTTAACGCGATTCTCGGCTGGGCGTCTATCCTCCGAGGAAGTACGTCCAGTAACGAAGAAACCGATCGCCGTCTGGAAATCATAGAGCGCAATGCGCGCGCGCAAGTGCAGATCATCGATGACCTCCTGGATATCTCGAGGGTGATGACTGGCAAACTAAAGCTCAATCGCCGAACCGTTGAACCTTCGGAAATCATCGAGTCGGCGATAGATTCAATTAGGCCGGCTGCCGATGCAAAGTCCATTCAGCTGCGAGTGCAGTTAGCCTCGAGTGGCAGCGTGGTTTCAGGTGATCCGAGCCGCTTACAGCAGATCGTTTGGAATCTGCTTTCAAATGCAGTCAAGTTTACTCCAAGAGGTGGCCGGGTTACTGTGAAATTGGAGAATGTGGGACCCGACCTAATTATCTCGGTTAGCGATTCAGGCGAAGGCATTACCCCTGAATTCCTGCCCTATGTCTTCGATCGTTTTACTCAGGCTACGACAACAACCGAACGCAAGTATGGCGGACTTGGATTGGGCCTGGCGATAGTGCGGCATTTGGTCGAGTTGCACGGTGGGACAGTACACGCTGAAAGCCCCGGAGACGAAGGCGGAGCCACATTTACTGTAACTCTTCCGATCAGGATGTCGCAGGAACCTCTCGACAACTTGCAAACTACGACATTTCCCCACAGCGCTATTCCATTGTCGCAGGATATTGCTCTTGGCGGTCTTCGGGTGATGATTATCGAAGACAACGACGAGATGCGCGAGATGACCAGGGTGATGTTGACCCAACGGAGCGCAGAGGTAAGATGTTGCGCATCGGCGGCGGAGGCATACGAACAGCTACAGCATTGGCAGCCCGATATTATTATTTGCGATATCGGGATGCCGGAAGAGGATGGTTATTCGTTCATACGAAGGGTACGGTCCCTCGAACGGCAAAATGGCTGGAATATTCCGGCTGTGGCACTGACTGGATATGCGCGGACTGAAGATCGGACGCGCGCACTCGCCGCTGGGTTCCAAATGCATGTGTCCAAACCTGTAGAAGCGACCGAATTGCTTCTGGTTATCGCAAGCCTCGCCGGCCGCGCGAGAAAGGCTTGAGCTTACATTGTTGATCGCCTTTTGTTCCTCATCGACTTAGAGCTTCCCGCACCTTTATCGTGAGCGTGGAAGCAGTGAACGGTTTCTGCAGGAAGTTGACTTCAGAGTTAGCCAGCCCGCACCTGAGAATCGCATCATCAGTGTAACCGGACATGTAAAGCACCTTCATCTCGGGCCTCAAATCACTAACTTGCTGTCGAGTTAACCGTTAAGCGAGACAACCTCTGCACACTCGATAGTCAGCGTTAACTTATCGCTTATAAAACCGGATCAATGCGATCTTATCTAACGACGCGAAACAACTGTTTGATTTTCGCACGCAGAATAGTTGTATTTTATCATACAATGAGATTAACATTCCGCTGCCGCCACCTCTAATATCCCGTTTCTACGTAAAGCGGCGCACTTTGAACTCAAAATCTAACGTTTGAGCCGTGAGGCCTTCCTCCTACTTTGCGCGCGGAGTCGGACGACTCGTATGGAGAACGACGGGCATAAGCAGGCTGAAGCAGCGCTGCGTGAAAGCCAGGCTCGACTGGTCGGCATCGTTGATTCGGCTATGGACGCCATCATCACCGTTGATGGCGAACAGCGAATTGTGCTGTTCAACGCCGCGGCCGAACGAATGTTTCTCTTCCCCGCCGACGAAGCGATAGGGCAGCCGCTGGAACGCTTCATTCCCGAACGCTTTCGCCCAGCGCATTCATCGCACATTCAATCTTTTGGGCAGACTGGGATAACGACACGCGCGATGGCAGGGGCTCGAGCGATCTATGGTCTGCGGTCCGATGGCAAGGAGTTCCCTTTGGAGGCATCGATTTCACAAGTCGAAGCCGGCGGACAAAAACTCTACACCGTCATAATGCGTGACGTCTCGGAGCGGCACCTCGCAGAGGAGCGCTTCCGCCAGGTCATTGAAGGCGCTCCGAACGGTATGGTGATGATGAATTCCGATGGCCGCATTGTAATGGTTAACACACAGATCGAGAAGTCATTCGGTTACAGCCGAGACGAATTGATCGGGCAATCAATTGAGATGTTGGTGCCCGCACGCTTTCGCGATCATCATCCGTCCTATCGCAATGGGTTTCTAGCCGACCCGACCACCAGACCGATGGGATCAGGACGCGATCTTTATGGTCTTCGTAAAGACGGAAGCGAGTTCCCGGTCGAGATAGGCTTGAACCCGCTCGAGACGCCCCAGGGCCGAATGGTTCTAGGCACGATTGTAGACATCACTGAGCGCAAGCTCGCCGAACAAAAGTTGTTGCGTAGCCAGAAACAACTGGTGAATGTGATTGGAACCGCGATGGATGCCATTATCACAGTTGATGATGATCAACGCGTCGTTCTCTTCAATACCGCTGCCGAAAGAATGTTTCTCTTTCCAACCGATGAAGCCATCGGGCAACCGCTCGAACGCTTCATTCCCGAGCGGTTTCGACCAGCACATTCCTCGCATATTCAATCATTCGGTCAGACTGGAATTACAACTCGCACGATGGCGGGATCAAGAGCAGTTTACGGCCTGCGGGCCGATGGCGAAGAATTTCCGTTGGAGGCATCGATCTCACAGATTGAGTCGGATGGTCAGAAGCTTTATACGGTCATCCTGCGCGACATCACCCAACGCAAGCGGGCCGAAGAGGAATTGAAGGAACAATCGCGAATCCTTGATCTCGCCCCGGTTTTGATCCGTGAGATCACGGGCCGAATCTTGCTCTGGAATACAGGGGCCGAACAGATGTACGGGTGGACCCAGGATGAAGCGGTTGAAAAAAACGTCCATACCCTGCTTCAAACTGAATTTCCACGACCATTGGAGGAAATAAAAGCTCGGCTTCTTGCATATGGGCAATGGAGAGGCGAGCTTGTTCATACCACGCGAGATGGCAAGCGCCTCGTAGTTGCAAGCACCTGGGTATTGCATAGAGATGGGCAGGGCAAGCCCAAGGCGATCCTTGAGATAAACAACGACATCACTGAACGTCGTCGTGCTGAAGAGGAGGTTCGGCGACTTAATGAAGAGCTGGAACAGCGGGTAGCTGATCGTACCGCGCAACTGGAGGCAGCCAACAAAGAGCTCGAAGCGTTTTCCTATTCGGTTTCGCACGATCTGCGCGCCCCTCTGCGGCATATCAACGGTTTCTCTCAGGCCTTGCTCGAAGACTATGAAGACAAGCTGGATGAGATTGGGAAAGACTATCTGCGCCAGGTGCTAGACGCGAGTCGGGAGATGGCCCAATTGATTGATGACGTCTTACAACTTGCTCGCGTAACTCGGAGCGAAATGCGTCGAGAAGCCATCAATCTCAGTGAGATTGCCCGCGCAACGGTCACAGAGCTGCGCAAAGGAACTACTCGATCGGTTGCGGTGAGCATTGAAGAAGATCTCTCAACGCATGGCGATAAACGCCTGCTGCGGATTATGTTGAACAATTTGATCGGGAATGCCTGGAAGTTCACCTCAAAGCGAGAACGAGCAGAGATCACATTCGGACGCGAAAACAGGGACGGTCAGAATATCTATTTCGTTCGCGACAACGGTGCGGGCTTCAATATGGAATATGTAGATAAATTATTCGGCGCGTTTCAGCGACTCCACAGCGGCGAGCAATTTGAGGGGACGGGTATCGGACTCGCAACTGTCCAACGCATTGTCCATCGGCATGGCGGCACTGTATGGGCTGAAGGCGAAGTGGGGAACGGAGCGACTTTCTATTTCACGCTTGCGGACTTTAAGGAGTTGTAACGATGGAAAACAAAGTTATTTTACTAGTCGAAGATAATCCGAGAGACGAAGCTTTAACTCTCCGGGCACTTAAGAAGGGCAACATTGTCAACCAGGTCATCGTCGCGCATGACGGCGTCGAAGCGATGGATTACCTTTTCGGCACCGGAACGTATTCAGGCCGCGATATCACCGAGATGCCTCAACTCATTCTTCTGGACCTAAAGCTGCCGAGAATAGATGGTTTGCAAGTCTTGCAAAAGATACGAGCTGACGATCGAACGAAGCGTCTACCTGTAGTCATTTTCACATCTTCAAACGAAGAAGAAGACGTGATCAATGGGTACAAGCTCGGAGCCAACAGCTACGTGAGAAAGCCGGTCGATTTCGAACAATTCGCAGAGGCCACTAAGAGCCTCGGGCTTTACTGGTTGGTTTTGAATCTGGTCGCTCCCCCGGATTGAGAATTGAAAATGAAGAAGCTCAGAGTTTTACATATCGAAGATTCCATTCGGGATGCGCAGCTGCTTAGTCGTCACCTGTTGCGGGCAGGGTATGAGCTCACATCAGAGAGGGTTGAGACGGCAGATGCTATGAGGGCCGCGCTCAAAGCAAGCGAATGGGATGTAATCCTGTGTGACTACTCGATGCCCCAACTCAACGCGTTGGCTGCGCTGTCGGTGATGAAAGAAACCGGACTCGACATTCCATTCATAATCATCTCGGGCACGGTCGGAGAAGATGTTGCAGTCGAGGCGATGCGCTGCGGTGCTCACGACTACCTGATGAAGGGCAATCTGGTGCGGTTGGTGCCGACCATCGAGCGCGAAGTACAGGAGGCCAGGAACCGCCGCGCACAACGCGAGACGGAAAAGGCGCTTCGAGATTCGCACCAAGGTTTGCGCGCATTGTTTGCGGCGATCCCCGATCTCATCTTCGTATTCGATGTTGATGGTCGCTTTTTGGAAATCGCACAGACTGATCCTTCCTATTACAGACCAACCGATAGTTTGATCGGCAAGTCATTGACTGATGTATATCCGAAAACGGAGAGCGATTTCTTCCTCGAGAATATCCGCGCCGCGCTCAACGAGGGCCAGTTGTGCAGGGTCGAATACTCTGTGGAACTGGACGGGAAGGAGGTTTGGTTTGACGGGAGCATCTCTCCTTTGTCAAAGGATTCAGTCATTTGGATTGCGCGGGACATCACCGAAAGGAAGCTCCTTGAAGAGCAGTTCCGACAATCGCAGAAGATGGAGGCCATTGGGAGATTGGCCGGCGGCATCGCACACGATTTCAATAATTTGCTAACTGCGATTATCGGCTACAGCCAGGTTGTTTTGAGCCGGCTTGAGGAGGATGACGCGATCCGCTGGCAAATAAAAGAAATCGAAAAAGCCGGCAGGTTTGCGGCCTCACTCACCAACCAGCTCCTGGCATTTAGTCGTAAGCAACTGCTTCAGCCGCGAGTTCTCGACCTCAACTCGGTGATCCTCGGTATTGAAAAGATGCTTCACAGATTGATAGGTGAAGATGTCGAAATGATCGTCAAGTTGAACCCTCAACTGGGAAACGTGAAAGCAGATCCGGGACAAATCGAACAGGTAATTATGAACCTTGCGGTCAACGCGCGCGACGCGATGCTAACCGGCGGCAAGCTCACTATCGAGACGGACAACGTAGTCTTGGATGAAACCTACGCCAGCCAGCACGCCAATGTGAGTCCCGGTCCTTATGCACTGTTGGCGATTAGTGACAGCGGCACAGGGATGGACAAAGAAACTCAGGCCCGCATCTTTGAACCATTCTTTACAACTAAGGAGTTAGGGAAGGGAACCGGCCTAGGATTGTCGACCGTCTTCGGAATCGTAAAACAGAGCGGCGGACACATTTGGTTATATAGCGAGTTGGGAAGCGGAACAACTTTCAAAGTGTATTTGCCTTTGGTCGACCAACCCACACAGACAATCGATGTTGCTGTTCCGCAGGTAGAGACCTTGACTGGGACCGAAACGATCTTGTTGGTTGAAGATGAGGAGATGGTGCGAACGCTGACTAAAGAAGTGCTGCTGAGCAAGGGCTACAAGGTGTTGGAAGCCGAGGATGCTACCAACGCCCTGGAGCTATATGAACAGCACAATGAGACGATTCATTTGATAATAACCGATGTGGTAATGCCCCGGATAAGCGGACGGTCACTCGTTGAAACAATAAAGTTATCGCAGCCTGAAATAAAGGTGCTGTACATGTCAGGCTATACTGACAATGCGATTGTGCATCATGGAGTGATTGATGAAGGCACGGCCTTTCTGCAGAAACCGTTCACGCCCGACGGCCTGGCTCGCAAAGTTCGGGAAGTGCTCGACGCACCCGGAAAGTAAGGTAGTTTAGAAATATTGTCATTACTCGCAGCGAAGGGCGAACGTCTATTACTCTGTCAGTGACGAGTCGATATTTAAGATGCTCGACATTGCCAGGGAAATCTTCAATCACCACCTCATGGGCGTTCGGAACATGCTTGAGGAGGTTCAGGGCACACCCATCAAAGCCATGCGGCAAAGAGCTTCTAAAAGAGTGCGTTAAGTTATGTCTCAGTTAGTAGAAGATGCTCGCCTAAAGCAACCTCGCGCAACGGATGTACGACATGCCAACCGTGGTTTATCGGTCATGAAGTCTGCTGTTCACGGCCTTGGCTGTTTTGCCACAGTCCATTTTCCCAAGGCAAGTCCCATAGCGGAGTATGCTGGAGAACGAATCACTCATGCTGAAGCCATAAACAGGATGACCGGAGCAAACGGCAAGCAAATCTGTCAATTGGACGTGGAGCATTACATTGATGGGAGTATCGGTGGGAATGAAACGCGATACCTCAACCATTCTTGCGAGCCTAACGCCGGCGTTTCCGTAACCGATGGATTGATGATCATCTTCGCCCTTCGAGAGATCTTCCCTGGAGAAGAGGTCACAGTTGATTATCTAAACTCGTTCGAGCAGGACCAATCTGTCTGCCGATGTCGCACCGAAACATGTCGAAAAATGTAAGCCAAAGAGCGACATTGAGTTGATCTGATTCCCGGCACATTCAACCCCGGCCAGTTCACCTTCAAACAAACTGAAAGAAGCAGCATTGATGGAAAAATGGATTCCCAAGTCAGTTTCGTGTTTGCGCGCCAATTACACTCGGCGCGATTTGCTCTCCGATTTGATTGCCGGTGCAACGGTCGGCCTTGTAGCACTGCCGCTCGCTATGGCGTTTGGAATCGCTTCAGGCGTCACGCCTCAAGCTGGCATTTATACCGCCATCATTGCGGGCTTTCTCATTTCTGCGCTCGGTGGCTCCCGCCTTCAGATTGGTGGTCCGACCGGGGCATTTGTGGTAATCGTGGCAGGAATAATCGGAGCCCACGGCATCTCTGGCCTGCTGATGGTCACTGTGATGGCTGGTGTAATCCTAATCCTGATGGCGATAACAGGTTTGGGAACTGCCGTGAAGTACATCCCGCGACCGGTTACGATTGGCTTTACTAACGGAATTGCGGTTTTGATTGCTTCGACTCAGATTAAGGATTTTCTGGGTCTTGAAACGGCTCAAGTACCAAGCGAGTTCATTTCACGCCTACGCGTTTTGGTTAATGCCCTCAGCACCTTTCATTGGTCTGCACTTCTAATTGGCATTGGCTCGCTTCTGATTATTCTGTTATTGCCAAAGTTCACCAGGCGCGTTCCTGGTTCTATTATCGCGCTCGCGCTGGCCACTGCCGCCGTTCCTCTCTTTGGCATTCAGCTGGAGACAATCGGCTCTAAGTTCGGCGGCATCCCCACCGGATTGCCGGAAATCTCATTACCCCGCGTACAACCAGCATTGATAGTGCCCCTCCTGCCCGCTGCATTTACGGTAGCGATGCTTGCTGCGATTGAGAGTCTCCTCTCCGCTGTAGTTGCAGATGGCATGAGCGGTGACAAACACAATTCCAATGTTGAACTTCTCGCTCAAGGACTCGCAAACCTTGCGGTTCCTTTCGTTGGCGGAATACCGGCAACGGGGGCGATTGCGCGCACTGCCACCAACATTCGATCAGGCGCCCGGACTCCCGTTTCTGGGATGGTCCATGCATTGACGCTGTTGTTCATTCTGTTGTTTGCCGCTCCCCTCGCGCGCTTTATTCCGTTGGCCACTTTGGCTGCAATCCTGTTTGTAGTGGCCTACAACATGAGTGAGTGGCGCGAAGTAAGGACCATACTTAAGCTATCGAAAGCCGACATTGTCGTATGGGTGATGACTTTCGCTCTCACTGTGCTTGCGGACCTCACCGTTGCAGTCGAAATCGGAATGCTTTTCGCCGCTCTTCTTTACATCTACCGCGTCTCGCAAACCACTACGGTCGCCCCAGTAACCGAAGCGTATATAGAGGACGGCCGCCCGCATGTTTTGCAGGACAAACTGCTGCCTTCTTATGTTCTAGTGCTGCGAATACATGGTCCCTTCTTGTTCGGCGCGACCGAGAAGTTGTCCGAGGCAACAGCAGATGTTGACTCGTTGCCACCGATCCTGATCTTACGCCTCAGAAATATGACAGCTATCGATGCAACAGGGCTGCATGAGCTGGAGAACTTAGCCCGGCGCTTGCGAGCCGGCGGGCGTACTTTGCTGTTGTGCGGAGCTCGGAGTCAGCCGGAGAAGTTGTTAAGGCAGTCTTCCTTCCTACAGCATCTGGGAGAGGAGAACATGCTTCCGCACGTAGAAGCTGCTCTGTCGCGCGCGCGTGAAGTCTACGAAGGCCGGGTCCAACCGGCTTTTGATCAACCTGGAACTCTAACTCTAGGCTCCGCTTGAGCAATCTCAAAACGTGGAAAAATTTCCGTTTGAGATTTGACGTTTCATCCCACCCGCGAACGCGCGGGACGTTGAAGCGCAACACGCAGCTCACGACTTGTTGACACTCTTGGCATACCGGCGAATAGTTGAGCATAGGATCCCAAATCGAAAAGTTAGGTGGTTCTATGTCAAACGGTAATCGACGAGACTTCTTGCGAATTTCAGCAGCCAGCGGCGCAATTCTGATCCTCAATAGCTGTGGCGAGCAAAAAGCGACCCCGGTCCGCTCTGAACCGGCGACAAATGCATTAGAGAAAAAAGGCGATGAAAAGGGTGGAGAGGTTACTGCCACCGAAGACCTGATGCGCGAGCACGGTGTCCTGCGGCGAGCGCTGATAGTTTATTCGGAGGCGTCCGCCAAACTTCGCAACACTCCCGCGGCGATATCTCCCGACGCCCTGCAGCAGACTGCTAAATTGTTTCGCGACTTTGGCGAAGAGTATCACGAAAAGAAACTCGAGGAAGCCTACATCTTCCCGGCAGTACAAAAGGCCGGCGGTCCTGCAGCCGTTTATCCTGACATACTAACAGCACAACACACTCGTGGGCGCGAGATCACGGATTACATTCTCGCAGTGACGAAGGGAGCGAAACTGCAGGGAAATGCCAGTCAACTCGCTGGAGCTCTGGATGCGCTCGTGCGAATGTATCGAGCGCACGCGTCGAGGGAAGACACCATCGTGTTTCCGGCCTGGAAACTAACTATGAGCGACGAGCAGCTCGACGATATGAATGACAAATTTGAGGACATCGAGCATGAGCAGTTTGGCGAGGACGGATTCGAAAATGCCGTAAAGCAAATTGGTGAAATAGAGAAAGAACTTGGATTAGCCGATCTGGCGAGCTTCACCGCGCCACCGCCACCTACGCTGTGAACGCATGCGAAGGGGCACGATGTCATGTTATTAGGCTCCACTGAGTTAGATGAACAAGGAATCGCTACGAAATAATAATGACCGGAGACCCCGGATTATCGTCGTCGACGACGACAAGAGTGATTTTGCGCTGCTCAGCGCTGAGATCGAAGGCCGCTACGGCGACGCGTACAGCGTGCTCGTCGCGCGTTCGCCCGGCGAAGCGCTTAAGTCTCTCGACGCGCTCCGAGCGGCCGATCAGAGGGTTGCCGTGGTGCTCGCGGGCCAGTGGATGGGAGAGATGAACGGCTCAAACTTGTTGTCCAGGGCGCGGTCACTTCATCCACGAGCCAAGCGCGCGCTGCTCATCTCGCCAGCCGACTGGGGCAATGAGCAGACAGCCGATGTG
>Ga0075425_100005417_pt1 | contig 13265 bp, 11 predicted proteins | sample SoiMethybrSBSTD4_FD_75300 | JGI IMG/M metagenome (GOLD analysis project Ga0075425, IMG submission 75300) | Bulk soil microbial communities from a Populus tree surrounding site in Tennessee, USA - Soil MetaG P. TD hybrid SBSTD4 | ecosystem: Environmental > Terrestrial > Soil > Tree plantation...
TTCTCGTCGCTCGCGAAGTTGCCGCGTACGTGGCAGAAGCCGCACGCCACGCCCAGCGCGACGTTCATCTGCTGCATCTCGGCTTCGAACTCGGGCGCTGTGAGCCCCTTCAGGACCTTGACCGACGGTGTGTCGACGATCTGCGCAGTGGGCGTGTTCGACTGCTGCCCGGCGAGGGCGATCAGGACCGGAATGATGAGTGCGCGCATGGCGCGCGGATTTTACTTCCAGACCGATGCTTTTTTCGCCCAGGTCGAATCGGGATACTTCTCGAAAGCCTTCGCCGTCTCCTGCAACGCCGCCGGATCGTGTGTGTCCTTGTAACGGGAAACGCCGCCCCAATACAGCGCCTCGGGCGCCGCGTCCGTGAATCCATGCTGCTCGACGACGTCGCGGAAGCGTTCCTCGGCTGTCTTGTATTGCTCCGCGGCAAACGCGGCGTGACCAAGTCCGAGCATGAGCTGGGTCAGGAAATCCTCCGCGGGCAGGAACCCTTCGATCCGGTGCCGCTCCGTGCCGTCGCTGCTGATGACGACGGTCGTCGGCGTCCACTGCGCGCTGAAGCGCTTCCCAAGCCGGTCGAACTCCTCTTTCTGATCGCGGACGTGAACGCGGACCGGCACGAAGTGCGTCGTCACGAGCGCCGCCACGAGCGGATTGCTGTACACCTCGGCATCCAGCCGAGCACAGCCCGTTCACATCGGCGCGGCGCTGAAGTCCAGCAGCACGTGCTTGCCAGTGCTCCGGGCGCGGTCGAGGCTGCTCTCGAAATCGGTCGACCAGGTGATGAGCGGTTCGGTGGCGGTTGCCATAGGCGACCTCCGACCCCGGGTGAGAGCCGGGGTCAGGGGTCGTGGATGCAACCCGTAAGCCGGTTCGTTAGAATCCCGTTACTTGCCTGAACCAGTCCAGTCGCCGTTGAGCCTGGCGGCCCTCCTCCGCCCGCACTGGAAGTCCCTCGTCTTCGCCCTCCTCGCTGTCGTCGGCGAAACGCTGGCGGACGTCGCCGAACCGTGGCCGGTCAAGATTGCCATCGACAACGTGCTGCAGGCAAAGAAGCTGTCGGGGTGGGTCGGTCCGATGGTATTCCGCTACTTCGGCGACAACGCAATCGCCGTGCTCAATTTCGCCGTCGCCGCGGTGCTCGTCATCGCCGTGATCGGCGCGATCAGCAGCTACACCGAGAAGGTGCTGACGACGACTGTCAGCCAGTGGGTGGCGCACGACCTGCGGCGCACGCTGTATCAACACATCCAGCACCTGTCGCTCGCCGAACACAACGACGCGCGCAAGGGCGACCTCATCGCGCGCGTGACGAGCGACATCGACGCCGTCCAGGATTTCATCAGCTCCGCCCTCCTCGGCATCATCGTCAACATCCTCACGCTGGTCGGCATGATCGGCGTGATGTTCTACATCGACTGGCGCTTCACGCTGATCGCGCTCTCGATTACGCCGATCCTCTTCCTCGTCGTCTTCTTCTACTCGAAGCGGATCAAGAAGGCCTCGCGCAAGGTCCGCAAACAGGAGAGCGAGCTGCTGTCCGGCCTGTCGGAAGTGTTCGCGGCCGTGCAGGTGGTGCAGGCGTTCGCGCGCGAGGATTACGAGGAGCGGCGCTTCGCGTTCGACAGCCGGCAGAGCGTCGAGATCGGCCTGCAGGCGCGCAACATGAAGGCGCGGCTCTCGCCGATGGTGGATCTGGTCGCCGCGCTCGGCACGTGCCTCGTCATCGGCTACGGCGCCCGCGTCGTCCTCGCGGGACAACTCAGCGTCGGCACGCTCGTCGTCTTTCTGCTGTATCTCAACAAGACCTACAAGCCGCTGCGCGATCTGTCGAAGATGACGAACACCATTTCGAAGGCGGCGATCGGCTACGAGCGCATCAAGGAAGTGCTCGACATCCAGAGCAAGGTCCGCGATCTGCCCGGCGCGCGTCAGGCGCCGCCGCTCCGGGGCGCCATCGAGTTCGATCGCGTGACATTCGGCTACGGCGACGATTTCCAGGTGCTCAAGGACGTCAGCCTGCGCATCGAGGCGGGCCAGATCGCGGCGTTCGTCGGGCCGTCAGGGACGGGCAAGTCGACGATCGCCAGTCTGATTCCGCGCTTTTATGATCCCCAGAGCGGACGCGTGCTGATCGACGGCGAAGACGTGAAGCGCTACACATTGAAGTCGCTGCGCGATCAGATCAGCTTCGTGCTGCAGGACACCCAGCTGTTCCGCGCGACGATCTGGGAGAACATCTCCTACGGCAGGCCGGACGCGTCTCCGGACGAGACGATCCACGCGGCGGAGCTTGCCAGCGCGCACGACTTCATCATGTCGCTGCCGCAGGGCTACGGGACGATGGTCGGCGACCGGGGCGCGTCGCTGTCCGGCGGCCAGCGTCAGCGCATCGCCATCGCCCGCGCGATCGTGCGCAACACGCCCATCCTCATCCTCGACGAGCCGACAGCGGGTCTCGACGCCGCGTCGGAGCAGGCCGTCGTCGCGGCGCTCGATCAACTGATGAAGGGCCGCACGTCGGTCATCATCGCGCACCATCTCGCCACCATCCGCCACGCCGACGTCATCTTCGTCGTCAAGGATTCGGCGCTGGTCGAGTCCGGCACGCACGACGTTCTGATGGCGAGGAACGGGTATTACGCGGAGCTCTTCAATACCCAGATGGGCTGGCGGCGCAGGGCCTCGGACAAAGCGGGAACGAGCGCCGACCGGGTGGCGACCTAGATGGCGCGGCCCGACTTCCGCGCGCTCGCCCGCGAGCGCTTCACCAGTCCGACGCGCCGCCGCGGATTCCTCGTGGCGTTCGAAGGCCCCGACGGCTCCGGAAAGACGACGCAGCGCAAACTGTTCAAGACGTGGCTGCGGTCCGAGGGCCACGACGTCGTGACGACGAAATGGAACTCGTCGGATCTCATCAAACCGATCATCAAGGCACGGAAGGAGGCGCGCGCGCTGAGTCCGGAGGAGTTCTCGCTGCTCCACGCCGCCGACTTCCGCCACCGCGTCGAACAGCAGATCCTGCCGGCGCTGTGGGAGGGCAAGACGGTCATCGCGGATCGTTTTCTCTTCACGGGCCTCGCGCGCGACGCGGCGCGCGGGCTCGATCTCGACTGGATTCTGAAGCTGTACCAGCCGCTCCTCTGGCCCGATCTCGTGTTCTATTTCTCCGTCTCGTCGGACACGTCGAGCCGCCGCGTGACGGCGACACGGGTGCCGAACTTCTACGAATCGGGCCGCGATGTGACCAACGTGGACGATCCGGTCGAGAGCTACTACAGGTTCATTACGCGGGTGATCCGCGAGTACGAATCGCTCTCGGTCATCTTCAACTTTCTGACCGTCGACGCCGAACAGCCGATGAGCCGCCAGCATCATCAACTGCGCGAGCTCTTCCGCCAGGGCGAGGGCCGGCCGTGGAGCACGTGGAACGAGGACGCAGTCGCCGAGTGGCTGGCGCTCGGCGGCGGACGGGCGGCGAAAGGCGGCGCATGAGCCGGGGACAGGGGCGGATCATCGCGGTCGACGGCGTCAACGGCCCGGCGATCGTCAAGGCGGCGCGCGCGGCGGCGGCGACGATCCCGCGCGCGACGCGAGCCGGGGTCAGTCTGTGGGACGCGTCGGGGCTGTTCGGCGATCTGATGATCGCGCCGCCGGCGGCGGGCTCGCCGTCGGCGCGGACGCTCGTCCTCGTGTACGCCGCCGACCTCGCGTTCCGCATTCGATGGGAAATCCGTCCCGCCGTCGACGAGGGCAAGACGGTCGTCGCGGCGCCCTACATCGCGACCGTCGTCGCGTTCGGGCGGGCCGCGGGGCTCGACGCGGCATGGATGGAGGACCTGCTCGCGTTCGCGACGCGTCCGGACGAGACGCTGCATGTGCGCGCGCGGCCGTCCGCGAACGCCGGCGGCCGATCGGGCTTCGTGGAGTTCGGCCGCGAGTGTCTGGAGGCGATCTCGCCCGCCGCGGCGCGCGAGATCGCTCCGCGGACGCTCGCGTGGATGACCGAAGCGGCGCGGCCGCCGCGCCGTGTTAGCGCAGCGCGCCGACCTGCGAGAGGACGTTAGACGAGCGCTGCCGGGCGAAATTGCGCAGCACGTTCACGTCGGCCTCGAACTGATCGTTGGTGTACGGCTTCTTCGTGTCGTCGAGCTGGGCCTGACGCGTCTGCGCGTAGATGCGCTCGACTTCCCGCTCGAGCCAGCCGCGCGAATCGCCGGCGATCGTTTCGGACGCCGCGTTGGCGAGCGACACGAGCGCGTCGAAATACTGATTCCGCAGATCGGGGAATCCGAACGCCTGACGGCTCAGACGGTTCCGTTTCTCCGGCGGCGCGCCTTCCTCGACGTTGTGGACGATCGACAGCGTCACCGGATCCTTGAACGCCTCGCTCTTGTCCCAGAGGATCCACGTGAACAGATTCTGGTTGTCGAACCGCTGCCAGTAGAAGTTGTTCGTGCCGTAGTTGCCGTTGAAGCCGTCCTGGTCGGCGACGAAGTTCTCGACGGCGATGTGCTTCAGGAAATTCGGCCACCGGATGAACGAAGCGATCTGCGACCGGAACGTGTCGCCGCCGGTCTGGTTGACGATGCGGATGAAGTCCCGCACGAATTCCGGCCGCGAATCGGACTCATGCGTCTCCGGCTTGAACGGGCTCGGCACGTACGAACCCGGATCGTCGCCGCGATCCTCGTAGTAATACCCGGAATCGCCGACGTTGAAGTCGTACTTGAACAGATATCCGTTGTCGTCGCCGTAGATCCGCTTGAGAAACGTCTTGTCGACGTTCTCGACGATCGTGTAGAGGCCCCAGTACTCGTTGTTGATGAAGAGCTTCGCGTGCGCTTCGCGCGACGCTTCGGCGATGCCGATCTTGCGCGCGAGCGCCATCGCCAGCCGCTCGTGCATGCCCGACGCGTCCTGCGTGTTGTTGCGGAGAATGAACGACTTCAGGTTCAGGAATTTCTGATCGGTGGTGTAGCGATCGAAGTCGACGCGCAGACCGGGCTTGGTCGCATCGCGGCTGCCCGTGCCGCGCGACCGGATGCCGATGTTGCGCACGGTGATGTCCTGCCACTTCATGTCGCACTGGTAGTAGGTGTTGTCCAGGAAGTGGTCGCGCAGCGACTGCCAGTCCTTCGAATTGATCGAGATGAAGATCGAGTGGAGCTTGGTGTCGTCGAAGAAGCCTTCTGCGTTCACCCCCGGCCCGAGCAATTGCGGCCGGCTGACCTGGGCACTGACGGTGCCGAGGGCACAGAGGACAAGAACCGCGGACGCGAAGGAGAGGCCGAGGGCGGCGCGAGTACGCATCATGGTCACTGCTTCGTCAACGTGAATGTGCCCGAGGCGATCGCCCCCGCGCACGAGTTGTTGCCGGTATACGTGCCCGTGATCGCGCCGCTCAGCGTCCCGCTGCCGGACGCCGTCGTCGTGCACGTCTGATAGGGACTGTCGAAGCCGCCGGAGGGCACGGTCATCGTGAAGGTGAGCGACGATCCCGACGCCGTCACCGAAACGGTACCGCGGCCGGTGATGCCGGTCTGCGAATCGGTGATCGTCAGCTGCCCGGAGAACGACGAGCCGCTGCCCGTCAGCTTCCAGGTCAGCGAGCCCGGACCGGTCGTGTCCTCCGCCGTGCCGCTCCACGTGCCGTTGAGGTCCGTCGATCCCGATCCCGAGGGCGCGCCGGGCGACGACGAGCCGCCGCCACCGCCGCCCGAGCAGGCGGTGCAGAACAGAACGGCGACGCCGAACGCGACGATTCGTTTCGCGGCTGTGCGGCTCATAGGACGATCTGCAGGCGCAGGGCTTTGTTCCAGAATGCGCTCCCGTCGGGAATCGGATTGCGATAGGTACCCTCGACCTGTTCGTGAATGACGTCGAACTGAATCTTCAGGAACCGGTTCAGCGTCCAGTTGACGCCAATCGTGAACAGCTTGTCGCCGGATGGCTGGATGTTCAGGGTCCGGGGCGTGGCGAACACGGGTCCGCCGTTCGTTTCGACGCTGTCGAAGAAGAGCCGCTCCATGCGAGCCGCGATCTCGATCGCGCCGATCCCGCCGCCGGTGATGAAGTCGTTGTCCGCTTTCACCGGACGCGCCTTGTGTTCGCCCGTCAGGAGATAGGTCCCCGAGACGAACCACGATCGGTACCGCGCGTCGGGCAGCGTGGCGTTGTCGATCCCCTGGCCGTCGCGTGTGTCGAGGACTTGATCGAATTCTCCGCGGACCGACGCCGGGCCAATCGTCCAGTCGAGATCGGCGCCCGTCCGCGTGCGATGGCCCTTCACGTAGACCGGCTCGTAGAACGTGTCCTGCGACACGACGGTGCGTCCGCGCAGCCCGTTGGGCCGGAAGTTGTCGTCGGACAGGCTGGTGAGCGCGGCGTTGACACCGAATTCCATCAGATCGAACGCCGGGGCAACGCCGCGCAGCGGGCGGAACGTCACGCGCCCGGCAAAGGTCTGGTCGCCGCCCTCGATCTTCTTCGACTTCGCGTTGTCGCCGTCGTGCTCGAAGCCGCCGACCCAGTAGTTGAGACCGCGCTTGAAAAAGCGGCCGTGCACCATGACGCCGATGTCGCGGCCGGGCGACAGATAGATGGCGCCGAGCGAGCGATACACGAAGTCGTTGTGCGTGACGCCGGTCGTCTGGTCGAGCCCGAAAGGAATCTTGAACTTGCCGACCTGGATCTGCGCGTTCTTGATGTAGTCGAAGTTCGCGCGCACGTCCTTCCACTGCGATTTGGGCGTGACGCCGGCCTCGATGTCCTTCTCGGACAGCTCGTGCTCGGTGAATTCGTGTTCGACTTCGAACTCGATGTGCTTGCCGACGTTGCCCAGCACGCCGATGCGGTTGCGGTGCAGCTCCCAGTCTTCCAGACCCGCCACCTGTTCCGCGCCGGCGTAGGACGTGTGGTAGTCCTCCTGCAGCTTCGCTTCGAACTCGATGTTGAAGTGCTTGCCGAATCGGATGCCGGGGTGCTGCTCCCACTCGAAGCCCTTGCCCTGCGCCGGAGGCGGCAGGACGACCTGCGGGTCCGGCTCGTCGGTCGCGTCATCGGGCAGATCGGGAGCGGGCTTCTCTTTCTTCGCCTTCTTTTCTTTCTTGTCCTTCTTCGGCTTCTTTTCCTTCGCGGGTTTCTGCGCCTGCTGCGGCGGCTGCGCCGGGGCCTGGTCCACAGGGGCCCCGGCGGAGACGATCGTCAGAGCGAGCACGTAAGCAATCACAACGACAACCCCGTTTCATCGGACGCGCGCAGCGCCCCCTGCGTCGGCACCGCGTCCATCGTGCGGAACGTTTCGACGACACCGGCAACGGCCGCCGGATCGTTGACGACGATCGCCACCTCGCGGCGGAAGTCGAGGCTGATCGCCGCGATCGCCAGCCCGCCGACGACCGCGACGCGATCGTCAATCACCATCATCTTGCCGTGCGACTTCAGGCTTCCGATGCGCTTCGACGCGAAGACGTCCACCGTCAATCCGGCGTCGCGCTTCGCGTTCAGCAGCGTCACGAGATCCGGATCGGACAGTTTCTTGTCCACGAGCCGGATGCTCGTCTTCGCGCTCTCGACGAGCGCGGTGAACTGCGTCCGGGCGCGCTCCGGGCCGACGATGAGGCGCGGCGAGACGTCCGCGGGCAGCGGCGCGCCCTCGCAGTCCGCCGCCATCAGCGCGTCGAGCCCCGCGACGACGGCCGGATCGTGGGTCACGACGGCCGCGTCGAACGTCTTCTCGAAGCACTTGCGCGTAAAGTTGAACGACGCGACGACCGCCGGGCCGTCGTCCGCGACGAGGTACTTCGCGTGGTACTTGACCACGGGATCTTTGTAGGCGTGCACGGTCGCGCCGCCCTTTTCGAGCTTCGACACGAGCTTCGAGAGTTTGGTCGCAACGCCCTTCGCGCGCGACGTCAGCAGGATGTCGACCGCGACGCCGCGGGACGACGCAGCCGCCAGCGCCTCGAAAATCGCCGGATCGTTGCAGCGGAACAGCGACAGCCGGATCGATTTCCGCGCGCCTTCGATGACGTCGACGATCGTCCCGCGACGGTCCTCGACTGAGGTGACAACTCGGTCCACTCGCACTTTTGTGGGAAGCCGCGCGAAATGTTACCTCAAAAGCTCATCATTAATTCGTGGAATCCTCCCGTCACTCTTGCGATACTTTGCTGTCCCCTTGCACGCACTGACATTGAAGTTCCGAGCCCGGGTGTCCCTCGTCGCGGCGCTTATGCTTGTTTCTCGCCTCGCGGCGGCGCAGCCCGCCACCGGCGCGATTCAGGGCACCGTCACGGGCGACGCCGGCAACCGTCTCGAAGCGGTGACCGTGACCGTCCAGAACCAGGTCACCGGCGAACGCTTCACGGCCACGACCGGCGCGGACGGCCGATACGAGTTCACGAATCTGCCGGTCGAGGGCGAATACCGCGTCGGCGTCGCGCTCGCCGGGTTCGCGACCGGCGCCAGCGAGAGCGTCGCGCTCGTGAAGGGCGCGATCCTCATCGTCAATTTCAAGCTGAAGCTGTCGGTCACCGAAAACATCTCGGTCAGCGCTTCGACGCCGCTGCTCGAAGGCGTACGGTCGACGGTCCAGCAGACCGTGCCCGAGGCGCTCGTGCGCACGCTGCCGCTCGTCGAGCGGAACTTCATCCCGCTCGCCAGTCTCGCCGCGGGTTTCACGGGCAATCCGAATTATCCGAATCCGCAGGGGCAGACCTTCTGGTCGAACAACGTCGTCGTCGACGGCGCGAGCGACTTTTCGAAATGGCGCAGCGCGCCGCGGTCGTTCTATTCCGGTTACGGCCTCGAGGCGATCAAAGAAGTCCACGTCCTGACGAACCGCTTCTCGGCGGAGTACGGCGAGGCGCTCGCGACGGTGACGAGCGCCGTGACCAAGGCCGGGACGAACGACCTGCACGGCGCCGCGCTCTATTTTCTTCAGGACGACGCGCTGAACTGGACACCGACGTTCGCGCTCGTCAACCCGCCGGCGCATCAGGATCGCTTCGGCGTCACGCTTGGCGGCCCGTTCGTCCGGGATCGGACGCATTTCTTCGGCAGCTACGAAGGCCGCGTCGCTCGCAATCACAACATCGTCACGTCGCTGGAAGAAGATACGACGGGCTTCTTCGTGCCGACCGATGAAGACGAACACCTGGCGTTCTTCAAGATCGATCACCGGCTGAGCGATCGCCACGTGATGACGGCGCGCTACAACGGTCAGTGGTTCCGCTGGCACGACGAGCCAGGCGGCCTGTCGCTGCCGGGCAGCGGTACCGACTGGAGGAACGATGTCCATACGTTTCTCGCGACCGACCGCCTGCAGCTGTCTCTGCGGACCACGAACGAGGTCCGCTTCCAGTTCGCGCGCTACGTCGACGTCCGCAACGATCTGAATCCTTCCGTGTTCGTGTCGCGCGCCGGCCATTCGCAGGAAGGCGGCAGCATCGGACCGCTTGGACTGGGGGCGGACCCCGAGGACACGATCGAAGCCGCCGACACGGTCTCGACGTCGAAGGGGCCGCACACGCTGCGGATCGGCGGCGGGGGCAAGCACGTGAGGGCGCACAACGTGTCGCTGTCGTACGGGCGCGGCGCGTACTACTTCGCCGGCCCGCCGGAGCGGTTTCCGCAACCGTACCTGTTCGTCCAGTCGTTCGCGCTGACGCCCGACTCGGCGGTCGTCAACCCGCGGAGCGATTCCGGCTTCGCCTTCATCCAGGACGACTGGGCATTCGGTCCGCGCCTCACCCTGAACCTCGGCCTCCGCTACGACGTCGAGCAGGTCAGCGACGTCCGCAACTTCAACGTTCCCGCAGACACGAACAACGTCCAGCCGCGCGTCGGCGGGGTGTGGGACCCGACGGGCAGCGGGCGGACGCTCGTGCGCGGCGGCGTCGGACTGTACTCGCAGCAGCAGCTGCTCTATTACATCAACCGGGTGCAGATCGACGGCCCGGACGGAGTCGTCACCGTCTCCCTCGCGCCAGGCACGCCGTTCTTTCCGACTTTTCCGAAGCCGCTGACCTCGCTGCCGGCCGGCACGCTGCCGCCGCGCGACATCTACGAAGTCGACGGCGGTTTCCACAATCCGTATTCGCTGCAGGCGACCGTCGGCGTCCAGCGGATGTCGCGCATCGGCGTCGTGTCGGCGGACTACGTCTATCTGAACGGCCGCGAGTTGATGAGCCTCGTCGACGCCAACGCGCCTGCGTCGATCGTCAAGCCGAACCAGCGCAGCGTGGCGCAGGCGGACGCGACGCGTCCGCTGCCCGTGGTGCCGGGCCTGTTCCGGAACATCCTCACGCTCGGGAACGCCGGCGAGAGCTGGTATCACGCGTTGCAGATCAAGCTCGAACGCACGACCGGGCGTTTGCAGACGCTCGCGTCGTACACCTACGCGCACGCGGAAGACCTCGACAATTACCAACTTCCCGAGGACAGCCGCAACCTCGACGCCGAGAAGGCGCGCGCGAACACCGACGTCCGGCACAATCTGTCGGTGGGGATGACGTGGCAGGTGCCGTTCGAAAGTGCGCTGATGCGCAACTGGTCGCTCTCGGGCATCGGCATCTTCCGCAGCGGCCGGCCCTACACCCAGGTGTGGGGCGACGATCGCAACGGCACGACGCAGCACGACGCCAGACCGGATGGCCGCAACACGCTGGAGACGGACGGCTATCAGAACGTCGACGTCGTGCTCGCGCGGAAGTTCCCCGCCGGCGCGACGACCATCGAAGGCCGCTTCGAAGTCTTCAACCTGTTCAACACGACGAACTATGACGAATATGTCGGGACGCTGAATTCGACGTACTACGGGCAGCCGATCAACGCGTTTCCGCAGCGGCGCATTCAGCTCGCCGCGATCGTGAGGTTCTGATGCACGAGCGCTTCAGAACCCTCCGCACGGTCGCCGTTTCGGCGCTTGCGTTCGCGGCGTGGCTGTCGATGGCACGGTGCGGCGGCGGAGGGACGACCGCGCCGTCGGTGCCGCCGCCGCCGACCGGGCCGATCGGACAGACCGGGCCGACGGGGTCGACGGGGACGCCGATCACGGAACTCTTCGTCGGCGCGGGCGATATCGGCTACGCGGGCCTCGACGGCGCGAAGCTGACAGGTCAGATCCTCAACACCATCGGCGGTCAGGTCTTCACCGCGGGCGACAACGCATACATGAACGCGACGGCCGCCGAGTTCCAGAGGAACTACGACCCGTACTGGGGACCGCATAAGGCGCGAACGCGTCCGGTGCCTGGCAATCACGAGTACGATCCGCCCGGCGATCCGAACAATTACTTCGACTACTTCGGCGCACTGGCCGGCCCGCGCGGGCTCGGGTACTACAGCTACGAGGTCGGCGACTGGCACGTCATCGCGCTGAACAGCGCGCTGAGGACGCAGGGCGGATTCGCCAACGGCTCGGCGCAAATCGACTGGCTGAAGGCGGACCTGGCGCAGCATCAGAACACGGGCTGCACGGTCGCGATCTGGCACCATCCGCTCTTCTCTTCCGGCCAGAACGGCAACGCCGGCTTCACGCGCGACGCCTGGACGTGGCTGTACCAGGCCGGCGTCGAGATCGTCATCAACGGCCACGATCATTCCTACGAGCGATTCGCGCCTCAGACGCCGGACGGCATCTTCGATCCGAACGGCATTCGCGAATTCGTCGTCGGCACTGGCGGCGCCGTGCCTTACGGGTTCTCCTCCATACAGCCGAACAGCGAACGCCGGCTCAGCGGCGAAGTCCACAGCTCTCCCGGCAACAACATGTTCGGCGTCCTCAAGCTGACTCTGACGACCGGCAGTTACAGCTGGGAGTTCGTGACGACGAGCGGCGTCCAGGACTCCGGCCCTTCCGTCCAGTGCCATGCACCGAACGTGCGCGCGGCGACGGCGAATCCGTTTACGATGTTGCAGCGCCGCTGATCCTGCACGTTCGTCTTTTTCGTGAGGTGTTCCATGAAACGCGCGCTGCCCGTCCTGAGCGTCGTCTTCTTCCTCGCGGCCTCGCTCGCCATCGTCCACGCATTTCAGACTGCCAACGACGCCGTCCGTATCGACGCGGACGATATTGGAGGCGTGGTCAGCAGCTCGAAAGGACCTGAAGCCGGCGTCTGGGTGATCGCCGAGACGCCCGACCTGCCGACGAAGTTCGTGAAGATCGTCGTCACCGACGATCGCGGACGTTATCTCCTGCCCGATCTGCCGAAGGCGAATTACAACGTCTTTGTCCGCGGCTACGGCCTGGTCGACTCGCCTAAAGTGAAGGCGGCGCCGGGAAAGAACCTGAATCTCACCGCGGTCGTCGCGCCGACCGCGAAAGCGGCGGCCGAGTACTACCCCGCCGGATTCTGGTTCTCGATGATCCGCATTCCGGAGAAGAGCGAATTCCCGGGCAACGCGCCGGGCGGCAACGGCATCAACCCGAACGTCAAGAGCCAGGCGGACTGGATTCAGCGCCTGAAGTCGGGCGGCTGCACCGCGTGCCATCAGCTGGGGACGAAAGGCACGCGCGAGGTGCCGAAAGAGCTCGGAACGTTCCACTCGTCGCGCGAGGCATGGGATCGCCGCGTTCAGTCGGGACAGGCGGGCGCGCAGATGGCCGGCGGTCTGAACGCGATGGGCAAGGATCGCGCGCTGGCGATGTTCGCCGACTGGACCGATCGCATCGCCGCCGGCGAAGTGCCGCCGGCGCCGCCGCGGCCGCAGGGCGTCGAACGCAACGTCGTCATCACGCAGTGGGACTGGGCGGATCCGAAAGCGTATCTGCACGACGAGGTGTCCACCGATCGCCGCAATCCGACGCTGAACGCGAATGGAAAGATCTATGGATCGCTCGAGCTGAGCGCCGATTACCTTCCGGTGCTCGATCCGGTGCGCAACACGATCGATCAGGTGACGCTCACGGTCCGCGATCCGAATACCCCTCGGACGTCCGCCGCGATGCCGCAGCCGTCGCCCTACTGGGGCGAGGAGCCGATCTGGACGAGCCGCAACAACGTTCACAATCCGATGTTCGACGAGAAAGGCCGCGTCTGGATCACGTCGGTCGTCCGTCCGTCGGCGAATCCGGAGTTCTGCAAGGACGGATCGAACGTCTCGTCGAAGCTGTATCCGCTGGCGAACTCGGGCCGCCAGCTCGCGATGTACGACCCGAAGACCGGCTCGATCACGCACATCAGCACCTGCTTCGGCACTCACCATCTGATGTTCGCCGAGGACGCGAACCGCACGCTGTGGACGAGCGGCGGCGG
>Ga0075425_100005418_pt1 | contig 13265 bp, 9 predicted proteins | sample SoiMethybrSBSTD4_FD_75300 | JGI IMG/M metagenome (GOLD analysis project Ga0075425, IMG submission 75300) | Bulk soil microbial communities from a Populus tree surrounding site in Tennessee, USA - Soil MetaG P. TD hybrid SBSTD4 | ecosystem: Environmental > Terrestrial > Soil > Tree plantation...
GTCGCGTCGAGCACGAGCAGCACCTCGGCCGGCGGGCCCGACTCGCGTTCGATGACGCGGCGGATCTTCGAAAGCTCCTCCATGAGATTCTTCTTCGTATGCAGCCGTCCGGCGGTATCGACGATCAACAGATCGGCCTCCCGCGCCTTCGCCGCTTTCACGCCGTCGAACGCGACGGCGGCGGGATCGGCCCCCGGCGCGTGCTTGACGACCTCGGCCCCGGTGCGCTCGGCCCAACGCTCGAGTTGCGTGTCGGCGGCCGCGCGGAACGTGTCGGCGGCCGCGAGTACCACGCGTTTGCCGTCGGTTCCTTCGCGGAGCGCGAGCTTGCCTATCGTCGTCGTCTTCCCGGTTCCGTTGACGCCGGTGACCAGCCAGATCGTCGGCGCATCACCGCGGTGCAGGGAGCGGTCCGCGTCGCCGAGGATCGCAAGCAGCTCGGCGCGCAACGACTCGATCAAGGCGTCGGCGTCCGATCCTTTCGCCTTCTCGCGGAGATCGGCGACGATCTTCTGCGTCGCGGACACACCAACGTCCGCCTGGAGAAGAACCGCTTCGATGTCCTCCCAGTCGGCGTCGGTGAGCGTGCCTCTCCGGAACGTCTTCACCAATGCTTGACCGAACGAGCTGCGCGCGCGCGACAATCGGTCGCGTAGCGATCGAGGCGCTCCGACCTCGGGAACGGCTTCGACCGAAGGCGGCGGCGCCTCGATGGTCGGCGCTTCTACCGGAGGTGCTTCGGTTGTCGGCGCCTCGACCGGCGGCGCCTCGATGGTTGGTGCCTCGACGACCGGTGCCTCCGCGACAGGGGGCGCTTCGACGGCGGCTGGAGCCGCCGTCGGGGCCGGCTCCTCGACGTGAGGCTCGGCGGCTTCCGGCTCCGCGACTCCGGGCTCGGCCGCTACGGGTTCTTCGGGCTCGGCTCCGCGTCTGCGAAGTGCGACGACCGTCGCCGCCGCTGCGGCGAGTACGACGAGTACGACCAAGACGTAGAGCAATACGAAACCCGGACCGTCCGACATCGGAGGCGGAAGCCTAGTCCATCGAACGCGCTAGATGCGGATGACGTCGTCCGAATCGAGCCGTTCGCTGATCACCCGCGTGACGCCGTCGCCGCCCATGGAGATCCCGTACAGCGCATCGGCGATCTCCATCGTCCGTTTCTGGTGCGTGACGATCAGGATCTGCGACGCGGTCTTGAACTCTTTCGCGAGCTCGAGGAAGCGGTGCAGGTTCACGTCATCCAAGGCAGCCTCGACCTCGTCCAGGAGATAGAAGGGCGACGGCCGTGCGCGGAAGATCGACGACAGCAGCGCGATCGCGGTCAGCGCGCGCTCACCACCCGAGAGCAGGGAGATGCGCTTGACGCGCTTCCCGCCGGGCCGCGCCTCGACCTCGACGCCGCTGTCGAGCAGGTTGTCGGCCTCGGTGAGCACGAGACGACCTTCGCCGCCGGGGAACAGCCGCACGAAGACCTGTTCGAACTCGCGCGATACGTCGTCGAACGCCGCGGAGAAGATCTCGATGATCTTGCGGTCGACCTCGTCCACGACGGAGACGAGATCCCGGCGGCTCTTCCGAAGATCGTCCGCTTGCGTGGACAGGAAGCCGTGACGATCGACGAGGCCTTGGTACTGCTCCATCGCGATCGGATTCACCCGTCCCAGCAAGCCCAGGCGCCGCTCGAGCGCGGTGACCTTGCGCCGCGCTTCCTCGAGGTCGTCACCGGCAGGCGGTTCGGGCACGCGCGTGAACGCCTCGTCCGGAGAAAGGTCGTGCTCGGCGCGCAGTCGCTCGACGAGCGAAGAGATCCGGTGCGATCGCTCGGCGCGCGCCAGGTCGCTGCGATGCGCCAGTTCCCGGAGCTCGCCGAGCCGGCCTTCCGCGTCACGACGGCGACGCCGCGTCGATCCCAATTCTTCTTCGTGACGGGCCCGTTCGGCTTCGCGACGTTCACGCTCTGCGCGAGCCTCCGCAAGCCACGAGTCCATCCGCGTCTCGATCGTCGTCGCCGCGCGCGCGACGGTTCGTACGCGCGCAGCCGCGTCGATGCGCGCCGCTCGGCTGGTCTCCCACGCCTCACGCTCGGCGACGACGCGCCGCGAGCGATCTTCCAACGCGCCAAGCGCAGCCGTGGCCGCGCGCTCCCGTTCGCGAAACGCGCCGAGGCGCAGGGCAGCCTCGGCGGCCCGGCGTTCGATCGTCGCCAACGCCGATGCGTCGAAGGTGTGCTCGACCGCGACGGCGCGCCCCAGGCGCGCTTCGACGGACGCGAGTTTCTCGCGGTCGGCGGAGAGTCGTTGGTCGACCTCGCTCGACCGCCCGCCGAGCACGGCGCGCTCGCGGTCGGCGCCGTGCTCGTCGCGCTCGAGATCCGCCAGCCGCTCCGCAGCCGCGGTGATAAGTGCGTCGACCTCGTTGATCTGGGCGGTGATCTGCGCGACCTCGCCGGCGCCGGCCTCCGCGATCGCCCGGGCGCTCCAACCCTCACGCGAGGCGGTCTCGAGTTCCGCCTCGACCTGGGCCAGCCGGGCTTCGATCGACGCGATCTCGGCGGCGAGGTCGATGCTCGGTGCCGGCTCCGACCCGCCCACGAGCAGATCCGCGGCGATCCGATCCCCATCGCGCGTCACGACCACGATCGACGGATGCGAGCGCGCGAGCGCCAGCGCATCCTCGATCCCGTCGACCAGGCCGACGGATGACAGCAGCGCGGCGAGCGGCGGCGGGATCTGGCCGCCGTCGGGCGGGCGCGCGGCCGCCAGGGCGGTCCGCACGCCGGCGGGAAGCTGCCCCGTCGGTGCGCGACCCGCGACGACGAATGTCGCCCGGCCTCCGGTCTCTTTGAGACGCGACATCGCGGCGGCCGCGTCGTCCATCGACCGCGCGAGCAACGCGCCGGCGTACGGCTCCAACGCAGCGGCGAGCGCGCGCTCGTACCCGGGAGCCGCGCGCACCATGTCGGTGATCCGTCCGAGCAGCCCTGGGAACGCATCGCGCTCGATCAGGTCGCTCGCCGGCGCGGCGCCCGACCGTTCGAGCTCCGCGCGCAGAACCCCGCGCCGCGTCTGGAAGCGTTCGATCTCCCGCTCGAGCTCTCGGATGCGATCGTCGATCGCGCGGGCGGCTTCATCGCGCGCCGCGGCCGCCGCCTCCAGATCCGACAACGCCCGGCCCAACTCCGTCTCCCGCGCGTCGAGCCGCGAGATCTCGTCCTTCACCGACGCGATGTCGTCCGCGCGTGATCGCGCGCCGTCGGCGATCGATCCCTGTTGCTCTCCGATGTGCCGCCGTTCGTCCTCGGCGGCTTCGACCGCGGCGCGCAGCGCGGCGCGCTCCCCGTGAAGATGCACGACCTCTTCGCGCGCGCGGGCCGCTTCCTCTCGCGCACCCGCCGCCCGCGCCCATTCCTCGTCCGCCGCTCGCGTCTCGCTCTCCGCGGCCGCTCGCTCGCCGGCGGCTTCGGCCGCGAGCCGGCGTGCCTCGGCGATCTCGGTCTCGGCCGGCGCCTCGCCTTCGGGCGCGCGCGCGGCCAGGTCCTCGAGGTGGCGTGCCCGCTCTTCGGCGAGACGCGCCAGGCCGGTGAATCGCTCCCGAAGCGCCGAAAGCCGGTACTCGGACCCCAGGGCCTCTTGCGCATCCCGTGCCGCCCGGCCGGAAGCCTGTTCGAGCTCTTCCGCCCGCATCTGGAGGTGCGCCGTCTCGGCGGCGAGATCCTCGACTTCGCTGCTCAAACGCCGTTCGGCGTCGATGTCGGCTTCGCTCACGACGGCGCGGTAGTCCGCGGCCCAGACCTGCAGCGCGACGCCGTTCAGCTCCGACTGGATCTCGCCGGCGCGTTTGGCGATCTCGGCCTGCCGCTCCAGCGGCCGGATCTGCCTGCGCAGCTCCGAGATCAGATCCGTCAGCCGTTCGATGTCGGCGTCGACGCGCTCCAACTTGCGGATCGCGCGCTCCTTGCGGCGGCGATGCTTCAGGATCCCGGCCGCTTCTTCGATGTACGCGCGCCGGTCCTCCGGACGGGCGTTGAGGATCTCGTCGAGCTGCCCTTGTCCGACGATGGTATGAAGCTCGCGACCGACGCCGGTGTCGCTGAGCAACTCCTGCACGTCGAGCAACCGGCACGGCGCGCCGTTGATCGCGTACTCACTTTCGCCGGTCTTGAACAGGGTGCGGCTGACGGTGACTTCGGTGAACTCGATCGGCAGTACGCCCGAGGAGTTGTCGATCGTGAGCGCGACTTCCGCGCGGCCGGCGCCGGGCCTCTTCGGTGTGCCGGCGAAGATGACGTCTTCCATCTTGCCGCCGCGCAACGTCTTCGGGCCTTGCTCGCCGAGCACCCAAGCGATCGCGTCGACGAGATTCGATTTGCCGGAGCCGTTCGGTCCCACGATGACGGAGACGCCTGGCGCGAACTCGAGCATCGTCCGCTCGGCGAACGACTTGAATCCCTTTATCTCGAGGGATTTGAGGAACACGCCGAACCATAGCAGAGCGTTTCGGAGGTACTCGGGAGCGAAAAAAAACGAGAGAGCCACCCACTGGGGAATGTGGGTGGCCCGGAATTACCGTGCCGTTACGCTACGCCAGCGCTTTGACCTCTTCGCGTGTCTCGGCGATGGCTCGAAGCGCCAACACTTCGGACTCGGCGGCCTCGAGCGACTTCTCGAGCTCCGCGATACGCGCCTTGAGGTCCGCGATCTGCTTCAGCAATACGTACGCTCGCGGCTCTCCCAGGTATCCGAACAGCGCTTTCGACATTTCCCCTAGCCCCTTTCAGACGAGCCGGGCCCCATTGCCGCGGTCTCGCTTCGCTGCCTTTCCGGTGAGTGGTTCGGCGTCGGTTCCGATCCGAACGGCGAACCGCACTTCAGCTTGCTTTGGGACGGGCGTCCCTTCACGAGAGCACTATAACGAGCGGTTTTCGGCCTGTGAAGGGGTCGCTCTTGGATTCTGCGAAAAAATCTCTGGTAAATCTTAGGTGAACGCGCCCTTTATAGCGCCTGAAAGCCCGAAAAATCTGCCGAAACGGGCTCCCACTCGACCTCGATCCGCTCAACAGTCGCGTGCGCCGGCCCTTGCTTGCACCACTCGACGAGGCTCTCAACCGCGTCACGTTCGCCTTGAATGAGCACTTCCACCCGCCCGTCGGCCAGGTTCTTCACCCATCCGGTGAGCCCGGCAGAGCGCGCCCGCTTCGCGGTCGAATGACGGAAGAACACGCCTTGGACGTAGCCGGTGACATAGACGTGTGCGCGCGCGGTTCCCATGCGATCAGGTTCCGACTGGGCGGGCGGATGGAATCGAAGCAGATCCCAACTACAGCCTAGTAGCGCGGTATGGAGGGATCGATCTGTGCCGCGTACGCCTCGATACCGCCGGCGAGATGCTTGGTATTCGTGAGCCCCACCTGGTGCAGGAACTTGAGCACCTCCGCCGACCGCGCACCCACCTTGCAATAGACGAGCACGTTGCCGGTCTGCGGGATCTCGCTGATCCGCCCCGGCACCTCCCCCATCGGGATGAGGCTCGCTTCGGGGATGCGCGCGATCTCCCACTCATGCGGCTCGCGCACATCGATCAGGACGACGTCCTCGCCGCGCTCCCGCATTCCGGCGAGCTCGCGCGGCGTCACGGAGAGCTGCGACGCGAACTGCGCGATCTCGTCGGTCACACCGCAGAACGCTTCGTAGTCGATGAGCTCGGTGACGGTCGGGTTCTTCCCGCAGACGGGGCACTCGGGATCCTTGCGGACGCGAAGCTCCTTGAACTTCATCTCGAGCGCGTCGTAGATCATCATCCGCCCGATCAAAGGATCGCCGATGCCGGTGATGATCTTGACCGCTTCGGTTGTCTGCAGCGAACCGATCGTGCCGCAGAGCATCCCGAGCACGCCGCCCTCGGCGCACGACGGGACCATGCCCGGCGGCGGCGGTTCGGGGAACAGGCATCGGTAGCACGGCCCGTGCTCGGCCCAGAACACGGACAACTGTCCGTCGAACCGGAAGATCGAGCCCCAGACGTACGGCTTGCCGAGCAGGACGCACGCGTCGTTCACGAGGTAGCGCGTCGGGAAGTTGTCGGACCCGTCGACGATGAGGTCGTACGGTTCGAACAACGCGAAGGCGTTCTCGCTCGAGACCATCGTCTCGTGCTTGATGACGTTGACGAACGGGTTGATCTCGCGGATGCGGTCCGCAGCCGAGTCGAGCTTCTTGCGTCCGACGTCCGACGTCCCGTGGATCACCTGACGTTGCAGGTTCGTCTCGTCGACAACGTCGAAGTCGACCATGCCGATCGTGCCCACCCCCGCCGCGGCGAGGTACATCGCAACAGGCGACCCAAGCCCACCTGCACCGATGCACAGGACCTTGGCGTTCTTCATGCGCTTCTGTCCGGCCATCGCCACGTCGGGGATGATCAGGTGCCGCGAGTAGCGGCGGATCTCCTGGAAGTTAAGTTCGTCGGCGGGGTCGACCAGGGGTGGCGGGCGCTGCAAGCCGTTGTCGGTGGGCATCGCGGTCCTTTACCTGTCCTTTTCTCTGTTCAATCGCAGAGAACGTTTACAACGCTTTCGACATTCCGGACGCTGAGGTGCCAGCACTCTGGGTAGAAACCTGCTCCAATGGTAGCGCCCGGCGGAGCCCGTCAGCGAAGCGAGCGCCGGGTTGTCCGGGACAAATGGGCGCTTTTGCGCCGGCGCGACGCCCTCGGGGAAGGACCGGAACCGACGGTGCGCGAAGTTCGTTCGAAGGAGTGATGGTGCGATACCCGAGGCTCCGCCGCGTGCACGCCGCGCTGATCGCGCTCGCGCTCGCTGGCGCGGTGGCTGCGCTGATCCGGGTCGATCCCGGCGGGCGAGCCGAAGCCCGTCAGCGCGCCGACGCGACGGCCCCCTCGAACTCCTCGCCGGCTGCCGCCCCGAATGGGAAGGTCCCCGTTTCGAAGTCGGCGGGCAAGACGAGCTCTTCCAGCCTCTATGCGCCGGTCGAGGGCTCGCGACACTCGAGCTACCGAGCGCCCGTCCGCCGCTTCCGCGACCGCTACCCGAGCCAGTGGAACGCTGAGATCAACCCCTCGATACCGGCGACCAACTACTGGGCGCTGCTGATCGGGATCAACGACTACTACGGCGGCACCCGCGACAACGTCGGCTCCTATCAAGATGCACGCGACCTCCGGCAATACCTGTTCCATCTCGGTTGGCGGTACGACCACGTCGTGCTCCTGCCGAACCGGGACGCGACCGCGTCGATGATCCTGCAGGCGTTCCAGTGGCTGGCGAGCAAGACGAACGACCAATCCGTCGTTGTTTTCAACTACTCGGGCCACGAGGATCCGGTGCACTACGGCGGCACGCGGCACATCATGTTGCAGGCTGCCGACAACCGATTCATCGCCGACACAATCGTCGCGCGGGACCTCGGCTACGTCCGCGCCGCGAAGATGTGGATCAACCTCGCGGTGTGCCGCGCCGGGGGCTTCAACGATCCCGGCTTGGTAAAGAACGGGCGCGTCGTGACCTTCTCATCGCCCGAAAGCGAGCTTTCGTACGAGGATCCCGACGTCCACCATTCGGTGATGGGCTGGTTCATCATCATGGAGGCGATGGTCCAACGGCAGGCCGACTACAACAACAACGGCGACGTCACGATCGAAGAGGCCTTCAAGTACGCGAAGCCCCGCATCCAAAGCAGGACGGGCGGCGCGCAGGATCCGTTCATGAAGGATGAGCTGTCGGGGAGCCTATCCTTGATCCCGCCGAAGCCTTCGGCGCCCGTCTCGCAGAACTCGGGCTCGAGCGGAGACGGCCCCGACTGCGGGATCCTCGGCTGTACGAGCACGGAACCGGCACGGACGACCACGTTCTGAACACGCACGTTTGCTGGTGATTTGTCCGGGAGGATTGGTGCCACGAACGCCAGAAGTAGTTCCCACGCCATGAGAATGTTGTTCCGGGTTGGCCGGGTGATGGTCGTCTTCGCGGTGTTCGCGTCGGTGACCTCGACCGTGCATGCGTCGGGACCGCGGTTCGCCGACTACTTCCCGTCGCAGTCGCGTGCGACGTACCAGTCGTCCAACCCCGCCACGAACTACTGGGCTTTGCTGATCGGGATCAACCAATACTCCGGTTCGACCAAGGACAACATCGGGTCGTATCAGGACGCGTACAACCTTCGGAAGTACCTTCTCTCCCTGCACTGGCACGCCGACCACATCACCTTGCTGGGCAACAGCAAGGCAACGGCGTCGATGGTCATCCAGTCGATGCGCTGGCTTGCGTCGAAGACGAACTCGTCGTCGACCGTCGTTTTCTATTACGCCGGACACGAGCGGCCGGGCCACAGCACGTCCGACGGCGATAGCGAGTCGATGGACGTCGGACTCTGGGCTTCGGACAACAGGACCGTCTGGGACGGCACGATCGGCAAAGAGCTCGGCAAAGTCCGGGCGCGACACATGTGGATCGGGATCTCGTCGTGCAGGGCCGGCGGGTTCAGCGACTCGGGCATGGTGAAGTCCGGCCGGATCCTGACGTATTCGTCGCCGCAGAGCGAGCTGTCGTACGAAGATCCGCAGGCCCACACGACGGTCTTCGGCTGGTACATGATCAACGCCGCGATGCAGAACGGCGCGGGCGATGCGAATGGCGACGGCGTCGTGACCGTCGAAGAGGCATACAAGTACGCGCGGCCGCAGGTGATCTCACGGACACGGAACAAGCAGCACCCCAAGATCATCGACAAGCTGTCGGGGAGCATGTCGCTCGTCGCTCCGGTTCCCCCGCCGCCGCCCTCCACGCAGCCGAAGAAGACCTGCACCCTCTTCGTTTGCCACTGACGCGGCTCGCGTTCAGATCTTCGCGACGCCTCGAGCCGTGAGACCGATCCCCACCGCGCACACGATCAAAGCCGTGGCGACCGGAAGCGCCGCGAACAGCGGCACCAACCGGGACGGCGCAGCGCCCGCCCGCCGCCGTTCCAGACGCGCGCGAAGCTTCACGAGCAGGAGCCCCGCGCCGGACAAGGTCGCCGCCATCCCGAGGCCGTAGCACACGACCAAGATCACGCCCGCCCAGACGCGCCCCAGCGCGATCGCGCCGAGCAACACGACCAGCGCGGACGGGCTCGGCACGAGACCGCCGGCGAGCCCCACGGCGATGAGGCCACGCAGACTCGTGTTCTGCGGCGTCCCACGGGGGTGTGCGTGCTGATGCCCGTGATCGACTCCGCTCAGCGCCGCCGAGCGCCGGTTCCGTACGGCGCGTCGCAGCAACCCGGCGCCGACGATCAGCATCAGGCCGCCACTGAGAGCTCCGAGGAACGGGTACAGCCGTTCCGGCGCGAGCGCGGACGACGCCGTGATGATGATCCCGAGCAGAACCACGCCGGCCGTGTGGGTCGCGGTCACCGTCGCGCCGATGATCGCGCCCTGCCGGAACGAGCCTCGCTCGCCGAGCAGGTACGCGGCCATGACGGTCTTGCCGTGGCCCGGTGCGAGCGCGTGGATCGCGCCCAGCACGATCGCAAGCGCTACCGCCGCGAGGAAGAACGTCACCGTGAAGCGCCGGCGGGCGATGAATGACGTGAACGCTTGCGTCGCGCGGTCGACGCCGCGAGGGAGGATCGTCGAAACGGCGGCGGTTCGCTCCCCTGCCGCCGCGGCGCCGCCCGGCCTGAACCGCACCGTCGCCGTGGTCACCGCGAGCGGCGAGGCAAGCAGATCCTGGGGGTACTTCGTCAGCTCCGCGCTCGCGCTGACGCGGGGCACCGAGCTCGACGTGATGGTTGTCTTATCGGTCGTCGCAGTGATCTCTCGCCACCCGATGCGACCGGCGTAGTTCCGGTCCCCGACGTCGAGCGTGCGCGTGGATCGGCTCGAGCCGAGGCCGCCCGTCATCTCGCACTCGAGGCGCATGGTCGCCAGGCCCGCCGCGCCGGGCGGGAAGGTGACGGCCGCGCCGCGTGTCGTGAGCGGCACCCGCGCCCCATCGATCGCGACCGACAGTCCGCCCGCGAGCCGCGTGCAGGTGCGCGTCGCGTACGCGGCCCGTTCGGGCGCGCTGAGGGTGCCGTCCCCATCGACGTCGATCACCCGGCGCTCTTGGAACGTCGGGATCTCCGCCATGTCCACGACGTAGTGGACACTCGCGCGCTCGGTGCCGATCGTGAGTCCGGCGTAACGATTGACGGTGAAGTTCCCGAGGGGATGGGCCGACGCCGCGACGGCGGGGACCAATACCGCGGCGACGGCCAGCGCTCCGACGACGACCGCGCGCTTCATCGCAGATCTCGCAGGAGCCGCCGCACCATCGGCGCCCAACGGAAAGAGAAGTTCGGGTTGATGCGTAACGCGAGAGCGAGGTCTCGCCGCGCGGCGGTATGGAGACCGAGCGACCGTTCGATCATCCCGCGATGGAAGAAGAATGAAGCGTTGCGCGTCCCGAGATGCAGAGCGCGTCGGGCGAAAACCAGTGCTTCACGATCTCTGTGGTTCGCGTGCAGCGCCCACGCGAGCGCGTCTGCGACGAACACGCTTTTCCGCCGGGCCCACTCCGCGCGCGCCGCTCGCAACCCGGCGGCGAGATGCAGACCGTGGTCGGCGTCGAACAACGCTTGCTCGAGGTCGATGTTGACGCCATTGGCGCGGAACAGTTCCTCCTGCACCGTCAGGAGCTCCGTCGTGCGCTGCCGCCCGGCGGTGTCCCCGGCGACCTCGTAGAGGTCTGCGAGCTCGGCGATGTATTGGGGCAGCGGGAGCCGTTGCACGACGACCTCGTATCGAGCGACGGCTTCATCGATGCGGCCGCGGGCGGCGTCGATCTTGGCCAGGCCCTGCAGCGCGGGAATGTACGTCGCGTCGCGAGCGGCGCTCTGCCGGTACCACGCTTCGGCTCCGGCAACGTCGCCCCGGTTCCATTCGAGCTCTCCGAGGTAGTAGGCAGCGAACGCCGCGTCCGACGGTGTCGACGCAGCCTGCAAAGCCAGGTCGAGTGCGGCCCGGGCGTTCGTGAGGTTGCCTCTCAGCTCCCACACATAGGACACGCGCGCGTACGACGACAGACCGGGACGGAGATCAACCATGCGCTGGACGGTGCTGAACGCCTCGGCGTATCGTCCGAGCTCTATCAAGGCGTCGCCGGCCACGCCGTACGCTGCCGCGTCGTAGGGATCGGCGTGCCGCGCTCGCGTGGCCCATCGCAAGGCCCCCGCGAAGTCGTGTCGCGCCGCCGCGAGCGCACCGAGCCCGCTCAGCGCGGACGCGTTCCGGCCGGGCCGGAGTTCCAGCGAGCGTCGCAACGACGCCTCGGCTTTCGGGTACCACGTGGGATCCCCGGTGATCCGGGCCTGTTGCACATACGAAGACCCCAAGGCCGCCCAGGCCGCGGCGTCCGCCGGCACCGCACGCAAGCGAGCTTGCAGGGCTTCGATCGCCGAACGCGCAGGCGCGGTCCCGGTGTGGATAGCCGGCGAAGCGACAGAGCGCCCCGCTCCGAGCGCTTTCGGAAGGAAGGCCGCTCCGGTCGCGGCCAGCGCGAGCGACAGCGCGAACGCAAGACGGCGTGTCGCGGTGCCCCCTCGGCGTGGGAGGGCCCGCGGCATGGGGTCTTCCGACCCCATGCCGCGTGCCAGTTGGATCTGCATCACTAGACGGTGCTGCGGCCCGAGTTGTTGCGCGGTCGTAGCAACGCGGCTCCGATCACGCCCACGATGAGCGCGCCGACGGCGATGAGCCCTGCCGTGTTGCTCGACACACCCTTGCTCTTCGAGCCGACCTTCACGGCGGCTGCCGCAGCGACGCTCGAACCCGAATGCGGCTCTGCGACGTACGGGAACGACGTCTCGAACGGAACGTCGTTCGCATCCACCCCGTCGCCCAGCGTCGTCTTCACGCCCCGGACCGCGCCGGCCATCGCGCGGAGAGCGATGTCGATCACGTCGTCCGCGAGCCGGCGGCCGTTCGGGAACCCGGCGTTGTCGGCACCGAGCACGCCCAGCCGGTTCGGCGATGTCGCCGGCGCGATGGACATGTTGAGCCGCAACTCCTCCGACGGCACCACGTGCGGCGGCTGGTTCAGGCCCTTGATCCCGGTGAGGAACACCGCGACGAGGTCGTCGCGCGGGGTCTTCGGGATCGCGATCTTGTAGATCGCGTTGAGCAGCTTCGGCACCTCAGGGTCCTGAACCGCCGGGAGGAACTGCGCGTCGTTCTCGGGCTTGGACGCGCTGAACAGATCCTTCGCACCGACCGGCGCGACGACCTCGTTCACCAGCGGCTGCCCGAGCCTCGAGACCTGGACGTACGGGCCCGCGAACTTCTGCGATCCCTTGGCCGACTCGGTGCGGACGCTCTGTCGCTCGGCGGTGGTCCACACACCGATGATCGGATTCGCCGACGCGTTCCCACCGGACGCAAGGTCGCTCTTGGGAACCTGCAACGCGATGACGTTGACGTTGTATCCGTCCAGCGTGTCGTGGCCGGCTTCCTTCAGGTTCGCACCGTAGAGCAGGTCGAACACCCGGAGGTCGAGGAAGAACGGATCGTCCGCCTGTCCGACGAACGAGCGACCTTTCGAGCCGTACGACGTGATCGCCTGATCCCGGAGCGCGGGATAGTTCGGCATCGACGCCGCGCCCACGAATGACGGCGCCACCGGCGCGTTCGCGAGCAGCGTGCGCGACTTTCCCTTCGCGTCGATCACGCTGAGCGAGTACGTCTGGTAGAAGTTCAACGTCGTGTCCGTGAGCTTCGTGACCGGACCCGTGTTCATCAGGAACGTGTTCGGGTTGCGGTAGTGGCTCGTGAACACCCAGCGGTAGATCAGGTCGGGCTTGGCGTCGCCGTTGTTGTCGATGTTGATGTCGTAGCGAACGCCCGGCGCCCACGGATAGAAGTTGGGACCACCCGCGGGATTCTCGAGCGGGATCCAGTTGCTGATCAGGGTCACGGTGTCGGGCGCGTCCGGACTCACGAACGCGTACAGATCCGTGCTGTCGATCTGGGGATCCGCCGCGGTGAGCGGCGCCTCCCGGTGACTCGAGGCGACGCTCGGAACGACGCCGCTGAAGAGGATCAACATCCCCACCAACGGCGCGATGACGATCGTGCGCAGGCTTCTCATCTGCCCCCTCCTGTAGCGATCCCGGCGAGCGCCGGAACGGTCGCGCGCATCGCGTCGCGCCGGGCCCAGCTCCGCTCGACGATGTGCGCTCGGCCTCCATTCGTCGTCGGAGGCGCGCCGGTTCGGCGCGGATGGGATCAGG
>Ga0075425_100005420_pt1 | contig 13259 bp, 11 predicted proteins | sample SoiMethybrSBSTD4_FD_75300 | JGI IMG/M metagenome (GOLD analysis project Ga0075425, IMG submission 75300) | Bulk soil microbial communities from a Populus tree surrounding site in Tennessee, USA - Soil MetaG P. TD hybrid SBSTD4 | ecosystem: Environmental > Terrestrial > Soil > Tree plantation...
CTGAAGCGGCGCGTGCCCTCGAGGAATATTCCTGGCCGGGAAATGTTCGAGAACTCCAGAACACCATCGAGAGAGGCACCATCCTTTGCGACGGCAAATCCATTAACCGCGAGGACCTGAACTTTGCGTTCGAAAAGCGGCAGCAAGCCGAAGAGTTTGCGCACATGATCGATCTCTCCGGATCGCTGATGGACGTCTCGCACCGGGCGAGCCAGGCCGCCGAAAAGCTGAAGATCAAGCAGGCGCTCGAGCTCAGCAACTGGAATAAGACCCAGGCCGCAGAAATCCTCGACGTCTCTTACAAGACGCTCCTGAACAAAGTGAAGGAATACGAACTGGAGTAGCGAAGACTAACTCAAGCCAGGCCCCAATGCAGGGCGGCAATGCCTCCGCTGAGATTGCGATAGTTCACGTTCTGAAATCCCGCGGCTTGCATAAGCTGCATCAGTTCTTTCTGATTCGGAAATTTTACGACCGAATCGTGTAGGTACTGGTAAGCGTGCGCGTCGCCTGAAATGATGCCGCCAACGCGCGGCAGAATGTGGCGAAAGTACAATCCGAACGCTTCCCTCAACACGGGGATCACTGGCTTCGAAAATTCGAGAATGACTACCGCTCCCCCTGGGCGTAGCAGCCGACGAAATTCGCCAAGGCCGCCGATCGGGTCTTCGAGGTTCCGTAAGCCGAAGGCGATCGTCAGCGCATCGAAAGATCCATCACGAAACGGAAGCTTGAGGGCGTCTGCTTCAACGTTAGGGACCGAAGTTTCCTTTCCGGCTGCTCGGATAAGCATGGGATGGCAAAAGTCTGTGGCTACAACCGTGGCCGCCAACGTATGCCGCAGAGCAATCGCCAGATCACCCGTCCCGCTGCACACGTCAAGGCACAAGCGTGAGGGCGATGGAATGAGTTCCCGCACCTTGGCAACCGCGAAATTGCGCCAGTGCCGATCAATAGAAATGGAAAGGAAATGATTGAGGAAATCGTACCGATGAGCAATGCCAGCAAACATCTGCTGGACGCGGCGGCTATCCGGACCGCGATACTCGTTTGCTTTCATCCAGCATTCCCTTCACGACGTCCCGTAACAGTTCCATCGGAACATTGGGAGTGATCTCCACTTTGCCCACTTCCCGCGGAAGAATGAAATGGACAGCACCATCGCGGACTTTTTTGTCGTGGTGCAGCGCGTTGAGGATGGTCTTGCTCTTCAGGCCGTTCAATGCCGGCAAGCGCGAAATTGAACCCACGGCGCCCTCGATGCGCGCGCGCTCGGGCTCCGCGAGCTTTTTAAGGGACGCACTGATGCGGGCCGCAGCAATCATCCCATAACCCACGGCTTCCCCGTGCTTGATCCGTTGATACTTTGCTGCAGCCTCCAGCGCGTGTCCGACGGTATGACCAAAATTCAAAATACGTCTCAGGTCACTCTCTTTTTCGTCAGCCATCACAACATCCGCCTTGATTGCAGCGCATCTGGCAACGAGCCGCGCAATCGCTTCCGGATCACGCTTCAGGAACATCGCCACATTTCGCTCAAAGTCTTCGAATAGCGCCGTATCGCGAATGACGCCGTACTTCAGCGACTCATAGAGTCCGCTGGCGTATTCGCGGTCGGGCAGCGTCTTCAGCAGCAGAGGATCCGAGAGAACGAGGCTAGGCTGATGGAACGTACCGATAAGATTTTTCGCGACGCGATGATTGACGCCGGTCTTTCCACCGATGCTGGAATCGACCTGCGCGAGCAACGTCGTCGGCACCTGAACGACCGGTATGCCGCGCATGTAGATCGAGGCCACGAATCCGGAAACATCACCGACAACGCCTCCGCCAAAAGCAACGATTGTCGACTGACGCGTCATCTTCAGGCCCACCATGCGGTCCAGCACGCGCGATACGGTCGCGAGATTCTTTGCACGCTCCCCGTCGGGAATCAGCACGACGGAAAACTTCTTCTGAAGACCTTTGCCGATAGCTTTGAAAATCCTGGGCTGCGAAACGAGCAGGAACGGTCCTTTTAAACCGGCAGCCTGAAGATGGTCCTCTAGCTTTGTGCATACACCAGGACCCACAATGATGTCGTATGAAGCGTGATTCAGGCGAACAGGAATGGTGTGCATACAGCAAAAAGGCCGCAGGCACTGCTGCACTGCGGCCTAGAAATTCAGCAACGAGGGGTCTGACCCCTTATTGCACTAATTGCGTTCGGCGAGTTGCCGGCGAGCCTTGCTCGCGAGATCTTTGGCTTCCGGAATCAACTCGATGGCTTTCACCACCAGCGGATCGTCTTCGAGAAGCACCCGCTGTGCATCGGAAACGCCAAGGCGGTTGTAAACGATTTCATACCGCATCATTCTCCTCAAGAACTCGCGGTTCTCGTCAAAATCCTTATCGGTGAATTCAATCCCGCGCTTCGTGATGTGCTGTTTGAAATCGTTCAGCATTGCATCCGAAACCTTGAACGATGCATCGATCGGAGGATTCTTCGCGAGGAAATCTCGAACAAAGGTGTAGATCGCGAAGCGCCGCGTCAACAGATCCTGGAAGTCGTTGAATTTGGGTTCATCGACAATATAGTCCGGCGTGATTCCGCCACCGCCATAAACGATTCGCCCGATGTCCGAGTGCTTGATGTCGTCTTTCTTCGCCGGAGCCGTTTCACGATGGTTGTAATAGTCGAACTGGGAAATCTGCGAGTAATCGCGCTGGATCAAGCGGCCGCTGGGCGTGTACCACTTCTGGGTCGTCAAAGCGATTCCGGCATTCTTGCTCAGCGGATAAACCGACTGTACGAGTCCCTTTCCAAAGCTCGTCTGACCGACGATCAGGGCGCGATCATGATCCTGAAGGGCCCCAGCAACAATCTCCGAAGCGCTGGCGCTCGATGCGTTGATCAGCACCACAAGCGGGAACAAATTGTCATTGTTGATTCTCTGCGATGCGTAGGGCCGATTCGAACCACGCGTGCGACCGCGGGTTTCAACGATCATCTGTCCCTTCTGAAGGAACGTCTCTCCGACTTCAATCGCTTCCTGGAGCAACCCACCCGGATTGCCGCGAAGGTCAAACACGAGGCCATCAAGATTCTTCACGTCCAGTTTCTTGAGTGCGTCGCGCAGCTCCTGACCAGTCGTTTCTGCAAAGCTCTCCAGCTTGATGTAGCCGATCCGCGGGCGAATCACGAATGAGTTATTGATGGTGAACTTCGCGATCTCGTCACGCACCGGACTTAGTTCCATCGGCGCTTCAACGCCAGGACGATTGACGACGATTTTCACGGCGGTGCCGCGCGGTCCCTTCAACTTCGAAACCGCTTCGTTGATGTCGATTCCCTGCGTCGGGTCACCGTTGATCGAACTGATGACATCACCAACTCGCAGACCGACTTTTTCGGCTGGCGAGCCCATGAAAGGCGGCGACACAACGGTCAGTTTTCCAAACCGGGTGGTCACCGTGATTCCCAGACCATAATATTTTCCACGCTGATCTTCGCGCAGTGATGTAAAAGCCTTAGGATCAAAAAACTTCGAGTGCGGGTCCAGTGTCCGGAGCATGCCGTCGATTGCTCCGTACACGGCCTTGTCCGCATCGACTTCGTTGGCGTAATTCTCTTCTACCAGCCCCAGCAGGTTAGAGAAGAGCTTGATCGAGCTGTCTGTATCTTCTTCTGCTGTCGTCGTTGCCCGAACTTGGCCTCCGAATAGTCCGCCGAGGACCGCGGATATCATCAGCACGAGCGCCAGACTAGAGATCGCGCGTGACGGTCTGAGTTGCATTAGGTCATCTCCCTTAGTAAACAGTCGAAAGGCATTATAACAGAAGGCCGAAGGCATCTTTCGGACTTTGTGTCTCTCAAATACAAATGCCTACCAAATTCAGACGGCCGGAAGAGGCCAAACGTCGCGAACAAAGTGCCCCCTGGCGAATCCAGACGGTGCTATTATTGGGGGCTGCTGCAGGAGGATTTCATGGGTCAGCTTGGTTTTCAGGAACTTTTAATAATTTTTGTAATAGCGCTTCTGGTCTTCGGGCCAAAGAAGCTTCCTGAACTTGGAAAATCGCTCGGTAAGGGTTTAAGGGAATTCAAAAAGGCAACGGAAGACCTCAAATCCAACTGGGAAGACCAGATGAAGGAAATTGAAGAGCCCATCAAGGACACAGCCAAAGATCTCAAGAACACCGGTCACGATATGACGACTGCCATCGAACAGGCGGCCGCCGATCCTGCGCATACAATTCACACTCAACCGACTGAGCCGGCGGTACCGAAAGAAAAAGTGTAATGTCCGTCGAGACCCCCGCGACAGAAGACGAACAACAAGACCTTCACGGGCACATGTCGTTCCTCGATCACCTCGAGGAACTACGCAAACGCATCATCCACAGCCTGATTGGTGTGGGCGTCGCCCTGTGTATTTCGTGGTGGGCAGCCGGCTACCTGTTCCGTCTGGTTTCGCGGCCGATCGTCGCGGCAGGCGTTCAGCTCAACATGACAAAACCCACCGAGGGGTTCAATCTGGAGCTGAAGCTCGCGATTCTGGCTGCTGTTTTCCTTGCCGCTCCCTACATTCTTGCCCAGGTCTGGCTCTTCATTTCGCCCGGGCTCTACAAACACGAACGCCGGTACGCGCTTCCCTTCATCATTTTTTCGTCATTGTTATTCGTTGTCGGCGGCCTGTTCGGCTACTTCGTAGCATTCCCCTTCGCCATTCAATTTCTGATTGGATGGGGCAAGGACATGGGCCTCACGACGATCATCAGTGCAACCGAGTATTTCGATCTGTTCGTGATGGTCGAACTGGGATTGGGCATAGTTTTCGAAATCCCGGCACTCATCTTCATACTTTCGCGGATCGGACTCGTCAGCGCCGGATTCCTGCTCCGGAACACGCGCTATGCAATTCTCGTAGCGTTCATCATTGCCGCCATCATCACCCCGACCACGGACATCCCGAACATGCTGATCATGGCCGTGCCCATGATCCTGTTGTACTTGCTGGGTGTTGTCGTCGCTTTCGTGTTTGGTAAGAAACGCAGAACAGACGCAGAAGAATAGTCGGGATTGACCGGATTACACAGATCTGCGTAATCCGCGTGATCTGCGGCTAGTGACGGTCGATATCAGGCAAACTGAAGTACACCACATCCCCCACAATCTTCAGGCTTCTCCCGCTCGTCTTGTCGAGAGTGTCTTCAGCGGTGTGCCATGCCGGGTAATCGAAATCAATGAGATCCACCGAAGGAACACCTGCCTTTAGATACGGAATGTGATCGTCGGAAACTTCGAGGCTGTCGTTTGGGAATTCCCGCGTGTATCCCAACGATCTCGCCGTATTCCAGATGATGTTCTTCAGCCAGTCCGTCGATTGCGCCTCTTTTTTGATGTCGAGGTTCTTGTCCCCGATCATATCGACGAGGATGAGGGCTTTCAGTTGCTGCAGTGAGCGATCACGCGTGCGCCGTTCGACATCGTGGCGGCTTCCGTACACGCTGTCGTCGGCGGTCCATTCAACCACGGCCTCTTCTCCATCGAAGAAAATGATCTCCAGCGTGTTCTCGAGCTTCAGATTCGCCGTCGCACGCGCCATTTCCAAAAGCCATGCTGCGCTCGACCCCCCGTCGCTTGCGCCGACGAACGGGAAATCGAAGACCTTGGTGTCGTAATGGCCGGTCAACGCGATGATTGTTGGTTTTGAACCGGGGCGAGTCGCGCGGATGTTTACCATTTTCCGAAAGCCGCGGGGAGTACGCGCGTCAAACGCATCGAGTTGCGGTTGCAGTCCTGCCTTTTTCAACTCCGCAACGATGTACGCCCGCGTTTTCTCAATCGCCTCACTACCGGCCGGCCGCGGACCGAACTCGACGAGAGTCTTCAGATCGGCGGCAGCCCGCTGTTCGTTAAAGGGTGATGTCTTGGGCGAGACCGCCCCTCCACGCTGAAAACTGTAACCGTAGAGGACGAGGGCAGCGAGAACTGCGACGACAGATACAAGGATGCTGTGTCTCATCTGTTATTCTGATTCGGCTTTAGTGGACGGTAAGGGGTTCGAACCCTCGGCCTCGGCGTTGCGAACGCCGCGCTCTCCCAACTGAGCTAACCGCCCGTGCAGTAGAACACGATTATACAGGAGAAGTGAATTTGCAAAGTTGGATGGAGTGGTTGCGGGGGATCCTGGATGTCCGCGCGATCATTCAATGGGGTGGTATCGCTGGTATCACATCGATTGTTTTTGTCGAAACCGGCCTTTTCTTTGGATTTTTTCTCCCCGGCGATTCTCTTCTGGTTACAGCGGGAATTTTAGCGGCTGCGGGCGTACTGGACATCCGGCTTCTGATCATCTGCGCGGCGGCAGCGGCCATAATCGGGGACCAGACGGGGTTCCTCATCGGAAGACGGGCGGGTAAGGCATTGACTTTGCGTTATGAGCGATTCCGGATGCATATTGAACGAGCGCATATCTTTTATGAAAAATATGGGTCAAAGACTATTGTGATCGCCAGGTTTGTGCCCATTGTCCGTACATTCGTTCCAGCAGTAGCCGGCGCGGCAGAAATGAATTACCAACGGTTTGTCACTTACAACATACTAGGCGGGTTGTTATGGGTACTCAGCACGACCTCGTTGGGATATGTCTTTGGCCGCACAATTCCGAATATCGAACAAAACCTGCACCTGGTAATCGCTATCGTCGTTTTTGTTTCTCTCTTGCCGGGCATCTTCGAATGGTGGAGACATAGAAAATGATCAAGCGTCTGGTTTGGATTCCCCTTCTTCTCTGTACGGCAACCTTTGCATGGTCGCAGGAGGAGGAATCCACATTTAAACTGAATGTCGACGTTGATCTCGTGGAAGTTCACGTCAACGTGACTGACGACCGCGATCGGCCAATCGGAAACCTGACGAAATCCAACTTCAACCTGGTTGAAGACCGTGTTCGACAGGACATCTCCGTCTTCAAACACGAGGACCTTCCAGTCAGCCTCGGCCTGGTTATCGACAACAGCCGAAGCATTGAGCCGCGCAAACAGCGGCTGGATGCTGCAGCCCTGTCCTTTGTGCGAAAAAGCAACCCTGAGGATGAAACATTCATCGTGCACTTCGACAACGAGGTTCGGCTCGATCAAGATTTCACGTCCAGTATTGCCGATCTCGAAAAATCGCTCGCGAACTCCACTCCCTTCGGACAGACGGCCATATACGACGCGTTGATCCTTGCACTAGACCACATGGAAAACGCGAAACACCAAAAACGCGCCATCCTCCTCATTACCGATGGAATCGATAATTCCAGCACGCACACTCTTGCCGAAGCGATCGATGCCACAAAACGCGCTCACGTGGCGGTGTATACAGTCGGACTGTTGAGTCAGTCCGGCGGCCAGCAGGCCGAAGACGCTTTAATCGAAATTGCCGAAGCCAGCGGCGGCGGCGCGTTCTTCCCTCAAAACGTTGATCAGGCACACATGGTCATGGAGCGAGTGGCTCGGGATCTGCGGGAACAGTACACGCTCGGATACTTTCCTACCAATCCGAACCGCGACGGGGCGTGGCGCTCTGTCCGAGTTGAGGTAACTCCTCCGCCGGGCTTGCCGCCAAAAGCAAAACTAAACGCCAATTACCGCCACGGTTACTACGGCCGTTGAAGTTCTATCTCCCACCGACACATTGACTTCCAGCCAACTGGTGGTAAGCTCTACCAGCATTGGCGACGCTGAATCTCATCAGGAGAAATTTCATGAAAGAAGGCATTGTGAAGGTTGCATCGCTTGCTCTGTTAATCAGTGCCGGTCTGTTATTGGCGAGCATCCCCGCTGACGCCCATCATTCTTTTGGTTCCACCTACGACGTCCAGAAAGAAATCGAACTCGAAGGGAAAGTCGTTCAGGTTTCATTGCGGTCCCCGCACTCGTTCTTCTATATCGAAGCCAAGGACGAAACTGGCCAGCTACAGCGGTGGGCAATTGAAGGCGCTGGCGCAGCGCAATTCGCTCAGCAGGGTGTCACCAGAGATTCTTTTAAGATCGGTGATCTCGTGCAGGTCATTGGAAATCCCGCGCGAAGTAGGGACAGCTACAGAGCGCGACTGGTGAAGATCACTCGGCCGTCGGACGGAAAGAGCTGGGGCAGCCGCGCCGGCGAAGTCGTCGACTAAAAATCCTCACCCAAACGTAGCGGAACGAAAGGGTCGTGTATATGGAGAAGCTTACTCGATTCGCGGTTGTCGTTTGTTTACTGCTCCTCGCTGGAACGCTGCTTCCGGTATTCGGACAGGGTTTCGGCAGCGGCGTGCCTCCGGATCTCGCCGGTGAATGGCGCAAGGTCGGCCACGAAGATGTGCATGAACGCGGCGGCGGTCCCGACCCCGGCGAGTACTGGGGAATCCCTGTTAATGATGCTGCCCGTATGCGAGGCGATACGTACAACGCCGAATGGGCGTCGGCTTCGCTGGTTCTTCAATGCAGACCGCATCCCACGGGTTACCAGCAATTGGGTCCCGACAACATGCGGATTACAAAAGAAGTCGATACGATCGCGCGCGAACAGATCGGCTACCGCATTTTGTTCCGCGAGACCCCGGGCGAACGCATGATCTGGATGGACGGGCGGCCGCATCCTTCCGAGTATTACGCCCACAGCTGGGAAGGCTTCTCCACCGGCAAATGGGAAGGCGACACGCTGACGATCACCTCCACCCACCTCAAGGAAAGCTTCATGCGCCGCAATGGGACGCCTGCCAGCTTCCACCGTACAGTAACCGAGCACGTCTCGTTGGATGAGCCGTACATCACGTGGGTCATCGTCGTCAACGACCCCGACTACCTGACCGAGCCACTGGTCCGTAGCGTCACCTACATTCGGGCTCCGAACTTCGAAGTTGGCGCTTACCCATGCTCGGCCCAGACCGAGGAATATCGCATCAATGACACGGCACGTTATCGCATGCCTCATTACATTCCGGGAGAGAACCCGTACCTGACGGAAGTTCCCGTGAAGTACAAGGTGCCGTTGGAAGGTGTGCGCGGCGGCGCTGAGACAACGTATCCGGCATGGCGTGCCAAAGGCGAAAAGCTTTCGATACCGACGATGGAAACAACGCTGAAAGCGGTCTACAACGACGACTCGACAAAAGTGGCCGAACGAGCCGACGCGCAACCGGCGCGGCCCCCGGTGTACGACAAGATTGAAGCACTCCATGCGGGCGGAAATGTATTCATGCTCGCGGGCGGCGGCGCGAATGTCGTGGCGCAGGCGGGCGGCGATGGAATCATTCTGATTGATACGGGAGCCGAAGGCGCTGCGGACAAGCTCGTCGAAACACTGCCTTCGTTGATCTTATCGGCAAGGCCACCCGTAATGGCTCCGATCGCATCGCCTTTTGCGAGCACGTGGCAGGTCACGCATTCACAGGGAACGCCGAACGTTCGCATGATCATCTACACCGGACCGGACCCTGACCATCACGGCGGCACAAAGAAGGTGATGGAATCAAAGTATTGGCACCCGATCGGATTCGAGGGCGACGAAGAAGCCAGCGAAGTCGTGTTCGCTCACGAGAATGTTCAGAAGCGGATGATCGAAGCCAACATTGATTCTGACCTTCAGCCGACACACACGTATTTCGCCGGAAAATATCGGCTGCATCGTTACTTCAACGGTGAAGGCGTCGAGATTCTTTACATGCCCAACGCTCACAGTGACGGTGACAGCGTCATCTGGTTCCGTGGTTCGAATGTTATCGCCACGGGTGAACTGTTCAATACCGACATGTACCCGAACATCGACGTGGACAGGGGCGGAAGCGTCCAGGGTCTCATCGAGGCGCTAATCACGATCACCGACATGTGCTACCCCGAATATATGGGACAGGGCGGGACAATGGTCATTCCGGGCCATGGCTGGCTCAGCGACGTTGCGGACATTGCGTACTATCGCGACATGGTCATGGTTGTCCGTGATCGTATCCAGGCAATGATCAACAAGGGCATGACGCTTCAACAGGTCAAAGCCGCTAAGCCTACAATGGACTACGATCCTGAGTACGGAAGGCGGCCCGGTTCGACGGCGAAGTTTGTGGAAGCCGTATACCGCAGCTTGTCACAGAAGAAAGCAGACTGACGGAGGCTAAATGAATCAGAAAGTGTTAACGATCGCTGCGGTGTTGCTGTTGCTCAGCGTTCCGCTGGCTGCACAGCAGCGTGGGCAGCGCGGCGCTGCACCGCCTCCGACTGCAAAAGCAACGGCTCCGATCGATCTCACCGGATACTGGACGGCCGTCATCTCCGAGGATTGGCACACGCGAATGCTGACTGCACCCAAAAACGACATGGGCTCCGGCACCTTCCCCATCCAGGCAGGCGGTCGCGGCGTCGGCCAAAGCAACATTCCATGGAATGCCGAAGGCCGGCGAGTGGTCGGGGCGTGGGATCCGTCGAAGGATGAAGCCGAAGGCAACCAGTGCAAGTCCTACGGCGCTGCCGGTATCATGCGCCAACCGACGCGGCTTCACATTACATGGCAGGATGACAATACGATGAAGGTTGACACCGACTACGGAACTCAGACGAGGCTTTTCCGCTTCGCACCACAACCAGCACAACAGATGAATACTTCGGCGACAACGCGTCCTGCTGCACCCGCAGGAGAACCGACCTGGCAAGGTAACTCGACCGCCGAATGGCAGATTTTCGGCGGCCGCGGCAATTGGCCAAAGGGCGGAAATCTGAAAGTCGTAACGGGGAACATGAAGGCCGGCTATTACTGGAAGAACGGCATGCCCTACAGCAGCAACGCCGTCATGACCGAACACTTTCGCGTGTACAAGGAACAAGACAACAGCGAATGGATTGTCTTTTCTGCGGAGGTGAACGATCCGACGTATCTGACTCAGCCTTACGTTGTGACGTACCACTTTAAGAAACTTGCCAACGGCAATGAGTGGTCGCCCACACCTTGCAGTGTTAAATAGATAAACGCGGGCTTTAGAAGCTGTGAATGAATTGGAATCGAGCACATAGTCCCCTCCTTGCATCACGGCAAGGAGGGGTGGCTGAGCGATCAAAAAATATCGCGAAACATCCACTGGTAGCGAAGCCGGGGTGTTTTTCCGATAGAAACAAAAGGAAAACCAGCCCGGCTGCGTCTGTTTTGGTGGCTTCGCAAAATTTTCTTGATGACGCAGCCACCCCTCCTTGCCGTGATGCAAGGAGGGAACTATTGCGCTCGTCCAATTTGTTCACACCTTCTTTAGCCCGCGTTTGTCTTTACCCCGCGTTGACTTCGTTTCCCGCCCGTGTAGAATCCTCCCACTGAATTCACTCATAAGAACAACCTGCTTGTGGACAGGAGGAAACGTGAGACACATCGTTCTCGGAATAGCCGCCTTAATGCTGGTGTGCGCTTTCAGCACTGACTCTTCCGCATTTCAAGCAACCGGTCAGATCGGCGGAACAGTACGTGATCAAAGTGGCGCGGTTCTGCCGGGCGTCGACATTACTGTGACTCAAACGGAAACCGGAATTTCGAGAAATACCATTTCAAATGAGACGGGATCATTCGTGCTGCCGAATCTGCTGGTCGGACCCTACCGCCTGGAAGCAACTCTGCCTGGCTTTCGAACGTTTGTGCAGAGCGGAATCGTTCTGCAGGTCAACACAAATGCAGTGATCAATCCGACGCTTGAAGTCGGCCAGGTAACCGAACAGGTTGAGGTGCAGGCGAATTCGACGCTGGTCGAAACACGCAGCGCTGGCGTCGGCCAGGTTATCGATAATCAGCGAATCCTGGAACTGCCGCTGAACGGACGGCAGGTCACGCAGCTGCTGACGCTATCAGGCGCGGCAGTTCAAACGGGCACCTCTCCCGGATATGCAATGCAAACAGGCGTGACCGTCGCGGTCGCCGGCGGCACTCCATTTGGTGTTCAGTATTCACTGGATGGAGCCACGCACATCAATACGTGGGATGGAACAGGAATGCCACTGCCGTTTCCTGACGCGCTACAGGAATTCCGAATGATCACGAGTTCGCAGGACGCATCGAATGGAATGCGTGGCGGAGCATCCGTAAATGCCGTAGTCAAATCCGGCACGAACACATTACACGGAGATCTGTTTGAATTCGTCCGCAACAATTCATTTAACGCGCGCGACTTCTTCGCGCTGAAAAACGATGGCCTGAAGCGGAATCAATTTGGCGGAACGCTGGGTGGTCCACTCCAAAAGGACAAACTGTTTTTCTTCGGCGGGTATCAGGGCACCACGATCCGGCAATATCCGACGGATACGACAGTTTTCGTTCCGACACCGCAGATGCTCGCTGGCGATTTCACAACTTTCGCCTCGCCGGCTTGCCAGGGTGGCCGGCAGATCACGCTGCGTGCGCCATTCGTCAACAACCGAATCGATCCGAGTCAGTTCAGCCCCGCGGCCGCGCGCGTTGCGACGAGGCTCCCTCAGGCGCTCGATGCCTGCGGACGATTCCTATTTGGCAATCCCCTTCACGAGAACCAATTCCAAATTCCCGTTCGCGTCGATTATCAGTCGAGCAGCAAACAGACGATCTTCGGCAGGTACATGGTCACGCGATATGCACGAACAACTCCTTACGAACTGACGCCGAATAATCTACTCACAACCGGCGTGGGGCTGGGCCGCGATGACATCGCGCACTCCCTGACGATCGGCGATACGTACTTATTCAGCCCAAACGTCGTTAACGCCTTCCGATTGTCGGGCAATTACATGGACTCCAACGCACTCGGCGCCAATTTCTTCAGCCCCAGCGAAGTCGGCATCAACACGTACAGCTACATTCCGAAAGCAGTTGGAATGTCTGTCACTGGAGGGTTTTCTGTTGGAACCTCCTCTACAGGCATCGGACAAACGAATCAGTTTGCTCATGAAAGCCTTTTCGGCGTGAACGATGACGTCAGCATTGTGCGAGGAGCACACCAGTACGCTTTCGGCGGACACGTCATCAGAAATCTTCTGAACAACGTGGCCAACACATGGGGCATCGCTTCCTTTCAGTTCAACGGGCAGGCAACCGGCGCTGGCCTGGCCGACTTCATGATCGGCAGCGTTGGATTTTTCCGGCAGGCCAATCCTGATCCCGAAAACCTGACGCAAAACTTTTTCGGACTTTATGGACAGGACACATGGAAGGTCACTCCAAAGCTGACGCTGATTTACGGCGTTCGATGGGAGCCCTTCATCCCGATGTCCTTCAAACATGGTGATCTGTACAACTTCAGTCTCGA
>Ga0075425_100005423_pt1 | contig 13257 bp, 13 predicted proteins | sample SoiMethybrSBSTD4_FD_75300 | JGI IMG/M metagenome (GOLD analysis project Ga0075425, IMG submission 75300) | Bulk soil microbial communities from a Populus tree surrounding site in Tennessee, USA - Soil MetaG P. TD hybrid SBSTD4 | ecosystem: Environmental > Terrestrial > Soil > Tree plantation...
TATGTTCAGGCTGAGACAAATATTCTCTTATAGCGGAGTTAGCCTTTGCATATGCGTGTACTATTAAATCGCGGATCGCGTTTTCATCTCCGGCAAGAAATTTTTGATCGAAATCTGGTTGCATTTTAATATATTTAATAAGGTGATTACGAAAATAACTGGATGCTTGCTTTCCGCCATGCCCATCAAATACGCCAATAAAATCATAATATTTCTCATGTACTACAGCACATCGATCAGCTTGCATAGCATGTTCTTTATTGAATATCTGCTGTCCGTAGGCTAGTTCTACGCCAACAAATGGCGGTATTAAGTCGGCCCATTGTTTGAGAGCATCTCGACTGTAACTATTATTTTGCAACGCGATAATGTCATTGAGACATAATGCAAAAGCGGCTAACTTGCTGGAACAGGCAAGCTCTGTGTTAGCAAGACCTTGTTGATGCAAATTCTTGGAATGCTGATCTAAAGATGCTTTAATTTTTAAAAAAGAATCTGCTACTTCTCCGGCCGGTTGAAGCTCTAAAAAATTTTTAAAGCTGTGCATTGCGGTGCAGAAATTAATGTGGGCAATTGTCGGTAGTACTGAATAAGGAGTCATATAAAGACTATACTGTAATAGTTCTTCTTGACGTGCCAAATCATTTAAACGGCCCGCAATGGTTGTTTGTATGTTTCCAACAATACTTTGTTTTGTTTTTTCTTTTTCTTCAATTTTGGCGCGTAAGATTTGAGCATGTTGTGCAAGATCGTACAGGACTGGTCCATATAATGAATGCTCTAGTTGAGCAAATTCGCTTTTAAAAAGAGCATCAGTTTTTTGTAACTGTTCAACACTGTCATTAGGATTTTGCAAGAGCGCAACCAGGTGTTTTAATTCCGGTTTGCTTTGCAAGGTAGCATTATTATTGTCGACGGGAGTTGCAGGAGGAACCGGCAATGCCGCTGACTTAGCAGGACTTTTAGAACTTATTGGTAATTTTAGGCCAGACATTTTTTGGGTTAATTTATCCATGCCGTGTGTGATGGCAGGCATGAATAATGTTGCTATTAAAAAATACCTATTCATTGAGCAGCTCCTTAATAAATGATTTTTAAGTATCAAAGTATATATAAAAAACGAGGAATAAATATAATATTCATGTTTTTGCTCAATATGATATGGTTGATCTATAAGTACTTTTATTACTGGATACGCGATCTGCATGAAAAATATAGATCAAAGCAAAACGCTTTTTTTAATCGATGGCTCTTCTTTTTTATATCGTGCGTACTATAGTCTGCGTCCTTTGCACGCTCCTTCGGGCGAACCGGTGCAAGCGGTCTATGGATTTTGCCGTATGCTCAAAAAATTAATCGACGATTTTAAACCGCGCTATATGGTACTTACCTGGGATAGCAAAGGGCCTACTCGTCGGCATGAAGCATATCCTGCGTATAAAGCAACGCGACAAGCACCACCAAGTGATCTGTTTGAACAAAAAAAATATATACAAGAATTTGCAGATCTTATTGGACTCAAACAACTGGCAGTTCCCGGTCTAGAAGCAGATGATTTAATGCACTCTTTGGCGTTAGATGCCCAAAAGGCGGGCAATGAGGTTATGCTCATTACCTCTGACAAAGATATGGGGCAACTGTTAAGCCCATCAATCTTTTTATTTGATCCGGCCAAAGATCAATTTGTTGATGAGTCTGCATTCGCGCAAAAATATGGTTTTGAGCCACAAAAATTACCGTTTTATTTTGCTATTGTTGGAGATTCTTCTGACAACATTCCGGGAGTTCGTGGTATTGGTGATAAAGGTGCTACTCAATTAGTTCAACAATTTGCTTCATTAGAAGATCTTTATAACAACCTTGATAAAGTTACCAAAGACCGTACGCGACTTATGTTGCAAGAGCAAAAAGAGAGTGCTTTTTTAAGCCGTGATCTTTTCTTGTTGTTGTATGAACCGCTTGGACTATCTATGCAAGATTGCGCATTTGATAGCGACAATTGGTACAAAGCACGTCCGTTGTTTGAAGCGCTTGCGTTTAAATCACTGCTCAAAGGGTTAGTGCCAACTGCCCAAAATCGACCACTGCTTTCGCAAGAAAAAGGATATTCATTTATTTGTGTAACCAATCTTGCACAACTCCAAGAATTACAACAACTTATTTTAAAACATACCTATGTAGCGCTTGATACTGAATCGGATGGGTTAAGTCCATTTGAACATACCTTAGCTGGCATTTCATTGTGTGTGCAAGAAGGTACGGCATATTATGTACCATTCGGTCATAAGAATGTTGATGGTACTATTGCTGCAGAACAACTGTCAAAAGATCAGGTTTTTGAATATCTCAAGCCATTGCTCGAAAATCCAGCCATCCACAAAGTTTTGCATCATGTGAAGCATGATTATTTAATGCTTTACAATGCTGGCATAGATATGAAGGGGGTAGTTTTTGATACGTTAGTTGCTGCCAGCTTAGTTACCCTCGATTGGGAAAGTGCGAGTCTTAAAGAATTGTCATTACGTTATTTTAATGAACGCATGTCAACGTATCAAGAAGTAGTAAAAGATAAAAAACTAAAAGATTTTTCCTATGTATCGCTTGCTGATGCAACGGAGTATTCAGCGGCTGATGCACATCAAACATTCAAATTGGTGCCCTTGCTCAATCTTAAATTACGAGAATATGGCATGCATGAATTGTATGCCACGATCGAATTTCCTCTCATTCATGTGCTGTGCGAAATGGAAAAAGAGGGAATTTATTGTGACCAAGCAGTATTGCAGGAGCTTGATGCGCAAGTATCGCGCGATCTACAGATATTGCGGGATGATATTATTGCATTAATAGGGCCAGAGTACAAAGATATTAATTTAAATTCCCCAAAGCAGCTTGAGTCATTGCTATTTACTCATTTATTGCTGCCAACGATGAAAAAAAGTGACAAAAGAACCGGTTATTCTACCGACTCAGAAGTTCTGCAACAGTTAAGTAAGTTACATCCGGTGCCGGGACTTATTTTAAAATATCGAGAACTTTTTAAACTCAAGAGTACCTATATCGACGCATTACCTGAGTATATTAATAAACGTACCGGTAAAATTCATACCACCTTTAGCCAAACAAGCGTTGCGACCGGGCGGCTTGCAAGTTATGATCCTAATTTGCAAAATATTCCGGTTGATTCTGCCTATGATATTCGTATTCGCTCAGCATTTAAGCCAGATCCAGGATATATATTTATTTCAGCCGATTATTCACAGATTGAGCTACGTGTACTTGCCTATTTTTCGCAAGATAAAAATCTTATGGATGCTTTTTTATCAGGACAAGATATTCATGCGCGCACTGCCGCCGGGTTATTTGATGTACCACTTGCTCAAGTTACGCATGAACAGCGACAGATAGGAAAACGCATTAACTTTAGTATTCTTTATGGCCTGACTCCATTTGGCTTATCAAAAGATTTAAATATTCCGCTTAAAGATGCCAGACATTATATCGAAAAATATTTTGCGCAATATCCCCAGGTATCTTCCTGGATGGAATCGGTGATTGAAGAGACAAAAAAATATGGCTATGTCACGACCTTATGGGGCAGACGCCGCGCGGTGCCCGGTATTTATGAACAAAACCGAGTACTCTATGATTTGGCAAAACGTATTGCAATTAATACCAAGGCGCAAGGAACGGCTGCAGAAGTGATGAAACTTGGTATGGTCGCATTGCAAAATAACATAGAGAAACAGGGTCTATCTTCTAAAATTTTGCTACAAATTCATGATGAACTATTGCTTCAAGTTCCATTGAAAGAACAAGCTCATATGGAGCAGCTTATTAAAAACACGCTCGAGAGCGTAGTAGATTGGAATGTGCCGCTTGAAGTGTCTCTTGCGCGTGGCTTTAATTGGCATGAAGTGACCAAATAAATTTTTAGATCATTTCAATTCAAAAAAGGGGATCGATATGATTAAAAAAAGTATGATTATTGCCTTTTTTGTAGTTCCTCTTTGTGCTATGCAACCCAAACAAAAAGTACAAAAAGTATCACTCATAAAATACTTATTAGATCAACCGAATCTAAAATTTACTCGAGAAGAAAGAGAAGATTTGCAATATATAGAAACAAATCAACAAAATGCACCTATTTGGTTGCTGCCGTTTATGAAGCATGACATAGATGTAATTCTTAAGGATCAGATAGGCAAAGCTCAATATCCGAATGGTGCAACTCGATTTGTACAAATAGATGGTGTCAAAAAACTTTATGATCATGACAAGTCAATTAACGATTTTAATAGACTCATCCAAAAAGATCTTACGTTAAAAATATGCAAACAACTAATCTCTTGTGGAAAATTAGCAGCATATACGGGACTTTTAATTTCCACCGTATTGGCCGTCGAAGTAACAATGCGGGGAATGGAATAAAATAATTATTTTTTATAGGGGGTTACATGAAGTACGCATCGTTTTTATTTTTGTTTTGTTATACTATGCAGGCTATGGAAATTGATGATGCTGGTATAGAAATGAAGGTTGAAGATCCCAAAAAAATCAAAAGATCTGATGCTAAGCAAGTAAGTTGGCATGAGGATGTTAATGATATTGAAAAAAAAGATCCGACTCCTATTGGTTCAGTGCCTAAACCGCCATCACTTAATACCCAAACTGCATATCGTGATAGAAAAACGGTAGATACAAAAACAATTCGAATGAGCAAAGAAGAACAGACTCTTGATAAATGTTGTCCTTCATGTTGGAAAAATGGGATGAAAGAAACTTGTATATGTGGATGTCCGGCCGGTTTCTTAGAAGAAGCGATTCGGTTTTTTTGTTGTGATTGTTTTTTCGATTGGTTTTTATTCGAGAAGAAAAAAAATGAAATTCCTGAAGGAAAGCAAGAAGAAAATGATAGCGATGAATAAAGGCTACCATTTTTGTATTTTGTTATATTGTGGCTTGTTAGGAGCAATGGGATTTGGTGATTTAGAAGACGGCAATTTAAAAGTTCCTTCTCTTGCAATGACAAAAGATTTAGTACCAAAAGATAATCTCTCTTCTTCTAGTATTCAAATCGCGTTAGAAACAAATGACCAATTAATGAATCAAGAATTTAAAAGACGATGTAAAACCAATTATGCAATTGCAACCAAAAAATATTGTCCGGCATGTTGGAATAATCGCAACGATACCTGGTATTGGTGGTTGTGCGAGGGTTGCTGGGAAGGCATAGTAACGGTATGCTGTTGGAGTTGTTGTTTAAAAAATCCGAAAAATTAAAAGATTTTATCTAAACAGAAGATCAACACAATGAATTATCGATACGCAATAGTTTCTTTGTTATGTTATGGCGCATTGCACGCAATGGAATTAGATACCAAAGATTGCAAACAGGAAGTTGGCAAAAAAAGTCGTTTTGAAATGGGATATTATAATAATGATTATATTACACCTAAGAACGCCCATTTTTTCCCTGAAGAGCCAGAAAAAAATAGTATAGGTAAACCGTATATCCCTGAAGATAAAGAAGAGAAAACAACCTGTTGTTCTTTATTTATGATTTTTTTAAATTCATGGAACAATAGTCACGGATTCCTCTATCCGGTTTCTTCTTTTCCAAAATAATTATTTATTTTCCTCAATCAGAAACTATTGTAAGGATAATATGCTTGAAACTGAACGCACTGTTTTGAAATGTGATCCACTTGGTGATGGGATTAGTTCTATAGAATTAATTCGTATTTCTGGATCTGATTTAGAAGTGGTTAATGCTGCACGCGTATCGTACGGAAAAGTTTCTCAAAAAATAACCGAGCGTGATGCCAAGTTAATCAAATATCTTATGGAGCATCGGCATACGAGTCCATTTGAACATAATCAATTATCCTTTCGCGTTAAAGCGCCACTCTTTGTTGCGCGTCAGTGGTTTCGTCATCGCATGAATTCTTATAATGAAATTAGCTATCGCTATGTAGAAGCACCCGTTGAATTTTTTATTCCGCATCATTGGCGCTATCAAGATGTACAAAATAAACAATCCTCGCAGGGTGCTTTTCAGGATGAACTAATGGCGCAGGTATATACACAAGCAGTAGAAAAGGCGTTTGAGTCATATAAGGCATTGCTTGCAGCTGGTGTATGCCGAGAGCAAGCGCGTGCCGTATTGCCTCTCTGCGTTTATACCGAATTTATTTTTACCTGTAATCTCCATTCATTAATGCACTTTTTAGAGCTGCGCATGGGCCCAGGAGCGCAGAAAGAGATCAAAGACTATGCCCAAGGGCTGCTATCCTTGGCGATGCCTCATTTTCCTACCTCTTTAGGCGAATGGCAAAAGCTCTATGCCCCCCACGTTACCTTACCAGGTTTAGAGACAGTCCTAGGATAGTCCTTCGATACATTTTTGCTTACGCAAAAACACTCAGGATGACCGGTAAAAGGATGTATCTTAATTGAAGGGCGGACCTGTCCGGCGTAGCTCACCGAGCCTGAACGGCCCGGAATGAGCGAAGCCTGGATTGACTTTTATCGTTAAAGCAGTTACCATAGCCCTATTAGCTCTTTAAAATAATAGCTAACAAGCCTAAAAAGGCGTCAAAAATTGCAAAAACCATATCATAAGTACAAATCATAAGGGAAACCCGATGGCAACTAGTAAATCTGGTGGTTCGACTAGTAACGGTCGCGATAGTATAAGTAAGCGACTAGGAATTAAGCTTTTTGATGGACAACGCGTTAATGGTGGTGAAATCATCGTTCGTCAACGTGGTACCCGTGTATATGCAGGGAAAAATGTAGGAATGGGCAAAGACCATACCTTGTTTGCATATGGCGCTGGGCTTATCAAATTCCACTTTGGTCCAAAAGGTAAAAAATTTGTCTCTATTATCTAAATTTCCCCCCTATTCTTTAAGATTTTTAACGTGCTCTCATTCTCGTGTATGATGCAGCGGAGAGGTATATGATTGATTTTTTAAAGTATCGCTATATTTGTGCGGCTACGTCTATTTTCTTTACCGTTCTTACTCTTGGTTTATACGGTTATTATGTTGCTACTCGTGGCCACGGATTTAAGTTAAGTATAGATTTCACTGGTGGTACTCAAATTCATGAAAAATTCTCTCAAAAAGTCACTGCAGATGAAGTAAAAGCTATTTTACATCGTCAGGGGTGGGAAGGGGCCGCCATTCGACAATTATCTGATGATGAACTATTAGTTCGTATTAAAGAATTTACCGATGATCCGCAAGGAGAAGCAGAGCGCGTTCGTCGTTCTTTAGAACAAGCAATCCCAGGAACTTCGATTCAAACATTACAAGTTGACAGTGTCGGGCCGGCAGCTGGTGGTGTATTACGTGCAAAATCATGGTACACAGTATTGGTCGCGTTGCTTGCAATGTTGGTATATATCGGTATTAGATTCCAATTTGCCTTTGCAGTAGGAGCAATCATAGCATTGGTACATGATGCGATAGCAATCATGCTTTTATTTTTAGCGCTTGATTGGGAATTATCGATTCAGGCAATTGTTGGCATGATTACCGTATTGGGATATTCAGTTAACGATACTATTGTTATTTTTAGTCGTATAAGAACCAATATTGGCAAAATGGGCAGTTCTTCAATGGCTCATATTGCCAATGTCAGTATTAATCAAACATTGACTCGTACATTGCGTACAAGCTTTGCAACCGCGCTTTCAGTGCTTGCATTATTTTTAATTGGCGGTGAATCACTGCGTGATTTTTCCTTAGCATTATTAGTTGGTATTGTAGTGGGTACGTACTCATCCATTTACATTGCCAGCCCGGTTATGTTAGCTCTTTATAAGCGAGCTCGTTAAAAATTATAGTGTGAAATATTTTTTTCAGTGTACATAAAAAAGATGCTTATCTGCGCAATTGCAGAAAATTCTTAAGTTTATTCATAGTCTAACTTTTTATTTGTGGGGAAGCCCTTCTTATGATATCTGATCAAGAATCAAAAAATCGTCATCCTGAAAACGATCAGGCGACCGATACATCAAATACTACCTCATCACCTAAGCCAAGAAGAAGAAGACAAATGCCGAAAGAGCGTCAAGCGCATAATGAACAACATTCAACGCAGTCACCTGCGTCCAATGAGCCAATGCAGCAAGAGATAAATGCGTCCGCATCCTCAGATCGATTTGAAGAGCAACCGACTATGCCGCATCAACAACCATATGAATCAAAATATTATCGCACTGAACAAGAATTGCGACAGATGCCATTTAATGATCTGTATCAACAAGCACGCCGTTTAGGGGTAATGGGCGCGAGCCTTATGAAAAAAGAAGCGCTGATACACGCGATTGTTGATTTACAAAATAATCCTGACAAAGAACTGTTTGTCGAAGGGGTTCTAGAAAAATTACCTGATGGATTTGGGTTTTTACGTTCTGCGCTGTACGATTATGTTTCTGGACCTGATGATATTTACGTCTCTCCATCGCAAATTCGTCGTTTTAACTTGCGTACTGGGGACACCGTAACCGGCGTCATTAGAAAACCTAAAGAGGGTGAAAAATATTATGCATTACTCAAAGTAAATGCAATTAACTATCAAAGCCCTCAAGAAACCATGGATCGTCCGTATTTTGATCGCTTGGTTCCTTTATACCCACAAAAGAAATTTACCTTAGAATATGATCCGAGCGTGCTTTCTACTCGTATGATCGATATATTCTCTCCAATTGGTAAAGGGCAACGTGGTCTTATTGTTGCACCACCAAAAGCGGGTAAGACGGTCATGCTTAAAGAAATTGCTTTAGGTATTTTGGCTAATGATCCGAATGTTCATTTGATTATGCTCTTGATTGACGAGCGTCCTGAAGAAGTTTCAGATATGCGTCGTTCGGTCAAAGGTAATCATGTTGAAGTAATTAGTTCTACCTTTGATGAAGCACCAGAGCGTCATATTGCCGTAGCTGAAGTAGTGCTCGAAAAATCAAAACGTTTGGTTGAATCCGGCAAAGATGTGGTCATTATTCTTGACTCGTTAACCCGTCTAGCACGCGCATACAACACCGTGTCGCCGGCATCAGGCAAAATTTTAACCGGTGGTATTGATGCTAACGCGCTGCAATGGCCAAAGCGTTTCTTTGGTGCCGCGCGTAATACGCAAGATGGTGGTTCGCTCACCATTATTGCATCTGCGCTGGTAGAAACTGGTTCTCGTATGGAAGAAGTGATCTTTGAAGAGTTCAAAGGTACTGGTAACATGGAAATGCATATGACGCGTAAATTAAGTAACCGTCGCATCTTCCCCGCTATCGATCTTTTAGCATCAGGAACGCGCCGCGAAGAGCTGTTACTCTCAGAAGCAGAACTTAATAAGATTTGGATTATTAGAAAGCTTCTTGCAACGATGAACACCACTGAAGGTATGGAATTCTTGATTGATAAGATGCAGAAATTTAAAACGAATGATGAATTTCTGGATGCGATCAACAAACCAGCCGGCAAAAACGGTCATCATACACCAGCAGCATAGTAACTAAATTCTTAATTTTGAACTGAATTTTAACAAAAGCCCGAGCAATCGGGCTTGTTATTTATTTTTTCCATACCACGATGGGTATTGTTTTTAATTGAAAAGCAACATCGCAATGAGAACTGCATTGTGTGCCGGGATCATAATGACCGCCAAGATGAGCGAATTTAATACCCAAAATATATCCATCGTAGACCATATCGCGTGGAATTAATGCCAATTGTTTACATCGGTGACATTGCTCTGCTTGAATCACATCTATTTTTTTATAATGGCTCGTACATGCATTAGCAACATACAGTGGATATGTTTCATCATCCAATTTTTTAAGCATAAACCCAACTGGAAGCATAGGATGCGCAGCAAAAGATATAACAGAATCAACTATTTTCTTTGGTCGACATGATGGGGAAATAACTACTTTATATAAATGAGAATTTCCATACAAAGAGCCGTCATTTTCTCTTGCAACGAAAAAAAGAGTGTCATTGCCGATGAAAGATAAATTGTGCCAAAAAGCCGAAGGAAAATAATGAGGTGGTGAAATAAGAGTCTCTAAAGGAATATCTGCAATTTTTTTATCTTTGATTTTTTTATCATTAAAAATAAAGTCATGTATTTCTATAGAATCTTGGAGATTTATATCAGCTATTTCTCCTGCTTGGGGTTTTTTTTCCCTTGTTATTATTGCATAACGATTTTTGTAATATGCTAATGCGTGGGCATAGGAATATACAGATTTTTCATGTGGAAATTGGAATTGCCCAGATATTTTTATATTTTGGGGGAAAGATTTTTTATTATTTATAATACAACAAGATCCATCATCATAAAAAACAAAATCATTTTTATTAGGGCCAATTTCACAAGTATTGCCCCGCTTAACTTGGCATTCTGCAGTTATTTGCTCAAGGAAAAATCGTACTTTGCCATACCAAACCCAGTGAGAGTTATTTTGACATTGGCAAAATTGATCAAACAGTCGCGAATCAAAGTTTGTTGGCTGGGGAGTTACTTTTTGCAATTTTGGAAATTCATAAGAGATTGTTGCCGATTGTTTAAAAATAACATATTTACCTATCATGAAATCAGAATAATACATAATTCTTTGTTTCACTTGTTCTATTTTTTCCAATTGATTTTTTTGATACGTTTTAACGTGTAGCCAGCTATGTAATGCTATTTGAGACGCGAGCAATGTTAAAAATAAATACATGCAACCCTAAAAATTTAGAAAGCTATTCCAGAATATCAAGCGACCAATCAGAAAATTTATTCTGCTGCGCTTTATAATTGCCAACAAACGCAATCATAGCCGCATTGTCGGTGCAATATTGTGCTGATGGTGCAAAAAATAACAAATTATGTTTTTTGCACAGTTGTGCAAGTTCATTTTTTATATATTTGTTGCAGGCGACCCCACCAACAAAGGTCAGTGCTTTTACGTGGTGATGCGTAAGTGCTAGAAGAACTTTCTGTTTAAAAATATCGGCGATACACACGAGCAACGAACTAGCAACTTCTTGCTGTATTTTATGCAGATGCGCTGCATCAACGGTAAGTTGTTTGGTAGATAGATCGCAAATACCCTGAGCAACCAGATTATATAACACGGCCGTTTTAAGTCCGGAGAAGCTAAAATCTATCATTGCAGGATTGTTGCGGGGATAATGAAAAAAGTCTTTAAAGTTAACTTCGTGCGCCAGTTTTTCAATAATCGGACCACCTGGATAGCCAAGACCAAGTAACTTTGCAATTTTATCAAACGCCTCTCCAGCCGCATCATCGCGCGTTTGGGCGAGTACTTCATAATTACCTGGGCCGTGCATCAAATAAAGGCTGGTGTGTCCACCGGATGCGGTTAAACAGAGATGCGGAAAAGGAACGTTATTTTCTATGAGTGCTGAAAATGCATGCCCTTCTAAATGATTTACCCCAATAAATTTTTTATCTGCAGCCCATGCCATTGCTTTGCCAAAACATAGCCCGATCAGTAATGAACCGGGCAGTCCTGGTTTGTAGGTAACGGCGATTGCATCAATATCGTTTAATGAACAGTTTGCTTTTTGGAGCGCCTGCTCGATAATAAGTGGCATTTTCTCTAAGTGAGAGCGGGCGGCAATTTCTGGCATAACACCACCATAGCGGTGGTGCTGTGCAATTTGTGAAAAGAGAACATTTGATAAGATACCTTGCTCACTGCTATATATGGCAGCGGCAGTTTCATCACATGATGTTTCTATGCCAAGCGTTATGTGTGGTTTCATGGTGCGGTGTACTCATTGATATCACAAGCCCCGGATGAGCTTGTTTGGTTGCTTTGCGCGTTGGTTTATGAAATGGTCGGTGATCCATCATAGATAGACTAATTAATGGCGCTATATCATCTAATTCCTGTTGCGTGAGCGATGACTTAAAGATAATAGTAGGGAGCTTAATCACCGCGCTTCGTGCGTCCCATTCATTAGCTGAGAGTGATTCAATCCAATCAGGATCTGCAATTATAATAATGGTATTGTCCGGGATCTTTATGCAATTCTCCCCATTGCAGTCAAGTTGTATCTGATCAATCTGCCAGCTGGAGAGTTCTTGTTTTGCATCCTGTGGTGATAAATAGAAGGTCCGACGACATCTAAAACATATGTACGGTTCTTCATTTTCGAGCTTTAGATGCTCAATAATATTTTGTGCATTTTTAGTATGGTGAGATTGGCCGCTAAAACGTTGGGTAATTAAAATATAAATTTCGGTGTACGGAAGGCTTACGGTAATGGTAAAAGATGGATCATATTCATAGCGACTTTGTGAGGGGGTTTGTGCAAAGAGTCGTACATCATCATGCGGATCATTTGCTTGGCCGTTAAAATACGCTTGTATTGGAAAAGGAAGGCGGAGCTTGGTTCGTATGTCACCCATGAGAATATATTGCTTATGATACACCGTGCGTGAGTTATTAAGCGGGCTATTGATGAGGGGCAACGACGTAAAGCCCTGCAAGGAAGAGAGAAAAAGCCCACTCAAGACTATGATAGGCAAAAAAACATTGTTTTTGATTAACATCTCTATCCTCTAGTATTAAGGCTAGACATAATATGGCATACTATAAATACGTTGATTAAATTAACCAAAATAAGATTTTTTTTCAAAAAGTTTTTGATTTTTAGCCATTTTGATATACCCATGATACGCAAATACTATACCAAATTACTCCATGCCGGTGTCTCCTGTTCTCGTGAAGTTATGCTTCGCTCCTGGATGGTCGGCACTTTTATCGCCTTTAGCCCTTTTGTTGGATTTCACAGCATTATGGCACTTTTAAGCTCGTGGTTTATGAATCTTAACATTATCATTGTCTTTGCCGTTGCGTATGGCATTAATAACCCTTGGACCATGCTCCCAATTTATGCTTTTGAATATGGCGTAGGATATGGCATTGTCCATAAATGGTTGGCAATCCCGATTGAAGCAACCAACCCTGCATGGATGGTGCAGGTTAATGAATATATTCGTCACTATGTGCCTATAAAAGGATTGTCCTTATGGGCATTTTTAATAGGTGGCCATGTGGTGAGCCTGGTTGCAGTGCTGATTTGCTATATCGTGATAAAACGAGCAATTAAAGTTCGAGTAGGTTAATGTATGAAAATTATAACGCAAAATAGAAAAGCCTTTTTTGATTACCATATTCTGGACACCATAGAAGCAGGCATTGTGCTCAATGGGGATGAAGTTAAATCA
>Ga0075425_100005424_pt1 | contig 13256 bp, 7 predicted proteins | sample SoiMethybrSBSTD4_FD_75300 | JGI IMG/M metagenome (GOLD analysis project Ga0075425, IMG submission 75300) | Bulk soil microbial communities from a Populus tree surrounding site in Tennessee, USA - Soil MetaG P. TD hybrid SBSTD4 | ecosystem: Environmental > Terrestrial > Soil > Tree plantation...
ACTCCCCTGCGCAACTTCACGTCGGCGGGAAGCGAAAAAGCCCACTCGACGAGACGCCGGTCCAGGAAGGGCACCCGCGCTTCCAGCCCGACGGACATCGTCATGCGATCGACCTTGGTGAGCATCTCGTCGACGAGCGTGGAGCGGAGCTCCGCTACCAGCCGACGCGCCACCGGATCGAGGCGGGCGCCCGCGTCGAAGTGGCGCTGGACGAGGTTCTCGGCCCAACGCCGCCGGGCGAGCGACCGCAGCTCGGGGGCCAGGATCACGTCGAGGTCTTCCGGAGTGAAGGCCGTGAGCCGCTCCGCGTAGCGCTCGCCGGGCCGGAAAGCGAGGCGGCGAAGCCGCGCGGAGAGGTCGGTCGCCCATCGCCGCGGGAAGCTTCCTCCCCACGTCGCGGCCCGCGCGGAGTGCAGGAGGGCCTGCGCGGCGCCCGTGAGCCAGGCCGCCGGGCGGGACCCTACCCCCGTTTCGGGCCGATGCCGCCAGGGATACCCGGCGAAGACCTCGTCCGCCCCGTCGCCGGTGAGCACCACCTTCACCTGCGCGCGGGCGGATCGGGCCAGGCCCTGGAGCGGCAGAGCCGAGGACACGCCGAACGGCTCGTCCGCATGCCACACCGCGCGATCGAGCAGGTGCGCGGGGTCCCCGGAGAGGTCCTCATCCGAATGCGTCGAGCCGAGGGCCTGCGCGACCGCGCGCGCGTGCGCCGACTCGTCGCATTCGGGGTCGCCGCGGAAGGCGGCGGAGAACGTGAGCAGGCGCGCGCCCGTCGCCTCCTGCGCCGCGGCCACGACCAGGCTCGAGTCGACGCCTCCGCTGAGGAACGCGCCGACGGGCACGTCGGCCACGAGGTGCGCGGCCACCGCGCGGCCGAACCGGGAATCGAACTCGTCCGCGGCCGCGGCCAGCGAAATCGGATCGCGGGCGCGCTCCGGCCGCAGCTCCCAGTAGGGCTCGACCGTGAGGCGCCCCGCCTCGACCCGCGCCCGGTGCCCGGGCGGAAGTCGTCGCACTCCCGACAGGATCGCGTCCTCTCCGGGCACGCTCATGAAGTGGAGATAGCCCGCCAGCGCCGCGGGGTCGAGCTCGGCCCGCATGGCTCCCGGAACGACCAGGGCCTTCATCTCGGAGGCGAAGAGGAGCCGCCCGTCCGCGAGCGCGTAGTACAGCGGCTTGATCCCCAGGCGGTCTCGAGCCAGGAGCAGGCGGCGGCGGCGCGCGTCCCAGAGAGCGAAGGCGAACATCCCGTCGATGCGGTCGAGCAGGCCGTCGCCGAGATCCTCGTATAGATGGACGATGACCTCGGTGTCCGTGTGCGACCGGAAGACGTGCCCCTGCTCCTCGAGCCGGCGGCGCTCGTCCTCGAACTCGTAGAGCTGGCCGTTGTAGCTGAGCCAGACGGTGCCGTCCTCGTTGGTCATGGGCTGATGGCCCGCCTCGCTCAGGTCCAGGATCGAGAGCCGGCGATGGCCCAGGACCAGGGGACCGTCGGCGTGGAGGCCCTCCGCGTCCGGACCGCGATGGGCGAGCACGCCGCACATCGCCCGCACCACCTCACCGTCTGCGTTCTGTCCGCCGTCGAGCCGGAGGGAACCGGCGATGCCACACACGCGAGAAGGACTCCTATCCGAAGAGAAGCGCCCCCGCGTCGCGCAGGCCGGAGAGGAGTCCGGTCCGTCGCGGCCGGGGCTTACGCAGCAGGTCCTGGTAAAGGGATTCCACGCGCGCCACGTTGGCCTGCAGGTCGGCCTTCTCCGCCACCAGCGTGCGGCCGGCGCGCCCGAGGGCGGCGGCAAGCCCGGGATCGTCGAGGACGCGCGCCAGGGCGGCGGCGATCGCCGCCGCGGTGAGGGCGGTTCGCACGACGTTCTGACCATCCACGAACACGCCATCGTAGGCAGGGAGGTCTCCCACCACGACGGGGGTGCCCGCCGCCATCGACTCGAAGACGGACTGCGGCAGCCCGTCGGAGAAAGGCACGCTGGCCACCACGTCCGCGGCCGCGTACAGCAGGGGCATGACCGCCGCGGGCACGGGGCCCAGGAACCGCATGTGGGCCCGCACCCCCAGCGCGGCCACGCGCTCCTCGATCCGCCGCTTGTACTCCGGGTCGGCCATGTATTCGGTGAGGACGAGCACCACCTCCGGATGGCGGGAGAGCAGGGCGGGCAGCGCCTCCACGAGGAGGTGCACGTTGTACAGCGGCTGCAGGATGCGCGGGCTCAGCACCACGCGGTGGCGGTCCGCGAGCGGCCAGCCCCCCCGCGCTTCCGATCGCGGAGGCAGCGCGGCGAAGCGGCTCCGGTCGACGCCCCAGACCACGGTATGGGTCTTCGAGGCGAAGTCGCCCAGCTCTTCGACGGCGCGCGCCAGCCGGTCCGACTTGGCCAGGATGAGGTCCGCCCGCGCGAGAAGCCGCCGGACGGCGCGGCGCTGGCGCGCGGTCGGCGCGACGTGCTGCTCGAACAGGACGTCGCCGCCCATCACGGTCACCACGAAGGGCCGGACCCCGGAGAGCGCGGCCACCGCGGCCAGTGGACCCGCATAGTGCGCGTGCAGGATGTCGGGAGCGAACGAGCGGATGGCGGAGAGGACGCGGGGCACGGCACGGAGCGCGCGCAGTGGAGAAGGAGCCGGGGGCGCATCGATGCGCACGTGCTCGATCGTTCCGTCGCCCCGCGCCTCGCTTTCCGGGCCCGCCTCCGCCGGACCGACGGCCACCAGGCGGACGGTGTGACCGCGCTCCGCGAACGGACGGGCGCGCGCGGGATGGTGAACGCTGCGCGCGGACCCTACGAAGCACAGCCTCACGAGGCGCGGCCGAAGGGGCTCATGCCGTCCCCGCGATCGCGGGCGTCACCCGAGCGACGGGTGTGATCTCGGCCAGGACGGATGCGATCTGTCCCATTCCCACGGACCAGTGGCAGTTGCGTCGGGCCCAGTCCGCGGCCTCGCGGCCCCGGCGCCGCCGCTCGTCTTCGCTGCGGAGGACGTGCTCGAGGCGTTCGCCGAGCGTCTCCCCATCCGCATGCGCGAATTCCGGGGGCTCGGAGTAGAACGGCGCCTCCGGGACGTGCGGCAGCTTGGTGAACACCGCCGCGCCCGCGGCCATCGCCTCCACCGCGGCCAGGGCCAGGATGCCGACGCCGAACTGGTCGAGGACGACGTCGGCGGCCGCATAGACGCGGGCCAGCTCCGGACGAGGCATGGGCGGAAGCCAGGTCACGGCGTCGGCGAGCCCGAGCGACTCGACGAGCGCGCGCGTCTCTTCGAGGTCCCAGCCCTTCTCCGTCACCAGCACGCGCAGTCTTCCGGGGAGGCGCGGGCGGAGCCGAGCGAGGGTGCGGAGGATCAGGTCGGTGCCCTTGTAGTCCGTGAGTTGCGGCTGCCGCCATACACATCGGCTTCCCACGTAGACGAGATGATCGCCGGGAAATCGGGACAGCAGCGCCGTACGCTCCGCCGCCCGCTCCGCGTCGGGGAGGGGATGGAAGACGTCCAGGTCGAGGACGTGATTCATCCAGCGCAGCTCGCGCAACCCCAGCTCGCGCGCCCAGGCCGCCTGGTGCGGCGCCACGATCGCGCGCGTGGCGTGCGGGAGCGCTTCCCGGTAGCGCCGCCGGCGAACCTGGTAGCCGATGCGCCGCCGCCAACCGGGCCGCGCGTGTTCGACGGGATCGCCCGACCATCCCTGGCGTGCCAGCTGGTCGAGGTCGGAGCCGAAGCTGATGAAGACGAAGGGCCGGCGCGCCCATCGCGCTGACATCAGCCCGAGGCCCGAGCAGACGACGGCATCGTATCCACGCAGGGCACGTACGAGGCCGGCCTCGCCGCGCAGGTAGGCCAGCGGCGCTCCGAGCGGGTTGCGCGGCGCGCGCACCCGGCGCACCCAATCCGGATCACCTTGCCGCGCCGCGGGGTCGCTCCAACCCGGCTCGTACCACGGGAAGGCCTGGTCCGGGAGCGGCAGGAGAACGTAGGACTCGAGCCCGAGCTGGCGGCCATAGCGGGCGTAGCTGTAGAAGTTGCCCTGGATGTTGTCCACGTCCACGAAGACGACCCTCAAGCGGCCTCTCCGCCGAGCGCGTGGGCATATACCGCCACCATTCCGTCCGTCATGGCTTCGACGGAGAAGCGATCCCGCGCCAGGGCCTGGCCGGAGCGGGCCCGCCGCGCGGCTTCCTCCGGCTCCGCGAGGACCCGCGCCAGAGCCGCGGCCAGCGCGCTCGGGTCTCCCGGCGCCACCAGCAGGCCTTCGCCCCCGGCCAGGATCTCGGAGGGTCCTCCGCAGTCGGTGGCGACGATGGGAACCCCGACGGCGAGCCCTTCCACGACCACGTTCCCGAACCCCTCGCGCAGCGACGGCACGACCAGCACGCTCCATGCGACGAGCCGCGGCCAGGGCGGCACCTGCTCGCCGCTGAATCGCACGCGCTCGGCGATGCCGTGGGCGGCGGCACGCGCCTCCAGCAACACACGGTCGGGCCCGTCTCCGACGACCTCGACGGCGACGTCCTGGCCGGCGGCCGCCATCCGCGCCACCGCCTCGAAGAGCACGTCATGTCCCTTGATCGGATGCTCGAGCCGCCCGACCACGCCGATGGTCGGACGCGCGGAAGGGGAGGGCGCGCTCCAACGGTAGTCCCAGCAGGCAGGCGGGACAGCATTGGGCACCACACGGATCGTCTCCCCGGGCACGCCGTACCGGGTCCGGATCTGGGACGCCGCGGCCTTCGAGCTCACCACGCAGGCCCGGGCGCGCCGGGCCAGGAACGCGAAAGCCCGGCCGTGGAGCCACGGGTAGTCCGCGATCGCGTGCTCCGAGACGACCAGGCGCGCGGGGGACAGGGCGGCGGCGAGGGCGGCCCACATTCGCGACTCGAAGAGGAGCCCGTGGACGATGGCCGGACGCGCGCGCAGGATGATGGCCAGCGCGCGCAGGCCGCCCGCAAGGTCGAAGCGTCCCCGCTTCCGTGCGGTCAGGATGCGCACGGAAGGATGGAATGGAAGGTCCGCGATGGGTCCCAACCGATACAGGGTCAGGATCGTGATCGGGATCCCGCGCGCGGCGAGGGCGGACGCGACTTCCCGGGTCTGCACTTCCGCTCCTCCGACCTCCAGCGTCGAGACCACGAAGAGCACGCCGTCGCGCGCCAGGGTGCGCCCCTCTGTCGCCTGCGCGGCCTGCCAGGCGGCACGGCCGAGGACGACGACGGCCATCGCCCCCAACCCCAGGCGCCAGTGCAGATCGAGACGGGCGCCGGCCCAGCCGGAGAGGGGCACGAGCAGGAGTACGGGAAGGAGCCGTCTCCACGGATAGGCGACGCGCAGCGCGCGCTGGGAGACCGCCCAGGCGCCGGCCGCCGCCACCGTCCGTCCGAGCGCACCCGCGATCGCCGCGCCCGCGCCCCCCAGGGCGGGGACCAGCACGATCGCGCCGATTCCCCCGAGCACGACCGCCAGCCAGCCCAGCAGCGCGAATCGCCCGGACCACCGGCGGTAGTAGAGACCGATTCCCAGCATGTTGAAGAGGTCCGCCGCCAGCAGCCCGGTCGCCAGCGGAGCCACGATCAGGTACGCGCCGCGATAGGCGGGGCCGAGGATCAGGGCGGCCGCTTCACGGGCCAGAAGGCTCAGCACGCAGACCACGGCCACGCCGCCCAGGAGGAACGCCTGCAGGAGCCGCGCGTACAAGCCGCCGAAGCCCGGACGGTTCCACTGGCTGAAGGCGAGCGGACCCCACGACTGCCGCATCCCCTCCGTGAGCAGCGTGTAGAAGGCGGCGAGCTTGAAGGCGGCGGCGTAGATCCCGAGGTCCCATTCCGAGCGGAAATGGACGAGGACGGCACGGTCCACCAGCACGGTGGCCGGCCAGGCCAGCCCCAGGGCGGCCATCGGAATCCCGAAGGCGAGCATTCCGGGCAGCGAGGACGGGTCCGGCCGGTGGCGCACCGCGCGGTGGGCGAGGATGAAGCCGAGAACGGTCGAGGCGGCCAGCCCGAGCACGGCTCCGGCGATCATCCCGGCGATTCCCCAGGCCAGCGCGAAGGCGAGGCTGAGGAGCAGGCGGACGGCGCTGCCCGCGACCGTCGCCGTGAAGTAGCGCCAGCGCTCGCCGCGCCATCGGAAGACGTTGCGGAAATACGCCTCGAGGATGAGGCACGGCACCGCGAGCACGGCCAGGCGCAACAGGGCGGCGTGGGCGACGGACCCGAGCAGGACCGCAGACAGGGGCCGCGCGCAGAGGAAGGCGACGAGGCTTCCGGAGGCTCCGACCAGGGCCAGGAAGCCGAGACCGGTGGACAGCGCGCGCGCACGGGAAGCCGCATCCTCGTGGTCGAAGAACTGCCGCGCCACCGCGGAGTCCATCCCCATCACGAGCAGAGTCGACACCGTGCCCGCGACCTGCAAAGCGGTGTCCGCCACGCCGTAGACGTCGGGGGCGAACAGCCTCGTGAGGATCGGGACGAGCGCGACGGAGACCGCGCTGGCGCCGAGAGCGGCCAGGTTGTAGAGGAGGGCGTCGCCGGCGAACCGGCCCAGGAACGACTCGCGCGCGCCATCGCGGGGCAGGGGCACGGCCACGCCGGCGCTCACGGCGCGTATCCGGCCGTGATCAGAGAGCGGCCTTGAGGGCCTGGGCGACCTCGCGTTGCGCGTCCTCCGTCATGGCCGGATAGAACGGCAGGGACAGCGTCCGGTCTCCGATGGCTTCGGCGTGGGGGAACTCGCCGCCCTTGAACCCGAACGTCTCACGGAAGAAGGTGAGGCGGTGGATCGCGCGGTAGTTCACCATGACGCCGATCTTCCGCCGCTGCAGTTCCACGATGACGGCGTCCCGCCGTCCCTCTCCCACCCACACCGGGAAGAGGTGCCAGGCGTGCTGGACACCGGGGAGGGTGCGCGGCATGGCCAGATTGGGCAGGTCCGCGAGCAGCTCCCGGTAGCGCGTGGCCAGGACGCAGCGGCGCCGCCAGCTCGCTTCCAGGCGGCCCAGCTGCGGGAGCAACAAGGCGGCCTGGATGTTGTCCATGTTGTACTTCCACCCGAACGTCGGCATGTCCCAATGCGTGTAGCCTTCGCGCGCGCGATCCGCGGCCGTCTTGTTCATGCCGTGCAGCCGCAGCAGGCGGAGCTTCTCGGCCAGCGCCGGGTGGTTGGTTCCGACCGCGCCGCCTTCGCCGCAGGTCAGGTTCTTGGTCGCGTAGAACGAATAGGCGACGGTGTCCCCGAGCTGCCCGGGACGGACGCCGTCCCGGGCACCCTCCACGCAGTGGGCGGCGTCCTCCACGATGCGCAGGTGATGGCGGTCGGCCAGGGCGCGCAGCGCGCGCATGTCGCACATCTGTCCGTAGAGGTGAACGGGCAGGATCGCCTTGGTGCGCGAGGTGATGGCGCTCTCGACGCGCGCCGCGTCGAGGTTGCCCGTGTCGGGCTCGACGTCGACGAACACCGGCCGCGCTCCCGCCTCCATGATCGCGGTGGCGGTGGCGATGAAGGTCATGGGGGTCGTGATGACCTCGTCCCCCGGACCGATGCCGAGGGCCACGAGTGAGATGTGCAGAGCGCCCGTGCAGCTCGTCACTCCGAGCATCCGTTGCAGGCCGGCATAGGCCGCGAACTGCGATTCGAAGCGGGCCACGTATTCGCCCGTGGTCAGGATGGGTTGTCCGAGGACCTCCGCCACCGCCTTCAGCTCCGGCTCGCCAAGATCGTGCAGGAAGAACGGGACGGCCATCAGTGCAGCTCGCGCCGCCCACCGGCGGTGATGATCGGGATCTGCCGGAGCCACATCTGGGGCCGCCACCAGGCCTCGTGGTCGCGATACCAGCGGGCGGTCTGCTCGAGGCCGCGCTCGAAGGTGGTGCGCGGCTTCCACTTCAAGAGCCGCTCGATCTTGCTGGAGTCGGACGTATGCCGGAAGACCTGTCCCGGGCGGTCCCCGATGAACTCGACGGGCACGTCGCTGTCCATGGCCGCCTTCACCGCCAGCGCGATCTCGTTGATGGTGACGTGGCGGCCGGACCCGAGGTTGAAGGTCTGACCGACGACGGACTCGCGGGGCGCGTGGATGAGCGCATCGAGCGCCTCGCAATGATCCTGGACGTAGAGGAAGTCGCGGGCGGCCGCGCCGTCGCCGTGGACCCGGATCGGCTCCTTCAGGATGCAGCTGGTGATGAAGCGGGGCACGACCTTCTCCAGATGCTGGCGCGGTCCGAAATTGTTGAAGGGCCGGACGATCATCGCCGGGATCTGATAGGTGGCCCAGTACGAATAGACGAGCCGGTCGGCGCCGCACTTCGCGGAGGCGTAGGGGCTCCGCGGATTCAAGGGATGCTCCTCGTTCATGAGCGGAGCCTCGGCCGAGCCGTAGACCTCCGACGTGGAGATGTGGATGAACCGCTCGACCTTGTCACGGCACTTCGTGATGGCGTTGGTGATGGTCTGCGTGCCCAGGACATCGGTCTCGAAGAAGAGCCGGTTGTCGTAGATGGACCGCGTGACATGTGACTCCGCCGCCATGTGGACGACCACGTCCGCCTGGGATACGAGGCTGTCCATGAGCTCGGCGTTGCGGACGTCTCCGTACCAGAACTCGTAGCGCTTGGACTCGAACCCGTCCTGGGGGAGGTTCTCGACGCTGCCCGCATAGGTCAGCGCGTCCACGACGAGCAGCCGATAGTCAGGGTACTTTTCGAAGAGGTACCTGACGAAATTGCTGCCGATGAAACCGGCTCCGCCCGTCACCAATATCGTCTTCATTCGGGTTCCGCGCTATTCCTCGGGGGGAGGGCCCTGCGGACCTCTCCAATCATCACTGAAACAAGGGATCTTAACGGGCTCGTCTGATCGGCGCAACGTCGCCGCGGCCCCATCCGGATGGTATCCTTGCACCTTTTCCTGCAAGCAAGATGAGCGTTTCCATGGCGGTCGCCCCCCCGCACCGCGGATCGCACGCCCGCCCATGGGGAGCCGCGCGGTCGGCGCGAACGGCGGTCGTGATCCTGCTGACGGCGGGTGCCGCCCAGATCCTGTGGGGGGAGCGCATTGCCCCCGGCCGCGGACAGGGGTGGGACGGCCGGTTCTATGCCGAGATGGCCCGCGATTTCCGGGGCCAGGTCCTGGGCGGCCAGCTCGACGCCTATCGTCTCGGTCGCGTCTTGCCATCGGGAGTGGTCGCCGCCGTCCTGGCCCTGCTGCGGCTCCCCCACGACGACGCCCACATCGTGACGGTCTTCGCCCTCTACAACCTGGCCCTTCTCGCCGGGGCGGTCGTGATCTGGTGGCGCATCGGCGATCGCTGCGAGCTGAGCCCGCGCGGCCGATGGCTCGGGTTCTTCCTCTTGTTCGTGAACTTCGGCATCCTCCGCATGCCGTTCTACTACCCCGTCTCCACGGATGTCACGGCGTTTTTCCTGGGCAGCCTCCTCACGTATTCGTATCTCCTCGGCTCCCCTGCCGCGATGTTCGCCGTCCTCGCCCTCGGTGCGTTCACCTGGCCTTCGTTCGTGGGCACGGGAGGCCTTCTCTTCGTCTTCGCGCGACCAGGCGAGTCCGAACCGCTCGCGCCCGGCCGCGCGCCCTGGACGCTCGCCGCGGTTCTGGCCACGCTCTACCTGGCTCTGATTCCCGGCAATCCGCACCTCGGCCTGCGACCGGACCGGTCGGCGCCCATCGACACCACGCTGCTTCCGCTGAGCCTCGCCGTCGTCGTGGCCTACGTCGTCCTGGCTTCCGCGGAGCTCGCGCGGGATGGCCACCTCTTCGAACTGACGACCTGGACGCGGGCCTTCCGTCCCCCTCGCGCGCTCGCACTGGTGGTGTTGGCGATCCTCGCCCAGGCGGCGGTCGAAGCGCTGTCCAACGGCGCCCGCATCTCCGACCCGGGTCTGTACCTGCGGCAGCTCCCGGTGCGGCCGCTGATCAAGCCCGCGATCTTTTTGGTGGCGCACGCGGTCTACCTCGGGCTCATCGTGCCCCTGCTCATCGTTCGTTGGCGGGCGGCCAGCCTGGAGGCCCGTCGTCTTGGTCCAGGATTCACGCTCTTCGTCGCCGCTCTCCTCGCCCTGGCCCTGACGCCTGAATCACGGCAGATCATCCACGGCCTGACCGCCTTGTGCCTGGTCGCGGTGCTGGCCCTGGAGGACGCCCGCTGGCCCCGATGGACCTTCGTGCTCGTCGGGCTGGCCGCACTCTTCTCCTCGAAGGTCTGGATGTCCCTCAACGGCGAGGGCTTCATGGGGAAGAGCGATCCCTTCAGCTATCCGGCCCAGCGCTACTTCATGAACCTTGGCCCCTGGATGGCGTGGGAGAACTACCTGCTGCAAGGCGGTCTCATCCTGGCCGTGACGGCCGCGCTCGCGCGGGCGGACCGCCGCGCGGGTGGCGCGGCCGCCCGCGCCCCGCTGCGGCTGACCGGTCGCAGTCTGGTACGGGCGGGCATCGTGGTGCTGCTGGCGGCCAGCGGTGTGGCCGCGATCGAATGGGCCGCCCGATCGGCGATGCGGCGGCAGGTCTCCGCCCGCCCGGACGGCGACGGCAGCGTGGCCGACCCCGTCGTCGGTTGGGTGAACGTGCCTCACGAGGAGGCGCGCGTGGAGGACGACGAGCCCCATGTCGTGCGCTTCAACGCGGCGGGTCTTCGCGGTCCCGAACGCACGGAGACCAAACCGGAAGGCGGGCGGCGAATCGTGCTGCTGGGCGACGGGTTTACGGAGGGATACACGGTCACGGAGGAGGAGACCGTCCGAGCCGTGCTGGAGAAGAACCTCCAGGGGACGAGCTGTGCGGCCGAAGTCGTCAACGCGGCCGTCGCCGGCTTCAGTACGGACCAGGAGCTCCTGTTCTTCCGCACGCGGGCCCGGTCGTTCCGGCCCGACCTCGTGTTCCTGCTCCTCTACTCCGACGACCTCGCCCACAATCTGCGCGGTCGCCGAGGCAAGCCGTACATCGACGTCGACGACGGGTTTCGAGTCCAGGCGGCCGTGGGCGAAAGGGAGCGGCTCCGCGTGGAGGAGGTTCGTTACGTCGATCACGACCCCTGGCATGGCTCGGCGGCACTGCGCCTCCTGTCCAACGCCTTTCTCTCCGCACCCGCGGGCGTGCGTCGGCGCGCCCTGGCCTGGGGCCTCGCCGAGCGGAGCCGCCCGCCGCTCGAACTGTCGCCCTACGCGTCCACGGCAGAGACTCGTCGGATGTGGCATCTCGAGCGCGCGCTCCTGGGCGCCCTCCAGAGCGACGCGGCGGCAGTGGGGAGCGCGTTCGCGGTCCTTTACGTTCCGGCGCGGTGGGAGATCGAAGACGAGGCCTGGACGGCGCTGCTCGAGCGCTACCAGATGAGCCCGGCCTTCTGGGAGCGCGACCGCGTGGTGCGCCGCCTCGAACGGGTCGGACAGGAGGTGGGCATCCCCGTGATCGACCCGCGCGATCTCCTGCGATCCGAAGCCGCCACCAGAGGACCCGTGTATTCACCTCGCTCGGGACTGTGGACGGCGGCCGGTCACGAGGCGGCGGCCAAGGCCCTCGCTGCTTTCATGAGGGGCCGGCCTGGATGCGCACAGCTCCAACCGTGATGCGGCGGACAGCGGCCGCGGTCGCCCTGGCCGCGCTCCTCGGTGCGGTGCTGCCCATCGCGGGCGCGGCCTGGCGCGTCAGGAGCCGGGAGCTGGCGGGAATCCTGGCCGGCTGGCGCGGATGGGATGACCTTGCCCTGGCCGTCGGCGAGAGCGAGCGCGGCGAGTTCCCGGTCTCCCCCTATGGCATCACCGATCGCTTTCGGCGCGGTGCGGACGACTTCGCCGCTTTTCGCAGCCAACTGGAGGCGCGGATCGCCGCCGACGGGATCGAGCCCATGCAATTCTGGCGCACGCTCACCGAGCCGTGGCTCACGGTCGTGGAGTGGCCGGTCGCCCGGCGGTTCGACGATTCCGGCCGCGCCGTCCTCCTCGGGCTCGGCTTTCGCCTTCTCGGTGGCGTCGCACCCTATCTCCTGCCCTGGCTCGCCGTCCTGGGGGCGGCCGTCGCCTCCGCCTGGGCCGCGGCCGAGCTGGCGGCGGCAGGATGGCGGCTCGCCGCCATCCTGTTTCCGCCGTCCCTGGCCCTGTCCGCTTTCGTACTCGACGTTCTCATGGTCGGATATGCCGCCGCCGGCTTCCAGCTCGTCGCATTGCTCGCGGTGGCGGCAGTCGCGGTCTACGCCGCCGCCGGCGATCCCACCAGGCGCGGAGCGGCCGTCCGCGGCGGCGTGGCCGCGGTCACCATCGCGATCTGCGCCTTCTGCCGCAGCGCCACCTTGATGCTCCTTCCCGGGCTGATGGTTGCGCTTTCGATCGCCGTCACCCGCTCCCCGGCCGGGACGCGGGCGACCGTCCGCGGAAAGGTCCTGACCGGCCTGGGCGTCGTGGCCACATCACTGGCCATCGCACTGGGCGGCTACCAGGGGTTGCGGGCCTGGACCGCGGCACGCATCGCGGACACGGCGGAGAGGCACGCCCTGGGCGGCCAGCCCCCGCCCGCCCACGACGTGTGGATCACCCTGTGGCAAGGCCTCGGCGACTTCGATCGCACGAAGGGGCACATCTATCTCGACATGGCGGGCGAGCAGGCGGTCATGAAAGCAGGCGGCCATCGGCGTCTGGGCCGACGCAGCGAGCTCCTGCTCCGCAACGTGATCCTGTCCGAGATCCGTTCCGACCCGGCCTGGTTCGCTTCGATATTGGCCCGGCGCGCCTGGGCCACCGTGACCCTCGCCAAGCTCTGGCCGCGAAAGAGGGCGGCGGGCACCTCGATCGTGCGGGCGGAGACGGAGAACGAGGGAGTCACCGACTCGTATTACATGATGATCGCGCAAGCGGATCAGGTCGCCTTCGGTCGACACGAGTGGGAGTTGCCCGGCTGGACGCTCGTCGGCCCGCTCCTCTCCCTTCTGGCCGTCGCCTTCGCTCCCCTGGCTTCCCTGGAGGGGAGGCGACCCATGGCGCGCCGTGCCCTGCTCGGCGTCGGAGCGGTGTCGGTGTCCGCGCTCGCCACGCCGGTCCTGATCACCACGGCTAGCGGCTTCGAGACTCAGATGTTCGTGATCGTCGACCTGTTGGCCCTGGCCCTCCTGGCCCAGGTGATGCTGGCGTCTCCGCATCCGGCCCTCGAGGAGAGCCTTGTGCCCCCGTTGGAAGCCGCTCCCGATTGACGCGGAACACTCCGTAGTCGCGGCGAGCGTAGAGTCGCTGCAGTACATCCGGGTGGGCCGCCGCCAG
>Ga0075425_100005427_pt1 | contig 13254 bp, 9 predicted proteins | sample SoiMethybrSBSTD4_FD_75300 | JGI IMG/M metagenome (GOLD analysis project Ga0075425, IMG submission 75300) | Bulk soil microbial communities from a Populus tree surrounding site in Tennessee, USA - Soil MetaG P. TD hybrid SBSTD4 | ecosystem: Environmental > Terrestrial > Soil > Tree plantation...
TTCCCGGGCGCCTTCCGCTTCACCTGCTACTACTATCGCAAGGCCTATTACCGCGCGTTTTTCCTCGACCCGGTCGCGTGCGCTGTGGGCGAGCCGCGTCACGGCTACAAAGGCGAGACGAAATTCCCGTTCATCCTGCAGAACGTCCATCGCTGGTTCGTGTACGCCGCCGTCGTTTTCATCTTCATCCTCGCGTACGACGTATGGCTCGCCACGCGCTGGCCGGTGAACGGCGTACTTCAGGATGGCAGTGTGGCCGCGGGCCCGACGACGTTCGGCGTCGGCCTCGGCACGCTCGTGATGGCAATCAACGTGATCCTGCTCTCGTGCTACACGTTCGGCTGCCATTCGCTGCGCCATCTCATCGGTGGCCAGGTGGACTGCTACTCCTGCGCGCGCGGCGGCAAGGCCCGCTTCGAGGCGTGGCGTGGCGTGAGCGCGCTGAACCGGCATCACCAACTCTTCGCGTGGTGCTCGCTGTTTTCGGTTGCACTGACGGACGTCTACATCCGCTTGTGCGCGATGGGCGTCATCCACGACGTGCGGCTCTTCTAATGGCGGCCAGTGATCTTCGGAGCCACGATTATGACGTCATCGTGATCGGCGCCGGCGGCGCGGGTCTGCGCGCCGCCATCGAAGCCAGCGCCCAAAAAGCCAAAGTCGCCCTCGTCTGCAAATCGCTGCTCGGCAAGGCACATACCGTCATGGCCGAGGGCGGCGCCGCCGCCGCGCTCGGCAACGTGATGTCCGAGGACAACTGGCGCGTGCATTTCCGCGACACGATGCGCGGCGGCAAGATGCACAACAACTGGCGCATGGCGCAGATCCACGCGCAGGAAGCGCCCGACCGCATCAACGAGCTCGAGCAATGGGGCGCGCTGTTCGACCGCACAGTCGACGGCAAGATCAATCAGCGGCCGTTCGGCGGGCACACATACTCCCGTCTCGCGCACGTGGGCGACCGCACCGGCCTCGAGATGATCCGCGTGCTCCAGGACAAGGGCGTGCATTCCGGCATCGACGTGCACATGGAGTGCACGATCATCAAGCTCTTCGTCGTCGGCGGCCGCATTGCCGGCGCACTCGGCTATTTCCGCGAGACCGGCCGATTCGTGCTTTTCAGGGCCGGTGCGATCGTCCTCGCGACCGGCGGCATCGGCAAAGCGTGGCAAATCACCAGCAATTCGTGGGAGTACACGGGCGACGGCCACGCGCTCGCGTACGACGCCGGCGCCGAGCTCATCGACATGGAGTTCGTGCAATTCCATCCGACCGGGATGGTCTGGCCGCCGAGCGTACGCGGAATTCTCGTGACCGAGGGCGTGCGTGGTGAGGGTGGAGTGCTGAAGAACAACAAGGGCGAGCGGTTCATGTTCCGCTACATGCCCGACATGTTCAAGGGCGATTACGCCGAGACAGAAGCGGAATCCGATGCGTGGGTGAAGGGCGATCGGAAGAAGAACCGCCGCCCACCGGAGCTTCTGACGCGCGACGTCGTCGCCAAAGCCATCACGAAAGAGATCGCGGAAGGACGCGGCTCCGAGCACGGGGGCGTCATCCTCGATATCGCCTCAAAGCAGAGTCCCGACTACATCAAAAAGAAGCTGCCCAGCATGTACCACCAGTTCAAAGAGCTGGCGCACGTGGACATCACCAAAGACCCGATGGAAATCGGGCCGACGACGCACTACGTCATGGGCGGCGTCAAAGTCGACGCCGAGACGCAGGAGTCCACGGTCCCCGGCCTCTACGCCGCGGGCGAAGTGGGCGGCGGCATGCACGGCGCGAACCGTCTCGGCGGCAATTCGCTCAGCGACTTGCTGGTGTTCGGACGACGGGCAGGACAGTACGCGGCCTCCACGCGCGGCGCAGCGTCCAAGATCCCCGATGGAGAAGTCGAGGCCGCGATGCGCGAGGCGCTCGCGCCGTTCGACCGAGAGGGCGAAAACCCGTATGCGGTGCAGTCGGCGCTGCAGGCGATCATGCAGCGCGATGCCGGCATCATTCGCGACAAGACAGGCCTCGAGAGCGCTCTCCAAGGTCTCGAGAAGCTCAAAGGCCGCGCGCGCAAAGTCGGCGTGACCGGCAGCCGCGAGTACAATCCCGGGTGGCATACAGCGGTTGATCTGCAGTCGCTGCTCGTAGTTTCCGAGGCTACGGCGCGCGCCGCACTCGAGCGTACCGAAAGCCGCGGCGGCCACACCCGCAGCGACTATCCCGACTCGGACGAGAAGCAGGCGCGCGAGCAGATCGTGATCAAGAAGGAAGGGGATCGGATGGTGGTGCGGCGCGAGGCTCAGCCGTCGATCCCCGCCGATCTGTTGACTCTCATTAAGGAAGGGAAATGACGCGGCTAAGGCTGTTTCGGGGGACGCGAGCCGGTGGTGAGCTGCGCGACTACGACGTTGAGGCGAATGAAGGCATGGTCGTGCTCGACGCCGTGCACATGATTCAGGCCGAGCAGGCGCCCGATCTCGCGGTGCGGTGGAACTGTAAAGCGGGGAAGTGCGGCTCGTGCTCGGCGGAGATCAACGGCAAGCCGCGCCTCATGTGCATGACGCGCATGTCCGACTACGCACCCGACGAGACGATCACGGTGACGCCGATGCGCGCGTTCCCCGTGATCAAGGATCTCGTGACCGATGTGTCGTGGAATTACGAGGTCAACAAGAAGATCCCGGCGTTCCAGCCGCGCAAGCCCGACGCGCCGGACGGGACGTGGCGGATGTACCAGTACGAAGTGGAGCGGCCGCAGGAATTCCGCAAGTGCATCGAGTGCTTCCTGTGTCAGGATGTCTGCCATGTGCTGCGCACGCACGAGAAGCACCAGGAGTTCATGGGGCCCGCGATGCTGGTGCGTGCGGCAGTCTACGAGATGCACCCACTCGATGAAGCCGATCGCCGGGAGCACCTGCGGCATGAGGGCGGGATCGGGTACTGCAACATCACCAAGTGCTGCACGGAGGTCTGTCCCGAGTCGATTCACATCACCGATAACGCGATCATCCCGCTGAAAGAACGCGTCGTGGACGCGAATTACGACCCGCTTGCTGCCCTCTGGAGAAAGGTGACCGGTAAGGGCTCTTGAGGTGAAGCGCCGCGACTTCGTCCAAGCCCTTGTCGCTCTGACAGCGCTCCCCAGGCAGGGGACTTGGAAGACCTGGCGCGTGAACGGCTCGCGCGTGAATCAGCACCTCACCGATCTCTCCCAGTTCGGCAGCAATCCCCAGGGTGGAGTCAGCCGAGTCGCGTTCACCGAAGCGGACATCGCGGGAAGACGGTTCGCGATGGACCTGATGCGCCAAGCCGGACTCACCGTGCGCATCGACCCCGCGGGAAACATCATTGGCGAGCGCGCGGGCTCCGCGCCGAACGCACTCCCCATTCTCTTCGGTTCGCACATCGATTCCGTGCCCGAGGGCGGCAATTTTGACGGCGACGTCGGCTCGATGTCGGCGATCGAAGTCGCCCAGACACTCGCCGAACGCGCCTATCGCAACCGGCACCCGCTCAACGTGGTGATCTGGTGCGACGAGGAAAGCGGCCTCACCGGTAGTCGGGGGTACATCGGTGATCTCCCGCCCGCCGAATTGACGAGTCCGGGGCGCGACGGCGTTCCGCTGGCCGACAAGATTCGCCGCATCGGCGGCGATCCCGACCGCGTTGCCGACGCTCGTCACACCCAGGGGAGCATCGCTGCCTACATCGAGCTGCACATCGAGCAGGGCGGCATCCTGGATGAGCGCGGCATCAATGTCGGCATCGTCGAAGGCATCGTCGGGATCCATCATTACGACATCACGCTGCGGGGCTTCGCGAATCACGCCGGGACCACGCCGATGGACCGCCGCCAGAACGCGATGCTGGCTGCTGCCGAGCTGGTGTTGATTGTCGATCGCGTGGTGCGGTCGGTGGAGGGACGCCAGGTTGGCACGGTCGGGCGACTGCTGGTGAAGCCCGGCGCTCCGAACGTCATTCCCGGGGAGGTCGATCTGACCGTCGAGCTGCGCGATCTCTCGACTGAGAAAATCGAGCGGCTGTGGACGCAAATCCACCAAGAAGCGGTCGCCAGTGCCACCAAGTACGGCGTCACACTCGACTACACGCTCCAGCACACCAACCTGCCGGCGCTCTCGACTCCCGCCGTCCGCACCGTCATTGCCGACGCCGTGCACGACTTGAAGCTGTCGAGTCAGTTGATGCCGAGCGGCGCGGGGCATGACGCGCAGGACCTGGCGCGCATCGGGCCGATGGGCATGATCTTCGTGCCGTCGGTGAAAGGGATCAGCCACTCGCCACTCGAGCTCACGCGCCCCGACGACGTGACGAACGGCGCGAACGTGCTCCTGCAAACGGTGCTGCGCCTGGATCAAGGCTGATGGTCCCCACTGTCGTCGTTGTCGGGGCCGGGTTCGGTGGTCTGAACGCGGCGCGCGCCCTGCGCCGCGCTCCGGTCAAAGTCGTGCTGCTCGACCGCAACAATTACCACCTGTTCCAGCCGCTGCTCTATCAGGTCGCGACCGCGGGCCTCGAGCCCGAGGAAATTGCCCGGCCCGCGCGCGCGATCTTGCGCAGGCAGAAGAATTTCGATTTCCGCATGGTCCTCGTCACGCGCGTCGATCTCGCGGCGCGGCGGCTCGAGACCAGCGCCGGCCCTATCAGCTACGACTTCCTGATCCTCGCGCCGGGCGGCGAGACCAACTTCTTCGGCCTCGAGTCGATGCAGCAGCATGGGCTCGGCCTGAAGGACATCCCCGACGCGATCACGATTCGCAATCAGGTCCTCACGGCGTTCGAGCGGGCGATGCTCGAGCCCGACGCCGAGCAGCGGCGCGCGCTCCTCACGTTCATCGTCGTGGGCGGTGGGCCGACGGGCGTGGAGATGGCGGGCGCGCTGTCCGAGCTGATCCGCCTGGTCCTCGTCAAGGACTATCCGCGGCTCAACATCAAAGACGTGCGGATTCTGCTGCTCGAAGCGACCGACAAGCTGCTCGCCGCGATGCCGGAGCGCCTGCGCGAGGCGGCGGCCAAGACGCTCTGGCACAAGTGGATCGAGGTGCGGTTCAGCGCGCAGGTCGCCGATTATGACGGCAAGCAGCTCCGCTTGAAGAGCGGCGAGATCATCCCGGCACAGACGGTCATCTGGGCCGCGGGGGTCCGCGCGTCACCCCTGAACGCGACACTCGGTCTTCCGGCGAGCCGGCAGGGACGCATCCCGGTCGAACCGACACTCCAGGTGTCGGGTCATCCGGAAGTCTTCATCATCGGCGACGCGGCATACCGCGAGCAGGACGGCGAGCCACTGGCGATGGTCGCGCCTGTCGCGATCCAGATGGGCCAGTCGGTCGCGCGCAACATCGTGCGCATGCTGCGCAATCAACCGCTCGAGCCGTTTCGCTACAAAGATCAGGGCACGCTCGCGACGATCGGCCGCAATGCCGCCGTGGCGAACGTCTACGGCATCAAGGCGACGGGCTTTATCGCGTGGGTGATGTGGCTCGGCATTCACATCATTCAGCTCATCGGCTTTCGCAACAAGCTGTTTGTGCTGATCAACTGGGCGTGGGACTATTTCTTTTATGAGCGGGCTGCGCGGTTGATTACGCGGGATTGAGCGCGAGGGCGCGTTCCTCTCCCCTCTGTCTCAGTCGTTTAGGCACAGAAAGCGCAGCCGCACCGGTGGCAGACCACCCGCGAGGCGCCAAGTCGTGCGCCAAGCAGCCTCAGCGCCCGGTGTGCTTCGCTCCAAGGCCAAGCCGGCCCGGTAATGTTCGAGGGCCTTGACTCGCGCGCCTTCCGCTCGCGGGCGAAACGGAGTGGGATCGCCGGAGTTGTAATCGCCCATACCGGCCGCCAACCCCACGATCTCGGCGTACCCGTCCCCGATCACGAAGTGCAGACGCGCCTGGAGCGATGAGTCGGTCAGCGTCGACAGGTATGCTTCACCCCGATCAATGACCTCTTGGAACGGTTCTTCGCCCGCCCCACAAGAACCGGTGGTATCAAACCCGGCCTCGATCAGCGACATGAACGCTAGCGCTCCAGGCCGGCTCCCCGGGTCCAGGCGGAACGCTTGGTTCAGCCACGTGTGCACGTAGACATATTCGTCGTTGTAGTACTCGTGCTCGAACCCTGCGCCGAGTGCTCCGAGCGGGACGCGCCCGGGCAGGCTGTCTTCCGTATTCTTCTGGAAGAGTCGCTGCACGGCGGGGACGGCGAGTAGGCGATCGGCGGCCAACAATGCTGCCGCGCGACGCGATGGAGGGAGGCGGCGTGCGACCGTGATCCAATCGCGGAAGGTGCTGACCGCGACCGATCGCAGGGATGCTCGCGCCGGGTTCCTGGCATCGAGATCGTAAGAAACGCTCTCGGCCCGAGCGAGGAGCGAGAGCAGGGGGGCAATGGCTGCGCCATCGAGACCCGTCAGCATGGCGGCACTCCCGACTGACTCAGCGCCTCGCTGGTAGCGCTCGGTCATGGTGTCTTCACGCCGGGGAACCAATCGGCTGACCGGCGCGAACGCGAGCGCGACCACGCGCGGCGCCCTTCCGTATGGCCGGTCAGAGGCGGTCAATACTACGGTTGAGTCCGCCCGCGAACGAGCGGTCACCTTTTCGCGAAATAAGTTGCCTAGAGGTAGCTCGTACCACGTCGGCCAGGGCAACGGCGCTCCGCCGTAGACGGCGGACAGCACGCCCACGGTCTCAGCCGCGAGGGTGTCGGCCTGTGGAGGAGTCGGCACGCTGGTTTCGATCCACAGCGCTCCGAGTAGGCATTGCCGCGCGATGGTTTCGGGACGCGCGACTGCCGGGACGGCGGAGCGTTGAGTCAGGGGCGGAACGTAGAAGTAGACGTGACGCACGACGCGGGCACTATCTGATAGGCGCAGCTCGGCGCTCGCGCGGGCACACCACTCTTCGTTCCCAGCGCGAAGGAACGTTGGTTCCGTCACGAGACTGTCGGTCGGATGCGCCCGCGTCCAATCCGCCACCGTCACTCCGGTTGCGAATGCGGCCAGCTCGCGTACCGCGAAAGCCGGAAACGGGCTTCTGGCACCCTGTCGAGGCAAGACGAAGATGACGATCGCGAGTCCTGCGAGGGCGATCCCACGCAACGAGTTCACCCTCGGCGATCTCACAATCGCTCCGCTATGAACGAGCGGTGCGCCTGATCACGCGCGATTGAACCTGCCGCACCACACCGCTCCAACCGCAATCGAGGCACCAACGGTGCTCGACCACCGGCAGGAGCCGCCGCAAGACGGAATGCTGGATGAGTGCGAGCTGGGCGCCACACTGCGGACAGACGCGCTTCGCCGGCAGCATGAAATAGACGAACGTCATGACGATCACCGCACGCAGCAGCACCGTCGCAAACAGCACGACCACCACCAGCATGCTACGCAGCTTTCTCCTGAACGAACGTCATGATCCGCTGCTCCAGCTCCGACAGCTCCACCGGCTTCACCAGCACACGCTCGTGCGGAACATCGGCGAGCCCGCGGCCCGCCAGCTGCGTGATGTCGCCCGACAAGAACAGCACGCGGTCCGCGAAGGCAGGGCGCAACTGCTGCAGGCGCTGGTAGAACTCCGCGCCATCCATTTTCGGCATTCGCAAATCGGCGAGAATCACGTGTGGTTGGAATCCGGTGCCGAGCTGCTCGAACGCCGCCACCCCATCGCCGGCTTCCCTGATCTCGGCCCCGCGCTTGGTCAGGAACTTGCCCATGGGACGCCGCACCAGCTCTTCATCGTCCACAATCAAGATCCGGACGCCCGCGAGAGCCAGGCCTGGCGACGCAAGTGAACCGCGCGGTTCAGCCGGCTGCGGCGTCTCGACTGGAGCGCGCGGCACCGCGACCCGCGCCGACGGAAGCCACAGGAGAAAGCGCGCGCCCGATTCCGGCAGCTTCACCAGGTCGAGCTCGCCTTCCGCTTCCCGCACGAGCTGGCGCGAGATGTACAGACCCAATCCCGTGCCGCGCAGTCCTTTCGTGCTGGCGAACGGCCGAAACAGACGATCAGCGATCTCGGGCGCGACGCCCGGGCCGTTATCGGTAACGGTCAGACAAACTTTCCCGCCCGTATCGTCACTGTAGGTGTCCACGATCAATCGCCTGGGCGGCTTCACCGTGCGCAGCGCGTCCAGCGCGTTGCTTAGCAGATTGACAATGACCTGTTCCAGCCGATTGGCGTCGCCCACCACCGGTGGCAGCTCAGGATCGAGCCGTCCTTCGAGCGTGATTTCATCGATGTTGAAGCGGTACGACACGAGGTCGATCGCGGCGCGCACGACGTCATTCAGATTCACGCTGGCGGAGCGCTTCTCGCCCGCGCGGACAAAGCGGAGCAGGCCGCGCAGCAACTTGGCCGCGCGCTGCGCCTGACGCAGAATGCTCTGCATCTCGTTGCGCTGCTCCGCCGACAGCTTGTTGTCGGCGAGCCTGAGCTCGGCGTGGCTCGCGATCGCCATCAGCGGATTGTTGACCTCGTGCGCCACGCCGCCCAGCAATTCGCCCGCCGCCGCGAACCGTCCTTGTTCTTCGGCGCGATCGCGCAGCACGCGCGTCATGTGATTGAAATGACTCGCCACGGTGCCCAGCTCGTCGCCGCGCGACACCGGCACCTGCGAGCTCAGGTCACCCTCTGAAACGCGTTGAATCCCTTGCTCGAGCGCGGTAAACGGCGTCCATAGCCGCCGCCGCACGAGCAGCCACGCCGCGGGGACGAGCATCATACCGAGGATCAGGACAACAATCTCCGGCGCGCGGTCGAGACGCCCGGTGATCGCCAACGTCAACGCCGCGCCGTAGACGATTGCGGCGGCGACGATACCGACGATGAGCACTCGCAGACTCTTGCTCATTGCGCTCGCACGGTCTAATCTCTCCCCGTCTTCCAACCAGCCAAGGTCATCCCAGATGCGCGCGTTGACGGTTCTTTTGACAACCAGTGCCCTCGCTTGTGCGTCCGCGCCGGCCAAGCAGGTCCCAGCGCCCTCGCCGACACCTGCCCGCCAAGATACAACACGGGCCACCAATGGCGCACGCCAGCAGCCCCAGGATGCGACTGCGCCCAAGCCCTATAACCAGGTGATCACCCAGGGTGCGACCACGGACTCCGGCGTCTTCATCATTCACCAGATCGGCGAGAAGCTGTTTTACGAAATCCCCAAAGCGATGTTCGGCCGCGAATTCCTGCTCGTCGCCGATCAGCGCGGCACGATCCGCGGCGTGCGCTATGCGGGCGAGGAGATCAGCAATCGCATCGTCGTGTGGGAGCGGATGGGGAATAAAGTGTTCCTCCGCATCGTGTCCTACGCGATGCGCGCCGACACGTCGCTGCCCGTCTCGCGCGCGGTGCGTCTGTCCAACATCGCGCCGATCATCATGAGCTTCGACGTCGCCGCCTGGCATCCGTCCGACAGCAACGCCGTGATCGAAGCGACCAAGCTCTTCACGACCGATGTCGCCGAGCTGAATCTGCACCAATCGGGGATGCGGATTCGCCGTATGGACCCGACGCGCTCGGTCGTCGATCGGGCGCGCTCGTTCCCACGCAATGTCGAGATCAGCGCGCTCCAGACGTTCGAGGTCGATTCGGTGCCGGGCCCGGCGGGCGGGCCGCCCAACCGGTCGCTGAACTCGATCACCATGCTGATGAACTACTCGATGGTCCTGTTGCCGGACCAGCCGATGATGGCGCGTCTCTGCGACGATCGGGTGGGCTATTTCAACATTACTTTCGAGGACTTCGACGAAGTCCGCGTGATGGGTCCGCAGCGCTGCTTCATCAAGCGCTTCCGGCTCGAGCCGAAGAACCCCAACGCGGCCGTGTCCGATCCGGTGCAGCCGATCGTGTGGTACATCGATCCCGCGACGCCCGCCAAGTGGCGCAACTGGCTCATCAAGGGCGTGGAGATGTGGGAGCCGGTATTCCGGGCCGCCGGCTTCAGCAATGCGATCACGGCCAAGGTGCCGGAAGCCAGCGACTCGGACTTCGATCTGGACGACGCGCGCTTCAACACGATTCGCTGGCTGCCGTCCACGATCGAGAATGCCTACGGACCGAGCGTCAGTGACCCGCGCTCGGGCGAAATCCTGAACGCGAACATCGGCTTCTACCACAACGTCGCGAGTCTGGTCGAGTCCTGGTACTGGACACAGGCCGGCGCCGCCGATCCGCGCGCCAAGACGCTGCCGTTCCCCGACTCACTGATGGGCCTCATGTTGGCCTACGTCGCCAACCACGAGGTCGGGCACAGTCTGGGCCTGCGCCACAACATGGTGGCGTCGACTTATTACCCGGTCGACTCGCTCCGCAGCAAGTCGTTCACCTGTCGCATGAAGGGCACGAGCCCGTCGATCATGGACTACGCGCGCTACAACTACGTGGCACAGCCCGGTGATTCCGCGTGTCTGATGCAGGGCATCGGTCCGTACGACTACTTCGCCATCGATTGGGGCTATCGCCGCATTCCGACGGCGCCTTCGCCTGACGCCGAGCGACCGCTCCTCGATTCCCTAGCGCGGTTGCAGGACGCGAATCCCTACTTCCGCTGGATTGGCGACGGCGATCCCGTCGATCCTCGCATCATCACCGAAGCCCTCGGTGACGATCCGGTGAAGGCGACCGGGTACGGCGTCCGTAACATCAAACGGCTGGTGCCGATGCTGATTCCAGCGACGACCACGGTGAAAACGGACAACTACGACCGGCTCGACGACATGTACGGCGAGCTGATCGGGCAGTGGGCGCGCGAAATGAATCACGTGGCGGTGGTGGTCGGCGGCGTATACCAGTTCACCAAGTACGCGAGCCAGAGCGGCCGCGTCTATCAGCCGGTGCCGCGCGCCAAACAGGCTGAAGCGGTGCAGTTCTTGAACGCGAATGTGTTCACCACGCCGTCGTTCTTCCTCGATCCCGAGATCCTGCGCCGCATCGAGCCGTCGGGGTCGGTCGACCGGATCCGCCAGCGTCAAACGGCGGTGTTGAATCTGCTCTTCCAGGATGCGCGGCTGTCGCGGCTCGCCGAGCAAGGGACGGAGTCCGGTGCATACACGATTGCCGACCTGTTTGGCGACGTGCGGAAGGGCATCTTCTCGGAATTCGGCACCGGCGCGGTACGCGTGGACGAGTACCGGCGGAACCTGCAGCGCGCCTTTGTCGATCAGATGGACCGGTTGATCACCACGCCGCTCGTCACGCCGCCGCCGCCAGGGTTCACGCCCTTCCCAGGCTTCACGCCGCCGGCGCCCCGGCCCGCCGACGCGCGGGCGCAAGCTCGGCTCGAGCTGACCGATCTGCAGGCCACGCTGCGGGGCGCACAGGCCAGGGCGGGGGACCGGGCGACGCGAGCGCACATCGTAGATCTCCTGGCACGGATCGATCAGATCCTGAACCCGCGGTGATGGTGGAAAACGGCCGTCAGCCATCTGCCATCAGCCATCTGTGCAGACGGCTGACGGCTGACGGCTGACGGCAAATCATGATTTCGACCTCCACAACGCATAAACGCGCTCGCTTCCGCGACCATCGGTTGCTGCAGATCCTGGTCGCGTGGTACGCGATCGTCTGGGTGATCACCGCCATCGCGCCACTCGACCGGCACGACTGGTTCCTGGAGAACCTGCTCGTCTTCGCCGCGGTCGCGATCCTGATCGGCACCTACGGAATCTTTCCGCTGTCCGACCTGTCGTACTTGCTGATTACGGTGTTCCTGACGTTGCACTCGATCGGTGCGCACTACACGTATTCCGAAGTGCCGTTCGGCTTCTGGCTCAGGGACACATTCGGATTCACGCGCAATCCGTTCGACCGCGTCGTGCACTTCTCGTTCGGGCTGCTGATGGCGTATCCGATTCGCGAAGTCTTCCTGCGCGTCGCCAACGCGCGCGGATTCTGGGCCTACTATCTCCCGCTCGACGTCACGCTCGCCTTCAGCGCGCTCTACGAGATCATGGAGATGGTCGTGGCGACGATGGTGGCGCCGGGAACGGGCGACGCCTGGCTGGGCACCCAGGGCGATATCTGGGATCCACAAAAGGACATGGGACTCGCCGCGCTTGGCGCGTTACTGTGCATGTTGATCACGGCTCTTTTACGGAAGCTGCGGACTCCTAGACCTGTACTGCTTGCCGGAGGCATTCATGGGACGGCCTGACGGCCGGACGGCCGGACGGCCGGTTCTTGTCACACTGCTGGTTCTGGCCGTCGGGCCGTCTGCCCGTCCGGCCGTCGCCCAGACCTTCGAGCAGCGGCTCCTCGCCGTCCCCGACACCGCCAGCGTGCGCCAAATGTCGCGCGATCTCTCCGCGGTGCCGCACATGGCGGGGACGCCCGCGCAGGCGACAACGCGCGACTACGTGCTCGACAAGATGAAATCGTGGGGCATCGACGCGTGGAGCAAAGAGTACACGGTCTACATTCCGCAGCCCGATACCGTCGCGGCGTGGATCATCACGGGCAAGACCACCACGCGACTCAACCTCGCCGAGCCGGGGACTGGACCGCAGATCCCGCCGTTCAACGGCTACACCGGTAATGGCAACGTGACGGCCGACGTCGTCTATGTGAACTACGGCCTGATCGAAGACTACAAGACCCTCGACTCGCTCGGCGTCAGTGTGAGCGGCAAGATCGTGCTGGCGCGCTACGGCCGTTCGTTCCGCGGCATCAAAGCGCGCGAAGCGCAGAAGCGCGGCGCCGTCGGGCTGATCGTGTACTCCGATCCGCAGGACGACGGCTATTTCCGGGGCGACGTGTACCCCAAGGGGCCGATGCGCAACGCCGACGGCATCCAGCGCGGCAGCATGATGAACGGCAACGGCGATCCCACGACGCCGAGCTGGTCATCAGTCGAGGGCGCGCGGCGAGTGCCGGAGGATTCGCTCGACATTCCGAAGATTCCGATCATCCCGATGAGCTACGGCAACGCACGCCGGTTTCTCGAGCCGATGACGGGGCCGTCCGTCCCGCAGAGCTGGCAGGGTGGATTGCCGTTCCATTACCACGTCGGGCCCGGGCCCGCGCGCGCGCGGCTGAAGGTCAAGACCGAGCGCGGCGAGCGCGCGTTCCACAAGATCTGGAACACGATCGGCATGATCCGCGGGACGCGCTGGCCGGACGAGTGGGTGGTCGTCGGCGGGCACCGCGATGCCTGGGGGCCGGGCGCGCGCGACAACGTCAGCGGCACCGTGTCGGTGCTCGAGACGGCGCGCGCATTTGCGACGCTCGCGAAAGACGGGCAGCGGCC
>Ga0075425_100005430_pt1 | contig 13250 bp, 11 predicted proteins | sample SoiMethybrSBSTD4_FD_75300 | JGI IMG/M metagenome (GOLD analysis project Ga0075425, IMG submission 75300) | Bulk soil microbial communities from a Populus tree surrounding site in Tennessee, USA - Soil MetaG P. TD hybrid SBSTD4 | ecosystem: Environmental > Terrestrial > Soil > Tree plantation...
GCCGCGAAGACCTTGAGGTCGCGCCCGAGCGTCGGCGGGTCGCAGGAGACGTAGACGACGGACGCGGGCCGGCGGGCCGCCACCAGGCGCACGACCTCCGCGCCCGCCCCCGTGCGCGGCGGATCGAGGACGATCCGCTCGTCCGCCCGCGGCGGCCACTGCGCCATCTCCCGCACGTCGCCGGAATGGATGCGCACCTGGGAAAGGCCGGCGGCCTCGACGTTCGCGCGCGCGTCCTCCACGGCGGTCGGGTTGAGCTCGAGCCCCCGCACCTCGTCCGCGCGGCGGCCCAGGGGCAGCGCGAAGAGACCGACCCCGGCGTAGAGATCGAGGACGCTGCCGCCCGGGGGCGTGCGGTCGAGCACTTCCTGCACGAGCGCATCCACGAGGAAGCGATTGGCCTGGAAGAACGACTGCACGTGCGCGCGGAGGTGCAGGCCGTGCACCGTCGCGTCCACGTGTGCGTCGCCGCGCAGGAGCAGGAAGCGCCGGCGCCGTCCCTCTCCCGCCATCAGGCCGAGGCCGGTCAGGGCGGGCACGGAGTCCCCGAGGGACGCCGCGCCCGCGGCCTGCTTGGGGTCGAGCTCCGTCTCCAGGGAGGCGACGAGCCGGCGGCCGTCGAAGGACTGCGCGAGCTCGACGTCGCGCACCGCGCGGGCGAGGCCCGGCCGCGCGGCCAGGGCGTCGCGCAGCCCGCGCGCCGCCGCCATCATCGAGGCCGAGAGCTGGAGGCAGCGCTCGATGTCGACGACGTCGTGGCTGCCCTCGCGATGGAACCCGAGGCGCACCCCGCCGTCTCGTGCCTGCTCGACGTGAAGGGTGGCCCGCGTCCGCCAGCCTTCCGGCGGGGACGGCCGCACTGCGATCGGACCCTCCCAGACCGTACCCGCCCTCCGCAGGGCGTCCCGCAGCACGGACTCCTTGAGCGCCGCCTGGGCGCCGGGATCCAGGTGCTGGTACGCACATCCGCCGCACTGGGCGAAGTGCGGGCAGCGCGGCTCGCTCCGCCCCGGGCCCGCGGTCATGACCTCTTCGATCTCCGCCTTCACGTAGCCCGGCGTCACCGACGCCACGCGCACGCGCAGCACGTCGCCGGGCAGGCCGCGCGGAACGAAGACGACCTGGCCGTGGTGGCGGGCCAGCCCCTGGCCGCGATAGACGGCGCGCTCGACCGTCACCTCGAGGCGCTCGCCCGCGCGCAGCGCGCTCACAGATGGAACAGGCTGAGGCGGGGGATGCCGTGCCGTCCGAGAAGACGCCGCGCCCAGGCCTCTTCGCGGATCTGGTCCAGCACGCGCTCGGGCATGCGGCCGCGGTAGGGCGCGAGGTCTCTCTCGATCTCCGCGTCGATGGCGGCCAGCGCCTCCGCCGCCGCGTCCGCGCGCAGCGCTTCGAGCAGCGCCTTCTCGGTGGCGCCGAGCCGGCGCGTCAGCTCCTCGAGGCGCGGCCGTCCGCTCGCCCCCGGCGCCGCCACGCCGCGCAGCTCCGCGGCCGCGGCCCGCGCCGCGGCGGTTCCGTTGGGTCCGAGCCCAGTGGCCGCCTCCAGCGCGCTCGCGAAACCGGTCAGGGCCACGGCCACGCTCGTCTCCGCCTCGTCGTCGAAGGACAACGCGCGCTGCCAACGTTCCCCCGCCGCGTCCACCTCGGCCGCGCAATAGGCCAGGCTGCCGACCTTCCGCTTGCGGCTCCAGGAATGGGCGTGCCCGTCGAGCGCGTCCGCGATGCCGCGCATCACGATGCGCAGGGGGAGCCCGGCCCGCCGCCATTTGCGGATGAGCAGCCAGTCGGCGTTGGACAGGAAGAGCGGATCGCCGCGGCGGGAGACGAAGAACTCCTCGATCGACTGGTAATACGCCGCCTCTTCGAGGGCCGTGTCCGCCGAGGCCTCCGCCATGCCCGTCCCGCTCAGCGACCGGGCGCGCGGTTGCGCGCCCAGATGAGGCGAAGGCCGGTCAGGGTCAGCACGGGATCGACGGCTTCGATGGAGGGCACGTCGGCGGCCAGGCTCTCGGCGAGGCCGCCGGTCGCGACCGCGCGCGCGGGCTCGCCCAGCTCGGCGCGGATGCGCTTGATGATGCCTTCCACCATCGACGCGTATCCGAAATAGAGGCCGGACTGGATGGAGCCGACGGTCGAGCGGCCGATCACCTTGCCCGGGCTGCGGAGGTCCACCCGCGGCAGGCGCGCCGCGCGCTGGAAGAGCGCGTCCGCGCTGATCCCGACGCCGGGACAGATCACGCCCCCGATGTACTCCCCCTTCTTGGTGACCACGTCGAAGGTGGTGGCCGTGCCGAAGTCCACCACGATCACGGGGCCGCCGTAGGCGGCGAAGGCGGCCACGCCGTTGACGATGCGGTCCGCGCCCACGTCGCTGGGCGGCTCGTACAGGATCGGCATCCCCGTCTTCACACCCGGCTCGATCACGAGCGGCTCGTGGCCGAGGTAGGTCCGGCACAGGGTGACGACGACCGACGTCAGGGGTGGCACCACGCTGGCGAGAGCGATCCCCACGATCTGCGCGACGTCGATGCTGGAAGCGGCGAAGAGGCTGCGCACCAGGATCCCGTATTCGTCCGCGGTCTGCTCGCGGCGGGTGGTGAGGCGCCAGTGCGCCTTGAGCTCCTCGCCGTCGTGCACGCCGAGGACCGTGTTGGTGTTGCCGACGTCGATGGTGAGGAGGAGGGGCATGGATTGTCCCGTTCAGTCTCGCGCGGGCCGGACCTCGCGCACCTCGCCCGAGTGAAGCACCGCCCGGGTCCCGTCTTCCAGCTCCAGGATGAGCGCGCCGCCCTCGTCGAGGTCGCGCGCGATGCCGCGCAGCCGGCGCCCGCCGGACTGCGCCTCGACCGCGCGCCCCCACCACGGCACCGCGCGGGCGCGCCACGCGGTCTGGACGACCCGGGGACCTTCGCGCGCGAGGGCATGATACCAGACGGTCAGTCGGACGAGGACCGCGCCCGCGAGCACGACGCGGTCCACCGCGCGCGCGAGCTCTTCCGCGGCGCAGGTGACGGTGGCGGCCACGTCCGGCGGAAGGTCGGGAGGACGCACGGCGACGTTGACGCCCACGCCGAGCACGACCGATTCCAGCCCGTCCGCGCCCGACGTGGCCTCGGCCAGGATGCCGCCCACCTTGCGCTCCCCCACCATCACGTCGTTCGGCCACTTGAGCCTCGCGTCCAGGCCCTCGACGGCCAGAGCCTCCGCGACGGCCAGCCCCGCGGCCAGGGGCAGGACGCTCCAGCGTGCGCCGGGAGGGGCGGGGCGCAGGAGCACGGACAGGTAGAGGTTCCCGGGCGGCGAGGACCAACGCCTCCCCTGCCGTCCCCGCCCGGCCGTCTGCGCGTCCGCGAGGACCACCGTCCACTCCGCGGCTCCCGCGCGGGCACGCTGCTTGAGGCGATCGTTCGTGGAGGGCGAGAGGGGCGTGTGCTCGATCTCCGCCGGCCACTCCAGGCCGCGGGCGGCGAGCTGGGCGCGCAGGCGTACGCCCGCATCGCCCGCGTCGGCGCTCACGGTGCGCGCTCGATGTCCAGCGAGATGTCCACCGCGGGCGCGGAGTGCGTGAGCGCGCCCACCGCGATGTAGTCGGGACCCGCTTCCGCGTAGGCCCGCACGTTCTCCAGCCGGATGCCGCCCGAGACCTCGACGGGCACGCGTCCGGCGATCCGCTTCACCGCCGCCGCCGCCTGCTCCGGCGTGAAGTTGTCGAGCAGGATCATCTGCGCGCCCGCGGCCAGCGCTTCCTCGATCTGCTCCGGGCGGTCCACCTCGATCTCCACGTGGAGATCCCCGGCGGCGGCGACGGCCCGGCGCGTGGCCTCCCCCACCGATCCCGCCATCAGCACGTGGTTGTCCTTGACCAGGATGGCGGAGTCGAGACCCGAGCGGTGGGGCGACCCGCCGCCCACGGCCACCGCCCGCTTCTCCAGCAGCCGCAAGCCCGGTGTCGTCTTCCGTGTGTCGCGGATCTTCGCCTTCGTCCCCGCCACCGCGTCCACGAAGCCGCGGGTGATGGTCGCGATGCCGGACATGCGCTGCAGGAAGTTCAGGGCCACGCGCTCCCCGGTCAGGATGCCGCGCGCCCGGCCCGTGACGGACGCGATCGCGTTCCCCGCTTCGAAGCGATCGCCCTCGCGCGCCCGCGTCTCCCAGGCGATCTCCGGATCGACGGCCGTGAAGACTTCCAGGGCGACGTCGAGGCCGGCGATGAGGAGCGCCTGCTTGGCCACGAAGACCCCGGTGGCCCGCGCCTCCGCGTCCACGGTGGCTTCGGTGGTCGCGTCGCGCGCGCCCACGTCCTCCTCGATGGCCTGGCGCACGATGCGGCGGACCCGCTCGGGGTCGATGTCGAGGATGGCCCAGGGCTCGACGCGGCTCGTCATCTAGATGCGGCCGAGCTCGTCCAGCGTGGCCTTCACCTTCGCCCGGCGCTCCTCCAGCTCGACGACGCGCTGGCGCGCCTGCGCCACCACCTCCGGCTTCGCCCTCTCCACGAACTGCGGGTTCTCGAGCTTCTTCCCCAGCGAGCCCATCTCGTCGTCGATCTTGCCCAGCTCCTTGGTGAGGCGCGCCTTCTCCGCGGCCACGTCGAAGAGCCCGGCCATGGAGACGCGCAACTCGACGCCATCCACCGGCTCGCGCAGGACGCCGGGCTCGTCGGCGGCGCTGGGCACGACGCGGAACTCGCCGAGGCCGGCCAGGTGCCGCAGGAGCGGGCCGTGCTTCGTGATGAACTCGGCGTCCGCGCTCGCGGGCGCGACCACGGTCACGTCGATGCGCTTCTTGCGGTCGACCTCGTAGGTCGCGCGCAGGGTGCGGATGGCCGTGACCAGCCGCATCACGCGCGTCATGGCCGCCTCGTCCTCGACGTCGAGCTTGCCCGGCTCCGGCACCGGGAAGGGCGCGACCATGATCGACGGCCCCTCGTGGGGCAGGCGCTGCCAGATCTCCTCCGTCACGTACGGGATGACGGGGTGGAGGAGGCGCAGCGTCTTCTCCAGCACTTCGAGCAGAACGGCCCGCGTGCGCGGCCCCTCCACGGGATCGGGGAAATACGATTTCGCGATCTCGATGTACCAATCGCAGAACTCGTCCCACACGAAGTGGTACAGCTCGTTCGCGGCCTGGTCGAAGCGGAACTCGGTGAGGGCCTCCCCCACCTTGCGCGCCACGTCCTGCTGGCGGCTCAGGATCCAGCGGCTGGGCAGGGGCAGCGCGGAGAACTCGTAGGAGGGCGCGCGCTCGCCCTCCAGGTTCATGAGGAGGAAGCGCGAGGCGTTCCAGAGCTTGTTCACGAAGGCGCGATAGCCGGCCAGGCGCTGCTCGCTGAGGGCGGGGTTCGTGCCCGGCGCGCCCAGCGCGGTCATGGTGAAACGCACGGCGTCCGTGCCGTGACGGGACACGAGGTCCAGCGGGTTGACGTCGTTGCCGCGTGTCTTCGACATCTTCTTGCCGTGTTCGTCGCGCACGAGGCCGTTGAGGAACACGATCGGGAACGGGATGTCCCCCGCGAAGCGCATGCCCAGCATGATCATGCGCGCCACCCAGAAGAACAGGATGTCGTACCCCGTCATCATCACGTCGTTCGGGTAGTAGCGCGCGAGGTCCTTTGTCTTGTCCGGCCAGCCCAGGGTCGAGAACGGGAAGAGGCCGGACGAGAACCAGGTGTCGAGGACGTCCGTCTCCTGGGTGAGCGCGGTGCCGCCGCACTTCGGGCAGGCCGCGGGCGCCTCCCGGGCGACCGTGAGCTCGTCGCACTTCGCGCAGGTCCAGGCCGGGATGCGATGGCCCCACCAGAGCTGGCGCGAGATGCACCAGTCCCGGATGTTGCGCATCCACTCGAAGTACGTCTTGGTCCAGCTCTCGGGCACGAAGCGGATGCGGCCGTCCTCCGCGGCGGCCAGGGCGGGCGCGGCCAGGGGCCCCATCTTCACGAACCACTGGCGGCTCAGCCGCGGCTCCACGATGGTGTCGCAGCGCTGGCATTTGCCGAGGGGCACGGGGTGCGGCTCCGTCTTGACCAGCAGCCCTTCCTTCTCGAGCTGGGCCACGATCCCCTTGCGCGCTTCGAAGCGGTCCTGCCCCTTGTACGGGCCGGCGTTCTCGTTGAGGACCGCGCGCTCGTCCATGATGTTGATGGAGGGCAGGCCCAGGCGCTGCGCGGCCGCGAAGTCGTTCGCGTCGTGCGCGGGCGTGAGCTTCACGGCGCCCGTTCCGAACGTGCGGTCCACGAACTCGTCCGCCACCACGGGGATCTCGCGCCCGAGCACGGGCAGCACCAGCGTGCGGCCGATGAGGTGGCGGTAGCGCTCGTCCTCCGGGTGCACGGCCACCGCGGTATCGCCGAGCAGCGTCTCCGGCCGGGTCGTCGCGACCACGAGGCCGGGCTTGCCGTCCGTCTCCACGTAGCGGATGTGCCAGAGGGAGCCGGGCTCCGTCTCCGTCACCACCTCGAGATCACTGAGCGCGGTCATGCACCGCGGGCACCAATTGACGATGTAGTACCCGCGGTAGACGAGCCCCTGCTCCCAGAGCTGGACGAACACCTCGCGCACCGCGCGCGACATTCCCGGGTCCATCGTGAAGCGCTCCCGGGTCCAGTCCAGCGAGTAGCCCATGATGCGCAGCTGCTCGAGGATCTTGCCCCCGCTCTCCTCGCGCCACCGCCACACCCGCGCCTCGAACTCTTCGCGGCCGAGGTCTTCCTTCTTCCTTCCCTCCTTGGCCAGCTGGCGCTCCACCACCATCTGGGTGGCGATGCCTGCGTGGTCGAGGCCGGGGAGCCAGAGGGTGTCGAAGCCGCTCATGCGCTTCCAGCGCACGATCACGTCCTGGAGGGTGAGGGTGAAGGCGTGGCCGATGTGCAGCGAGCCCGTCACGTTGGGGGGCGGGATCATGATGGCGAAGCGCGGCTTTCCCGACGCGGGATCGGCCACGAAGAAGCCGCTCTTCTCCCAGTAGGGATACCAGCGGGACTCGACGTCTTTCGGTTCGTAGGCTTTGGCGAGTTCTTCGGGGGGCATGTCCGTTTTTTCTGTTCGTTGTTCGGCGTTCGGCGTTGGCGATTGCTGTTCGCTGTCTCTTGTTCCTAGCTTACTAAGTCAGGGGGGCACTTGCGCACCATCCAGGTGGGCGCTGCGCGGCCCCCTGAAACCCCCTCGCGACGCGCCGCTGCTTCGCAGCGATTCCAGTGATCTTACTGAGTCAGGGGGGGCACTCACACATGGTCAGGTGGGTGTTCGCGTCCCCCCTGACCCCCCCCTCGCAACGCGCCGCCGCTGCGCGGCGCCGCATTGCTCTACGTGACGCTTGCCCCTGCTCGTGAGGCGCGCTGCTAAGTCTGTTGCAGCTCGGCCTTGAGCTTGTCGATCTCCTTCTTGATCAGGTTCTCGGCGAGGTCGGGGATGACTTCCCACGCGATCTCGCGGATCACCTTCTCGGAGATCTGGGCCACGACGCGCTGCGCGATCTTCTCGACCATGTCGACGGGCACGCCGACCTCCGCGGCCGCCGAGGGCGTGGGCGGCGGCTCCGGCGCGCCCTCGGGCGCGACGGAAGAGAACGAGGACTCCATCGGACGCGGCGCGACCGACAACGGCTCCGCCGCGCGCTTCTCCGGCTCCGGAGTCCGACGCACCGGCTCGGGCGCCGGGGCCGGGATCTCATCCTCCGACTCGCTCATGCCCGTGAACGAAGGCGATTCGCGCCGCGTGTACGAGCCGGAGTCGTGCCGTGCCGGTGGAGCTCCGGGGAGATCGGCTTGCCGGACGTAGCCGAATCCCTCCTTCACCGTCTCCTGGACCGCGGCGGACGGCACGGAGGGCTCCGCCGGCGATCCCGTCACGTCCTGCGTGCGCACGTAACCGAAGTCGTCCGTGGCCGCGCCGAAGTGAGCCTCGGGCGCCTCGCGCGCCGGCGCGGGAGAATGCGAGTGCTCGGGGGCCGACGGCGGAGCGGGGGCGGAGGCCGGCTCGTCCTCCTCGAAGACCTCGTCGAACGTCGCGTCCGCGGGCGGCTGCGCCGACTCGACGCTGGCCTGGGCCCGCATCTCCAGCGGGACCTCTATCGTGGGCTGCGCCCACGGCGAGGGAGCTTCGTCCGCGCCTTCGCTCGCGGCATCGCCCTGAAGCGTGGCCGACTCCTCCGGGCTCACGTCCATGAGCTCGTCCGGCTCCGCCTCCGGCAGGTCGTCCACGTAGGACAGCTCCTCCGGCCCGACGGCGGCGGTGGACGGGGCCGGGATCGGCGGCTCCTCGTAGACGACCGACTTGCCGATCTCCGTGTACGACGGCGTGATCATCGTCGGCGTCTCTTCGAGCGGCTCGTCCGGGATGAAGTTCGGAACCGCCTGCTGCGTCCCCGTCCGGTCCGGCATGCCCGGAGGCGCGGCCGCGGGCGGCACGGGAGGCGCGGGGGCGGCGGCGGTCCGCGTGGGGGCCACCGTACGCGTGCCCGCCTGACTCAGCAGGTCCTTCACCTTCGCGATCAGGGTCTGCGGCTCGAACGGCTTGGCCAGGAACCCGTCGCAGCCGACACGGCTGGCGCGATCCTGGTCGAACGGCTCGAAGGCTCCCGTCAGGAGGAGCACCGGAATGTGGGCCAGCGAGGGCGTCTTCTTGATGAAATCGCAGACCTCGTAGCCGTCCTTCTCCGGCATGATGATGTCGCAGAGCACGAGATCCGGCCGCACGTCCTGGACCTTCTCGACCGCCAGCCGCCCGTTCCCCACCGTGACGACCTCGAAGTCCTCATCCGAGAACGTCAGCTCGATGACTTTCTGGATGGTGATGCTGTCGTCCGCAAGCAGGATCTTCTTGCCCATCGTCACTCAGCCTCCAAAGGGTCCGGACGCGGCGTCTGAAGATAGACCGCGATCTCTTTCCTGTCAATTAATTATCGGCGTTCGAGGCCGCCGGAAGCGCCTCCGGGCGCGCCCGGACTCAGTGGGCGGGAACGGCGCTGGAAACGAGCCGCACGACGTCCGACAGCGAGGCGCCGGGCAGGAAGACCTCGGCGATCCCCAGCTTCTTCAGCTCCGGGATGTCCTGCGCGGGGATGATCCCGCCCACGAACACCTGGATACCGTCGATGCCCTTCTCCTTCAGGAGCTCGACCACGCGGCGGCAGATGGGCAGGTGGGCGCCGGAGAGGATCGAGAGGCCGATCGCGTCCACGTCTTCCTGCGCGGCCGCGGCCACGATCTGCTCGGGGCTCTGCCGCAGGCCGGTGTAGATGACTTCCATGCCCGCGTCGCGCAGGGCGCGCGCCACGACCTTCGCTCCGCGGTCGTGTCCGTCGAGGCCGGGCTTGGCGATGAGGACTCGGATGCGGTGCTGCGCCGGAGTGGAGCTCATCCGTTGATCCAGTCTATCACCGCGTCGGGCGCCGCCCGCGGGGTACACTTCCCGGCATCTCGATGCGGCCACGAGCGATAGCGCTGCTCCTCTTCCTGGTCGCCCCCATCGCGGGAGCGCAATCTCCCCCATCTGCCACCGAGATCGAGGCGCGCCTTCCCGCGCTCGCCGGGCGCGAGCGCGCGGCCGCTCTCGCCCAGCTCACCGAGCTCCTGCAGAGCGACGATCCGAAGAAGGCGCTGGCCTACGGCGCGCAGGCCCTGGAAGCGCCGTCCCCGGAGCTGGACCACGCCCAGCGCTTCACGACCCTCACGAGCATGTCCTGGGCGCATCGGGCCCTGAGCCAATACGACGAAGCGGTGGCCCGCGCCGAGCAGGCGTTGCGTCTCGCCGAAGAGACCGGGGATCAGGGCGAACGCGCCGACGCCCTCAACCATCTCGGCTCGATCGCGCGGAGGCGGGGCGACCCCGTCGTCGCCGTCGACTTCTTCACGCAGGCCCTCGAGGCCGCGCGCAAGGGCGGCAGCGAACCCGACATCGCGATGTCCCTCAACAACCTCGGCTTCGTCTATTCGACGGACCTCGCCGACTACGAGCTCGCTCTCGATCACCACCTGAAGGCCCTGGCCATCCGGGAGCGGCTGAAGGACCAAGCGGACGTGTCCCTCTCCCTCAACAACATCGGCGTCGTCTACTCCCGCCTCCACGACAACGACCGCGCCCTCGACTACTTCGGACGCGCCCTCGTCCTGCGCCGGCGGCTGGGGCTGGCCACGCGGGTGGCGGGGACCCTCTACAACATCGGGGACGTCCATCTCGAGCGCGGCGATCTCGGAGCCGCCCTTCAGGCTCACCAGGAGGCCCTCGACATCCGCACGCGGGTCGGCGACCACTCGGAGATGTCGCAATCGCACGCGGCCCTCGGCTCCGTCTACCTCGCCCTGAACCGGCCCGTGGACGCCGAGCGCGAGCTCGAAGAGGCGCTGGTCCTGGGCGATCCCGTGGGCGACAAAGGTCTGGCCGTCAACAACCGGCTGGGGCTGGCCGCGGTCGAGCGCAAGAGCGGCCAGCCGCAGCGCGCCGTGGGCCGCGCACAGGAAGCCCTCGCCATCGCGAACGCGATGCCGTCGCGCGAACTGCAGCGCCGGAGCTTCGAGGAGCTGGCGGCATCGCTGGAGGCGGCGGGCCGGTCCGCGGAGGCCCTCGCCGCCTTCAAGAGCTTCAAGCGCGTCAGCGACGAGATCCTGGACGAGGGCACGGCACGACGGCTCGCCAGCGTCGAGAAGCGCTATGACATCGAGAAGCGCGAGCGGGAGATGGAGCGCCTGGTCAGCACCCGCTCCCGCCAGCGTGACGCCGCGGCGGGCGCGTTCGTGCTCCTCGCCGTCGTGGGCTTCGCCGTCTATTCCCGGAAGGCTTTCGCCGCCCGCCTGGCCGAGCGCCTCAGCGTGACCGACACCCTGACCGGGCTCAAGAACCGACGCTACGTGCACCAGACGATCGGGGCGGATGTCGCGGCCAGCCTGCGGCGCCACCGGGAGGCGGTGGCCGCCCGCGAGCCGGCCCGAGATGCCGACCTCGTTTTCTTCCTGGTGGACATCGACGGCTTCAAGGCCGTGAACGACGCCCATGGCCACGCGGCCGGAGACCGCGTGCTGACCGCGGCTTCACGCCGGCTGGAAGCGGCCTGCCGCCAGTCCGACGTGGTGGCACGGTGGGGCGGCGAAGAGTTCCTGGTGCTGGCCCGCTTCACCGAGCGCACCCAGGCCGCGGCCCAGGCGGAGCGGCTGCGGCGGACGATCGAAGAGGGACCCTTCACCCTGGAGGACGGGCGAGCCATCTCCATCACCTGCTCGATCGGCTTCGCCTCCTTCCCCTTCGCGCGACGGGAACCGGAGGCCCTGGGCTGGGAGCAGATCGTCGCGATCGCGGACCACGCGGCTTACGCCGCGAAGCGGCATGGACGGAACTCGTGGGTCGGCCTCGGCCTCACCGGAGAGGTCATGCCCGCGGGCAAGCCGAGCCCGGAAGCGCTGGACGCCTGGGCATCGGAAGGGCAGATCACGGTCGAGGCGCGGACCGCGGCCTAGAAAGTCGCCGTGATCAGCGGAGTTCGACGCCGGGCAGGCCACTCATCCGCTGATAGTTGTCGAACGCGAAGATCGCGCAGAGGATCACCGCCCAGACCTCGCCCATCCCGATTCCCGCGATCATCGCCAGCGCGGCCGCGCCGATCGAGATCTTCCGGGTCAGCAATCGGCCGTCGCTCTGTCCCATCCGGTGCTCGAGGAACTCGGCGAGGGCGCGGCCACCGTCCATGGGAAGGATGGGAAGCAGGTTGAAGAGGCCCCAGCCGAGGGTCACCCAGAGGAAGTACCGGCTGGCCAGCAACACCCAGAACGAATCGAACGTCGGAAAGAGCGTCTGGTGCAGGTACAGGAGGCCGCCCACCAGGAAGCCGATGCCGGGCCCGGCGACGCTGATGATCACGCGCTGCCACCATCGGAGCTCGTCCACCCAGGCCCACTGCGTGACTCCCCCGAAACCGTGGATCTCGATCTTCGGATCCTGGCCGTAGTACTGCGCGGCGAAGGCGTGGCCGAACTCGTGAAGCAGAATGGCCAGGAACGAGACCAGGGTCCACACGAGCAGGCGGCCAACGGAGGCGGTCCGCATCCCGAGGAGCACGGAGGTGAGGAAGAAGGTGTAACGCACCCTCACGATCGTGCGCAGGAGCCAGAAGAAGATCCCGTGGCGGCTCACCACGGGTGCGCTGATCAGGGCCCCCTGAATCACCTTTGCCCCGCGGTGAGCCGTGCGTCGAACGGAAACGGCAGCGGCTTGCCGATGCGGATGCGCGCGAAATCCGGATGCGCGGGGTTGAGCACGTAGTTGAACTCGCTCGGGACGATCACGCTCGGTACGCGGAGGGCCGCGCTCCGCGCCTCCGCCGCCCATCGGTCTCCGATGGTCTGGGCCTCGCGGGGAGGGGGATATTCCTTCCAGACCGGAGGAAGATCGGCGGGGTCGATCTCTTCCACCAGCGATTCGTCGATTTCACAAGGGACGGCCGAATACGCGGGCAGGATCCCGCTCGGCAGATGCACCAGCGTCTCCACGAGAGCGAGCGAGAGCGTGCCCGACGCATACACGACGCGCACCCCCACGCTGTTCCAACGCCCGCCCGCACGCTTGGCGCCTTCGCCGTTCCAGGCGGTGGCGAGGTGTTTCGTGCGGCTGAGCCGCCAGGCGGACGGCACTACGTGAGGACGCCGTGCTCCAGGCGGTCCGCGAGCGCCTCCACCTCCCGCGCGCCGAGGTCGGTGCGCGCGAGGACGAGGGGAGGCACGCCCCCCAGGGCCCGCTGCGGCGAGGACAGCCACGTGCGCGCCTGATCGCCGTCGCCATCGAACAGGTCCCGGGCCTTGGCGAAGACGCGCGCGACACGCAGCAGGCGGTCGGACTCCTCGGGCTCGAGCCGGCCTTGCTCCTTGCGGCGGGCGAAGGTGCGGGCGGTGATGACGACGGCGTCCGCAAGGTCCGCCGTCGAGAGGCCCGACCGCCTCTGGAAAGTCTCGAGCGCCGCGAAGGAGAGCCCCTTCTGCACCGCCCTGAAGATCCCGATCGGGTCTTCCGCGCGCAGGCCGACCAGGGCCACGAACGCGTATTCGCTCGCCGTCTCCTCGGCTACCGAGTGCGGCATCGAACCTCCGCCATATGGCGTATCATATCATGCCAATTGGCAGAAGGCCAGCGAATTCTAGAACGTCGGCGGCTCCTGGTACTCGCCCCACACGTCGCGCAGGGCGTCGCACATCTCGCCCAGGGTGGCGTAGGCGCGGGCGCAGTCCAGGATGGGATACATGATGTTGTCGGTGCCGCGCGCGGCCTGGC
>Ga0075425_100005434_pt1 | contig 13244 bp, 12 predicted proteins | sample SoiMethybrSBSTD4_FD_75300 | JGI IMG/M metagenome (GOLD analysis project Ga0075425, IMG submission 75300) | Bulk soil microbial communities from a Populus tree surrounding site in Tennessee, USA - Soil MetaG P. TD hybrid SBSTD4 | ecosystem: Environmental > Terrestrial > Soil > Tree plantation...
GCGCCGTCGGCGCGCGCGAACCGCGCGCCGGGATCGACGTTCGCAATCGTGCAGTGGTAGACCTCGCCGAGCTTGTAGGTCTCGATCGTCACCGGCCACCCGGCGAGCTCCACCTGCCGTCGAGAATGATCTTCGGGCTTCATAAACGGACGCCGATCAACGCAGAACCCGCGGAACACGCAGAACATGATTGTCTGCGACCTCTGCGAGATTCTGCGTTCAATGGCGTCACGGCTTTTCCACCGCCGCGCCGACGAGGTTGCCCCACTCGGTCCACGAGCCGTCGTAGTTCTTCACGTCGTCGAAGCCGAGCAGGTGCTTCAGCACGAACCACGTGAGGCTCGAGCGCTCGCCGATGCGGCAGTACGCGATCACCGGCTGGTCGCCGGTGACACCCTGCGCGGCGTACATCGACTTCAGCTCGTCGAAGCTCTTGAACGTCCCATCGTCGTTGCAGTTCTTCCCCCACGGGATGCTCTTCGCGCCGGGAATGTGGCCGCCGCGCTGGCACGTCTCGGGCAGCCCGGGCGGCGCGAGGATCTTGCCGGTGAACTCGTCGGGGCTGCGGACGTCGACGAGCGCCGCTTTCTTGCCGGCCACCGCGGACTGCACTTCGGGCAGGAACGCGCGCAGCGACGTGTCGGCGGTTTTCGCCTTGTAGCTCTTCTTCTGGATCTGCGGCGCGTCCTTGGCGAGCTCGCGTCCCTCGGCGACCCATTTCTTGCGCCCGCCGTCCATGATGCGGACGTCGTCGTGGCCGTAGATCTTGAGCTGCCAGAACGCCCACGCGGCGAACCAGTTGTTGTTGTCGCCGTAGAGCACGATGGTCGTCTTGTTGTCGATCCCGGCGGCGCCGAGCAGATCCTCGAGCGCCTTCACCGGCACGATGTCGCGCACGAGCGTGTCGCACAACTGCGTCGTCCAGTTCCACCCGACGGCGCCCGGGATGTGTCCCTGGTCGTACGCGCTGGTATCGACGTCGACTTCGACGACGCGCACGCCCGCGTCGGTGGCATGCTGGGCGACCCAGTCGGTCGAGACGAGGACGGTGGGTAATGTGGTGGTCATCTATCGCCTCCCAATCGAAACTGGCCGGAGCCGCCCATCTTAGCAAAACGTGTAGGGCGGGTACCCGGATTCCGATTCTAGATCTCGAGCAGATCGCGGCCGACGACGACCTCGCCCTTGAAGTGCTTGCGCGCGAGCGGCAGCCACGACCGATCGGCATCCGCGTTGTTGTCGGGCACGAAGTGCGAGAGGACGAGCGTCTTCACGCCCGCCTCCTGCGCGACACGCCCCGCGTCCTCGACCGACGTGTGGCTCTCGAGGATGTGCCGCGCGATCGACCGCGCGTCGCCGGCCGCCTCGGCGGCGTACGCCCCGGGGAACATCACCTCGTGCACGAGGACGTCGGCGCCGCGCGCCAGCGCGACGAGCGCGTCGGCGCGCGTGGTGTCGCCCGAGAAGACAACCGATCGATCGGGTCCGTCGATGCGATACGCGAGCGCGATCGGCACCATCGGATGATGAACGACGGCGGCGCGGACGACGACGCGCTCGTCTCTGACGACGACGCCGCCGTCCTTCAGCTCGTGCGCGTGCACGAGCGGGCCGAGCGGCGCGCGCCCTTCGTCCTTGACGCGGACGTCGATGTCGGGCGCGCTCATCTCGAAGAAGAGATCCGTCATGCGCGCGAGCGGCGGCGGCCCCCACGTGTCGACGTCGGTGCGCAGGCCCGCCGCCCACGCGAGCAGCACGAGCGTGCCGAAATCGGCGTTGTGATCGGAGTGATGATGCGTGATGAACAGATGCCGGAGCCGCGGCAGATCCACGCCGGCGAGCACCATCTGCCGCGCGACGCCGTTGCCGCAGTCCACGACGTACGCGACGCCGTCGACGACGACGACCGACGCGGGCGCCGCGCGTCCACGCTTCGGCGTCGGGCCGCCCGCCGTGCCGAGCAGCACGATGCGCGTGCGGTGAGCCGCCTGCGCCGCCGGGCGCGCAATCCGCGCCGCAGTCATCATCACGCCGGCCGACGCCAAAAACTTGCGACGATCCATCCCCTCAGTGACCTCTGTGACCCACCCGACCTACCTGACCCACCCGACCCGCCTTCGCTCGCCCGACGTGTCGAGCGAGCTTCGGCGCGGCAAGCCTGCGACCTGCCCGACCTGCCTGGCCTGCGCGACCCGCGCGACCCGCCGTCACCGCTTCACGACGCCGATGTTCACGATCGTGTCGCCCTTCTTCAGCGACGGCACGGCGCGGATGAACATCACGATCCCTTCGTCGGTCGCGGTGATCTCCTGCAGCGGCCGGTTCACGTAGTCGGTGACGATCCCGATCTTCGCGCCCTTCGCGACGTGCGCGTCGCGATCGACGACCGGGTGGAACATGCCGTCGCGATCCGCGGCGAGCGAGACGATCTTCTCCACCCACACCGGATTGCGCACCGGCGCGGCCATCGTGCCGCCCATCTTGAGATGCGCCATCACGTTCTTGACGCCGGCCGAGAGCCGCGCCGCGTCCGCGATGTCCACCGGCCCCGAGCGTCCGGCCTCGGCGGTGAACGACGGCTTGCCGCGCGTCGACGCCGCGTTCTCGAGAAAGCGCGCGGCGGTCGGATCCTTGGGGCGATCGGCGGAGATGATGACGTGATCGAGGCCGAACGCGAGCACCATCGCCTTCGAGAAGTCGTCCTGCTTCTGGTTGCCGGTGACGGTCCAGTAGCTGTAGGGCCGGAGGTTCTCGTCGAGATCGCCGCCGTGCAGATCGATCAGGTGATCGCAGCGCTCGACGACCTCCTTCATGATCACGTAGGACGCGCGCTCGGTCTGCGATCCGCTCGGGCTGCCCGGGTAGAAGCGGTTCATGCTCTTGTTGTCGGTCGGGTTCACGTGCGGCGTCATGCGCTCGAACGACGGCACGTTGATGAGCGGCAGCAGCACCAGCGTCCCCGCCACATCGTCGGGCTTGACGCTGTCGATCAGCATCTCGACGGCGATGATCGACGCGTACTCCGTGCCGTGCGCGCCCGATGCGACGGCGAGCACGGGACCCGGACGCGCGCCGTGGATGACGACGACCGGGATGTCGTAGCCGGCATCCGATCCCGCGGGCACTTTCAGCACGCCGTACGCCTTCTGGCCGCGCTGCGCGGTCGCGGTGCCGGAGGCGAACGTCGGATGCGGATCCTGGCCCGCCGCCGGCGCGGCACAGGCCAACGCAAGAGCCGCCGCGAAGATGCTTTTCATGCGCGCAACTTTACAACGGTTCGCGCGAGCCCATATAGTTGCCGTTTGCCCCGTGAAAACCCATTCTCTCTACGTCAACGGCGAGTTCGTCACAGCCAAATCGGCCAGGACGCTCGACGTGATCGATCCGGCGACCGGCGAGACGCTCGGCCGCGTGCCCGACGCCGGCCCTGACGACGTCGCGGGCGCCGTCGGCGCCGCGCGCGCCGCCTTCGACGAGGGCCCGTGGAAGGACGCCACGGCGCAGGATCGCGGGCGCGCGCTGTTCGCGCTGGCCGACGCCGTGCGGAAGCGCGCCGACGAGCTCGCCGAGCTCGAGACACGCAACACCGGCAAGCCGATCGTCGAAGCCGAGTTCGACGTCGCCGACGTCGCCACCTGCTTCGAGTACTACGGCGGGCTCGCGACGAAGATCCACGGCGACGTCATCCCCGTGCCCGACAACGCGATGAGCCTCGCGCTGCGGGAGCCGATCGGCGTCGCCGGCCAGATCATCCCGTGGAACTACCCGCTGCTGATGGCGGCGTGGAAGCTCGCGCCGGCGCTCTGCGCCGGCTGCACGACGGTGCTCAAGCCGGCCGAGCAGACGCCGCTCTCGATCCTCGAGCTCGCCTCGAGCTTCGCGGACGCCGGCCTCCCGCCGGGCGTCGTCAACATCGTCACGGGGCTGGGCGAGACGGCGGGCGCCGCGATCGTCGCGCATCCGGGCGTCGACAAGATCGCGTTCACCGGCAGCGCGGAAGTCGGCAAGACGATCATGCGCAGCGCCGCCGGCACGCTGAAGAAGATTTCGCTGGAGCTCGGCGGCAAGTCGCCGAACATCTTTTTCGCCGACGCCGACTTCGAGCCGGCGGTCGAGGGCGCGCTCTTCGGCGTCTTCTTCAATCAGGGCGAGGTCTGCTCGGCCGGCAGCCGGATCCTCGTGCAGCGGCCGATCTACCGGAAGTTCGTCGACGCGATGGTCGAGAAGGCGCGGACGATCACCGTGGGCCCGCCGCTCGATCGCGGGACGAAGATGGGCGCGCTCGTGTCGCGCGAGCAGTTCGACCGCGTGCGCCAGTACCAGGAGATTGGCAAGAAGGAAGCGAAGGTGGCGGTCGGCGGCGGCGCGGCGGCGGTGGCCGGCCTCGAGCGCGGGCTGTTCGTCGAGCCGACGATCTTCTACGACGTCGACAACGCGGACCGCATCGCGCGCGAGGAGATCTTCGGGCCCGTCGCGTCGGTGATCCCGTTCGACTCCGAGGCCGACGCGCTGCGGATCGCCAACGACACGTACTACGGCCTGGCGGCCGCGGTCTGGACGCGCGACATCTTCCGCGCGATGCGCACGGTGAAGCAGCTGCGCGCCGGCATCGTGTGGGTGAATCACATGCAGCCGACCTACGTGGAGGCGCCGTGGGGCGGCTACAAGCAGAGCGGCATCGGGCGCGAGCTCGGGAAATGGGGCGTGGAGGAGTATCTGAACGTCAAGCAGGTGTACATCAACCTGTCCGAACAGCCGATCGGTTGGTATTAACGAGCGTTCGGCAATTAAGAATTTTGAATTAAGAATTTGGAATGCGTTGTCACGCTGTCACAAGGGCGTCACGAATTCTTAATTCCAAATTCCTAATTCTTAATTGCCGAACGCAGGAGGAAAAACGATGACGTACTATGGCGGCAAGGAACTAGCGGCAGCGTTTCGCACGGTCCGCAAGAACACGATCCAGATCGCGGAAGACATCCCCGAGAACAAGTACGACTTCAAGCCCGCGCCAGACTGCCGCAGCGTGCGCGAGACGCTCGCGCACGTCGCCACGTCGACCAACTTCCAGCACACGGTCCACTCGTCGAAAGTGACCGACATGAAGACGGTCAACTTTCAGGAGATGTTCCAGCGGTTCGTCGCCGAGGAGCAGAAGCCGCGGACGAAGGCGGAGCTAATCGCGTACCTGAAGAGCGAGGGCGACAAGTTCGCGGCGTTCCTCGAGAGCCTGCCCGAGTCCGTCCTCTCCGAGACGGTGACGATGTCGCCGCAGGGCGGCGGCGGCACGAAGTCGCGCTTCGAGATGTTGCTCGGCGCGAAGGAGCACGAGATGCACCATCGCGGGCAGCTGATGACGATCGAGCGGATCGTCGGCGTCGTCCCGCACCTGACGCGGCAGATGCAGGAGCGCATGGCGCAGATGCAGGCCGCGCAGCAGTCGGCGGGCCAGCGGTGAACGCCGCGCTCGCCACGGCCGTCGGCGTGGCGATGGTTGCCGGCGCGCTCCAGTCGGGCGCGCCGGCGATCGCGCACGAGTACGCGGAGGTCAACGGCGTGCGGCTCCACTACGCGCGCGCGGGCAAGGGGCCGTTGATCGTCTTCCTGCACGGCTTCCCGGAATTCTGGTACGAATGGAAGTACCAGCTCGCCGAGTTCTCCGTCGACCATACGGCCGTCGCGCCCGACATGCGCGGCTACAACCTGTCGTCGAAGCCGAGCGAGCTGTCCGAGTACGCGGTGCCCAAGCTCGCCGACGACGTGCGCGCGCTCGCGAGCGAGCTGTTGAAGACGACCGGCAACCAGCGTTTCACGCTCGTCGCGCACGACTGGGGCGGCGTCGTCGCCTGGGTGTTCGCGGCGCTCCATCCCGAGATGCTCGACAGGCTGGTGATCGTCAACGCGCCGCACCCGACGATCTTCGGCCGCCTGCTGCGCGACGATCCGGCGCAGCAGAAGGCCAGCGGCTACATGCTGATGTTTCGCGGGCCGCAGGCGGAGGAGACGCTGTCGGCGAACGCGTACGCGATGCTGTCGTCGATGGTGCTCGGCGGCGGCGTGAAGAACGGCACCGTCACCGACGCCGACAAGCAGATGTACCTCGACGCGTGGTCGCAGCCCGGCGCGCTCACCGGCGGTCTGAACTACTACCGCGCCGCCGCGGTGGGGCCGCCGGCGCCAGGCGAGAGCGCACGATCCGCCGACGCCGCGCCGCCGCTTCTCGTCCGCGTGCCGACGCTCGTCATCTGGGGCGAGAAGGACACGGCGCTCCTGACGAGCAACCTCGACGGCCTCGACGCCGTCGTGCCGCAGCTCACGGTCAAGCGGATTCCCGACGGAACGCACTGGGTCGTGCGCGAGCAGGCGCCCGAGGTGAACCGACTGATTCGCGCGTTCCTCACGCAGCCCTGATGCCTGCAGCCGCGCCGCGCTTCAGCGCGGAGACGCTCCGGTTCCTGCGCGCGCTGAAGCGGAACAACCGCCGCGAGTGGTTCAACGCGCACCGCGACGACTACGAGCGCCACGTCCGCGAGCCGATGACCGCCATCGTCGAACGGCTCGCCGCCGACTTCCGATCGTTTGCGCCGGAGCTCGTCGCGAGCCCGAAGATCTCGATGTATCGCATCTACCGCGATACGCGGTTCTCGGAGAACAAGGCGCCGTACAAGACGCATGTCGCGGCGGTCTTTCCGACGCGCGGCTTCGCGAAGCACGAGGGCGCCGGCCTCTACTTCCACGTCTCGACCGACGACGTGTGGATCGGCGGCGGCATGTACGCGCCGCAGCCGCCGCAGCTCCAGGCCGTGCGCGAGCACATCGCGGAGAACGTCCGTCAGCTGCGCGCGATCGTCGAGTCGCCGGCCTTCCGCCGCGCGATCACGCTCGAGGGCGAGAAGCTGTCGCGCGTGCCGCGCGGCTTCCCGAAAGATCACGAAGCCGCCGAGTACCTCAAGTTCCGCCACTTCATCGCCGGCGCCGAGTTCCCGGCGGCGCTCGCCGCGAGCCCGAAGTTCTACACGACGCTCACGGCGACGTTTCGCGCGGTGCTCCCGCTGGCGCGATTCCTCAACGCGCCGCTCGCCGCCGCGCCGGCCGCCATCACGACGACGATGCGCGTGCGGGAGCGCGCGTGAGCGGAGACGACGACCTCGACGCGCTCGTCAGCGAGCTGAATGCCGGCGCGCCGGCGCCGGCGGGCGCCGACGAGCAGATGATCCGGCTGCGCGCCTGGCTCGAGCAGGTCGTCGAGCGGTCGGCGAGCGATCTGCTGCTGGTCGCCGGCGCGCCGCCGTCGATCCGCGTCGACGGCCTCGTCGCCGCGCTCGAGCCGATGTTCGGCGGCCCGCTCGACAGCGAGGAGATTCAGGACACCGTCCTGCCCGCGCTGCCGCCGCATGCGCGGCGGCAGTACCGCGAGCGCGGCATCGCCGACGGCTCGTACCGCTCGCCGGATCTCGGACGCTTCAGGATCAACCTCCATCACGAGCGCGGGCGCACGGCGGCGGCGATCCGCCGCCTGCCGATCGCGCCGCCGCGCTTGGCCTCGCTGCTGCTGCCGCCCAACGTGGAGGCGCTGACGCGGCTGGCGCGGGGCCTCGTGCTCGTCGGCGGCGCCACCGGCTCGGGGAAGACGACGACGCTGGCGGCGCTGGTGAACGAGATCAACCTGCGCGACGCGCGCCACATCATCACGATCGAGGATCCGATCGAGTACGAGCACACGCATCGGCGGTCGATCATCGAGCAGGTGGAGATCGGCGTCGACGCGCCCGACTTCCCGACGGCGCTGCGCGCGGCGCTCCGCCAGGCGCCCGACGTCATCGTCGTCGGCGAGATGCGCGATCCGGAGACGATGCAGATCGCGGTCGCCGCCGGCGAGACGGGGCACCTCGTCTTCTCGAGCCTGCACACGACCGACGTCGCGACGACGGTGGCGCGGATCTCGGACTCGTTTCCCGTGGAGCGTCAGAACACCGTGCGGCAGGAGCTCGCGATGGCGCTGGCGGCGGTGCTCACGCAGACGCTGATGCCGCGCGCCGGCGGCGGCCGCATTCCGGCCGCGGAGCTGCTGATGGTGGGCTACGGCGCGCGGCAGCACGTGCGGAAGAACGCGCTGCAGCATCTGCACCAGGAGATCACGATCACCCGCAAGCAGGGATCGTTCACGATCGAGGAATCGCTCGCCGATCTGGTGCGCCGGGGCCTCGTCGATCGGAAGGACGCCCTGACGCGCGCCGGCCATCCCGAGGAGCTCGAGCGCCTGCTGGCGTGAAGGGACGGAACTATTTCGTGATCGTCGTGGTTCTTCGTGTCTTCGTGATTCCGTCAAATGCCGCGCATGATTTCACGTGACGACATCGCGCGCGCGCACGCGCGGATCGCGGCCTACATCCGCCGCACGCCGGTCGTGGAGGTCGACGGAGCGGACGTGGGACTCGACGGCTATCGCGTCACGCTCAAGCTCGAGCTGCTGCAGCGCGCCGGATCGTTCAAGACCCGCGGCGCCTTCACGAACCTGCTGACGCGCGAGGTGCCGCCCGCGGGCGTCGTCGCCGCCTCCGGCGGCAACCACGGCACGGCGGTCGCCTTCGCGGCGATGACGCTGAACGTGCCGGCGAAGATCTTCGTCCCGACGATCTCGTCGCCGGCGAAGATCGCGCGGATCCGCTCGTACGGCGCCGATCTCGTCGTCGGCGGCGATCGGTACGCCGACGCGCTCGCCGCGAGCGAAGCATGGGCCGCGCGGTCGGGCGCGCTGCAGGTGCACGCGTTCGATCAGATCGAGACGCTGCTCGGGCAGGGCACGCTCGCCGTGGAGCTAGAGAGCCAGGCGCCGGATCTCGACACGATCCTCGTCGCCGTCGGCGGCGGCGGCCTCATCGGGGGCATCGCCGCCTGGTATCGCGGCGCCGCGCGCATCGTCGCCGTCGAGCCCGAAGGCGCGCCGACGCTCCACGACGCGATTCGCGCGGGGCGGCCGGTGGACGCGCCGGCCGGCAGCATCGCCGCCGACTCGCTGGCGCCGCGCCGCGTCGGCGAGCTGATGTTCCCGATCGCCCGCGAGTACGTCGAGCGCGTCGTGCTGGTCACCGACGACGCGATCCGCGCCGCGCAGCAGACGCTGTGGGACGCGCTGCGAATCGTCGTCGAGCCCGGCGGCGCCGCCGCGTTCGCGGCACTGCAGTCCGGCGCGTACGCGCCGAGCGCGGGCGAGCGGATCGGCATCATCGTCAGCGGCGGGAATACGGAGCTGCGGCGCTGACTTCGCCGCCGCCGCAGGCGCAATTAAGAATTTGGAATTTGGAATTGAGAATTCGTTGTCACGTCACGAATTCCAAATTCCTAATTCCAAATTCCTAATTGCGGCGCCGCGAAGCGGCGAAGAAGAGCGCGCCGACGGCAAGCGCCGCGGCTCCGCCGAGCATTTGCTCGCGCGTCGCGCCCGCCGCAAGCGCGGCGCACACGCACATCGCGACGATGGGCGCGGTGGGCCCGAGCGGCGCGACGAACGCGGCCGGCTTCACCTCCGGTCCCGCGGACGGATGCGATCGCAGCCACAGCGTCGCCGCCGCGGCTCCGCCGTACACGAGGAGACGCGCCAGCACGCTGACGACGGCGATCGCCACGAACGAGCCGGACGCGGCCAGCGCCAGCGCCACCGCCGACGTGAACACGATCGCATTCACCGGCGTCCGGAAGCGCGGATGAATCCGGGCGAGCGGCGCCGGCAGCTGCCCGCGCTCGGCGAGCGCGAAAATGATGCGCGACCCGCTCAGCACGTGTCCCATGTTGGTCCCGGCCATCGACACGACCGACCCGATGCCGATCAGCAGCGCGCCGCCGGCGCCGAGAAACGCGGCGGCCGCGTCGGCAATCGGCGTCGCGTGGTCGGCGACGTTCGGCAGCACGCCCTGCGCGACCACCTGGACGAGCGTCATGACGATCATGACCGACACGATCGTGGCGACCATCGCGAACGGCACATCGCGCCGCGGATCGACGGCCTCGCCTGCCGGAACCGGCACGACTTCGTAGCCGCCGTAGATGAAGATGAGCAGCAGCCCCGCGGCCAGCGCGTGCGGGATCGTGATGGCCGGCAGCGCGGTCAGCCGCTGCGGCTGCACGAACGCGGCGCCGACGACGATGAACACGGCGAGAGGCGCGAGCTTCGCGATCGTCAGCCCGTTGACGACGATCGCGCCCTGACGAACGCCGCTGGCGTTGACGCCGGCGAGCGCGATCGTCAGCGCGGCGAGAAACGACGCGCGCGGCCAACCGGCCGTGAGCGCCGGAAAGTAGTAGCCGAGCGCCACCGCCATCGCCGCCATGATGCTCGCCTGGCTCGCGGCGCGCGCGAACCACAGCATCCACCCGATCTCGAAGCCGACGAAATCGCCGAACGCCACGCGCGTGTACAGGTACGGTCCGCCCGTCGCGTCGAAGCGGCTGCTCACCTCGGCGAACGAGAGCGCGACGGAGAGCGACAGCAGGCCGATGGCGACGAAGCCCACCGGGCTCCATGCGCCGATTTGCGCCGCCACCTGCGCGGGCCACAGGAAGATCGCGCCGCCGATCACCGAATTCACGCCGATGGCCGTGAGATCCCAGCGGCCGAGCGCGCGCTTCAGGGTCGCCATCGTGACGCGGTTGTATCATGAACGCGCGGACGCGCTGAATCAGTCGGCAGTCGGCAGTCGATGATCAATCGTATGCACACGACCCTTCCGCGCCGGTTCTACGCCGATCCCGATTTCTACCGCGCGGAGCTCGAGCGCTTCTTCTTCGACCGCTGGATCTGCGCCGGCCGCGCCGACGCGATCCCGAACGCCGGCGACTACTTCACGCGAACGCTCGCCGACGACAGCGTCATCGTCACGCGCGACGGCTCTGGCGCGATCCACGCGCTGTTCAACGTGTGCCGCCACCGCGGCACGCGCCTGTGCGACACGGCGCATGGGCATTTCGTCGATCGCATCCAATGCCCGTATCACGCGTGGACCTACGATCTCGGCGGGCGCCTCGTGGCGGCGCCGCACATGCCGCCGGGGTTCTGCAAGGAGGACTACCCGCTGCACCGCGCCGGCTGCGACGTGTGGGACGGCCACATCTTCGTCTTCCTCCGTGCCTTTTCCGACCCGCCCGACCCGCCTGGCCTGCCCGACCTGCCCGACCCGCCTGGCCTGCCCGACCCGCCCGACCCGCCCGACCTGCCCGACCTGCGCGAGCAGCTCGGCGATCTCCCCGCGCGCTTCGCCGCCTGGCGCATGGGCGAGCTGCGCCTCGGCCGCCGCATCGTCTACGACGTGAAGGCGAACTGGAAGCTGATCGTCCAGAACTACAACGAGTGCCTCCACTGTCCGAATCTCCATCCGGCGCTCCACAGGCTGCACCACTATCTCGGCGCGGAGAACGCGCCGCCGACCGCCTGCTATTGCGGCGGGGCGATGGGCTTCCGCGAGGGCGTCGAGACGATGAGCGTCGACGGCCGCCGCCGGCGCGCCGTGCTGCCCGGGCTCGACGCGGCGCAGCGCGAGCGCGTCGAGTACTACGCGATTTATCCGAACCTCCTGCTCAGCCTGCATCCCGACTACGTCATGACGCACACGCTGTGGCCGCGCGCGCACGATCGCAGCGAGATCGTCTGCGAGTGGCACTTCCATCCCGACGAGCTCGCGAAGCCCGACGCGCGCATCGACGACGCGGTGGAATTCTGGGATCGCACGAACCGCGAAGACTGGTGGATCTCCGAGCAGTCGCAGGCCGGCATCAACTCGCGCGTCTATCAGCCGGGGCCGTACTCCGAGCGCGAGGCGCTGCTCTGGAGCTTCGACGAGATTGTGAAACGCTCGGCGGAAACGGCGCGCCCGGGGAAGTGACGAAAAAGCAACCGCAGAGCACGCAGAGCTTCTGATGGACGCTGTCAACGTCGAAGCTGCGCCCAGGCTGCCGACTGGGACTGCCGACTGCCGACTGATTCAGGCGAGGCGATATACTGAGAGGCTATGTCTTTTCCAACCGCAGTCTTCAACGGCCGCCGGCGTGTGCCGCCGCCCCTCAACGAACCCATTCGCTCGTACGCGCCGGGCACGCCCGAGCGCGCCTCGCTCAAGGCGAAGCTCGACGCGATGGCCAGCGAGAAGATCGTCATGCCGCTCATCATCGGCGGCAAGGAAGTGAAGACCGGCGAGTGCGGCCGCGCCGTGATGCCGCACGATCACGCCCACGTCCTCGGGGAGTACCACAAGGCGAGCGAGAAGCACGTCCTGCAGGCCGTCGAGGCGGCGCAGAAAGCGCAGAAGGAATGGGCCGCGTGGTCGTTCGAGGATCGCGCGTCGGTGCTGCTCAAGGCGGCGGAGCTCCTCACCACGACGTGGCGCGACACGATCAACGCGGCGACGATGCTCGGCCAGTCGAAGACGGCGTTCCAGGCCGAGATCGATTCGGCGTGCGAGATCATCGACTTCTGGCGCTTCAACGCGCATTACGCGCAGGAGCTGCTCGAGGAGCAGCCGCTCAGCGACCACACGATGTGGAACCAGCTGGAGTACCGCGGCCTCGAGGGCTTCGTCTACGCGGTCACGCCGTTCAACTTCACCTCGATCGCCGCGAACCTGCCGACGGCGCCCGCGCTGATGGGCAATACGGTCGTCTGGAAGCCGGCGTCGAGCGCGATGTACTCCGCGTACCACCTGATGAAGCTGTACGAAGCGGCCGGCATGCCGCCCGGCGTGATCAACTTCGTCGCCGGCGACGCGGGCATGATCTCGAAGGCGCTGCTCTCGCATCGGGACCTCGGCGGCGTGCATTTCACCGGCAGCACCGAAGTCTTCAACGACATGTGGAAGACGATCGGCGCGTCGATGTCCAGCTACCGCTCGTACCCGCGCATCGTCGGCGAGACCGGCGGCAAGGATTTCGTCCTCGCGCATCCGTCGGCGGACGCCGAGGCGCTGGCGGTCGCGATCGTCCGCGGCGGCTTCGAGTTCCAGGGGCAGAAGTGCTCGGCGGTGAGCCGCGTCTACGTGCCGCGATCGCTCTGGAACGAGGTCCGCGACCGCATGGTCGCCATGATCGACGACATCCGCATGGGCGACCCGCGCGATTTCCGCAACTTCATGGGCGCCGTGATCGACAAGCGCGCGTTCGAGAAGATCGGCGGCTACATCGAGCACGCGCGCGGCAGCGCGAAGATCGTCGCCGGCGGCAAGGTGGACGGCGGCAAGGGCTACTTCGTCAGCCCGACG
>Ga0075425_100005435_pt1 | contig 13243 bp, 14 predicted proteins | sample SoiMethybrSBSTD4_FD_75300 | JGI IMG/M metagenome (GOLD analysis project Ga0075425, IMG submission 75300) | Bulk soil microbial communities from a Populus tree surrounding site in Tennessee, USA - Soil MetaG P. TD hybrid SBSTD4 | ecosystem: Environmental > Terrestrial > Soil > Tree plantation...
GGGCGCGGATCGATTTCCCACGGCGCGACGCCGCTGTGAATGACGAATGGATAGCGGCCGCGCTCGTTCGGATCGGCGGCCATGTTCCACTGGAACGCGACGTCGCCTTCGTATCGCGAGTTCGGAATGCCGAGAATCAGCGAGCCGAGAGCGTCGAAGTAACGGCCGACGCCGCGGGCGAGCGGCGCGTTGAGCTGCCACGCGATCGCGCGGCGTATGGTTGCGATCGCGTTCGGTGCGATGTCGCGGAACAGCGGGATGTCGCCCGTCGGCGCCTCGCCGTCGAACGTGTCGTCGAGCAGCGCGAGCGCGACGCGCCACGGCTCGCGAATGGCCTGATCGCCGCCCGCGAGCGCGATCGGACGAAACGTTGCGAAGCGATCGAACTCCGCGTAGGTCGCGATCAGAATCTCGCCGCCCCACGCGGTGCCGTCCGTTCCGTAGCCCGTGCCGTCGTAGGCGATGCCGATCACCGGCCCGTCGAGGCGATGCTCGGCCATCACGCTCGCGACGTGCGCGTGATGATGCTGCACGCCGATGGTCTGCACGTCGTCGCGGCCGAGGGCGTAACGCGTGGAGAAGTAGTCGGGATGGAGATCGTGCGCGACGACTTCCGGACGCACTCCGATGAATGCCTCCATCCGTTCGATCGCGGCCTCGTACGAGCGCAGCGTCTCGAAGCTCTCCAGATCGCCGATGTGCGGACCGACGAACGCACTCGAGCCGTTCGCGATGCAGAAGGTGTTCTTCAGGTGTGCGCCGCACGCGAGGATCGGTTTCGCGAACGCGCCCGGCGTGTCGATCGAGTGCGGCACATATCCGCGCGCGCGGCGCAACAAAACCGGTGCGTCGGCGATGATGCGCACGACGGAGTCGTCGACGCGCGTGACGATGTCGCGATCGTGCATAACGAAAACGTCGGCGACGTCGCGCAGCTCGTCCATCGCCCCCGCATTCGTCGTCACCATCGGCTCCTCTGAAATGTTTCCTGAAGTCATCACCAGCGGCCCGCCGAAATCGTGGAGGAGCAGGTGGTGCAGCGGCGTGTAGGGGAGGAAGAGGCCGATGAGGGGGACGTCGCCCGGCGCGTCGTCGCGTCTTTTGGCGAGAACGATCGGACGTTCGATCGACATGAGCAGCGCGCGCTCCTCGTCGTTGAGATCGGCGAGCGTTTCCGCCTCCGCGACATCGCGCACCATAATCGCGAGCGGCTTCGCCTCGCGATGCTTGCGATCGCGAAGACGTTTGACCGCGGTGGACGAGCGCGCATCGCACGCGAGATGAAATCCGCCGAGGCCTTTGATGGCGACGGTGAAACCGGCGCGGATGGAGCGGGCGGCGAAGCCGATCACGTTGTCGGTTGCGACTTCGGCGCGCTGCGGCGTCATCGCGATCAGACGCGGGCCGCAGTCGGGACAGGCGTTCGGCTGCGCGTGGAAGCGGCGGTCGCGCGGCGAGTCGTATTCGTCGCGACAGGCGTCGCACATGATGAACGTCGACATCGACGTCTGCGAACGGTCGTACGGCGCGTCGGTGACGATCGAGTAGCGCGGCCCGCAGTTCGTGCAGTTGATGAACGGATAGCGATGGCGGCGGTCGCGCGGATCGAAGAGCTCGCGCAGACAGTCGGGGCATGTGGCGAGATCGGCGGGAATCGAGACGCGACGCTCCGCGGAGAGCGCGCTGTCCGAGATCGTGAACGCCTGTGCTTCAGCATATGGGATGGGCGTGCACGTCACCGAACGGACCCGCGCGGCAGGAGGAGCGCCGCCGCGGATGTTGGTGATGAATCGATCCAGCGCGGCGGCAGGGCCGAACGCATCGATGACAACGCCGCCGGTCTCGTTCCGAACCGTCCCTGCGATCCCGGTTCGCTCGGCGAGCTGCCAGACCCACGGCCGGTACCCGACTCCCTGCACCGTCCCGCGGATTTCGATGTGAAGGCCACCACGCGTCATGTCTCGTTCCCGTTGCAGCCAAGTTAGGCGGACCGCGAACTCGGCGTGATGTCCGGGGACACGAGACCAGGTGACGCGCATCACCCGGCGGGTTTAGCCTTCGAAATCATGCCTGCCATGGACCATGCAGCCGCCGTCCGCCAGCTGATCGAGGAGTGGGCCGCCGCCGTGCGCGCGCGCGACCTCGACCGCATCCTCGCCCATCATGCGCCCGACTTCGTGATGTTCGACGTCCCGCCGCCGATCGTGTCGAAGGGTCTCGAGGCGTATCGCAAAACGTGGGATACCTTCTTCGGGTGGTCGCAGACGCCGACGGTGTTCGACATCGTGGAGATGGACGTGACCGCCGGCAGTGACGTCGCGTTCGCGTTTGCCCTGATGCGCTGCGCCGGCGCGAAAGATGGTCCGCTCGATTTTCGCCTGACGGTGGGACTTCGCCGGGTCGGGGAGGAGTGGGTGATCACCCACGAGCATCATTCGATTCCGGCGGAGTGACGCCACAGTTCGCAGCCGATGACAGCCTGCCCGATTCCCACAATGAAACCGGCGATGGCGATCGCTTTCACCGACGTGCCCGCGAAGTAGCAGATGGGAATCACCACCGTGCCGGCGATGAGCAGCAGACCCGTCCACCATGAATAGACGCGCGCGCGCATGATCGACACGCCGAAGAGGATGTTGCCCAGCACCCACGTGAGTACGCTCGCCACGCCAAGGATGATGTGCGGCGTGGTGAAGATCTTCCTGAAGAGCTGCGGCGCCTCCGCCGCAATGGCCGGAACGAACGCGACGTCGCTGCTGAAAATCCACGACGCGAATCCGCTCCCGAGCGTGATCACAATGAATCCTGCGATCCCCAGCTTCCCCGCTTTCGCCGCCTGACCGAGCCACACGGCCGTCCACCCGAGCGGAGCAATTCCAAACGAAATCCAAAGCACCGCATGCGCGGGCACCCACAACGGATCAGTACCGAACGTCGCGTCTTCACCGGCGGGATGGAGGAGGAAGCCGACAGGCAATAGAACCGCGGAGAGGATCGTCACCGCCGCGCCGATGCGGAGGGCGGCCGTCGGTACTTCGATGTATGCGGTGCGCATCAGGGCGGGCGAAGCAATGGGCGAACCATGCTTCGCTCGAGTCTGGTGCCGCCATGAGGAATGGGCTCGTTAACGGTACGCGTTAATACCGAGTGGCGTTATCATCATGCAGTGATCAGAAGCTGGGCGGAGCCGGAAGCGCGCAAACTGTTCAATTTGCAGCGCTCGAAGAAGTTGCCGGCCGACCTCCAGCGAGTAGCGCTTCGCAAGTTACGCATGCTCGATGCAGCGGTTTCACTCGAGGATTTGAGAGTACCTCCGGCGAATCGACTCGAAAAGCTCAGGGGTGACCGCGAAGGGCAGTGGAGCATTCGAGTGAATGACCAATGGCGAATTTGTTTCGTCTGGCGAGATGCCAGCGCGCATGACGTTGAGATCGTGGACTACCACTGAGGACAGACACCATGAGCCAGCCGCTTGCCCCAGTTCATCCCGGTGAGGTTCTGCTTGAAGAGTTCATGCGGCCGCTGGGTCTCACGCAATACCGTGTTGCCAAAGAGACCGATGTACCCCCGCGGCGCATCAACGAGATTGTTCAGGGACAGCGCTCCGTCACTGCCGACACAGCCCTTCGTCTTGCCCGTTTTTTCGGCACCTCGGAGATGTTCTGGCTCAATCTTCAGGCGCAATACGACCTCGACGTCCAGCGACGAAAGATCAAATCAGTGCTAACCGCCGTCCGTCCGTTGCGAGAGTTGCAATCGGCACCATCGCCGAAGCCACGCGCGGCCCGTGCACTCGTAACCGCCGCGAAAACCGGCGCCGTGCGGTCCGGATACCGGCGCAAAGCGAAATGATGTCTTGTGCCGGGGGGCTACCGCTTGCGTTCTACGTACGCTCAATCAGCCTGAGATCAAACTTGAACGGCTCGGCCGGGCGGCGCTTGATTCGTTTGAAATCGGTGTGCATCGGGTTGATCAGATAGTTTCGCTCGCGATCGATGATCGCGCTGGGAACGTCCAACACCGCCGAAACACCGTCCCGTATCCATGCGTCGCCGATTGCTGCGAGCTCGGGTGGCGCCGGAGATTGTCGCCAGTTAGCGGGCAGGCCGCCCGCTTCGACGCGCGTCACAAGCGATTCGTCGAATGAGCACGCAATGAGAACGTATTCCGCCAGCAGGTCGGTCCGCTGGACGTTCGCGAAAACTTCGAGCACGGCGAGCGAAGCGGTCGCCGAGCAGTACGAGATTGGGGAGCCCGGCGAATTCCAGCGTCCGCCGTAGAGCCGCGCGCCTTCACCGTCGAACGCGTGCGCCGCGTATTTGGCCTTGATCAGGCGCCACGCCGTTATCACGAAAACACGCCGTGCTCGAGACGGCCGAGGAGGTTTTCAACCTCTCGTGCGCCAAGCTCGGTCTGCGAGACTTCAACGGGGAGGCTGCCGCCAAGGGCCGGCTGTTCCGTCAGGAGCCATTCCACCGCGTGCTCCCGATTTCCTTCGAACAGCTCCAGTGCCTTGCCCAGAATCCGTGCGGCTCGGAGTACTCGGTCCGACTCGTTCGGCTCGAGATGTCCCTGTTGTTTGCGTCGATCAGCAGTGCGCGGCGCGAGTTGAATCCATCGAAGCAGGGTCTCCTCGGGCAACCCGGCGTTCTCACGCAGGTGATCGAGCGATCGATAAGGCAATCCGCGATTCACCGTCTCGATCAGCTTCGACCAGTCGAACGTTTGCAGTCCCAGCAGCAGTACAAAAGAATGCGGACCGAGTGTGCGATCCGCGATCAGCCCTTTGAATCGCGCCAGGTCGGCGGTATTTGCTCGGCGTTCAGGCCGGATTCGCATGTGGCGTCAGCATGCGCGCCACATGGCGGGAAGTCAACTGCTCCCCCTACTCCGTCACGCTCACCTCGACATCCGCATCTACTTCCACGATCGTCATCAGCGACCTTGCGATCAGGCAGTCGCGTTTGGCGTCTTCGAAGGCGGTCATGACCGGTTTGACTGATGGCATGTCCGTGACGATCACCGTCGGGTGGATGGTGACGCGGGTGAAGCGGTAGCTGTCGTCGACGTATTCGAGGAGGCCTTCCGCGCGGCTGTAGTACGCCTCGACCGCGAGGTGGCGTTTTTCCACGAGGCCGGCGAAGGTCATCAGGAAGCAGGACTCGACCGACGCGACGAAGAAGTCCTCGGGGGTCCAGACGTTGGGCTCACCTCGGAATTCGGGCGGGCTGGCGACGTGGATCGACGGCTTGCCGTCGGCATTGAGCGTCGCCGCGCGGCGGCCCATCCAGTCGATTGACGTGCGATACGTGAAGCTCTTGCGCTCGACTTTTGTCAGCATTTCATCGTTACCGTGCGGCCGCGCTTTGCCAGCTCGGCCACGACGGCCTCCGCAGCGCGCGACACGGCACCGGCAACGGGTGCCGACAACTGCACGCCGCCCTCGAGGGTTTGTGGGACGACGCCGACCAGCACGACGTCCGCCGGCGTGCGGCCGGCGAAGTCGAGCACGGCGAGAGCGTCGTTGACTGACGGCTCGTGCGGACTGATGCGGATGCCGGGAGGCGCGGCGACGAGCTCCTCACGCGAGAAGACCCGCAGCGTTCCCGGCGCCGCATCGGACGCGATCGCGTCGATGAACACGACGAGATCGTGATCGATCATGTAATCGGGAAGATCGAGCGACGGCGTGCCGAGGTCTTCGACGGTGACGTCGTCGTCGAATGTGTAGCGATCGGCGAGATGTGTGGCGACGACGGGACCGATCCCGTCGTCGCCCAGGAGAATGTTGCCGATGCCGTAAACCGCGGTGGTCATGAGTTAGAGGACCTTCACCTTCGCGACGTTGTTGCCGCTCGGGTCGAACATGTGGACCGCGCAGGCCATGCACGGGTCGAAGGAGTGAATGGTGCGAAGTACTTCGAGCGGATGCTTCGCGTCCGCGATGGGGTTCTTGAGCAGTGCGGCCTCGTACGGTCCCGGCGTTCCATCCGAGTCGCGCGGGCTCGCGTTCCACGTCGTCGGCACGACCGCCTGGTAATTCTTGATCGCGCCGTTGTCGACGACGACCCAGTGCGAGAGTGCGCCGCGCGGCGCTTCGTGGAAGCCGACGCCTTCGATCTCGCCCTTCGGGAACGTCGGCGGATTGAAGATCGCGGTGTCGCCCTTGACGATGTTGTCCGTGAGGAGCTGCCAGTGTTTGACCGCGAGCTCGGAGAGCACCGCGGTGCGCACCGCACGCGCGCCGTGACGGCCGAGGGTCGAGTGCAGCATCGCAGGAGTCGCCTTCACGTGCGCGATCGCGGAGATCTTCTCGAGCGCCGCGTCGGTCCACTTCTTCATCAGCGGATTGCCGGCCGCGTAGCCGACGAGCACGTTCGCAAGCGGTCCGACCTGCGCGGGCAGACCTTCGAAGCGCGGCGCCTTGACCCACGTGTACTTCTTGTCGCCGTCCCATTCCGTCAGATTCGGCTCGGTCTCGCCCTTCCACGGATGCAGCGCGCCTCCGCCCTTGTACCAGGCATGCTCGCTGTCCTCGGTCACACCCTTGCGCCACGTCTCATCCTTCGGTCCGGTGATCTCCTTGAACGTCGAGAGGTCGCCGTTGCGAATGAATCCGCCCGGCAGGTCGTACTTCGAGCTCTTCTCGTCGAGCGGGAGGTCGGGGACGGAGAGGTAATTCGTGACGCCGGCGCCGTAGCCGAACCAGTCGGGATAGAAGCCCGCGACGGCGCAGACGTCGGGAACGTAGACGTTCTGCACGAACGACACGACCTTGTCGAGTAGCGATTTCATCTGGAAGAGGCGATCGACGTTGAGCGTCGCTTCGCTGGCGATGTTGATCGCGTTCGCGACGCCGCCGACGGCCACGTTCTGGATGTGCGGCGTCTTGCCGCCGAGCATCGCCACGATCTGATTCGCGTAGCGCTGGTAATCGAGAGCCTGCAGATAGTGTGCGACGGCGATGAGGTTGACCTCCGGCGGAAGCTTCATCGCCGGATGGCCCCAGTAGCCGTGTGCGAACGGTCCGAGCTGGCCGCTGTCGACGAGCGCTTTGACTCGCGTCTTGACCGCCGCCATTTCCTTCGCCGAGTTGTTCGGCCAGTCGGAGAGACTCTCCGCGATCTGCGAGGCCTTCACGGGATCGGCCTTCAGCACCTGCGTCACGTCGACCCAGTCGAGTGCGGACAGGTGATAGAAGTGCACGACGTGATCGTGAAGCGCGTGCGCGATCATGATCAGGTTGCGGATGTACTGGGCGTTGAGCGGAATCTCGAGGTTGAGCGCGTCCTCGACGGCGCGGACCGACGTCAGCGCGTGAACCGTCGTGCAAACGCCGCAGAAGCGCTGCGTGAACAGCCACGCTTCGCGCGGATCGCGTCCGAGAAGGATGCGCTCGATGCCGCGCCACATGGTCGAGGACGCCCATGCTTTCTGCACGGCGCCGTTGTCGACTTCCACGTCGATGCGAAGGTGCCCTTCAATGCGGGTAATCGGATCGATGACGATCTTGGTCATGACTCACTCCTGAATCCGGCGAGAATGGGGAACCGCTTCACGAGCGCGACGAAGACCGCCAGCTCGATCGAGATGAGGCCGATGCTGATGAACAGCTCCGACACGGACGGGAAGTAGTGCCAGCCCGGGCCCGGGTCGAAGGCGACGAGGTAGGTATCGAAGCGATACAGCGCGCCGGCGAGGGCGACGCACATAGCGCCGCGGAAGATCGTTCCGAGCGACGGCGTCTTCGAGGAGAGAACGAAGAACACCGGCACGAGGAAGAGGATCGTCTCGACCCAGAACACGATGCCGTAGAGATCGAGTGTCAGCATCAGCGGGAGCCGTCCGCGGAACAGGAGGTCGAGGAAACGGATGGCCACGAATGCGAAGCCGACCCACGCCGCGGCCTTCTGCAGCGTGATCAGCATCGGAGTCTCCAGCTTGCGGCCGAAGGCTTTCGACGAGAACGTTGCCTCGAAGACGACCGCCGCGTAGCCCATCGAGAGGCAGCAGACGAGGAAGAGCAGCGGCAGCAGCGGCGTGTTCCAGAGCGGATGGAGCCGCGGTCCGGCCAGCAGCATCAGCGATCCGAGCGACGACTGATGCATCGTCGGCAGCAGCATGCCGAGGGCGATGACCCAGATCAGGGCCTTGTCGAGAATCGGCAGGATGCGCTTTGCGAACTGATACTTCGAGAGCAGCGCAGGCGAGAGCTCGATCCAGAGCACGAAGACGTACGCCATGATGCAGAGCGCGACTTCGAGCAGCGCGGAGTTGAGATTCCAGTTCCTGACGTACAGAGGAATCTTCCACATGTTCCACGGGCGGCCGAGGTCGATCGCGACGGAGAGACCGGCCATCGAGTACCCGAGGGCACTGGTGAGAATGGCCGGCCGCACGAGCGGGTGGTACTTGCCCTTGTTGAAGATGTAGACGACCAGCGCGAGCGCGTAACCGCCGCACGCGAGCGCGGTGCCGGTCACGACGTCGAGCGTGATCCAGAGTCCGAGCGGATAGCCGTCCGACAACGCCGTCGAGCCGCCGAGTCCGACGAAGAAGCGCCAGATGATCAGCGCCACGCCGAGCGCGCCGAGCGCGACGAGGACGTTGTACGTGCGGGTGAGAAGAGGACCGCCGACGGGTTGAGCTGTCTCACTCATCGTTCTTCTCCTCTTTCTCCTGACGGCGGTTGCGGAACATCACCGCGCCGAGCAGCGCGTAGAGCGCGACCGGTGCGGCGAAGCCCTTGTAGATGCCGTGCTGCACGCTTTGCTGCACGTGCGGTACGGACTCGGTCTCGCTGAAGCGGAAGCCGAGGTCTTCGAACGGAACGTGCGAGAGATAGAGCACCTGCGTTCCGCCGAGCTCGTTCTCGCCGTAGATCTTCTGCACGTACTTGCCGGGGTTCGCGGCGATGCGCTGCCGTGCGTCCTGGAGCAGCTCGGCGCGCGTGCCGTAGATGACCGCGTCGCGCGGACAGACGTCCGTGCACGCGGGCTTCTGACCTTTGGCGAGGCGCGTGCGGCACAGCTCGCACTTGACGATCTTCGGGGCCTTCTTCGACCACTCGAACTTCGGCACTCCGAACGGGCACGCGACTTCGCAGTAGCGGCAGCCGACGCACTTGCTCGCGTCGTACGAGACGATGCCGAAGTCGCCCTTGTACATCGCGCCGAGCATGCAGGCGCCGACGCACGCGGGATCGACGCAGTGCATGCACTGCTTCTTCACGAACGAGGTCTCGTTGTCGCTCTTCGCGAGCTGAATGACGGTCTTCGTGTACTCGTTCAATCCCTCGGGCGAGTCATAGAGACCGTCGCCGTAGCCATCGGTATCGGCGGGCAGGTCGTTCGCTTTCTTGCAGGCGACCGTGCAGGCCTTGCAGCCGACGCAGCGGGTCGTGTCATAGAGGAGTCCGACGGCGTCGGCGCGCGGAACGATCTTCTCGCGCGCCTCCGCGACGGCGGGAATCACGGACAGCGTCGCCGCGGTCGCAACTCCCTTGAAGAATGCACGTCGCGAGGTGTCCATCGGTTACTCCTTCGGCGTCTCGGTCGCGCTGAGCTTCTTCGACGCGAGGAGACCCGCACCAATGAGCGCTCCGCCCACGACGCCGGCGACGCCGGTCGCGATGGGGCTGATGCCCTTGTGCTCCGGAGTGGTCATCGGATAGGTCGACGGCGGCAGCGCGCCCTTGATCTCGACCGTGGAGAAGATCGGAACGGTGAAGGCGATGTCCTTCTCGGTGCAGCCGACGCAGGGATGGCCGATGCCGATCGGCCAGCAGTCGACGACTTCGTTGAAGTGGCGCGTCGAGCAGGGCGCGTGTGTGACCGGGCCCTTGCATCCGAGCTTGTAGAGGCATGCGCCGGTGCGATGCGCCTCGTCGCCGAACTGCGCCGCGAAGTGGCCGGCGTCGAAGTGCGCGCGGCGCGGGCAGTGTTCGTGGATGGTGCGGTCGTACGCGAATTTCGGACGGCCGAGCGCGTCGAGCGCGGGCGGTTTGCCGGTGGTTGCGTATTCGAGAATGGTGGCGAGGAGAACGTATGGGTTGGGCGGGCAGCCGGGGAGATTGACGACCGGCTTGTTCTTCACGATCGAGTCGACGCCCACGGCGCCGGTGGGATTGATCGTGCTCGATGAGACGCCGCCCCACGACGAGCAGGAGCCCATCGAGATCACGGCCGCGGAGTGATCCGCGACGTCCTTCAGAAGATCGATGCCCTTGCGGTTCGCGATCTTGAGGAACGCTCCGTTTTCCCCGGTGGGGATGGAGCCTTCGACGACGAGCACGTACTTGCCGTCGTTCTGCTGCATCGCGTCGCGCAGCGCGGCCTCGGCATCCTCTCCCGCGGCGGCCATCACGGTCTCGTGATAGTCGAGCGAGATGATGTCGAAGAGCAGCGTGGCGAGGTCAGGCTGCGACGTGCGCAGAAGGGTCTCCGTGCAGCCGGTGCAGTCCTGCATGTGCAACCAGATGACGGACGGTCTCTTCGCGCGACCGACGACGCCGGCGACCGCTTCGGGACTGAGAAAACTCGTGATCGTCAGTCCGAACGGTGCGGCGACCATCAGCTTTCCGCAGAAAGTGATGAAGTCGCGGCGGCTCACGCCGGAGCGCGCGAGCTGTTTGGCGATGGTTGGATGTTCTTTCATGCGCTCTCCTTCAGGTAGCTTCGAAGGTAGGCGCCCGCGATCCGCGGGGGAGTAGCGCGCCGTACTCGTCAGCGTGCGAGTGCGCACAACGCGATGTTCAAAAAATCACTGGGGGTCAGGCCTTCACTTTTCACTTTCTCTACGACCAGCAGAGAAAGCTGCGCGAAGTGCCGCAAATCGCGACAATCACCTTCACTTTCTCTGCTGGTTGTAGAGAAAGTGAAAAGTGAAGGCCTGACCCCCTACTTGAGGGTGAGCGTTACCGTGGAGCCGGCCGAGACGTTGATGGCGGCGGCTTTCGGATCGCCCGATTCCTTCGTCGCGGCGTCGCCATCGGCGTCGAGCCGGGCCTCGACGTTCACCATCGGCGGCAGCGGTCCGCCCATCATCGAGTCGGCGGATCCGAGGTCGATCGTGACCGGGAAGCTGTCGGTGGAGACGCGCTTCACGGCGACCGGATGGCCGTCGTTCTGGCCGTCGGCGCGGGCCATGACGTAAACCACGCCGCCCTTCGCCGCGATGGGCCCTTCGATGGCGAGCGTGATGTGAATCGTGCGATCGGAATCGATCGGCGGATGGTCTGCGGCCGGCGTGGCTTTCGGCTGCGGCGTGAGAAGTTTCGCGAGCACTTCGCGCAGACGTTTTTCCTCATCGGGACGCTGAGCGATCGCTTTCTCGATCGCGGCGGTCGCTTCGTTCCTGTTTCCGGCCTGCGCTTCGACGCTCGCCAGCGCGACCCATGCGTCGAGGAACTTCGGATCGCGCGCGAGCGCGCGGTCGAGCATCTGTTTCGCTTCCTCGAGCTGGCCCATGGCGATCTTCACGATCGCGTTGTAGGTGAGCGCGCGCGGCTCGTCGGGATCAATCGCGAGGGCGGCGTTCGTCTGCTCGTACACGCCCATCAGGTTGTTCTGCGCGAAGTAGCTCTTCGCGAGCTCGATGTGGCCTTCGAGGTCCTTCGGTTCGACGGCGGGAGCCGCGGCCGTTGCGTTCTGCGTCATCGGCGCCGTTGCGCCGGGCATCGTGCGCGGCTGCGCGTAGGTGTATCCATAAAACGCGATGCCGCCGACGACGGTGGCTGATGCGAAGCCCCACAGATAGCCGACGAGCATCGGACGCTGTGACGCGAACGCCGGACGCTGCGGTTTCTCGTCGACGCCGCGGAGGACGTTCGCCGCCTCGCGCTCGAGTCGTGCCTTCTCGTCGGCGTCCTTCGTTTTGCGGATCTGATCGAGCAGCGCGTCGAGCTTCGCGGGACGCGTTCTGCGGATGAAGTAGATGACGAGAGAGCCGAGGATGAGGCCCGACGCGAGAATGGCGATCGCGGTCGGCCAGTCGGTGGCGGATGCGTTCATGACTTCGCCTCGCTGAGGAGCTCGCGAACGCGAGCGAGATATTCGTCGTCTGGTTCAGACGAGTTGTCGGTTGTCGGTTGTCGGTTGCCGGTGGAGAGTTTTCGTAATTTGCTGAAGACGATCGCGACGCCGAGGATCAGCGCGGCGGCGGGGAGGATCCAGACCAGAACGTTCACGCCCTGGAACTTCGGACGAAGAAGAACGAACTGGCCGTATGAGCGCTCGAAGTACGTTTCGATCTGCTGCTGCGTGTAGCCGCGCGCGAGCAGCGCGCGCACCTGAGCCTTCATGTTGACGGCCATCTCCGACGGTGAGTCGGCGACGGAGAGTCCCTGGCAAACGGGACAACGAATCCCGCCCGCGACCTGCTGCGTGCGCTGATCGAGCTGCGCGCCGGCGAGGGGAGTGCCTTTCGGTGCGCCGACGAACTGGTCGGCGTCGGGGACGGTCGTTTGCTGAGCGAACGCGGATGAAAACCAGAAACCAGAAACCAGAAACCAGAGCATCGTGCCGAGAGCGACGGGTATCCTCCGTCGCGCTCGGGAGAACATTCTGGTTTCTGGTTTCTGGTTTCTGGTTTTCATCGCATCACCTTTCGGAGGTTCTCGCGCAGGAGGTCCGCGGTCAGCGGCCCGTCGTGTTTCGCGACGATCGTTCCCTTCGCGTCGAGGAAGAACGTTTCGGGAACGCCGCCGACGCCGTACGCGATCGCGGTTCGGCCGCGGTCGTCGATGACGGTCGGATACGCGTAGCCGCGCTGGCGGAGGAAGTCGAGAATCTTCGTTTCGTCGTCCTGGAAGACGACGCCGACGAACTGCACCTGGCCTTCGAGCTCGCGCGCGCCGGCGGTGAGAACGGGATGCTCTTCCCAGCACGGCCCGCACCACGTCGCCCAGAAGTTGATGACCAGCGGCTTGCCGCGGAATTGCGAGACGTCGACGATCTCATCGCTTCCCGCTTTTTTCAGCGCGAAGGGCGGCGCGGGTTTGTTGATCAGCGGCGAATGGATCGCGCGCGGATCCTTGCCGAGCCCGGCGACGAGGACGAAGACGATTGCTGCGGTGATGATCGCGCCGACGATGAGGACCGTGCGGTTCATGCGCGCGCTTCTCCGGCCGCAAGCGTGGTCGAAGGACGCGTGAGAGGCGTTGGCAACGGCACGATGCAGATCAATCCGCCCACCGCCATCAGAATCACCGCGCCCCAGATCCACGACACGAGCGGCGTGCGGA
>Ga0075425_100005437_pt1 | contig 13241 bp, 12 predicted proteins | sample SoiMethybrSBSTD4_FD_75300 | JGI IMG/M metagenome (GOLD analysis project Ga0075425, IMG submission 75300) | Bulk soil microbial communities from a Populus tree surrounding site in Tennessee, USA - Soil MetaG P. TD hybrid SBSTD4 | ecosystem: Environmental > Terrestrial > Soil > Tree plantation...
CGGCGGCGACCTCCGGGCCTCTCGCGCAGGCTCTCACGGAACGCGCCGATCTGCGTGACAGCGACGGCAAGCAGCTCCGTTTCGGATTCGTCGAATTTCTGCCAGTCGGCATCCTGAGCTTCTTCGTCATCGAAGCCGTGGCCATTGGATACTGCCTCGTCACGGTTCGTTACGGATTGTGAAGGGTGCCCCTCGAGGTCGCTGAGTTGCCGCCAACGTTACGGCGAAGGGCGGAGAGCCAGCCAGGCCGCGGCAATGGCGAGTGTAACCAGGGTGACCGGGACGCCGGTGCGAAGGTGAGCACGGAATCCGATCGCGACGCCCAGCGGTCGCGCTGCACTGACGACGATGATGTTGGCGATCGATCCGACGATGAAGAGGTTCCCCGCGAGGGTGCTCGACAATCCAAGGATGGCCCCGCCGAGCGGGTGTGTCGCGTTCGGCAAGAGCAACATCGTTGCCGGGACGTTGGACACGACGTTCGATAAAAGCGCGCTCAAGCCGAACAGTGTCGCAGGCCGACTCGCATCGACTCCTCGCGCGCGCAGCAGATGGATCGCGTCGTCCATGGCGCCCGTTCGTTGGAACGCGTCGTTGACGATGAACAAACCAGCGAAGAGCACCAAGAGCTGCCAGTCGACCAGGGCCATCATCTCGCGCGATGCCATGCGCCGCGAAAGAAGGAGAACCCCCGTGCACACGAGGGCGACGCCTTCGCGAGGTACGTCATGGAAGAAGAGGAAGGTCAGTATCAGCGTCACGACGACGGAGACCCCCTTGATGCTCTGCCATCGATTGAACGGCGGCGCTTCGATACGTGGCACTTCGCTCTCGCGCTGCCATCTGCCACGGAACTGGATCGCGATCACGCCCCAGGTCGCCCCGAGCCCGAGCACCGCCGGCACGCCTGCGTCGAGCAAATAGCCCCCGAACGAGAGGTGCAGCGCCTGACCGACGAGTATGTTCTGTGGGTTGCCGATCAGCGTCGCCGCGGAGCCGACGTTGGAAGCGCACGCCAAGGCGAGCAGGAACGGTAGCGGATCGAGCTTTCGACGCGCGCACCCCTCGACCAGCACGGGCGTCATCGCCAAGCAGACGACGTCATTCGTCAGAACCGCGCTCAGGAGCCCGACGAGCCCGACGACTAGCCCAAGGAGCACGGGAGGCGACACCTCAATATTGACGAGCTGTCGAACCGCACGCGTGTAGAAGCCGGCGAGCCGGAACTGCGCGGAGATGACCATCATCCCGAAGAGCAGAAACAGCGTCGGCATGTCGACCGCGGACCAGGCGCGAACGATTGGAACGTTCCCGATCGCGACGACGCCAATCGCACCGAGCAGCGCGACACCGGTGCGGTCGAGCGCCAGCCCGGGGATCTCGCCCAGGATCATCCCGACGTAGACGATTCCGAAGATGACGACGACGACGGTCTGCATCGTGCCCGATTATACGCGCGCATCACAGCGGGCGCGCGCAGTCGGAAGCCGCTGCGCGGTCGCGCATGTCGGCAAAATCGCCATGGTCTCACCGGTCCAATGCCGATTCAATCCGCTTGTCCGGAACGAGCCACATGAGCGCGACGAACACGTAGATCCCTTCGGATATCGATTGGTGCACGAAAGCGAGCGGGATCGCGAGCGCATAGAGGAGCGCCGAGAGTGGGCCCTTCACGTCCTTGCCGAGCGCGGCCTTGAGCTTGGAGCTCGGGCCTTGGTGCGCGACGATCGTGTTTTGGAGAATCAAGTAGGCGATGCCGGCGAGCAGAAGGACGACGCCATAGGCTGCGGTCGGGAGCGGAGCGAAATGGTTTTCTCCCATCCATCCGGTCACGAAGGGGACGAGCGACAGCCAGAAAAGAAGGTGCAGGTTCGCCCAGAGGATCTTGCCGTTGACCCGTTCGGTCCCGTGCAAAAGATGATGGTGGTTGTTCCAGTAGATTCCCAGGAAGACGAAACTCAGCACGTACGTGAGGAAGACCGGCAACATCGAGCGCAAAGCTTCCAGGTCTGACCCGTGCGGCAATTTGAGCTCGAGAACCATGATCGTGATGAGAATCGCGATCACGCCGTCGCTGAAGGCTTCCAGGCGGGTTTTGCTCATCGCCGCGAGGCTACACCGCGCCGCGGCACACGCACCAGGGAAGCGAGAAAGAGGCAACAAAGTAGACGAAGCGGCAACGACCCCGCGCGACGCAATCTGCCCGTCATGGCGCCGTGAGTGCGAGCGCAACGAGCTGACGCACGTTCGCGGGGCAGTCGACTTCGGCCCCGTCGCGCACCCAGCACACGTTGTCGTATTCGTCGCAGCGCGCGAGCTCACGCGACCCGACGTCGGCCACGAACGCGAAGTTCATGTGCAGGCCCTTGGAGCCCGCCTGGTGCTCTTCGTACCCGATGAGGCCCGGCGGGCTGCCCTCGACGCCTCGGGTCGGCGGAAAGTGTCCCTCGAGTCCAGTCTCTTCGCGAAGCTCTCGCCGCGCCGCTTCGAGCGGTGTCTCACCCGGCTCGATCTCGCCCCCGACCGGAAGCCACGTTTCAAGTCGCCGGTGTCGCACGAGCAAGATCGCCCCTTCGTGTCGGCAGAAGATCGCAACGGAAAACGCGCAGCGCGTCGTCATGGCGAACCGATGAATACCACGGCGCCGCGGCGACGCCGCCTCACTTCAGGAAAACGGGGGGGCCATCGTTAGGTCAAGAGAGAACGTGCGATAGCAATAGGGCGCAACTCGACCGGAAGTGAGCCGATGGAACGGGAAACAGGAGGTAAATCCCGTGCCCGAGCCCACCCTTGGCCCGCCCGTTCATCCCCAGCTCCGTGAGCTCTTGCCCGACGACGGCCCGACGCTCGACGAAGTCAAACGCCAGCAGCGCGCGGAAAGCGAGCTCTTGGGTGCCGTCGCGACTGGCACGAAAGCGCTGGTTCACCTTGGCAGCGATCATTACATCGAGCACCGGGTGATCGAGTTCGCCGGGCACGCAGCCGAACACGTCTTCGGCTCGGCGACACTCGCGAGCAAGATCTCGCTCATCGGCTCGGCCCTTCTCACATTCCAACTCGCCGGCGAAATCACGGAGGGAGCTCACGATATGGCAATCCGCGTCCCGATGGAGCGCGGAAAGAAAGTCGCGGAGGCAGGCGATCGCGACCAGAAGAATTTGGCGCTCCTGATGATCGTTCAGGTTAGCCAACCAGGCCTTCTCCCGGAGGGCTATTTGCTGCAGGAACAAGCTTGCGTGCTCGGAGCGGCAGCCAAGACGCAGCCCTTCGCCGGGTGGGCATTCCAAAAAGCTTCCGTGCTTCTCGGAAAGGCGGAGACCGATCCAGAGCTGGCGCGCTCGAGGGACATCTTGGTCGCGGCGATGCGCGAGGGGGTCACGACAGCGTACCAGAGGGGCATCGACTCAAAGGGGGCGCTCGAAAGGCTGAAGGACAACGATCCAGGCTTTCGAGCGCGCTACGAATCCGACCCCGCCTTCCGCAATGGCATCAACTCGGTCGTCTGGCAGGCGAGTTTCCACCGGGACGAGTACGAAATGGCCGCCGCTTTGAGCGCAGGACGCCGCCCGGCGACGAGGATGTGATGATCGCATTACCGTCTCGAGAGCTAGAGGAGTCCTGGTCGTCTAAACCAGGATTCTGGTACCAGCACCCGCTCCTTGCCTGGACGCTACAACTCGCCGTCGCGATCCCTCTCTACCTCTTTGTCGCGCCTTACGTATTGGGAACACGCGACGAGCGAGAAGCGCTCGTAGGCGTGTCCTATCTGATCTTTCGTGGACTATCCAAGCTCAAGGCGCTCGAGCGGAGCAAGGGCCGCCTTCGCCCGTCGCCCTGGTTCTTCTGGTTCTGACGCTCACTCGTCGACGCGACTCCCGCCGACGGACAGCGTAGAGAGCGAGAAGTTCGACGACAAGGGTCACGACTTAACAAACGCGCCCCTGTTCATCGTGCTGGCCCGCTCACAGTTGCTGGCGGGTATGACCATCGAGGCAATCGATGCGAGCACTTGGCACATTCTGCGCCAGCGGCACGCGTTTGCCCTGCACTTGACCAGCTCAAACAGGAGGGCCCGTTTGGCTTGGGGCTTGCACTTGGCGCGAACGAGGAATCGATGATCGGACAGAAACGGGTATGCGTGATTATGCCCGCGTACAACGCCGAAAAGACTCTCGAGCGAACCGCAGAGGCGCTCGATCGCGAGATCGTCGACGACGTCATCGTCGTCGACGACGCGAGCTCCGACGACACGGTGCAGATCGCCAAGCGCCTCGGGCTGCACTACGTCGCGCATGAGCAAAACCGCGGCTACGGCGCGAACCAGAAGACTTGTTACAAGGAGGCGCTCGCCCGCAACGCCGACATCGTCGTGATGTTGCATCCCGACTACCAATATTCACCCCAGCTCGTCCCGGCAATGGCCGCGATGGTGGCCAGCGAGCACTTCGACGCCGTGCTTGGTTCTCGCATCCTCGGAGTCGGCGCCCTCAGCGGAGGGATGCCGTACTGGAAGTACGCCTCCAACCGCGTTTTGACCTTCGTCGAGAACTTGCTCATCGATTACAAGCTCTCCGAGTACCATTCGGGTTTGCGCGCGTTTTCGCGCAAGCTACTCGAGGTCCTTCCTCTCGACGCCAACTCCGACGACTTCGTTTTCGACAATCAAATGCTGGTGCAAGCCATATGGCACGGCTTTCGTGTCGGTGAGATCACCTGCCCGACCCGCTATTTTGCCGAAGCGTCATCGATCAATTTTCCGCGGTCCATCAAGTACGGCTTCGGCGTTCTCGCTACCGCGCTCGAGTTCCAGGCCGCTCGGGTCGGTCTGTATCGATCACCGAGGTTGCCGCCGGCAGCCGCGCAGCAAGGAAAGAGCCACGCGCTCGATGCTCACAAAGCGGCAGCCGAAGAACCCGCCGTGGAACCATTCAGCAAAACACAGCGATGGACGTTCGGCACGGCCATCCTGGCGCACGTCGTTCATGTTCTCGTTCGGATTCTGCACTTCGCGTCGATGGGCCAAGACTTTGATGGTCACCGGGCGGTCGTCGAGTCACTCGAGACCGGCCCATTCCTTTGGCACGGCACGAATCCACCTGGTTTTTACTTGATAGCCCACTGGCTCGAAAAGCTCGTTTCTTCGGGACACTACGTCGAGCTCACGAGCGTCTTCTTTCTCGCCCTGAATCTGGCGACCCTTGCGCCGCTCAATGCGTCTTTGAAGCGGCTGCGGCTGTCGGCGGACGTGCGCTTCGCATGTCTGCTCGTGCTGCTGTTCGTGCCTTTCTGGGTCGTGCACAGCGTCGTTTTTTCCGCCGATGCAGCGACGGTGCCGGTGTTCTTCTCGGCGTTCTACCTCGTCGGCACGATGCTGAAAGAGAAGATCGGGGCTGCGAAGCTCGCGCTGATGGGCTTGGCGCTGGCGGCGACCCTGACCTTCGGGATTTTCACGAAGTATAGTTTCTGCTTTTTTCTTCCGACGGTCGCATTCGTTTTCGTCTACGAGGCGTGGCGTCGCCGTTCGACGATTCTCCTTGCCTGCCTTCTGTCATTGCTTCCGGCCTTTGGCCTCGGCGCGTACGAGTACAAGCGGTCGGCAGAAGTCCACGGCGCCGCGACCCACGGCCACTATTTGAAGGAAGGCGAGGTGCAGCAGATGTATGTCTTCGATCTGCTGCTGCCCAAGTTGGCCGACGTCGAGATCCTCAGGGCGCCACAGTATTTCGAGGATACGGTCTACGAGCCGCATCGCCACGGTTACTGGGGACTTTTGCACCTGGCCACGTTCACCGACGTCATGAACTGCTTTCAAACGCCGGACCCCGAGGTGGCGCTTCGCGGCCCCGACCGACCGAAGCATTTCGTCGCTCGTTCGCGCGGCCTGCTCGCCAAGCGCGCCAACGCGGCCGCCGTCCAGTGGGCCCTTCCCATGACGTTCGTCGCGGCGATCGGCGTATTGGCTTCGCTCTGGCGAGCTGCACGCGACTTCTGGCACCGCCGACCCATGAGCCAGAGTTCGATCTTGGTGGGATTTGCGATGTCGCTCTACGTACCCCTCGTTGCGTCGATGCCCCGCGTCGGCTGCGCCTACGAATGCGGCTACTGGCTGCCGCGACTGGTCATGCCTTCGATCTTGAGCTTCTTGGTTCTGGGGTTCTTGGTGATCGATCGGCTCGTGCGGCAATCGCCTGCGCGCCGTGTCGGGCTCATCGCCTACGCGTGCATCGTCTCGGGGATCTTCGTCGCCGCTCTCGGTGGCGCCCGGGCGTAATATCTTGCGGGACGAGGCATGGCCTCGAATGGAGAACTTCGCGGCTCGCGTCCTCGTACTCCGGTTATTCCGAAGCGTCTTGTGCGCCCGTGCCGTCGGGTACGCCCTGCTGCGCATCCGCTGATGCGTCCGCCCCATCCGCGCTCGCCTCCGCCGCGACGTCGGGCGGCGTCGCGGCGTCGAGTCCGGGCATGCGCCCGACGACCACGCGATCGACGAACATCTGCGCGGGAAACATGGTGCCCGCCGCGGGTGGGCCGTCGTAGGTGCCGCCCACCGCCAAATTGAGAATCATGTAAAAAGGGTGATCGAACGTCCAAGGGACGCCCGCCTTCACGAGATCGTCCTTCGTATGCGACTCGTACATCGCGCCGTCGACGAACCACTTCAGCGAGTCCGGCCCCCACTCGAGCGCGAACAGGTGAAACTCGTCGACCAGGTTTCCTTTGGGCACCGTATAGGTCGAGGTCGCGTACATCGCGTTCGATCCGATCGCGGTGCCGTGCGCGATGGTCGGATGGCTCCCAGCCTCTTCCAGCACGTCGATCTCGCCGCATGCCGGCCAGCCGACGGTTGGGAAGTTCGCGCCGAGAAGCCAGAACGCGGGCCATAGCCCGGTGCCGAGCGGTAGCCGAATGCGCGCTTCGAAACGTCCGTACGTCGTCTCGAAGAGGCGGGACGTGTTGAGGCGGCCCGACGTATAAGGCTGCGAGCTGCCGAGGTAGTTCTCGTGGATCGCCTGGATGACGAGATGTCCCTTGCCGTCGAGAAACGAGTTGTCGCGACGGTCGGTGTAATACTCGAGCTCGTTGTTCGCCGGCCGCGGCGTCACCTCGGGAGTCCATTTCGTGGGATCGGGCGCCGTTCCGCGCGCGCCCTCGAAGTCGTCGCGCCAAATTTCGATCCACGGCGCCGGCAATCCTCCGAGATCATCGCTCTCGTCGGTAGCCGGGCCCGCTTCGACGGCGGCCACGTCGTTCGAAAGAAATTCACATCCCACCGAGAGCATGGACGCGAAACACAAAGTTGCGGCGCTGGTTCGGATCACCTTGGTCCTCGATTCAGCGCCACTTTACCTCGAACGGGCGGGGACGGGGGCGCGCACGACGGTGGCCCAGCGGCGGTACGCCGGCAACGCGCAAAGATGCACACGCGTGTCTTTGGCTGTTGCTTGCGACGCGGTCCGACCTAAAGCCACTCCTCGAAGTCGCCGTCGTCGACGACTGTGGCGTTGTCGAAACCGCGGATATGCCGGGCGTTGTGCTCTGCGCGCCGGCGCTCGACGATGTCGGCGGGGTAAGGCCCCAAGACGAGCGCGCACTTTCGCGACTTCAGCTGAACGGCCCGCGCGTTCGACATGCCGGCGGCCAAGAATTGATTCCGATAATTGACGATTCGGGTACACGACCGTCCGAATCCCACGCGAAGGTAAAGTCCGGACGAGCCGCTCGGCTCGTCACGCGCCCCGGCGGCAGCTGGTTCGCCGCCGCCCACGTCGGTGGGCTTGCCCGTCGCCTTCTCTTCGGCGGTCGGCGGAGTAACGGAAGCCGGCGCTGATGCGTTTGGTGTCGGTGGTTTATTGTCCGCAGTATGCGACAACGCGACTTCGCGCGTCGGGCTGGACGCGGGCCGAGCGTCGCCGTGCCCTCGCGTCGCCATGTCAAAGACGATCCCCAGCGCCGCCACGGAGAGCACCGCCACGGGCCATCCCCACACTGCCGGCCGTCGAGCGGCGTCGGGCCATCCCCACGCCGCCGACCGTTGAGGGGCGGCGGGCCTCGATCTGACGACCGGTGGGGACGACTCGAGAACCGGCGGACGAGGGTCGAGCTCCGGCTTTGCCTCGTCACGTTCGCCGGCACCCGCCGGCGCGACCGCAGTGTCCCCCGCTGGAGCCGCTTCGGACCCGGAGGGGTGGGACTTCGCAGCGGCGTCCGACGAGTGGACCTCATTCGTCGCGATAGTTGCTTCGCCAACGATCGGTCCTTCGCCGAAAGCGCCAAGGGGGGGCGCTTCAAGGAGCGCACCCTTCGATTCGCCCTCTTGTGTCGCTGTCGACGGCACGTCGATCAAGGCCGTTTCGCCCGAGGCCTTGTCGACCGACTCCGTCTCGACGGAGGGGGCCTCGACGGATGACCAGGCCGAGCTCGCAGCACCGAGGGGATCGGGCAAAGCAGGCGGCTCGGGAGTGGCTTCCAGCTCCTTCCGGATCTCGTCGAACAGCTCGAAGGTCGTCGGTGGCGAAGGGGCGTCGACGGAGCCCGCGACTTCGACTTGCTCAGCAGGCTGCGGCACGTCCAGAGCAGCTTCTGTCGAAGGGACAGCAGCCTCTGTCGAGGGAAGGGTCGGAGCCTCGGACGGTGGACCGACCAGCCACCGAATCGGATGATCCTCGGGCGCAAGCAACGCCAGACGGGAAGCCAGCGATGAAGACGCGGTTTCCGGCGGTTCGCTCGCCTCGGTGCTCGCGCCATTGGCCTCGCCGCCACCCGGAATGACGATCGTCTCGAGCGGGCGATGCTCGCGGGCCGCGAGGAACTGCTCGCTGCGAAAGTGCTCGAGCATGCTTTCGATAATCTCCGCATTCTCGTCGTTCGTCGCGCGAAAGCAGACGAAGACATCGGCCAGGTGCGCACAGATGCCCCCCAATACGGTGACTCCGCTCGGGCTGTCGATGAGAACGACGTCCGCCGCTTTCATCAACTGGGTCCGCAGGCGATCGAAAAATTCTTTGCCGCGAAAGGAAGTGTAGAAGGCGTCCCAATCGAAATCAGCGACGAGCTTGTCTTGCGACAGCGATCCCGCCGGCAAAAAATGAAGAGACCCTCCGTGATCGGCGGCATCGCTCGAATGAATGGGCGATAGGTAATGGGCGAGCGTGGGCACACGCTCGTCCGCTAGAGTCGGTGGCTCGAAGGCGTTCTCGGTCGATGAGGTTTCGGACGTTTCACTGGGCTCCGAAGCTCCCGGCGCTGCCGTCGTTTCCGAGGTTGCCACGGGCATCGCGACGAACGATCGTCGATAGTCGTCCAGCATGTCGAAAAGGCCCGGGCCGGCCTTCGCTCGGTCGACGTCATGAGACGCAGCGTCCGCTTCGGTGCCGTCGATCGGCGTGTGGTCGGCTCGTTCGGGAAAGAAGCTCTCTACGCCGGGAGATTCGACATCCCAATCGAGAACCAAGACGCTGAGCCCATGCTCATAAAAGCGCTTGGCAACGCCGGCGAGCGCGTTCGATCGACCGACCCGGCCATTGTACGAATAGAAGGTGTAAATCATTGCTTCAACCGTTCAGAAGCGCGCGTTTGCGCGACCGTGGGCGACGGGGTTCGAGCCACGCCGACGTAAGTGCCCGTTATCGGCTAGGTTTCGTATCGGCTTATCTGCGCGTTGAGACAGGTTCATGCGGCGACGCGCAAGCCTACCAAAATTCGCGGCGTGTGTAGCGTGTCGGGGCGTTTTCGCCACTGACGAGCCATTCGAATGGGCCCCCCGACCGAGGTGCCTTCAAAGATCTAGCGCTGCTGCATGCCCTCGCCCGAGCTCGACAGCCAACGGCGGCGATGGTCGGGTCCGTCGACGTTGCGTGCACATGCATGGCTCAGGACTCTGAGCCGACCTTGGAGCAAGTGATAAAAGCGACGGAGGTAAGAGCGCCCTTGCAAACAAGGGTTGCGTGTCGAAGTTTCGTTCTTCTAGTCCCGCTAACAGCAGGCGCGAAAGCGCTTACGTGCATCCATTGCTCGCTTGCTTTGGATCCGGACTTGCACTCGTCGAAGGCATGCGACTTTCGTCTCCCGCGCTGCTGGCGCCGCTCGTTGCCATTGCCGTCACCGCCAGCGGATGCCGCGCGATCGAGGGCATCTTCAAAGCGGGCGTCTGGGTCGGCATCATCGTCGTCGTGCTGGTGGGCGCGCTCTTCGCGGCGCTGCTCGGCGCTGTTCGCCGCTGAGCGGGATACTCGGGCTGTTCGCCCCGGGCATGGCCCACGGAACGATCGTGCACCCATCCCGCCTCACCGATCGCAGAAGCCGCGCGCTCGAGCGAGCCCGCCCGCCAAGACCGGAGGGAGAATTTCCGGACGGCCGCCCACGCCCAAGGTAAGGTCTCGGCGCGGCGGCCACCTCGCCGAAATGCCTTCCGCGCGGCGTTCCCGTTATGACGCTCGACCACGTTTGAAGCTCGACACGCCATGAAAGCGATCGTTCAAGAAACCTACGGTCCGATCGAGAACCTCCACCTGGTGGAACGCGAAAAACCCGCGACCGCCGACAAGGCCGTGCTCATCCGCGTGCGCGCTGCGGGGATCGATCCCGGCATCTGGCACCTGATGACGGGCAGGCCTTACATGGTGAGGATCATGGGATTGGGCTTCTCGCGACCCAAGGTGCCCGTCGCCGGTTGGGACGCCGCCGGGATCGTCGAAGCCGTGGGGGGCAAAGTCAGGCGCTTCAAGCCCGGAGACGAAGTCTTCGGCAACTGCGACGTCGGCGGCACCGGAACCTTCGCCGACTTCGCCCGCCTACCCGAGGACCGCTGCGCTCTCAAGCCGGCGAATCTCTCCTTCGAAGAGGCGGCCGCGTTGCCCGTCTCGGGATGCACGGCCCTGCAAGCCGTGCGCGACTTCGCCAAAGTCGGCGCGGGAAAGCAGGTGCTGATCTTAGGCGCGGCCGGAGGCGTCGGTCACTTCGCCGTGCAAATCGCCAAGGCCTTCGGCGCCACGGTCACCGCCGTCTGCAGCACCTCCAAACTGGACCTCGTGCGTTCGCTCGGCGCCGACGACGTCATCGACTACACGCGCGACGGGCTCGGCGCAGGGGGGCGCCGCTGGGACGTCATCATCGACACGGCCGGCCGCCGGCCGTTCGCCGAGCTGCGCCGCGTCCTTTCGCCGAAAGGGGTGCTTTGCATCGTAGGTGGCGAGGGAGGCAACGCGTGGACAGGCGGCTTTCTCGAGCGCATGGCGTCGGCTTCTTTCCTTTCGCTCCTTTCCAGCCAGAAGATGCTCTTCGTGAACGCCACCGTGAAAATGTCCGACCTGTTGGTCCTGAAGGACATGGCGGAAACGAAGAAGCTCACCGTGGTCATCGACCGCCGTTACCGATTGGACGAGGCGGTCGATGCCTTGAAGGAGCTGGAGAAAGGGCACGCCCGAGGCAAGAGCGTCGTCGTTTTGGAGTAGAGGGCCGTGGCGTTCGTCGTGCTGCTCCGAGGCGTCAACGTCGGTGGACGAAGGACGTTTCGGCCGAGCCTCCTTGCAAGAGAGCTGATCGATTACGACGTCGTGAACGTCGGCGCCACCGGCACGTTCGTCGTTTGGAGGGCGCGCTCTCGAGCCAAGCTTCGCGCGGAGCTGCTCCGAAGGTTGCCTTTCGAAACGGAAGTCGTCGTCTGCGATGGACGCGATCTTCTCGCCCTCGAGACGCAGAATCCATTTGGCACCGAGCCGTCACCACCGGACGTCGTTCGGTTCGTCAGCATCTTAGCGAGAGCGCCCCGGCTCCGGCCGTCCGTTCCCATCGCGCTTCCGCCGAGCGGAGAGTGGCTGGTGCGGGTCCTCGCTTCGAGCAGCCGATACGTCTTCGGAGAGTATCGCCGTCACATGAGGACGATCGGCTACCTCGGCCAGATCGACCAACTGTTCGGCGTGCCCGCGACGACACGAAGTTGGAGCACGATCGGCGCGATCCTGCGGATCCTGAAGGGCGAGCGAAAAGCGGGGTGATTCGGCTGAGCAGGAGGCCGTGCGTCGGTGGAGTCTCTCGTGCTGCCGTCCGCCCGCGTCGAGAGCGCGACGACGAACCGTCAGTAGATGGTGCCGCGAAAAGTGAGCCCCACCCCCCGGCCACCTTCGATGCGCGGCGCGATCGACCAGCTGAAGAGCCGCGGCGTGCCTCGACCCACTTCGTAATCGCTGACCCATTGTTTCTTCGGGAACACGTATCCCATGGCGAACAAGGTCACGCCGGCCATCTGCGCGGCAAGGTCGAACGCGATGCCGGTCGTGGCCAAGATGTCGCCAGCGCACTCCCCGCGATCATCACGGTTGCAGTCGCCACGTCCCTTGGCAAGAGCGCCAATCGGACCGAGCACCGGAATGAGAAGCCACCGATCCGCTTCGTTTCGGCTGACCATCGCGACGGTCGCGGAAATCATGTAAGGCACGGCGAAGGTCATGACGCCCGCCACGAGAAGCCCTTTGCGTGGGTTCTCCTCGAAGTGGTAGCCGGGGGGAGGCAGCGCACCGGGCTCGTAGCGAAGCCGTGGAGCCGGCGCGGGAAGTTGGTACCCGTAGCTCGGGTACGTTCCCGCTGGCGCACCGTAAGACGGTCCCCCCGGAGCCGCAGCCTGCGCGAATGCGATCTTCGATAGGCCGAGAATGGCAGCCGCGATCGAACTCGCCGGCACCAAAAGCCGGATCTTACTGAATCGGTAGTCCATTGCCCACGAAACAATCGATCCCGACCTCGACCGATCGGTCTAGTCCCTGAACATGGCTCAAGAGCGAATACGAATAGCGACTCCCCGTCCAAGCGAGCTGGGACCCTTGCGGGTTCGAGATGCCGAGTGAGTCGGTCTGAATCCCCGGTATCGGATCGCCCGTCGCGGTGTAGCGCTCGAGCTTGGCGTTGGCACGGATGTCGAGCCCCGAACCGCTGGTCGTGAAGTAGAGCAACGCGATCTCCGCGCCGGACCAGGCCACCGATTGACCCGACCCAGCGGGCTTCTTCCACAAGCTCGCACCCGCCGCGTCGAACCGGGCGAGCATTTGCGACGGCAGCCCGCCGTCACTCGGCTCCCACCACGCGACGACGTAGCCGTCGCCGGTGCCGCCGGTCGCGGGACCGGTGTTCGACAAGTACGTCACCATGGTGACGTCGGTGCCGACGCGCTGTCCGGTCGACGCAGAGAAACGCGCTAGCTTGAGGTCCGCCGGCGATCCAAAAGGAGCGCCTGGCAAATAGATGACGCC
>Ga0075425_100005438_pt1 | contig 13239 bp, 13 predicted proteins | sample SoiMethybrSBSTD4_FD_75300 | JGI IMG/M metagenome (GOLD analysis project Ga0075425, IMG submission 75300) | Bulk soil microbial communities from a Populus tree surrounding site in Tennessee, USA - Soil MetaG P. TD hybrid SBSTD4 | ecosystem: Environmental > Terrestrial > Soil > Tree plantation...
CAGCGAGGACGAGGGTGCCAAATGGCTCCCCGATGCGATGCGCAATGACCTCGGCGTGATAGACGGACGCAAACACGGCGGCGATCAGAACCGCAACCCCAAGACCGGCAAATACTCCAGCCGCACCCACAGCCATCATCACCAACATGATGGCGAAAGCCAAGCTAGGGGAGACCCATGCCCACCACGGCGTCGCTGCTGCCGACATAATCACAACCTCATAGGAGACCAACGGCCTAAACCCGCACGTCAACCTGAAATCCCAGATTAACTCAGCCCGGTGAGCCCGGCGAAGCGATCTGGATGATCCTCGGCACGTGTGATCGCCCTAGCCATTCTTGCCCAGGAACCGGCGATGGTGTGGCGATCTTTGCTCATGCAACTTGGGGTGCGCCACGGCAATCGGTGGGCATTCCAAGAAGCAATCGCCGACACGCGATTAGCCCAGGTCGGGTTTGCATTCGCGCGGCGCTATATGGGAGCGCTCGCATAATGGAGCTCTACGTCTGCGGCGCTACAACGTGTCGTCGAGCGACTGACATCGAGCTGACTGTCCCTACTGAAGGTGAGTGCCGACGACGGGCACTTATGTATTCTGCTTCGGCTCGGTGTCAAAGCCACTTCAATGCTCGACCGATACACCGCCCTTGCTCCTCTGATGGCTACCGTGGTGGCCGTCCTGGTCGACTCCATTTCCGCAGCGCATGCGCGCGCCCCCGGCACATCTCGCCACCCCCGCCACGAAAATCGGAATACAGCAGACCCCGTCAACTTCCGCGGCGCCGCGTGAGCCTCAGGTGCGCAAGGTCTGTTCATTCATTCGGCACATTGGCGTGCGCCCGTTTTTGCAACCGGAACCTTTGCTGAACATCAGAGTTCCAGCATAGGCTCGAGGTATACGGCAGCGATCAGCGATGGATACACGATCCTCATTTGAGGCGTCCGCATCTTCTGGCGTTGGCTTGACCGCGACAGTAGTCGTTTTCCGTCGCAACTTCGGTTGCGTTTTGCCCCTTATGGCCGCACCTCGCGCTGCAGCATTTCTCCGCGCATTTGGCTTCGTGCGATGGCTCCGCAAGAGCAAATGATGCTCGCGCCATCCTCAGCCACTTCGTCAAAGAGCGTGCAAGCCGCCGCCCTCACGTCACGGATATTGCGCGTTTTGGGCCCCGGTCTCATTAGGGGGGCCTCAGATGATGATCCAAGCGGTATTGCCACCTACTCGCAAGCTGGAGCGCAGTTCGGATTTGCGGTCGGTTGGACAATGCTTTCACATATCCCCTCATGGCCGTTGTCCAGGAGATCAGCGCTCGCATAGGTCGGACGACCGGTTTGGGCATTGCCGCCAACATGCGGAACCACTACTCGCCCTGGGTCTTGCGCACACTTGTCCTTTTTTTGTGCCTCGCGAACATCATCAACATCGGGGCTGACCTGGGCGCCATGGGCGACATTCTCAGACTTCTTGTTGCGGGGCCCCAGCTCTTGTACGTCGTCTTCTTCGGAGCGCTATGCGCATCCCTACAGATTTTCCTGCAGTATCGACGCTTCGTTTTCTTTTTGCGTTGGCTATGTCTGGCTCTGCTTGCCTACTTCGGGACGCATGCAGCGTTGCCGCGGTCGTGATGATGATCGCCAATCCGACGACGTTCGACAGACCCATGCCGATGTATGTGTCCATCCGGATCCGATTAAACGCATCCGGAGCCTGTCTAGGCCGGCTCAGCAAGGGCTTCCTTCGGGGCAGCACCTTGATGTCTTCGGCTTCCTGAGATGCCTGCCAGAAGAATAGGTAAGGGCTGATCGTCGTGCCGAGGATTGCCACCACCATGGCCCAGAACGAAGCATCGCCGGAGAACGTCGGCACAAGAACTCCCCAGCCAACTTCAGCCCAAGGAACATGGACGACGAGAACGGTACCGAACGAATATTGAGACGTCCGCGCAAGCGGCCGAAGCCCTCAGGCCGGTGGCGGGTTCTTTAGCCTTCACAATCTTTGCCATCGGGATCGTCGGAACCGGCCTCCTTTCAGTCCCAGTTCTCGCCGGCTCAGCCGCCTACGCTTTGGGTGAGGCTCATCGATGGCCGGTCGGCCTTGATCGCCGCCCGATGCGGGCCAAGGCTTTCTACGCCACCATCGCTGTTGCCACCATGCTGGGAACGGCGATGAACTTCTCGCCCATCAATCCCATCAAGGCTCTCTACTGGAGTGCTGTCATCAACGGTGTGGTGGCGGTGCCAGTGATGGCCGTAATGATGGTCATGACGGGCGATCGCCAGGTGATGGGAAGGTTCACCGTGCGCGGACCGCTGCGGGTGGTCGGCTGGATCGCAACGGCCTGCATGGCGGCGTCTGTCTTCGGGATGGTCCTAACCACGTTGAGCCAGGCTTCTGCATTCTCGTGAGGTTCGGCGCGCAGGGCCTTGTTTGCCGAGCGGGCACGTCCTCATCGGGTCGGAGGTCTGAGCCGATGGGATTGGGCAGAGGCTTCGAGTTTTGCAACCGCCCCATCGCCGTTGCCGCGTGTCCAGCCATATGAGTTTTTAACCGGGGGGATCCGGAAGGGAGAGGGCCGTCCCGCCCCTATGCCGACAGCAGCCAAGGTGGAAGGCTCGTTGGGTGGTCTGTGTCGGGCCGGGAGGCGATTTGCGAAGGGAGCGACGGCGGACCCGCGGCAACGCGGACTTGGACCAGCAATGTCCGCCCCGCGCCGCTCCCCGATCAGCAGTAAATCAGCCGTGCATGGGACATGCAGTGCTGCACAGCACAGACAATGGTAAAATTCCCCCGCCGCCCCCGCATCGGGTCATCACGATACCCATAATGTGCTTGCCTATATCATGCGCTGGGCACGTGGCAATTCCAAGCGGCCGGGCATCGGCTGATAGTGTCGCGACAAGCCCGAGCGACGTTTCTCGGTGTGCGCCCATGGGAAGGAGGTAGGTTCTCCCTCAGGCCGGAACCAGGCCGGAACTCGATCCGGGCGTGGGCCTTCGATCTTGGCAGCGCGCAGAAAGCTCTTCCTCTATCCGGCGGGTCGGGGGCATGCCCCGAACTGGGGAGGATCGAGGGAGGCGGGATAAAGAAAGCCAGCCCCCCATCTTGGAGGGAACGGGGAGCTGGCCGGGCACATGACGCAATCGTCAGTCAACAGCCAAATGGGATTGGTTGTCGGTCATGAAGATGACGAAGATAAGGGGTTCCGATGGCTTCCGTTGGTTGGGCAGGATGCCACCGGAACTTGGCCCCCGATGCACCCGCACGTAATCCCGGGGGCCGGTTGATATTGTGAAGGAGCGGGATCAGAGCGTCAGCCCCATTTCGGGGGAGAGCTGGAAGGGCTGCTAGGAAGAGTACGGAGGAAAGGGGGACCATGGCCGTTACCCTTGGGGAGTGAATGGCCCTGATCCCCGGGGCTCATGCCTTCAGTTGCGGGGTTAGAGCTGCTGAAGGGCAAGCCCAAGAGGGTCCCGGTTCGATGCGGCTCCCCGGGGTGGGGTCTTGGTAGCAGGGTGGGGAACCGGAGGGCATGCCCAGTCTGGGGGAGAGCTTGAGCCCCGTCTCAGCTGAGAGCCCAGCTCAAGCTAGCATCGCTATGACTAGGAACCATCCCCGTTTTGGAGGGTTTATCGGGAGCAACAAACCTCTTGCTTCCCTTGGTGCCGGGGTCCTCGCCCTTGGCACCATTTTCTTTCGGGTTAGTCAGGACGATGACAGCGCACGGTGACCCTTTTGCTGCCCTCTATTCGGCTGGCTTCGGAACCCAACCCCTTCCCCGACATCGTGGGCATCATCCAGGAACTAAGGTTCAATCCGTAACACCGAGCATGCGGCGGAAGTCGTCTTCCAAACTTTCCTTCAGGGGCGGCACTTCGTTGGCCATTATGTCGGATGCTCGTCAGCCTCCGGGCTCCAGGAGCAGGGATACGACGATAATTCCGCAGGAGGTCTTGGTCCCGTTGTGGGGTTCGGGGCCGAGATGATGAGGCTGAGGTGGGTGTGTCCGTTATGTTCATGACCGAGTGACCTCCGAGGTGTCGCACTCGGGAGGCCCGTATCGCACATGGGGGGTCACTGTCACGATGGTGGGGGGCGAGCAAGGGTTAACGTAAACGTGGCCCAAGGCCCCTAGGAAGGCCAAGGACTGGCGCCGTAGGGGGGGCTAGCCATGGCCCCCAGACGACCCGAAATTGCCGCCCAGGAAGCTTCGACGGCTGAATCCAATCAGCCCGCTGGAGCGTATCTGCACAGGCAAGGAGGGGGCTGCCGATCTCCTGGACATTTCGGTGGGTCTCCTGGACCAGCTCAACAAGGAGGGTCACTTCCGGCCCCATGGGTTCCTGCACAGCCTGCCACGCTGGGACACTGCAAAGTTGTTGGACGAATGGCGCCGCTACATCAGGCATAATGTGGAGGATGACGGATGGTCGAACCCGTCGCTCTGAAACTTCATCATGGGGAGACGCCGTTGACCCAGACACCACAAAGATATCTTTATGCGGACAAAGATCGGTATGGGAACATTCGTTGGTATTTTTGGCGGGGCAAGGGCCGCAAGAAGATCCGCATCCATGAGGTGGCAGGGTCGCCCGAATTTCACCTACGCTATGGCCAGCTCCTTGCCGGGGAGTCGACACCCCCGGAGGTGAAGAAGAACATCATCCTGGTGAAGCCGCACACGTTCCGGTGGCTGTGTGTCGAGGTCAGGGGCCTCAACGGTCGGGTGCCAGGTGTGCGCAAGCGGGTCTTGGAATCGTGCTGTGACGAGCCGTATGCGCCGGGGTCCACCAAATTCTATGCGGACTTCCCCTTGAGCCAGATGACGGTCGAGGCTCTCGAAGTTTCTCAGGGACCGGAAGCGGCCCTTGATCGGGGCAGCCGATGAGCGGGTGCGAGCGCTGAGGGCCTTGTTCAAGTGGGGCAAGCTCAAGCGGAAGGATATTGTCACAGTCAACCTCGCCCAGGACGTTGCCTACCTAAACAAGAAGAGCGAAGGGCATCACACATGGACGCCTGAGGAGTTCGAGCAGTACGAGCAGCACCACTCCATCGGCACGAAGGCCCGCCTCGCTCTCGATCTGATTCAGTACCTTGGGGTCAGCCGCATGGACGTGGTCAAGATCGGGCCCCGGAACATCAGCGAGCGGTTGAACAAACGGGGCGAGCCGGTCAAGGTGTTCAGCTATCAACGGCAGAAGACCAAGATCGATGGCACGATTGGCATGGCCCCGGCTCTCCTCGCGAGCATTACTGCTTGCCCCATGGTCGGTAGTAGTACGTTCTTGGTCAACGATTACGGGCGGCCCTTCACAGTTGGCGGTTTCAGGAACCGGTTAAAGAAGTGGGTTAGAGAGGCCGGACTACCCGAGCATTGCAGTGCACACGGTATCCGCAAAGCCGCTGCGGTAAGGGCCGCCGAAAATGGCGCCACACCCATGAACAAATGGCGATGCTTGCCTGGAAGTCGGTGAAGATGGCCGAGCTTTACACTAGGCGAGCCGAGCGGCGAAAGATGGGGTTAAAGGGTTCTACGTTCTTGCAGAAATGAACGGGGAACGGATGGTAACATTGAACGCTGTCTTCTTTCCCACATGAGGCTCCGTGCTCTTTCCAACTCATCTGTCTGACTTACGAAAGTGCATGATTTTCTTGGGTTTTATGGATTTCCGTTCTACCCCGGTGATGCCTCTGGTCTGAATCGCACCCCCTTTCGGGCGTAACCGCCGCCAAGTCCGATCGCAGTGCCATCGGCACGCCAACAGGCGGCCCCAGTAAGCGTGCCGTCCTCCTCAAACGCGATGGCATTCATCCCGCCGCCGACACTGTCCGTTGGTCCCACCTCGTGCCCACGATCTCGCAACTGGGCCAACACATGGGCGGGTACGCTTTTCTCGATCTCTACACCGTAGCCTTGGGTCCAAAGGCGGGATGCCTCCACGGCTTCCTGAAGGCTCATGCCGTGATCGATGAGGTTGGAAATCGCCTGCATAACCGACGGGAAGATGCGCAGGCCACCTGGGAGCCCCAAAGCGTACCGCGGCTTTCCATCTTGCAGCACCATGACCGGTGACATCGACGAGGTGATGCGTTTTCCTGGCGCGACCGAGTTGGCCCGGCCGGGGTGCGGCGTGAAGACGAACATGTAGTTGTTGGGAATCATCCCTGTGCCAGGCACGAAATAGCGCGCCCCGAAGAGTGAGTTAATCGTTTGCGTGCTGGCGACAATATTGCCGATGGCATCCGCCGCCGTGAGGTGGGTGGTATTTGCGCCTTCGCCCGGCGCTACCTCCGCGTTCCAGGTCTGCGCGCGCTTGGAGTCGATTTGTGTGCGACGATGATGCGCATAGGATTTCGCCAACAACTTCTCGACCGGCACTTTGACAAATGCAGGGTCCGCGGTTGCTGCTGCCCGATCGGCGAAGGCGATCTTCTGCACCTCGGCCAGCAGATGCAGCGTGTCCGCAGTGCCGAAGCCAAGCGCTCTGATGTCGTACCCCTCGAGGATGTTGAGCATCTGGATAATGTGGAGGGGCCCTGATACGGGCGGCGGTGGTCCGACGACGTCGTAGCCGCGATACGTGCCGCGCAGCGCCTCACGAGCGATTGTGCGATAGCGGTACAGATCCTCCCAAGTGATGTACCCGCCCGATCTAGTCATATGATCCACGTAGAGCGTGCCGAGTGGGCCGCTGTAAAGGAGTTCCGGACCGTCCCGCGCTATGGTGCGCAATGTCTGCGCATAATCCCCGTTGACCAGGCGCGTGCCAGCCACAATCGGTGCGCCGTCAGGCATATAGAGCTTTGCAATCTCTGGGTTGCGCGCCAAATCCGCTGCACAATCTGCAACGCACTCGTGGAGATACGGTGTCACGCGGAACCCCCGCGTGGCGTAGCGGATGGCGGGCTCCATCGCGTCGGCCAATGGGAACGTGCCGAACCGAACCAACGCTTCGCACCAGCCCTTGAGGTTGCCTGGCGTGGCAACAGCCGTTGGACCAACGGCATTTTTGCGCCCAAGTGCCTCCATCGTACCGGGTGCGGCGTTGGGGGCAGGCGTGTAGGTGGTTTCGCTCGTGCCGAGAGGCGCCATGCTCTGGTTATCGATCACGACATGCCGGCCATCGGCGAGGCGGATGTGGGTGATGCCGCCACCGAGAATGCCGACCATCATCGGCTCCACCACGGTCAGGGCAAAAAGAGCCGCAACCGCTGCGTCAATGGCGTTGCCGCCGGCGGCAAGCATCTCAGCACCAGCAGCTGACGCAAGCGGATGGTTGGTGACGACCATGCCACGCTTGCCGGTCGCCGGTCGCTTCTCGCAATTGAATGTTGTGCCCGCACGTTCTCGCCAGTCGCGTTCAGCCATTGGGCAGCCCTCGTTCACGCCGAATTGTTGCGTTTTCGGTGGTGGATCGTCCTTTCGCCCTGCTCCCGCGCGACTTTTACCGCGCTCCCGATCCAGCGCTCAGCCGTCGACGTGCCGCCGGCCCCACTCACACCTCGCCAGATTGGGCATCCCCCACCGTGCGAGAATACTCTAGGCATCATTCGCAACGAAATCTGTAGGGTCGAGCTTGATTGCGTCCCGAACGGCATCACCAGTCTACACCAACACGCGGCCACAGATGCGTCGCCGCTGACGCAGCCAGCAGGTATAAGTTCATGACCGAGCGCCCAGCGCCTATGCTGCTTTCCAAGGCGCAGAGGCGCTGGCCCGCCAGATCTCGTTCGCGCCGATCTGATATGCCGCTTCTCGATAGGGTCGTGGCTGGGATGACCTGTCGTGGGGTGATAAACTCGGCCCACAGAAGAGACCAGCTGCAAACTCCGGAGGACGGGCCCATGATTCACGTCATCGCCATCATCACCGCCAAATCGGGCATGCGTGAGGACATCCTGCGCGAGTTTCGCGCCAACATGCCCGCGGTGCGCGCCGAGAAGGGCTGCATCGAGTACGGCCCGGCCACGGACACTCCGGACATCGGCAAGTTCCAGACGCCGTTCGGCCCCGACACGTTCGTGGTGATCGAGAAGTGGGAGAGCCCGGAAGCGCTCAAGGCCCATGCCGCGGCGCCGCACATGGCCGCCTATGGCGCCAAAACCAAGGACATGATCGCCAGTCGGGTCATCCACGTTCTCTCCCCGGCTGCCTGATGCGACAGGCCCGCGCGCCGCGTCCCTGGACGAATGATTGCTAGGAGCTTGCATGAAGTTCGGCTGGCTCACGCTTGCCCATTCCCCCTCGCCCGAACACGACGCACAGGCAATCTGCGAACAGCTCGAGCAGGCGACGCTGGCCGAGGAGCTGGGTTTCGCCGGTGTCTGGCTCACCGAGCACAACTTCACGGGCGAGAGCGTCTATGCCGATCCGATCCCGTTTGCTGCCGCCCTCGCCATGCGCACCGAACACATTCGTATCGGCTTTGCCGTCATCCAGATGGCGCTGCGACATCCCGTGCGGCTGGCCACTCAGCTTTCCTTGCTCGACAACCTTTGCGGCGGCCGTCTCGATATCGGGGTCGGTCGGGGCACGATCTTCAACGAGTACGAATTCATCGGCTATGGCCTCAGAAGCGGGGACGCGCGTGAGCGCATGGCGGAGGCGCTCGACGTCATGACGCGCGCGTGGACCGCAACTCCACTCGATCACAAAGGCAAGTACTTCGCGGTGCGCCTGCCGCAGTTGCGCCCGGCACCCGTGCAGCGACCGCATCCGCCGATCTGGCACAGCGTCGCATCGCCCGCCTCCTTCCGCTTGTGCGGTGAGAAGGCCGTGCCCATCTTGACGGTGCGTTTACCCGTGGCGCAGATCCCTGCCCGCCTGGGCGAGTATGCATCGGGGCTCGAAGCGAGCGGGGTCGACGGCGCGTCGCAACGGCGGCTGCTGCGGCAGGCGGCGATCTGGCGCTGGGTCTACGTTGGTGAGAGCCGCGCCACCGCCGAGGCCGAGTTCATCACTGCGGTTGCGCAGACGCGGCGCCATATGCATCACGTCCGCCATGATCTTAACCCGTCCGACTTCCGTATCGACCCAGCCATGCTGAACCCGTGGACGGATCCCAGCTACTCGGAGGAGGACGGCATCCGCTTCGCTTTGCGCTCGGGGGCGCTGATCGGCACGGCGAGCGACGTTGCCGAGCAGATTGCCGAGTTGCGCGACGCGGGCGCCGGCCATATTCTGTGCCAGATGAGCTTCGGCTTCCTCGGGCACGAGCGCATCAAGGCCTCGATGCGTCGCTTCGGCGAGCGCGTGATGCCGGCTTTCGCGCGAAGGAGCCCCGCCGCGTAGCGCTGGCGGACCTCGATCAGCAATGCCGCTGGACGCCTCCTGCTTTCACTGCGTCATCATGCTAATCGCGGAGAACCCGATCTTGACGGGTCATCTCGGCGACGCCCTTGCGAGCCCTGCGTATCGCCAGGCCGCTCTTTGGTAATACGCTGTCTGGTTTCGCTCTTTGCCACCCAATCTTGTCGATGCTCTGCCATTCTGTCGCTATGATCCAACTGCCTATCCAAGCGATTAGCGGGGAGAAGACCAGCATGTTGAGGAGCCTGTCATTGGCTGTCGCGATCGCGAGTTCCGTTCTGGTTTCCACCACTGCCCATACTCAGGAAGTGATCCGCGTGGGTTGGACCATTCCGGCAGAAGAGGCCAAGTACTGGATCATGCGGCGGCCGGATCGCTTCTCCAATCTCGGCAAGACGTACAAGATCGAATTCACACAATTCCAAGGTACCGCACCGATGGTACAGGCAATGGTGGCAGGCGCGCTTGATTGCTCCACGCAAGCCCCGCTGTCGCTCGCGAATGGGGCCTTACAAGGCAATCTACAAACCTACATCGTCGCTCAGCACGTGGGCGAGCGGCCTGCCAGCTTTTCCGTTTATTGGGCAGTAAAGGAAGATTCTCCGATCAAGACCGTCGCAGACATCAAGGGTAAGAGCGTTGGCACCAACGTGTTTGGATCCGGCATTCTGGGACCAATGTTCTTGCTGCTCAAGAAGCATGGTCTCGACCCGCAGAACGACATCAAGCTCGTCGAGACCGGCTTTCCCGGCTCGGAGGATGCCATCCGCACGGGTCGTGTGGACGTTGGCGTACTGAACCAACCATTTGCCGCGCGTGCAGAAGCCAAGGGGGGGCTACGCAAGCTCTTCTCGCTCGCCGACCAACAGGCCAACATCGTGCACATCATGGAGGTGTGCCGAAAGGACTTTGTCGACAAGAACCCTGATCTCGTGAAAAACTACGTTCGAGACCTCACTGCCGGCATGAAGTACGCTTTGGCCGATCGGACCGAGACCCTTAAGGTGGTGAACGAGGTGATCAAGGCACCGATCGAGGTGCTGGACACTTATCTGCTGAAGTCCAACGATTTTGCGCGAGAGCCGGGCGCCGCGCCCAATTTCGCTGGCATTCAGGCGATGTTCGACATTTACGCCGACACGGGCATGATCAAGCAGAAGCTCGATGTGTCCCAGTTCCGCCACCCGAGTATTGTTGCCCCAATCGAATGAGCGTTCCACACCTCGCCGTCTCCTGTTTCTCATCGGCAGCGGGGCCGGGTAGGAGGCGGCACCGACCGGTGCAAGCTGCGGTCCTTGCACCTGCTCCCAGGGCCAAGCTACTTCGTCTTGAGGCGAGCTAAGGGCGGCCATGATCGCCATCGATGGGCTGAGCAAATCGTTTGCGGCGGCGCATGCTGCAAATGATCGTCTTGCGCTGTCGGACATCTCTTTGCAGATCGCGGAGGGCGAATTTGTCTCTATCGTTGGGCCCTCAGGCTGCGGAAAATCAACTCTCCTCTACATGGTCGGGGGCTTTGTGGCTCCAAGCACAGGCGCAATCAGCGTCGCGGGGAGGCCCGTGACTGGCCCCGGTCCCGATCGCGGGCCGGTGTTCCAGGAATTCGCGCTGTTTCCTTGGAAGACGGTGCTCGGTAACGTCATGTACGGTCTTCTGCAACAGGGCGTGAGCAAGCCAGAGGCGGAAGTCAAAGCTCGTGCGCTTATATCCCTGGTGCGTCTAACGGGCTACGAGAGGTTCTATCCCAAAGAGCTGTCGGGCGGCATGAAACAGCGCGTGGCCATCGCTCGCACTCTGGCTTACGGTCCGACGATTTTGCTTATGGATGAGCCGTTTGGTGCGCTCGACGCGCACACGCGCACCGGATTGCAGAACGAGTTGCTCGAGATTTGGGAACGCGACCGCAAGACCGTGCTGTTCGTGACGCACAGCGTAGAGGAGGCCGTGTTTCTCTCCGACCGCGTCGTCGTGTTGACGCGCTCTCCCGGCCGCGTAAAAGCTACCGTCGACATTGATCTGCCCCGCCCGCGCCGTCGTGCCGAGCTGCTAGTCGACCGACGATATCAGACCTTCATGATCCAGATCGAGCGTCTGATGGACAGTCCGGAAGTGCAGCCATGAGCGTGCGCCTCTCGGCAATTCCTGGGTTGTCACCGCTGTGCGCATGCTTTGGCCTGTTGGCGCTGTGGGAGATGTCGGCGCAAGTTGTCGGCATCGCCGGCCTACCACCCGCGCACGAGGCCTTGCGCGCGCTGCCCGCCATCCTGAGCGACCCCGAGGCGTTGATCAATATTTTGCATTCTATTCGCCGGATGAGCGTGGGATTTGTGCTGGCACTCACCTTTGCGGTGCCGCTCGGCCTGGCTATGGGACGCTCCCGAATTGTGGCTGCGTTCTCCAACCCGCTGCTGATGATGATCTATCCGGTGCCAAAGGCCGCGCTGATGCCGATCATAATGCTGTGGCTGGGTATCGGCGACGCGCCCAAGACGCTCGTGATCTTCCTGGGCGTAAGCCTACCCATCATCTATCATGCCTCTCATGGCGCCCGCGCCGTAGAAGAGAAGATACTGTGGTCGGCGGCAGCCATGGGTATGTCGCCACGATGGCAGTTGTTGCGCATCGTTCTGCCTGCCGCGTTGCCGGAAACTTTCGTCGGCATACGTACGGGGCTCGTGCTTGCGCTCATCACCATGGTGACAAGCGAGATGATCGCGCGGCAAGCGGGGGTCGGCAATATCCTATTTAACTCGCTTGACATGGCACAATACGACGCAGTCTACGCTACCATCCTGATCATCGCTGCCCTTGGCTTTGGTCTCGACCTGGCCATCGAGTGGCTGCGGTCGCGGCTGCTCGCCTGGGCCGAACCGGTGTACCAGATCGCGGTGGGCTCGGCATGAGGAGGACGCGCGCATCCGAGGTGCTGGTTGGCGCTCTACCAATCGTGCTGATCCTGGGCCTGTGGCATGGACTGGCAACTGCGGAGATGGCACCGCCGTCGCTGCTGCCGGCACCGCGCGCTGTGTTCAGCCGCCTCGTTGAGCAGTTCGCCAGCCCCTCCTACCTGCAGCATGCCGCCATCACGCTGTTTCGCCTATTCGCCGGCTTCGCCATAGCTGTGGGGATTGGCGTGGCTGCCGGTGTAACGGCCACCGGTAGCACGGCGTTTGGAGCGTTGCTGCGGCCGGTGGTGCGGGTGCTAGCTCCTGTGCCAAAGGTCGCACTTTATCCCGCCCTCATTCTCGTCCTGGGCTTCGAGCATGCCTCCAAGATTGCGCTTGTGGCTGCCGACGCGGTGTTCCCGATCCTGCTTGCCACCTATCAGGGCACAGCCGCAGTGGAACCCAAGCTAGTTTGGTCGGCTCTCGCCGCCGGCGCATCGCGCAGGAACGCCTTGTTCAATGTTGTGCTGCCTGCAGCGTTGCCGTCGGTGCTCACAGGGTGCCGCATTGGACTTGTCATCTCCTGCATCGTCGTGTTCCTCGCCGAAATGATCACGTCCACCAATGGGCTCGGGCATCTGCTCATCTACGCCGCGAGGAACTTCGAGACGATCGACATGTTCGTCCCGCTCATCACCATCTCAATCTTGGGTCTCGTTCTCAATGCCAGCTTCAACGCGTTGCAGCGATGGCTCTTGCTCGGCTTTCCGCAAGAGACTAGTCGCTGAGCACGGGCGGGCGAGTATGTCCTAGAAAACGCAGGATGCCGACGAGAGCCTCGAGACGCTGCCGGCGGTAGAGTTCGATGTCGAGACCCTCGTAATCGAGAAAGCCTCTACCAGTCTTGAGGCCGATGTTGCCCTCACGCATGTTGAGCTCGATGATGGATGGCGCGGCGTAGCGGGCATTTGCAAGGGCTTCGGTCAGGTAGCGGCTGGCGTAGTAGAGAATGTCGCCTCCCCCATAGTCGATAAACTCGAGCATGC